>Ga0326727_10007290_pt1 | contig 29377 bp, 26 predicted proteins | sample MB2enrmetagenome_FD_207643 | JGI IMG/M metagenome (GOLD analysis project Ga0326727, IMG submission 207643) | Lab enriched peat soil microbial communities from McLean, Ithaca, NY, United States - MB29MY | ecosystem: Environmental > Terrestrial > Soil > Wetlands > Peat | place: USA: New York... | reverse complement strand
TCTATATTAATAACGTTATCCATACGAACATCATATCATCTATCAACGAGCTGGCAAGTGAAAACTTCGCCTGGAGCGTAAAATATCTGTGGAAAAGTTTAAAAAATCATAGGCTCTCAGGATGACACGGTTGCCGGTTCCTCAAAAAACTCGCAGTCACAAAAGCGCCAACGAGGAGAGATCTGCCGACTGCCGACCTACCGACTGCCGACCTGCCCATCTGCCGACCGCCTTAAGCCCGTTCCGCCACCGGCTGCGGTTCCACAATGTGGGTAAACAACAGCAGCGCTACCACCCCCGTCATGGCCGCACAGAGTGTTGTCACCGCTGCGTATCCATGCCGCTCAAAGAGAAACCCGCCCACCACAGCCGCTGTGCCGATGCCTGTCTGCGAGAATATATTCCTGAGGGCAATAAACGCGCCGCGCTGAGTCGAGGGCACCAGTTCAGTGATCAGCGCCGTCAAGGGACCTTGCCGGAACGCGGCGCCCATGCTGGCGACGGAGAACACGGCCAGCAGCCAGAATCCCCAGGAGAATAAGGGGATCACTGCTACAGCCAATGCCAGAATGACGTTGCTGACGATTGCCACCGAGCGTTTGCCGAGGCGGTCGGAAACGATGCCGCCCGCCGGCGCGCTGCCCAGCGCCATCACACCGCCCAACATGAAAACCCATCCGATCGTCCGCGTGGAGATGCCAAATGCAGTGTTCAACCATTGGCCCACGTACGTGAGAAATCCGACCAGTCCCCCCGACACAAGGAACGCTATGCCCAGGGCAGCGGCGGTATCCCGCCGAACCAGAAAGGAGCGGAAAGCGCGGCCGGCCACGCGCAGCTTGTGGGAGGAAGGCTCGGAGCTTAACTTATCCTTTGGCAAGCCAAGTGACACGGCCCCTACCGCCAGAGCCAGAATAGCGAAAAAGAGGAAGGCGCGGCGCCAGCCGTAGCGGTCGGCTATTTGCGCGGCCAGCGGCACGCCCAGAATTGGCGCGGCAAAGTAGGCCGAGGAGATCAGCCCCAGCGCCCGGCCCCGAACCCGGTACTCGAACCAGTCAGCCGCGTAGGTGATGGAACACGTGGAGAGCATTCCGGCCGCAAAGCCCGTCAGGCCTCGTGCCAGCAATAGCGCCTGGAAATTGCCGGCGCGGGAGGCGACCCAAGACGACACCGCAAACAACAGCACGCCCAGGAACAAGAAACGGCGGCGGCCGTAGTGGTCGGAAAGAGTGCCGGAGACGAACGAGGCCAGCGCCGCCGCAAGGGAGTAAACCGCAACCAGCAGGCCCGCCATTCCGACGCTGACACGCAGCGAGCCCAGCAGCGAGGGGAGAAGAGCGGCGATCATCTGATTGTCAGCCAGACCGAGGAACAGCAGCAGAAATAAGCCCGCGATGACAAATGAGTCCAAGCACGCCTCAGAGTTCGCTATTCAAAGTGATGGAGGTCGAGTTTGATGGCCGCCTTGTCGGACATATCCACGACGCCCGCGGCGGCGATGCCGACCGCGACCACAATGGCGTCGCTGATTTCTTGCTTGGTCGCCCCCACTTCGAGCGCTTTCTTGATGTGGCCTTCCAAACAGCCCTCGCACTTGGCGACCAGAGAGCAGCCAAGGGCAATCAATTCCTTTGTTTTAAGGTCGAGGGCTGTGGGAGTGAAATAGCTTTCCTTGTAAAACGTCAAATAGATATTACGAAATCGCGGCTCGATCATACTCATCGATTTCGGGGGTGCGGCCACCGCTGGTCCGTCATTCGCCATAGCAGAATCCTCACGTATTCGAGTTTTAACGAGCAGTCGACAGTCGGCAGTCGACAGTCGACAGGATCGGGAGTTTCAACTGTTGACTGTAAACTGTCAACTGTCGACTGCTTCTTTCATCAGGTCGCCACCTGCGCCGTTTCGACGGCAGCAGGCTGACCGAAGTTTACCAACTCCGGAATCTCGATGCGAATTGCGGTCCCCTTTCCGGGCTGGCTCTCAATTCTCATGGAATAATCCTGGCCGTAAAGCGCTTTCAGCCGTTCATGGACATTACTGATGCCGATGCCGGACTCAAGGATGCCGGGCCGGCGCTGCTCGGAAATACCCACTCCGTCGTCAGCAACCTCGATACACAACTGTCCTTTGTCGCGGGTCACACGAAGCGTTATCGTCCCTCCCTCGATCTTCGGTCCGATTCCGTGCCGGATGGAGTTCTCGAGCAAGGGTTGGAGGATCATGCTGGGGATCATCACGTCCAGGGTTCCGGCTGCAATTTCTTTGCGGATCTGGAGCTTGTCCCTCCCGAACCGCACCACCTCAATATCCAGGTAGTCGTCGATGAACTCCAATTCCTGTTTCAACGGCACGAAGTGCATCTGGCTCTTCAGACGGCGGCGCAGAATATTGGCGAGTTTCAAAAGTACGGTCCGCGCCGTGTCCGGGTCGAAACGGATCAGAGAGGAGACGGTATTAAGGGTATTAAACAGGAAGTGGGGGTTGATTTGGCTGATGAGCGCATCCACGCGGGCCTGCATAAGGGCTTTTTCCTGTTCCGCGAGCTTGCGCTCGATCCGGGTGTTGTTCCAGATGCGCACCGGAAGGCCAACGGCGATGAGGGTGGCGAACACAATCAAGCCCCGGACCCACAAATGTGGAGAATCCATATAGTAAAGATACTTGCCATGCCCCACCCAACCGCCCAAGGTCATGCGCGCGACTTCGAGCATGACGCAGAGAAAAGAAAACAGCACCTGCCAATCCACCGCCGGGTGCTGGAATCGTTGCTTGATGGAACGGTAAAGGCTAAGGTCGATGAACCCGGAGAACTGCCAGATTACTTCCTTATCCGGGCAAACCCACCGAGCTGTCCCGGCAACTACCGCATAGAGCACCGCCATGGGCGCCGCCAATAGTTCGTGTCCAATCAGAACCGCCGGCATGGCGACCATCATACCCACTACGAGGCTAGCGATGGTCCCGCCCAGCAACCCCGCCAGGACCGTCACCTCCAAGCTGAGATCGGTGGTCGGGAACGGCCCGATCGGTTCGCCGAGATGCGGATAACCGGCCAACAAGCGGGCCAAAACACCCAACGTGAACGGTATGCCAAGAACTACGGCGAATTCAAGCTTCTCGCTTGGAGAACGCTGCTCGATGAAGATCAATTGCCTGAATCTTCCGAAGCGCGCGATGAAGCCTGCCAGGAGAGAGATCACCGCCAGCTTGATCAACAGGCTCACGAAAATTGCCGCGGAACTGTTCAGGTAAGGATTCATGAGCGTTTGCAGGCGCCACTCGAGGGCGCCCGCTTCTCACGAGGGCAGCTAAGAACCCTGCCCCGACGCGCTGCCGGTGCCTGTCTGCTGAGTGCAGGCGCTACGACTGCTACTCCAGGCCGCCACCTACCAAGTGTACCACTTCCAACCGGTCTCCAGCTTGGATCCGAGTCACATCCCAACCGGTTCTGGGCACGATCTCAAGATTCCGCTCCACCGCGACCCGGTCGCGCGGCAGGTCCAGCCATTCCAGCAGCGCCGCGAGCGTAAGGCCCTCCGGCACCTCGCGGAGTTCACCATTCAGTTGCACTGTCACCACTTGCGTCTCCACGCTATCGATCTCAGCCCTTGTATTGGCGGGCGAGTTACGCAGCCTCGTCGAAAATATGGTAACGATGCCAACCACCGTGAGGCAAGCGAAAAGCTTGCGGGTCGGTTGGAGTGACAGTCACTGAAGAATCCGCAGACCTTGGAACGCACCTCTGCCCTGAAAACGTGTAGGGGTAGGGCTTGCCCTACCCGGCTCGCGAGGGGACGGCAAGCCGTCCCCCTACGAGCAGGAGAGGGGAGTATACACAGAAAGAACTTGACACTTCCTCTTCGCGCTTCGTATAGTTAACTGTTAAGCAGGGTTCAGGACATTCACTGTAAGTAATTGCAATGACAAGCCCTTATTTGCCTTTGCTGATCTATTTCCTGGTCGTCGTGGCGGTGAGCGCGGCCATCCTGGGCCTGTCAGCATGGGTGGGAGTTAAGCGCCCCTCACAAGCCAAACTAAGCCCTTACGAGTGCGGAAGTCCCCCGGTGGGGGACGCCCGGGAGCGTTTTTCCGTCAGCTTCTACCTCGTGGCGATGCTTTTCATCCTCTTCGACGTGGAAGCCGTGTTTCTTTATCCCTGGGCAGTTGTTTTCAAGAGTTTAAGGTGGTTCGGCTTCGTCGAAATGCTCTTGTACATTGGCGTTTTATTGGCAGGGTACGTCTACGTTTGGAAGAAGGGTGCTTTAGATTGGAAGCGGTAGCGTGTGTTCGGAGCGCTCTGTCGCCCGGCTGTCCCGAACGGCACGTCATTCCCGCGAAAGCGGGAATCCATTGTTTTCCGGAGCAACAATGGACCCCCGCTTTCGCGGGGCGACATCGGATGATTCCGGGCGCCGCATCTTGATCATTTGACAACGATACAACCACTCGTCATGCCTTCAGACCTCGAATCAAACCTCACTCTTAAGAAGCTTAGAGAATTTGCTCCCCAGGCGGTGGATGAGGTGCGGGAGTTTCGAGGTAAGATCACGATCTACATCCGGCCCGATCTGCTGATCCGGACGTGCGAGTTCTTGCGGGACGAGCCCGGCCTCTCCTTCAGTTTCCTCTCCGACGTCACTGCCGTGGACCTCTACCCTAACGAACCGCGCTTTGAGGTTGTTTATCACCTGCTCTCGCTCAAGAATGCGGAACGCCTACGACTCAAGGTGCGCACCGGCGGAGACAATCCGGGTGTGGCCTCTTTGGTTCCCGTGTATCCTTGCGCCAATGCCTTCGAGCGCGAGGTTTTCGATCTTTTTGGGATACAGTTCGCGGGACATCCTTACTTGCGTAGGATCCTGATGCCGGAAGACTGGGAAGGCTACCCGCTCCGCAAAGACTACCCTGTCGAGGGATATCGCTAGATGCCCATTACGCTGGAGAAAATTCCGGGCCAGGAAGAGCGGGTCATCCTGAGTATGGGCCCCCAGCACCCCTCCACGCATGGTGTCTTGCGCCTGGTGCTCGAACTCGACGGTGAGACGGTAGTTCGAGCCATGTATGACATCGGGTACCTGCATACGGGGTTCGAGAAATCCTTCGAGGACAAAACCTACTCACAAGACATCACCCTGACCGACCGCATGGATTACCTCAACCCGCTCGGCAATAACCTGGGGTTTTGCCTGGCGGTCGAGAAGTTGCTGGACATCGAGGTTCCTGCGCGCGCCCAGTGGATCCGCGTGCTGTTGACCGAGCTCACGCGCATCCAGAGCCACTTGGTTTGGCTGGGAACCCACGCCATCGACCTGGGCGCAATGTCCGTCATGCTCTATTGCTTCCGGGAGCGCGAAACGATCCTCCATATTTTCGAGATGGTCTCCGGCCAGCGGATGATGACCAGCTATTTCCGCATCGGCGGGCTGGCCCTCGAGCCTCCCTTGGGCTGGCTGAAGCTGGTGGAGGAGTTTGTGAAGGCGTTCCCCGCGCGCCTCAAGGAATACGAGGATTTGCTGACCAAGAACCCGATTTGGCTGAAGCGCACCGTCGGAATCGGCACGCTCTCCGCCGACGAGGCGATCGCCTGGGGGCTCTCCGGCCCGTCGCTGCGCGGCTCGGGAGTGGGTTACGACATTCGAAAAAAAGAGCCGTACTCGAGCTATGAGAAGTTCGATTTCAAGGTTCCCACACGCCCCGAGGGCGATGTTTATGCGCGTTACCTGGTGCGCATCGAGGAAATGCGTCAGTCGCTCCGCATTGTGCAACAAGCCATGGATGGAATTCCGGAAGGACCGATAAAGGCCAACGCGCCCCACATCGTGCTGCCCGACAGGGAAAGCATGAAGACTTCGATTGAGGCGCTGATTTATCACTTCAAAATCGTGACGGAGGGATTTCATCCGCCGGTCGGCGAAGTGTATCAGGCCGTCGAAGCGCCGCGCGGAGAACTGGGCTTCTATATCGTCAGCGACGGTTCGCCGAAACCTTTTCGCTGCCACGTGCGCGCGCCTTCTTTCGCCAATTTGCAGGCCTTGCCGAAGATGATCGAAGGGCGCTTGATTGCCGACGTCGTCGCCTGTATCGGCAGCATCGATATTATACTGGGCGAAGTGGACCGGTGAGGCAGTGACGAGTGACGAGTGACAAGTGACGAGCAGAAAACAGGAGTCAGGAGTCAGAAGCCATGATGGGTTCACTTTCTGATTTCTGATTTCTAATTTCTGATTTCTAGTTTTACTACGATGCTTTCCGACGCATTGCTGGCACAATTCGAGAAGCTAATTTCGCGCTACCCACTGAAGCGCTCGGCAATCGTCCCGTGCCTGCTTTTTGCTCAGGACGAGATCGGGTACATCAGTGACGAGGTAATCGAAGAAGTCGCCCGCCGGGTGGAAGTGCGGCCGATCGAAGTGGTTGAGAACATCGGCTACTACTCGATGCTGCATCGGAACCCGTTGGGCAGATACAACCTTCAGGTGTGCACAAACGTATCGTGCATGGTCAAAGGCGGCGAGGAGATCCTCGGGCATTGCAAGAGGCGGCTGGGCATCGGGCATAAAGAGACGACAGCCGACGGACTGTTTTCTTTGGAAGAAGTCGAATGCCTGGGCGCGTGCTGCGGCGCGCCGGCCATGCAGGTGAATTACGACTTTTATGAAGACCTCACGCCGGCGAAGGTTGATGCACTGTTGCAAAGGCTGCGGGAAGGGAATAGGGAATAGGGAACAGGGAATAGTACATTAACAATGGGCACCGTCATGGAAGAGGGGGCGTCTGTCATTCCGAGCGAAGCGAGGAATCTCGCTCTGGCTGTTCCCTGTTCCCTATTCCCTGTTCCCTAATTGTCGTATGTCGGATTACCAAAACTACTTCAAAGGCTCGCCGCTGGAGGTGAAGGTTCTCACCCGGCGGGTCGGTCTGCCCAACTCGACCTCAATCGACGTGTATCTTGAGCACGATGGTTACAAGGCCTTGAAAAAGGCCTTCGAAATGGGGCCCGACTCCGTCATTAACGAAATGAAGAACTCCGGCCTGCGCGGACGCGGCGGGGCCGGCTTCAACACCGGCATGAAGTGGAGTTTCGTTCCCAAGCAATCCGCCCGGCCCAAGTATGTGGTCTGCAATGCCGACGAGAGCGAGCCGGGGACCTGCAAGGACCGGCCGCTGATCGAGTGCGATCCGCACCAATTGCTGGAGGGGACCATCATCGCCGGGTTCGCGATCGGGTCTCACCAAGGCTTTATCTACACCCGCGGCGAATACCGCTATTTGATCAATATCCTGGATCGCGCTCTCGCAGAGGCCTACGGGCGCGGCTTTCTCGGAAAGAACATTCTCGGCAGCGGCTTTGACTTCGAGCTCTCGACGCACACCGGCGCGGGCGCCTACGAGTGCGGCGAAGAGACGGCGCTTCTGAATTCCCTGGAAGGACTGCGCGGATACCCGCGCATCAAGCCTCCCTTCCCTGCTATTGTCGGGCTCTACGAAGGACCAACGATTATCAATAACGTCGAGACGCTGGCTAACGTCTCGCATATTATCCTGAATGGCGCGGAGTGGTATGCCAAGCTGGGGACGCCGAAGAATGGAGGCACTCGCCTATTTTGCCTGAGCGGCCACATTGCCAAGCCGAGTGTTTACGAATTGCCCATGGGATTCAATCTCCGCCGCATGATCGAGGAAGTGGGCGGCGGCGTGCCGGGCGGAAAGAAGCTGAAGGCCGTAATCCCCGGCGGCTCGTCTTGCCCGGTGCTGAAGGCGGATGAGATCGATGTCGCGATGGACTTCGATTCGGTGGCCAAAATCGGCTCCATGCTGGGTTCCGGAGGAGTCGTCATCCTGGACGAAGATACCTGCATGGTCAAACTCGCGCATCGCATCATGAAGTTCTACGCGCACGAATCCTGCGGCTGGTGCATTCCCTGCCGTGAGGGAACGGCTTGGTTGAAGTCCCTGCTGGGACGATTCCATTCCGGCGCCGGCCTTAAGGATGATGTCGATACCGCCTTGGACGTCTCCCTCAACATGCTGGGGAAAACGCTCTGCCCGCTGGGAGACGCGGCGGCGATGCCGACCATCAGCATACTGAAGAAGTTCCGGTCCGAGTTCGAAGAGCATTTGAAACTGGGATATTGCCCGTATGAGAAGAAGGCGGTGGCGGTAGCGTGAACGAAGACCAGCCAAAACCTGGCTTTGAACTGCTGGATCAACCTGCGAAGCCGGAGACCCGCAATGTGGCGAGCCCCTACGTTCGCAGCGCCGCCTTGACGCCGGGTCCCTCCGCCAAGAAGGGCGCCCCGCCCGAACCGGTCAAGCTCACCATCGACGGCAAGGCCGTGGCTGTGCCGCCGGGTACCTTGCTGATTGAAGCCGCCCGGCAAGTCGGGATCGAAATACCCTCTTACTGCTATTATCCGGGACTCAGCCTGCAGGGCGCTTGCCGCATGTGCCTGGTGGCGATCGAGCGCATGCCCAAGCTGCAGACCGCCTGCACGACCGTCGTGACCAATGGGATGGTGGTCCACACCGATACCGAGGAAGTGAAGAACGCTCGCAAATCGATGCTTGAGTTTCTGCTCACCAATCATCCCTTGGATTGCCCGGTTTGCGACAAAGGCGGTGAATGCGAGCTTCAGGATGCCGTCTTCCGCTACGGCGCCGCGGACACCCGCTTCATGGAACCCAAGCTCCACCACGACGAGCAGAAGTTTTCAAGCCTTGTCTATTACGATTGGCCGCGCTGCATCCTGTGCTACCGGTGCATTCGCGTCTGCGACGAAGGGATGGACGTCAACGCCTACGGGATCGGCTTCCGGGGTTCGCACAGCGAGATTATTCCCAATCGCGGAGAGAAGCTCGAGTGCGAAGAGTGCGGGATGTGCATTGATATCTGCCCGGTAGGCGCGCTGACCAGCGGGACTTATCGCTATCACACCCGCCCGTGGGAATTGACCTACACGGGAACGATCTGCAACCACTGCGGCGACGGCTGCAAGACCACACTCTCTATTAGGAATAATCGTATTATTCGCGCCAATAACCGCGACCACTCGGGGTTCAATGGCGAGTTTCTCTGCGTCAAGGGGCGCTTCGGATGGGATTTCGTGAACAATGATAAGCGCTTCACCGCTCCCTTGATCCGTCGCAACGGCAAGCAGGAATCCGGCACCTGGGAGGAAGCTCTCGGAATGACCGTGGATCGCCTCAAGACGATCCTGGCGGGAAATGGCGCGGATGCTGTCGCGGTCTTGGGCTCCAATCGCATCACCAACGAAGAGAGTTACCTCCTGGGGCGCTTCACGCGAACCGTTCTGGGCACCAACAACCTGGACCACCACCGCACCGCGGATTACTCGTCTCTCGTGTGCGCGTTAACCGAGGCGCAGGCCGGCGACCGATATGCGGCCATGGAGGACATTCCGCAATCCCCGAGCATCCTGTTGGTCGGAAACGACCCAACCCAGCAACACCCCCTTCTGGCCTACCAGATTCGCCAAGCCGTGCAGCGGCACGGAGCGAGGCTACACATTATCAATGATCGGGAAATCAAGCTGCACCGCCAGGCCAGCTCCTATGTTCCGGTTGAACCGGGTGGAGAGGCGGCGGCGATTCGCGAGTTGGCTGGAAATGCGGCACCTTCTTCCCCACCCCTTACTCCCCTCCCCATCCGGGGAGGGGAATCAGGGGTGGCCCCACCGTTTACTCCCCTCCTCATCCGGGGAGGGGAATCAGGGGTGGGGTCTGGACTCGGGGCGGACGCAGTCAACCGCCTTCATTCCCTACGCGATGAACTCCGGAAGCAAACCGATACGCTCATCATCTTCGGTGATGAAATCCAGGGCCCCGCGATTCGTGATTTGGTGAAGTGGGGGCTATCGCTGCCCGGAAGAACACGTTTCATTGCTCTGGGTGATTACGCCAATTCGCGCGGCGCGGCTGACATGGGAGTTCTCCCCGGGACGCTTCCGGGTTACTCGCCGGTCACGGATGAAGCGGCGCGCGCGCGCCTTGAATCTACTTGGGGAGCGAAGATTCCCGCCCGGCCCGGACGCCATGCGCGCGAGATCATAGCCGGGATCGAGTCGGGTGAAATCAAGGCGTTGCTGGTTTTCGGATCGAATCCTGTCAAGACGTATGGCATATCGAATGGGGTTCTCGGCAAGCTGGCGTTCCTGATGGTCGCCGAAGTCTTCCCGACCGAAACCACGGCGATGGCGGACGTGGTATTGCCCGCCACGACCTTCGCCGAGAAATCCGGCACGGTCACCAACACCTGCGGCCAGGCACAGGCGCTTAAGAAGACCATGCGCAAAGCGGGCACGAACAGCGATCTTGAAATTCTGTTATCTCTCGCCCGCCTGCTCGGCCAAAGGTGGAACTACCAAACCGCTGATGACGTCACGCGGGAGATCATCGCCAAGGTGCCCGGCTACGCGCTGCCGCTTCCCAGCTTGCTGGTGGGCCGCGCCGTCGCGACACGCCCCCAGGGAACGCCGGATGAACTGGAAGGCGCCGGCCTGGTTTTTTCTTCGCGTGACACGCTTTTCACGTCCGGGACTTTAAGCCGCTACAGTTGGGCGCTCAATTCCGTGGACGAAGCCAAGAAACCCGATGGCCACATTTTCTGACACAGGGTGGCTGCTCCTTATCACCCTGATAAAAATCGCGGTCGTTCTCTTCATCATGCTGACGTCGATCGCCTATCTGACCTGGCTGGAGCGGAAAGTCGTGGCCCACATCCAGTCCCGCTGGGGGCCTTACCTGGTAGGATATTCCGGCCTTCTCCAACCGCTCGCGGATGGAGCCAAGTTCATTCTGAAAGAAGATATCGTGCCCCTCGAGGTCGACACGATAGTCTACTGGCTTGCTCCCTTCCTCGGATTTACGCTGGCATTCCTCTCCATTGCCGTGATCCCTTTCGGGGAGGGCTTTACCGTCCACGGACGCACTATTCTTTTCCAGATTACTGATCTGAACGTTGGCCTCCTTTTCGTTTTTGCCGTCACGTCGCTGGGAGTTTACAGCGTCGCGCTGGCCGGTTGGTCGTCCAACAGCAAATACCCGCTGCTGGGAGGGCTGCGCTCGTCCGCACAAATGATCAGTTATGAGCTTTCGCTGGGGCTCGCCGTGGTGGGTGTTCTGATGATCGCAGGAACGTTGAGTCTGCGGGGCATCGTCGATAACCAAAGCGGCTTCTGGCACATCGGTCAAGTGAACACCTTCCTTCCCCATTGGAACATCTTTGTGCAACCCGTGGGATTCCTCGTATACTTCACCGCCGCCATCGCCGACACCAACCGGGTTCCTTTTGATCTGCCGGAGGGAGAGAGCGAGCTCGTGGGCGGCTATCATACCGAATACAGTAGTATGAAATTTGCCATGTTTTTCATGTCGGAATATGCCAACATGATAACGGTCTCGTGCCTGGCGACGATACTTTTCTTTGGCGGCTGGCATGGCCCCGTTTTCGGTCCCTACGTGCTGCGCGTGCTTCTTCCGCTCTTTTGGTTTTGCCTTAAGCTCTTTTGCTTTCTGTTCTTTTACATCTGGATGCGGGGGACTCTGCCCCGCTTTCGTTACGATCAGCTCATGGCGTTCGGTTGGAAATTTCTGCTGCCGCTGGGCTTGCTGAATGTTCTGGCGACCAGCTTCGTGGTTGCGTGGATCAATGGGTAGCGCGGACCGCCGTATTTGCGGTCCGCGGCTCTTCGCGGCGCGGCGAAGGGCGCGGCGAAGGAGGCTGCGGAAGAACGGCTGCGCGCTGTCATTCTGAGCGAAGCGAAGAATCTCGCTCTGATCTTTTCGTTCTCGCTTCCTCACGGACCAGAGCGAGATTCTTCGCTTCGCTCAGAGTCTGTGATTTTTTTGGATTTTTGGCCATTTTCGAGCACTTAACTCATTTGTTATCAATGGCACTTTTCGGCAACATTCAAAAAAATCACGCTCTCTCAGAATGACAGCGCGTTTTCAGAGCAGTGCGAGATCCTTCGTCGCCTGCGGCTCCTCAGGATGACAGGCGATAGGGTTTTTCATGGTAATCCTCTTCTACATTTTCGCCGCGGTGGCCGTGGTTGCGGCTCTGAGCGTGGTCGCGCAACGGATGCCTGTGCATAGCGCCCTGTCGCTGATTGTGGTGCTCTGTTCGCTGGCCGTCGTGTATCTCTTGCTGGGCGCGGAATTCATCGCGGTGCTTCAGGTGATCGTCTACGCGGGCGCCATAATGGTGTTGTTCGTCTTTGTCATCATGCTTCTGAACGCGGGCCGGGAAACGCCCAGCCACCGCAGTCGAATGGCGCGCTGGTTCGGCGCCCCGCTGGTCGCGGCTTTCCTGCTGGAGGTCCTGCTTGCTATCTGGAAGCAGTTTCCCGCCGGCGCCTCGCACGCTGCCGCTGCGGTGGACGCCGGGCCTGCTGCCATCGGTCATCTGTTGTTCAGGAACTATGTGCTGCCATTCGAGGTTACGTCAATCCTGATCCTGGTGGCGATTCTGGGCGCAGTGGTTCTGGCGAAGAAGGAGCTCTGAGGCTTCAACATGGTTCCGCTTTCACACATATTGTCCCTTAGCGTCACGCTATTTGTGATTGGCGCCGCGGGCTTTGTGTTTCGGAAAAACATCATCACGGTTTTTATGTGCATCGAGATCATGCTCAACGCCGTCAACCTTGCCTTTATCGGGTTTTCACGTTATCTCGGAAACCTGGACGGCCAGTTGTTCGCCTTCTTCGTGATCGTGGTGGCGGCGGCCGAGGCGGCGGTAGGCCTGGCCATCATCATCGCCCTCTACCGGAATCGTGAGTCGCTGAACATCGAGGACCTCGATTCAATGAAATTGTAGGGAAGGGCGGGGCTTCAGCCCCGCCGTAGGAAATGGACGAGATTTCGGGGGCTTTAGCCCCTGAGGCAACGTGACTTCAGGGCCTAAAGGCCCGGCTAGTTGGAGTCCCGGAGGCGGCGGGGCTGAAGCCCCGCCCTTCCAAAGCGCTACGGTATAACGGCGATGTCCGAGATTATGTCCAAGTCTTAAAATGGAAACTCTCCTCATCCTGATGCTGCTCCCACCCTTGGTGGGCATGGCCTTGAACGGCGTCCTGGGGCGCCGTTTCTCGCAGGCCGTCGTGTCGCTGATCGGGTGCGGCGCTTCCGGGCTCTCCATGGTCTTCGCGCTGCTGAGCGCTTGGACCTATACAACCTCTCCCGGTCAACCCGCGCCTTTCATACACAGTTACTTTACTTGGATTGAATCCGGCAATCTGCGCGCTGACTATGCACTCTTCTATGATCGCCTCACGTTGGTCATGACGGTCACCGTGACGGTGGTCGCCTTCCTGATCCACCTCTACTCCCGAGGGTACATGGAACACGAGGGCGGCTACTATCGGTTCTTCACTTACTTGAACCTCTTCCTTTTCATGATGCTGACTCTGGTCACAGCCGCCAACTATCCCCTCATGTTTGTGGGTTGGGAGGGCGTGGGCCTGTGCTCCTATCTGCTCATCGGGTTTTATTTCCGCAAGCAGTCGGCTTCCGACGCGGGGAAGAAGGCGTTCATCGTCACGCGCATCGGCGATGCGGGATTCACCGTGGGCGTGGCGCTGCTCTTCTGGACGTTCGGATCTCTGAATTTCCAATCGGCGTTCAACAGCATCGCGGCGCTTCAACCGGGCCAACAACAGACCGTGTTGACCGCCATCGGGCTGCTTCTCTTCCTCGGCGCGGTGGGCAAGTCAGCCCAGATTCCGCTGTACGTGTGGCTTCCCGATGCCATGGAAGGGCCCACGCCGGTCAGCGCCTTGATCCATGCCGCCACCATGGTTACGGCCGGCGTTTATCTCGTGGCCCGGTCGAACCCCATCTACGCACACGCTCCCCTGGCCCTTGAAATTGTAGCCGTCATAGGCTGCGTGACTGCGTTTTTCGCTGCGACGATTGCCGTCACTCAAAACGATCTGAAGAGAATGCTGGCCTATTCCACCATCAGCCAGCTTGGTTACATGTTCGTCGGATGCGGAGTGGGGGTGTTCGCGGCCGGGATCTTCCACTTGATGACGCACGCCTGCTTCAAGTCGCTTTTGTTTCTTGCCGCCGGCAGCGTCATGCACGGCCTGGACGGCGAACTCGACATGCGCAAGATGGGCGGCTTGCGCCACAAGATGAAGACCACCTTCATCACCTTCTTCGTTGCCACCTTGGCCATCAGCGGCGTGCCGGGGTTGTCCGGGTTTTTCAGCAAAGATGAGATTCTCGCCGCCGCCTACGAAGGACCTCTGGCGCGGCATTGGATCTATTGGCTTGCCACGATTACGGCCGGCCTGACCGCCTTTTATATGTTCCGCGCACTCTTCCTGACCTTTTTCGGCAAGTCGCGCCTCTCGCCCGAAGCCGAGCACCACGTGCACGAGAGCGGTTCGAAGATGACAACCCCGCTGCTCATTCTGGCGCTCTTTTCGATCGTGGCCGGTGACGTGAGCTGGCCCAAGGTCTTTGGAGGAAGCGAGGCCTTTGACCGGTTCCTCGATCCGGTGTTCAAGACCTCGAGCGATTTTCTGCGAGCCTCCGGGCAGGAGTCCGGCGCTCAAGGCCTTTCCGCCGGCGCCTTGATGATCTTCGCGCTCTGCTTTGCGGGCGTCGCCATCCTGGCAGCCTGGTGGCTTTACCTGAAGAAGACGTCGTTGCCTCACCGCGTCGCGCAGCGCTTCAACGGCCTCTACCAACTCCTGGTTCACAAATATTACGTGGATGAGTTCTATAACTGGCTGGTGGTCCGGCCACTGCGGGTGGGGGCGGAGAAGATCCTCTGGCAGCGCATCGACGTGAAGGTTATCGACGGACTCGGCGTTAACGGAACCGGCGAGAGAGTCGCCGGAGTCGGCGGTATCCTGCGGCGCATTCAATCCGGCAACATCCGCAGTTATGCGACGTGGGTGATGTTGGGCGCCACGGTGTGGCTGGCTTACGTCCTCTGGCCGAAATGACAGTGACGAGTGATGAGTGACGAGTGACAAGCAAGACGGCAGTACCTGGTTGACTCTATGGTTTGGCTAGCTGGTCATATTCTAACGATCGCAATCCTGCTGCCGCTGGCAGGGGCATTCATCGTCGGTTTTCTTGGCCCCGCGCGCACGCAACAGATCCGTTGGGTGGCGCTCGTGTCATCGCTGCTCACCTTTCTGGTGAGCGCGATCCTCTATGCCCGCTTGCGGGCAGACACACCGGGCATGCAGTTCGTGGAGATCCATCCCTGGATCACAACGCCGCCGATTGACTATCACCTCGGAGTGGATGGCTTAAGCGGACTGCTCATCCTGCTGACGGGTTTCCTGACCCCGCTCTGCGTGCTGGTCTCCTGGACGGGAATTACCAAGCGGGTGAAGGAATTCTTCATCTTCCTGCTGGCGCTCGAGACCGGCATGATCGGCGTCTTTGCGTCGCTCGACCTGGTGCTTTTCTTTGTCTTCTGGGAAGTCATGCTGATCCCGATGTACTTCCTGATTGGCATTTGGGGTCACGAGCGGCGAATTTATGCGGCGGTGAAGTTTATTCTTTACACGATGGTCGGCTCCGCTCTCATGTTCGCGGGTATTATCTATCTTTATAGCGTCACAGGAACTTTCGACCTGGTCCGAATCGTCGCTACATTCACCAACAGTCCTCTCTTGTCTCCCTCGACCGAGCGCTGGCTCTTCCTGGCTTTTTTCATAGCCTTTGCTATCAAGGTCCCGCTCTTCCCGTTCCATACCTGGCTGCCCGACGCCCACGTTGAAGCGCCCACGGCAGGTTCCGTGATTCTGGCCGGGGTGCTGTTGAAGATGGGCACCTACGGCATGTTGCGCTTCTGCCTGCCGCTGTTTCCTCGCGCCTCCCGGGAGTTTGCGCCGCTCATCATTGCCCTGGCGATTATCGGCATCATTTACGGCGCACTGGTGGCAATGGTGCAGCCCGATTTGAAGAAACTGGTGGCGTATTCGTCCGTGGCGCATCTTGGCTTCTGCGTTCTGGGGATTTTCGTGCTCAACACGCAAGGAATCGAAGGCGCCATCTACCAGATGTTCAGCCACGGCGTTTCCACCGGCGGCTTGTTTATCCTCGTCGGCTTGCTCTACGAACGCCGGCATACAAGGCTCATCCGCGACTTCGGCGGCCTCGCCACTTCCCTGCCCGTCTTCAGCACCTTTTTCCTGATCGTCACACTTTCGTCTCTCGGCCTGCCCATGCTGAATGGATTCGTGGGCGAGTTCCTGGTTATTCTCGGCTCCCTCCACCAACGGGCCGTTTACGCCGCGCTGGCCGCCGTGGGCGTGGTGCTGGCGGCGGTCTATTTGCTCTGGATGTACCAGCGCGTCTTCTTGGGCGAGATTACGAATGACAAGAACAAGAGCCTCCCGGATTGCAGCGCGCTCGAGAAATTCATCCTCGCCACCGTGGTGATTGTGATTCTCGCCGTGGGGATTTATCCGCAGCCTTTCTTGCGCCGTATGGACCATAGCGTGGACGCCGTCATGTCGAGAGTGCAGGGGACAGGGATTAGGGAACAAGGATTAGGGATTAGGGAAAAGGAATTAGGGAATACGGTGCTGGGAACTGCGAACGCAGGGAACAACTCCCAACTCGCGACTCGCGGTTCCCGGTTCCCTAAACCCTATCCCCTGATCCCTAATCCCTCCGCCGGGGGTGGCCGATGATCACCTTCCAGCCCATCGACACACTGCGAATCCTGCCGGAGATCATCCTGTGTGGATTCGGAATTCTGGTGATGGTCTTCGAACCATTCGTTGCGCCCTCGAGAAAGTTCCTGCTCGGATGGCTTTCCCTGGCCGGAATTCTCGCCGCGGCAGGCGGCACATGGTGGACTTCCAATAATCCAGGGCCGGCCTTCGGCAAGGCGATCGCCGCGGACCAATTCAGTTTCTACTTCTTCTACCTGTTTTTGCTGGTCGCGGCGCTGACGGTGCTCGGGTCCGTAAGCTACCTCGAACGCGACGGCCTTCAACACGGCGAGTTCTACGCGCTGCTCCTGATGGGGACGGCGGGAATGTGCTTTATGGCAGCATCCACCGACCTCATCATGGTGTTCATCGGACTAGAAATTTCGTCCATCTCCACGTACATCCTCGTGGGCTTCAGGCGAAGGGACCCGCTCGCCAACGAGGCGTCGTTCAAATACTTCCTGTTGGGATCTTTCGCCACCGCCTTCTTCCTTTACGGTATTGCCTTTGTTTACGGCCTTACGGGCACCACCAATCTGCTGGAGTTGAGCGCACGGCTTACCCATCCGGAGCAGTGGACGACGCTGGGGCGCGTGGCCCTGCTTTTGATGTTCGTGGGACTGGCGTTCAAGCTTTCCACCGTCCCATTTCAAATCTGGACGCCGGACGTCTATCAGGGCGCGCCTGCGCCGGTGACGGCGTTCCTCTCCGTGGGTCCTAAGGCCGCCGCTTTTGCGGTTCTTCTGAGGGTTTTCCTGGGCGGGCTGGCTTCGGCGACTTCCACCAGTTTTTGGGCCATCTGGGTCTCAGCGATCCTGACCATGAGCCTGGGCAATCTCGCGGCGATCTGGCAGACGAACATCAAGCGCTTGCTGGCTTATTCATCCATCGCTCACGCGGGTTATGTCCTGGTAGGAGTGGCAGCGGGAAGCAAAGAAGGCACCTCCGCAGTGCTTTTTTACCTCACGGCCTACGCTCTGATGAACGTGGGCGCGTTCGTGTTGATCGCCCACCTGGCGGGGAACGGCGAACTCTCGACGCAAATTGAAGACTATACAGGCCTGGCCTACGTGCGGCCGGGAACCGCGGCTTGCTTGACGATCCTCCTGCTCTCACTTGCCGGAATCCCCACCACCGCAGGATTCTTCGGAAAGTTCTTTCTTTTCCGCGCCGCTATCCACTCGCACTTGATCGGTCTTACCATCATTGCCCTGCTCAACAGCGTCGTCTCGGTGTACTACTACCTGAAGGTCGTCGTTGCTATGTACATGCGGGAAGGCGCCACGAAGGCCTCCAGCACCGCGTTACCGATGGCGCTGCGCACGGCACTGGCAGTGAGTTTAGTCGGAATCTTCTATCTCGGACTCTTCCCAAACGTGCTCTTGAACCTGTCCAACACTGCAGGTATTCCACTTCCCTAAGAACGGCTATCGGCGTGGTGCGACCCCAGGCTACGATGCGTCTCGGACCAGCCCAGGAACGGAAAGGTCTTCATCCAACAGAGGCCAGTGAATGCCATACCCACCCGGCGAGAGTTCCGCAGTGGAGCGCTCGAGGTCGGTCGCGGAACCAAGCCTCTTAGAGCATCGCTCCCACGGGATCCGCAATCGTCGATCACCAAGCACCACGGTCAGGGCATCACGGCCAGTCTCAATGGCAGTGGCAGTAATCGGTTCAGTCCTTTGCATCGCGGTGTTCCTCAATATGCCGTCTCCATTCTTCTGCTATCAGGTCAAAATGGTCGAAGATGATCTTGCGTACTTCCCGCCGAAGTCGCGGCGTGAGGTTGTAAGACCAATCCTCTTCGATTTCATAAACTTCGGTATTGAGCCAGAATTTGCACTCGCTGTCACCTTTTTTCGCATGAACGTGCAGTGGCTCGTTCCCCTCATTCGAGTAAAAGAAGAGCCTCCAACCTTGCACCAGTAGGATCGTTGGCATAAAATCCCACGCCTAGCGAGCAACTCTCCCGGTCTTTAACGGTAGCACACCCAAGACTTGGCCACAATGAAGGGCCGTTCCCAGTTCGAGCCCTGGAGTGAGGTTTCCGTCCGATGTGTGCCAGCCCCAACGTCTACTTTGGAGCCGAAAAGAAAAAGGGGAGGCCGAAGCCTCCCCTTTTTGACCGAACCAAAACAAACTCCCGCGTATCAAACCGTAACTTTGGCAAAGATGATGGCAAAGGTGTACAGCGCCATCGATTCAATCAACACCAAGGCCAGGATTAGGGCAAACTGAATGCCCGGCCGGGCGCCGGGATTACGCGCCAAGCCCTCGCAAGCTGCTGCGGTCGCCTTCGACTGGGCATAGCCGCAGACAGCGGAGGCGATGGCCATGGCGAATCCGGCAGTGATAATCACCCATTTGGCATTATCCCCATTGGCTTTAGCGGCCGCCTCCTGGGCAAATGCAGGCGCTGCAACCAGAAGCATTCCTACAACCGTCAGTAACATCGCAAAGTACCGTTTCATGCACTTCCTCCTTTGAACTCCCCACCACACGGTGCGAGTTCACTATGAATTCCCGCCAGTGGGTGGTTTCCCGCCAACCCTCGAACAGGCGGGAATCACGCTCGCGGTCTTGCAAAACTGGAAACTGGAAAATGGAAAATGGTTGCTTTCGGTTCATCATCCGTTGCCGTTTCCCCACCCACCATTTTCGAATTTCCAGTTTCCAATTTCTAACTAGTGTTCTTCCGATACCGCCATACCGATATAGACGGCAGGCAACAGCATGAAAATATACGCCTGCAGGAGCGAGACGAAAAGGTGAAGCGCCATGAACACCACTGGCGCCAGAATGGTGATGACCGGTCCCAGAAAGGCCATGTGGAACGCAGCCGCCATTGCAGTGGGGACCGGTGAGCTGAAAACCCATTCGAGCAGGTCACCCACCATCATATTCGCGTAGAGACGGACGCTGAGCGAAAGCAGCCGGCCCACGTTCCCGATGACTTCAATCGGAAACATGACGACCGCAATGGCGAGCATCGGCCCGCAAAGGTGCTTGAGATAACCGATCACGCCGTGCTGGCGAAGCCCTTGAAAATTGTAATAAAGGAACACCGCCACGGCGCAGCCCAGCGTGACTTGGATGTGAGCTGTGGGCGTCTGCATAGTCGGAATCATACCCAACAGATTACACAGGACAATGAAAATGCCGAGTGTCGCAATCATCGCCACATAGCGGCCGCTGTCGTGGCCGATGATTTCCTCGCACATGTCCCGCGTGAATCCCACCACGACTTCCGCGACGTGTTGAAACTTGCCCGGGTTTTCAACTGACAGTTGTCGGCGCAGAATAACCATGCCGGCCAACATCAGAAGGATAACGAAAACCTCCATCGCCGCGTAATTCGGGATGGGATGGACAGGGTCGGCGGGCGCCCGGCCGATTTTCGCGAGCAGCGGCGTTACTGCGCTGCCCAGAAGCTTGTTTAGGATTGCGGTAAACCAAAGTTGATGTTCCATGTTCTTTCAGGCCAATCCACTTCCGATTTGCACGATGGCTTCTATCAAAAGTCCCGCCACCGGCACAAATAGTCCCGCCAATATAGCCATCGGCGGAAGCCATCGGGTCTTGAAGAAGAGAATCACGACACCGAACGCCAGCGGATATCTTATCAGGAATTTTACCACCAGTAATTTGGGAATTCGGGCCTGGCCGGCGTTCGATAACGCCGCCACCGCCTCGTGCAGCCAATAGTAGTTTAAGATTCCCAGCGCGGCGCCCAAGCTAAAGCCGACGGCGATCATCCCTTGGCGGTACAACAGCATCACGATCAGCGCCACAACTCCGCAAAGTGCCATCCAGCGCGGCAGTCGCGCTTCAGCCCGAGCCAGGTCCGGAATTTGAATCGTTTCTGTCTGCATCCTTCTCCGCCCGGCCCAAGATCCGCAGAACCTCGGTCAAGCCAGCCGCCGTGCCCAGAAAACCGAGGATCACCGTAAGCCACGGCGAGGAGTGCAACCAGCGATCCAACAACCAACCGATTGCACTGCCTGCGAACGCGCACGCAGGCAAAATAAAACCCAGACTCGTGTAAAGCCCCACCTGGGCCCAGATGTTTGCCGGTTTCTTTGGACTGGCGGCCATGGCGGGGGTGACGGCGAGCGCATCGAACGCCCGCAGTGCTTCACATGAAGAACGGCCGGATCGCCTCGCGCGCGATCAAAATAAACGGCTGGGGATAAACCCCAACCACCAGCGTCATACTCAGCGTGACGGCGAGCGCCACACGTATGCCCGCACCGGTGGCGAGCGGGACTGCCTGCGCGGCCTTTTTCATGAACATCGCAACCACGATGCGAAAATAGTAATACAACGCCACGACCGCGTAGGCCACCGCCAGCACGGCCAAATAGTAATGTCCGGTCTCAATCAGGGAGAGAAAAATAAAGTACTTCCCGATGAACCCTGCCGTGGGGGGAATGCCTGCCAGGGAAAGCAGAAAAATCAGCATCAGGATCGCCATGCCAGGGGCGCGCGACATCAGGCCGGAGAAGTCGTCGATCTCGTCGCCGATCAGGTCCTTCCGCCGCATCACGATGATTACCGCGAAAGCTCCCAGGTTCATGAAGGCATAAACCAGGAGATAGATGGCAATGGCGGTAAGGCCTTCGCGATTTCCATCGGCGGCGGCAACAAGACCCAGCAGAAGATAGCCCACGTGGGCGATGGTCGAGTAGCCGAAAAAGCGCTTGATGTTGGTCTGGGTTATCGCCGCCAGATTCCCCAAGGTCATGGTGGCGATGGCAACGCCGATGGTCAGCACCTGCCACTCGGCGCGCAGCGGCCACAACCCGGCGATCAGGATGCGAATGAAGAAGGCGAAGGAAGCCACTTTCGGGGCCACGGAAATAAAGGCCGTGATGGAGGTGGGCGCGCCTTCATAGGCGTCCGGCGTCCATTGGTGAAACGGCACCGCCGCCACTTTAAAATAGATTCCCGCCAGGAGCGTAATCATGGCGATCCAGGCCAGCGGGTCATGCACAGGACGATCCGAGAGCCGCTGGGCAATCACCAAAAGGTTGGTTGAGCCGCCGATGCCGTACAGCAAAGACATACCGTAAAGCAGCAAGCCGGAAGAAAAAGCCCCCAACAGGAAGAACTTCACCGCCGCTTCGTTGGAGCGCCGGTTGCCGCGCAGAAACCCCGTCAAGACATATTCGCAGAGGGCCATGAGCTCGAGGGCGATAAACAACACGATCAGGTCCGTCCCGGATGCCAGGAACATCATACCCACGGCCGAGAACAGAAGCAGGGCGTAGTACTCGCCCAAATTCGCATGCTCAATCTCGAGGTACTTTACGGAGAGCAACACCACAATCGCCGTCGCCGCCACGATGATGAACTTGGCAAAAATCGCGAACGAGTCCAAGACGAAGACGCCGCCAAAACCGTGGTACCCTGCCCCCCCCATCGCGACCCAGAACATTCCCAGCTTGAGCCCGGCGAGCGCCAGGCCTGCCAGGGCAGTCAGCGCGTTCATGTATTTGTCGCGTTTGTCGAGCAGGAAATCGAACAGCAGGATCGCCAACCCGAACATCGCCAGAAGGATTTCCGGCTTGATCGCCTGGTAGTCCGAGCCGCTGAAGAAGGACGTGATCATTGGCGGGCGACACCTCCCGATCCAGGTAGCACAGGCACTCTTGCCTGTGCCTTCGCAGCCTTCGGACGCGTCGCCTGCACAGCCAGGAGTGGCTGTGCTACACCTTGAGCGGGCGGTGTTATTTTAGCCGATGAGGAACGATAGAAGTCCGGATTGACCCGCTGCACGATGGCCGTCACGGGCTTATCGAGCACGTTGAAGAACGGCTTCGGGTAGAGGCCAATCCAAAAGGCCCAGACAATCAAAGGCACCAGAGTCATGATCTCGCGCCAATTCAAGTCCTTCAGCACCTGGTTCTTGGGATTCTCGCAGGCGCCAAACATGGTTCGCTGGTAAAGCCAGAGCATGTAAGCGGCGCCCAGAACGATTCCCACCACGGCCCAGGCCGCCCAATGCCAGTTCGCCTCGAAGGCTCCCTGAAGGATCGTGAATTCTCCAATAAAGCCATTCAGCAGAGGCAGCCCGATCGAGGAGAGCATCACAATCATGAATAAAGTAGCGTAGACCGGCATGACATTCGAAAGCCCGCCGAATTCCTTGATTTCGCGCGTATGGCGGCGCTCGTAGATCAAGCCCACAATCAAGAACAAGGCCCCGGTCGATATTCCGTGGTTGATCTGCTGGATTACGCTTCCCTGCAAACCGTGGGGGTTCAGAGCGAAAATTCCCAGCGTGCAGAATCCCAGGTGGCTGACGGAAGAATATGCAATCAGCTTCTTCATGTCGCGCTGCATCAGCGAAACCAGGGCGCCATAAATGATGGCGATGATCGAGAGCACGACCATGACCTTGACGATCGTGGGGTTGCTGCTGGCTTGGGGCAAAAGGGGCAGCGAAAAACGAATGAAACCGTAGGTCCCCATTTTCAGCAGGACCCCGGCCAGGATTACCGAGCCGGCCGTTGGCGCCTCCACGTGGGCATCGGGTAGCCAGGTGTGGAATGGGAACATCGGCACCTTGATGGCGAACCCGATCATGAATGCCCAGAAGACCCAATATTGCAGGTTGAGCGGCCAACTGTGCTGAATCAGTTGCATGTAGTCAAACGTATAGACGCCCGTATCCGTGTGGTAATGAAAGTAGAGGGTCAGGATTCCGAGCAGCATCAAAACGGACCCGGCAAGCGTATAGAGGAAGAACTTGATGGCCGCATAAAGCTTCCGCGGGCCGCCCCAGACGCCGATAATGAAATACATCGGCACCAGCATGACTTCCCAGAAAACGTAAAAGAGGAAAAAGTCCAACGACATGAAAACGCCCAGCATGCCCACCTGCAAGAGCATGAACATGGCGTAATATTCCTTGGCCCGCTCTTGAATCGCCGACCACGAGGAGAGCCCCGCAAGGAAGCCCAGCACAGTGGTCAACATGATGAGCAGAAAGCTGATGCCATCGATTCCGAGGTGGTATTGCGCGCCGATGCTAGGAATCCAATTATGGATTTCCACAAACTTGAATTGCTGCTCCGGCGACTCCTGCGAAAACCAGAAAGCCAACGGGAGCGACACCAGAAAGCTCACGAACATGACGATGTTGCCCCACCAGCGGATGGCTTGCTTGTTCGCACCGGGAATGAACATGAGCGCAATCAGACCCACCGCCGGCGTGAACAAGACCAAACTCAGAATGTGATCGTGAAAGAAAGCCATCGTTGACCTCGGAAAAGCAGTTGACAGTTCACAGTCGACAGTTGACAGTTAAAACACAAAAGCAAGACTACCTTCGCTTCCAACCTTGGCTCTCGCACTCAACTGTTGACTGTCGACTGTCGACTCTTTAGCTACACTGAGCAGCTAAAAATGAACGAAATAATACACCATGAAAATCAGCACGCCCGAAGTGATCATCCAGGCGTAATTCTGCACCAGGCCGGTCTGGATGATCCGCACGGGATAACTCAGGACCTTCACCACGAACGCGGTTAGGTTCACAAAGCCATCAATAACCCAGGTATCCCAGTAACGCGAAAGCTCGCCGGACATTCGGGTCAGCCAACCCGCGCCGTTAACTCCCCCATCGACAACACCCAAGTCGAACGCCGCAAGGGCGTTGCCGAGATTCTTCACTCGATTCACAAACAAGGCATCATACAATTCATCAATATAATATTTGTGCAGCACGAGATTGTAGAGAGGCCCGGCCTTGGCGGCCACGCGCTCGGGAACTTCCGGCCGCCGCACGTACCAGAAGTATGCAACCAGAAAACCAGTCGCCGCGATGGCCACGGAAAGCAGCATGAGACCGAACTCGCTCTGCCAGGTGTGTTCAAACGCCGCCCTGGCGCTCGGGTTCTCGAAAACCGGCTCCAGGAAATGTTCGAAGTGGTTGGAGCCGCCCAGTATTTTCGGCCAGCCGACGTATCCGGCCGCCAGCGCCCCAATCGCGAGGCAGATCAGCGGCACGGTCATGACCCTAGGCGACTCGTGGATATGGTGCTCGAGTTCATGCGGGACGCGGGACTTGCCTGCAAAGGTCATGAAGAACAGCCGGAACATGTAGAAGGCGGTGAGGCCTGCGGTGGCGAACCCGACGAACCAAAGCAAGATGCTTCCGTAGGGGCTCGAAAAGGCTTGCCAAAGGATTTCATCTTTACTGAAGAAACCCGAAAAAAGCGGCGCGCCGCTGATGGCCAAGGTCGCGACCAGCATGGTTTTCGCGGTCGTAGGGATGCGGCCCCACAGGGCGCCCATCTTGCGCATATCCTGTTCGCCGCTCATGGCGTGGATTACGCTCCCGGCGCCAAGGAAGAGCAGGGCTTTGAAGAAGGCGTGCGTCATCAGGTGGAAGACGCCCGCCCCGAAGGCCCCCACGCCGCAGGCCAGGAACATGTACCCGAGCTGGCTAATGGTCGAATACGCCAGCACTCGCTTGATGTCGTTTTGCACCAGGCCGATGCTCGCTGCGAAGATGGCGGTGAACGCGCCAATGCCGGCCACAAGGGCCATCGCTGTGGGCGCCAGAATGAAGAGTGCGTTCGAGCGCGCCACCATGTAAACACCCGCCGTCACCATGGTGGCCGCGTGGATCAGGGCGCTCACCGGCGTAGGGCCTTCCATGGCGTCCGGCAGCCAGACGTACAACGGAAATTGCGCAGATTTCCCCATGGCGCCAACGAACAGCAAGATGCAAATCGCGACGATGACGGTGCTGCCCACCGGAAAGCGTCCGCTGCGGGCCTGCTCCGTGACCTGTTGGAATTCCACGCTGCCGAAGGTGACCGCCATCAGCATGACTCCCAACAGAAAACCCGCGTCCCCAATGCGGTTAACAACAAAGGCTTTCTTGCCGGCATCGGAAGCCGATTTGCGTTGGAAGAAAAAGCCGATCAGCAGATACGAGCAGAGGCCGACGCCCTCCCACCCGACAAACATCATCAGATAGTTGTTCGCCAGGACCAGCACCAGCATCGAGAACATGAAGAGATTCATGTATCCGAAAAACCGGTAGTAACCCCCTTCGTGCGCCATGTAACCGGCGGAATAGACATGAATAAGAAAACCGATACCGGTCACGACCAGCAACATCACCGTGGATAGAGGGTCGAGTTGGAATCCCACCGGAACGTTGAAGTTGCCCAGCGAGCCGTTCGATAGCCTGAACGCGCCGGCGGGCAGCCACGAATACAGGACCTTGGTGAACACGTGGGTGTCCGCCGGGAGCTTGAGAAACTCGCCGACGCATCCCAGAGCCCACAAAAATGCGATGCCCGGCAGCCCAACGGAGACCGCCGAGACAGCATTCTTAGACAAACGTCGGCCGACAAACAGTTGGATGGCGGCGCCCAACAAAGGGAAGATCGGAATTAGCCAGACATATTCAAGCATGTCAAAAGTCTAAAGGGTAAAGGATAAAGGCTAGCGTCCAGCCTTCGTTCTCCTCTTCGTACTCAGTATAATCCCCGTTATTACAGCGAATAATTCCTCGGTTTCTTTCATCAACGGTTTCAATCTTGGCAATGGAATGATACCTGACTCGGCTAACAGCTTGAGCCAGTACAGGCTCTCTCTTGCTTCCTTCTGAGCGATTCCGTACTTGTGGACAAAATCCGGGCGACTCTCCGCCGATTGCGCCTCTTCTACATTCGCTCCGATCGAAGTGGCCGAGCGCAGGTATTATTTTCCCAAGACCCACCCAGCCCCGTCCTTCACCTCCTGCAAAGCCCGGTAAAGCTTGATTGCTCTGAGCGAGTATCCGTAAGTCCGCCTTCGGATGTCTTCTGGCTCTTTACTCATTGAACAACGTCGCTCATCCCGCCCCAAGTCTACCCCTTGCACTTTAGCCTTTACCCTTTACACTTTAAACTTCGCTCACCACTTTAGTAAGTCAATCTCATCCGCGTTCACTGTTTCCTTATTGCGGAAGAGGGCAATAATCAAGCCCAAGCCGACGGCTGCTTCGGCGGCCGCATCCGTAATTACGAAAATGGCAAAAACCTGGCCGTCCACGGAATGGAAATACTGCGACAAGGCGACCAGGTTGATGTTGACGGCGTTCAAGATCAGCTCGATGGACATCAGGATGACGAGGACGTTGCGCCGCGTCAAAACGCCGATCACGCCAATCGTGAACAGGCCGCTGCCCAGCAGGATGTAATATTCCGTTGGAATCATTCGAACTTCCTCTTGGCCATGATCACCGCGCCCACCATCGCCACCAGCAGCAGCAGTGAAGCGATCTCAACCGGCAACATATACGTCTGGTAAAGCGCCTGGCCAATCGCCTGGGTATTGTGCGCAGGTGCAGGACTGGCAGGCGGGGCCGGCAGGCTCATGCCGCTCCCGAGTTTGTAGATCACGTAGCCCAGTTGCGCGAATACCAATACGGCGGTAAACAAGCCGAGTTGCCACTGGCGGCTGAACTGCGCTTGCTTCAAGGCCACGTCAAGGTTCACCAGCATGACGACAAACAGGAACAGCACCATGATGCCGCCCACGTAAAGAATGATCTGCACGGCAAAAAGAAACTCGGCGTGCTGCAGCAGGAAGATCCCGCCCACCGCAAACAGGGCCACGATCAGCCAGATAACGCTATGCACGGCATTCCGGCGGGTAATCACCATCACGCCGGAAACCAGAGCAACCGCCGCGAGAATTCCAAATGCAATCAGTAGAAGCATGGTAAAACCAGAAATCAGAAACTAGAAATCAGAAACTAGAAAATAGAAAGCGCCGCGAACGCCTTTACTCTTGCCAGCGAAGAGGGATGCTTTCTGCTTTCTGCTTTCTGCTTTCTGCTTTCTGCTTTCTCCTTTCTGCTTTCTGCTTTCCTACCGTGTGTAGCGCACGGGCCGCGGCCCTTCTTCGAGGGCCTGCCGGTCCCAGATCATCCCTTGCCTCGAGTATTGTGCAATCTCAAAATCCTGCGTCAGTTCCAGCGCGTCGACGGGGCAAGCGTCCTCGCACAAGCCGCAGAACATGCAGCGCGACAGGTCGTAGGTAAAAGTTGTTAATCGTTTCTTGCGATCTTCGGTCCGCGCCCACCCCACTACGATCAGGTTCTCCGGGCAAGCAATCGAACAGAGATTGCAGGCAATACAGAGTGTTTCGCCCGATTCCGGATGATTGTTGAGGCGAGGCGCGCCTCGATAGCGCTCCGCAACCACCGGGCGTTCCAACGGATACTGGTCAGTATAAGTGGCGCTGGGGTGCTGATAGGAAAAGGTCAGTTTCAGACCTTTGATGAGGTCAACCAAGAATACGCGGCGAAGAAAATCCCGGACCTGCATCAATAACCTTCACCTCATGTCATTCTGAGCGAAGCGAAGAATCCGTATTTGCTCGTTATCAAGGAAACAAATGCAGATGCTTCGCTTCGCTCAGCATGACAGCGGATTTCGTGCTCCTTCTACGCCCTTGCGCTCACAAAGTATCGAACTATGGCCGTTACGATCAAGTTCCCCAATCCAATCGGGATCATCCAGTGCCAGCCGACCGTCATCAGTTGGTCGTATCGGTAGCGGGGAAACGTTCCGCGGTACCAGATAAAGGCATAAAGAAAGACCAGGACCTTGGTGCTAAACCAGAAGATTCCTTGCACGGCACTCAGCACGGCAGGAACAGCCACCAGGCCGGCAAGCACAACGCACACCGCCGCCAGAGCGATGAAGAAATACCGGTCCAAGGGCAGCAGGCTTCGCAGGCCGAGCCACAGGATAAACGCGGCTGCCCCAACCAGCGAGACGACCGGTGCGAACCGCAGGAAATCCAGAGCCCGGACATTGGCATAGGGTCTGAGCCATCCCCCCAGGAACATGGTCACGGCGATGCAGGAGACAACCACCATGTTGGTGTATTCAGCAAGGAAGTACAAGGCGAAACGGAAACCACTGTACTCGGTGTGGAACCCCGCCGTAAGCTCGGACTCAGCCTCGGGCAAGTCAAAGGGATTGCGATTAGTCTCCGCCAGTCCCGCAATCAAGTAGATCATGAACGCCACCGGCTGAAGGAAAACGTTCCAAACGCCCATCTGCTGCTGTCGATTCACAATCTCGACCATGCTGAGCGAGTTCGAGATCAGCAGCACTCCCACCAGCGCCATCCCTGCCGCCACTTCGTAGCTCACCAACTGGGCCGCGGATCGCATCGCGCCCAGCAGAGGGTAATGGCTGTTCGACGACCATCCGCCCAGGATAATGCCGTAGATTCCCAAAGAAGAAATCCCCAGAATGAAAAGCAGACCAATATTAATATCGCTGATGTAAAAGTTGCCGGCAAAGGGAATGACGGCAAAAACTGTGAAGGCCGCCGTGACGCTGATGGCCGGCGCCAGCAAGAACACAAACTTGTCCGCTCCGGCGGGAATGATGTCTTCCTTGAGCAGGAGCTTAATACCGTCGGCAACAGGCTGAAGCAGACCCCATGGGCCGACCCGCATTGGCCCCAGCCTCGCCTGCATAAAAGAGAGAACCTTGCGCTCCATGTACACCAGGTAGGCCACAATGCCGGAAAGCACGAGCAGCACAATCAAGATTTTGATGAGTGCCAGAATGAGCGGATGAGCTTGGAGAATGTTGACGATGTTCTGTGCCATGTTAAGTAAAGTGACGAGTGACGAGTGACGA
>Ga0326727_10007289_pt1 | contig 29382 bp, 19 predicted proteins | sample MB2enrmetagenome_FD_207643 | JGI IMG/M metagenome (GOLD analysis project Ga0326727, IMG submission 207643) | Lab enriched peat soil microbial communities from McLean, Ithaca, NY, United States - MB29MY | ecosystem: Environmental > Terrestrial > Soil > Wetlands > Peat | place: USA: New York... | reverse complement strand
CATGCGGCAAGACATTATGGCGCTGAGAATGTACAGCGACTACGCCGACAACCAGGGGCGTCTGCCACCCGCCACGGACAACAGGGGAGCTTACCATTCCATCCGGCTTTCCGACTTCACGTTCACAAACCTTGTTTTTCAGTTGGACGGCGAGAGCAACAGTCTTTATTGCCCCAATCTTGTGTATTACACCGGCGAGATGGGCGGGTACGACCCCAGCGTCGGCTATACCATCGGATACAGTTACCTGGCCGTGGAAGCCCTTCCGCAAACCCCGAAAGGCCCGGACGAAGGCTGGACGGGGCCGCTGAAAGCAGATGAAACCGGCGAAGTCTTCGCCGATGCGAATTATTGGAGCACGATTTCAAGCCTGCCGATGACCGTCGCGCCGCACACTGCGGGCGGCAGCATCGTCGCCACCCCTCTGGTCAGCGGTGCGGCCATCTCCAGCCTTCAGCCCGCTTCCGTCTCTCCGGCGCCGGGCGCCACCAGTACGGCGATGGGGGCGGCGGGCGGGAATATTGGTTCGCTCGACGGCTCGGTCATCTGGCAGCCGATTCGTTTGTTGAAGCAATATCCGGCTTCCATCGAACTGGATGGCTCCTCGGGGGCCTTTGGCAACTGGTAGTCAGACGGCAAACAATTCCGCCACCGTTATCGCCAGGCCCGGCAGCAGCCCTTCCTGAAGAATTTCCCGTCCGGCGAGAATGCCCTTCAGCGCCAGCCCGTGCGGAGTGGCATGGTAGGTCTCCACATTGTCGTAACGCGGATCCACCATCCAAACCCGCGGCACCTTGAAGTCCTCGTAAATCCCCTTCTTGAGAACCGTATCGGGCCGGTGATCGGCCGAATCAATGATCTCGACGACCAGCCAAACCTTGCCCGTCGCGGCGGTGACCAGCGCCAAGTCGGGCCGCACCAGCATGCGCGCCGAAAGAGCGACCGCGTCGCGCGGGCCAAGGAGGCGGGAGGCGGCATTGGCGGCCATGCCCGCCCCGACCCGCGCATGGAGAAGGGCGCAGATCCGCTCATGGCGCGCCCCGGGAAAGCACCGCACCAGGGTTCTGCCGTCTATAATTTCTTCGTATTGGCTCATCGCTGTCGGGGCGGGTTGTCCCGTCCTCCGGGAAGGGTTTCAGCGCCGGCCGGCGCCCGCGTTTCGCAACCTGCGCCGCAAATATCTTCCCGTCTGCGAGCCGGGCAGCCGCGCCACCCTTTCGGGAGGCCCCTCCGCCACGACCCTTCCTCCCTGGACGCCGCCGCCCGGCCCAAGATCAATGATCCAATCCGCCTCGGCGATCAAGTCCAGATTGTGTTCGATCACGATCACCGTGTTCCCCGCCTGGACCAGGCGCTGCAAGGCCGCCGCCAGCCGCTCCACGTCGGCCATGTGCAATCCAATGGTCGGCTCCTCCAGCAGGAAGAGGAAGGAAGCCGGTTCGGGCGGGTTGGGCGCGGGCCGGGCGCCCTGGCCGCCGGGCGCGCGGAAGCCGGCGAGCAAATGCGCCACCAGCTTGAGGCGCTGGGCCTCCCCGCCGCTCAAGGTCGGGCTGGCCTGGCCAAGTTTGATGTAATCCAGGCCGGTGTCGCAGAGCGCCTGCAACGGGCGGGCGATTTTGGGAAAGGGCGCGAAGAGCCGGGCGGCCTGCGCCACTGTCAAGTCTAGCGTTTGGGCGATGCTCATGCCCCGCCACCGGACCTCCAGCGTTTCCGGGTTGAAGCGGCTGCCTTGGCAGGTCTCGCACGGGACAAAGGCCGGCGGCATGAAACTCATCTCCAGTTTGATCTGGCCCGCCCCAAGGCACCCGGGACACCGCCCTTGCGGGCTGTTGAAGGAAAACCGGCCGGCCGAATAACCGCGCAGGCGCGCTTCCGGCGTTTGGGCGAACAGCCGCCGGATTTCGTCGAAAAATCCCGCGTAAGTCGCCGGCACCGACCGCGGAGTCCGCCCGATGGGGGATTGATCCACTTCATAAACGGCCCGCACCGCCCCGGCCCCCGAGACGGCCAGGCCGGGCGCGGGCTTGGCAGGCGGGAGATGGGGCGTCCGCAATTGCCGGCGCAGCGCCGGCAGCAGACAGTCGCGCAACAGCGTGCTTTTGCCCGACCCGCTGACGCCCGTCAGGCAGATAAAGCGGCGCAGGGGAAAGGCCACCGCCAGGTTCTTTAAATTGTTCGCTTTGGCCCCCCGCAGCCGGAGGCGCGGCGTCCGGGCATCCACCGGGCGGCGCCGGCCTCCGGCGGGAAAAGACTTGCGCGCGCGCAGGCAGCGGGCGGTGACGGAATCCTTGTCTTGCATCAATTCCCGGAGCGGGCCGCAGGCCACGACCCCGCCCCCGTTGGCCCCCGCGCCCGGGCCGAGATCAATAATATAATCGGCGCGGCGCATGGTTTCCTCGTCATGCTCCACGACGAGCAACGAATTGCCGCGGGACTGGAGCAGGGCCAGGGCGGCCAGCAATTTCTGGTTGTCGGCGGCGTGCAGGCCGATGGTCGGCTCATCCAGAATGTAAAGAACGCCGCTCAGATTGGAGCCGAGCTGGGCGGCCAGCCGGATGCGTTGGGCCTCGCCGCCCGAAAGGGTGGCCGCGCCGCGGCCCAGTTGCAGATACCCCAGGCCCACCTTGCGCAGAAACCGCAGACGCCCGGCAATTTCCGGCACAATGTCGCGCGCGATTTCCGCCGCGCGCCCGCCAAAACCAACTTCGCCGAACCAGCGCAGCGCGGTCTCCACTGTGGCGTTGGAAAGGTCCACGATGGTCGGCGACGCCGGCAGGCCCGAGCGGCGGCCCGCCCCCGGGAGGTTTTCCAGGCGGACCGCGCGCGCCCTGGGATTGAGGCGGGTTCCCTGGCAGGCCCCGCACAGTTGGCGCTTTCCTTCCTGCCAGCCGAACCACGATTCCTCGATGGCTTCGGCGCGGGCGCCGCGCTCCACGTCCGGCAGATAAAACAGTTCGCCGAAACCGCGGCAGGAGGGGCACCACCCGCGCGGAGAATTGTAGCTGAACATCTTCGGGTCGAGCAAATCGAACGACTCGCCGCAAATGGCGCAGGAACGTTCGGTGGAGTGGACGCTGGTTTGGCGGTCACGGCCCAGGGCGAGGAGAACGCCGCGGCCGAGGCGCAGGGTTTGCTCGATCAAGCGGCGGGCCGCCTCGCCGGCGGCCGTGCGCCGCCGATTTTTGTCCAAAACCCCGGCCACGATTTCCACGTCGTGCTCGCGGAAGCGTTCCAGGCGGAAAGGCCGGGCGGTGGAATAGATTTTCCCGTCGGCCCGGACCTCGGCGTAGCCGTGCTGGGCGGCCCAATGGGCGACCTCGGTGTGAAAGCCTTTGCGGTTTTTCACCACGGGCGCGAGCAGGAGCAGATCGCCGCGCCGGCGCGATTCCGCTTCGAGCCGGGCCGCGACCTGGTCGCGGGTCTGCGCCTGCACGGGGGTCTGGCAGCGCGGGCAGTACTGCGTGCCCAGCCGGGCAAAAAGAAGGCGCAAGAAATGATAGATCTCGGTAACCGTGGCGATGGTGCTCTTGCCGCCGCCGCGCGAACCGCGCTGCTCGATGCTGACGGACGGCGGAATGCCGGTGATCAAGTCCACCTCCGGCCGCGCCAGTTGCTCGACAAATTGGCGGGCGTAGGCATTCATGGAGTCCAGGAAGCGGCGCTGCCCCTCGGCAAACAACAGGTCAAAGGCCAGCGTGCTTTTGCCCGATCCGCTCACGCCCGTGACGACCACAAACTGGTTGCGCGGGATGGCCAGCGAGATGTTCTTAAGATTGTGTTCGCGCGCGCCGTGGATGGAAATGACTTCCGCCCCGGCCGCCGGAGGACGGGCTTTCATTTCCAGACTCCGAGAGATTGCAGTTGCGCGGCGGCCTTGCTGCTCCAACCCGGGGGCTTGTTGGCCTCTGGATTGGCCGGGGCGGGATGGAGAATTTTGCCGACCCTGACGTTCGAGCCGCCGGCCGCGATCTGCGCGCGTTCTCCGGCAAAATTGCCCACCCCGATGATCCATCGCGGCTGGAGGATTTCCAGGACCTTTCGCAGATGGGCGTCGCAAATCCGGCGGAGAGGCTCCGCCTCGGCGGCGGGCAGCTTGTCCGGCGTCCGATTCTTCCCGCCCGCTCCTTCCAGGAACGCGAGCGGGCAATAATTGACAACGAAATGGCGCGCGAAAAATTTTTCCGGCGGGCCGAACCGCTCCGCAAAAAGACTCCAGAGCCGCCGTCCGCTCACTTCGGAACGCGGGCAGGCCAGTCCGCGTACCGGGCGGCGGGGATGTTCGGCGGCGGGGCGGCCTGTGGGCGCGTCAATCTTCATCCAATCGCGCACCGCCGCGATCTCGCCAAAGGGCACGCCGGTTTGGGCCATGCCGAAAGGCCCCGGATTCATGCCCAGAAAAAGCACCTCCTTGCCGGCGGCGCCGAAGCGGGCCAGATATTGCTCGTGCGCGCTCCAGGCATAAGCCAGCGGATTATAGACATGCGTCACGGGCGGGCCGAACCGCAGCTTCTCCGCTTCCGCCGACAGTTTTTTGGCGGCTTCGATCAATTGCTTTTCCGCGGACATGGGTGCTTTAAGAGATTTTGACCAGGGCGGTCCAGAATTGGGGGCCGAATATGGCCTGGAATTTTTCCAGGAGTGTTTCCGCGGTGGAACGGGAAGGCGTCACGGCGAAGGTGGTGGAACCGCTGCCAGACATCAAGGCGGCGGCGGCGCCGTGTTCGCGGAAGAATTCCTGGAACAGTTGGAGCAGGGGGTATTTGAGCAAGGCGGGGGCTTCGAGGGAGTTGTAGAATGCTTTTCCAGCGTCGGACAGGGCGGCGGTTTGCAGGAGGGAAATCAGGCGCCGGGCGCGGCCCGGTTTTCCGTGGAGAGCCTCCGGGTGGCGGGCCAGTTGTTCGTAGGCCCACGAGGTGGCAATGCCGAAGCCAGGGTGGACCAGCAGCATCCAGGCGCCGGCCAGGGCGGGAAAAAAATCCAGGGGGGTGATGATTTCGCCGCGGCCCGTGGCCAGGGCCGGACGGCTTTGCAGGAAAAAGGGGATGTCGGAGCCAAGGGAAACGGCCAGTTGCAGCAAGACTTCATGGGGCAGCGGCTGGCCGAAAAGTTCGTTCATGGCCAGAAGTGTGGTGGCGGCGTTGCCGCTGCCGCCGCCCAAGCCCGCCGCAATGGGAATTCTCTTTTCCAGATGAATGCGGACGCCTTCGCGGATGCCGGCGGTTTTCAGAAACCGCTCCGCGGCGGCAAAGACGAGGTTCCTGGCATTGGCCGGCAAAAGCGGGTTGTTGCATTTGAGGCGGAGCCTGGCGCCGTGGCGCTCGAAAGAGAGGGAATCGTGGAGGCTGACCGGATGCAGGACGGTTTCCAGCTCATGGAACCCATCGGGACGCTTTCCCAGGATATTGAGGAGGAGGTTGACCTTGCAGGATGATTGCTTGTCAAGCGGCATGGGAAATGGCGGCAGACAGCAAAGCCGCCCGCTGCTTCCTCCGGCTGTTCCAGGTTTCCCGGTTATTGATCGAAAACGTGGAAACGGCTGCCCGGAATGAACGGCATGACGTCCCCGCCGCCGTAGCCCAGGGAGGTGTCCGGCGATGTCATCTGATCGGCCAGCCAACTGGGTTTGTAACTGTCTGGCTCGACGGGGTTCCCCGGCAGGAAAATGGGGCCGTAGTCCGAGGGGGAGTGATTGGGGAATGGGAACGTCGCCATTTCATAAAAGCCGGCGGCGGTGCGCGCCACGGTGCGGTCAATGCCGTGGATGACACCGGTGGTGTAACCCATTTCGGGGCTTTCCAGGACGGAGGTTTGTTCGTAGGAACGGCGCAGTTCGCCGAAGCGGGTGATCTCCATCATATTGCTGACGCCGCGGCCGAGTTTTTGCTCCGGGCCGGCGCAACCCGACGCGATCAGGGCCACACCCAGAAACGGGAGAACGGAGGAAAATAAGTTACGCATATACAACTCTTTTCGCTACAGTAGCGGCTGGCGGGGAATTGTCTAGTCTTTTTTTGCTTTTTTCTCCTGGCGCTCCCAATACCAGGCGATCCAGACGCTGATCTCGAAAAGCAGTTGCAGGGCAATCGCCATGACCACCTGGGTAAAGACTTCCGGGGTGGTGAGCAAAGCGCCGAGAATCAAATTCCCGACGATGACGTAGCGGCGCATGCCGGCCAGCTTCTCGTAATCCAGAATGCCGATCTTGACCAGCGCCAGCAGGACCACCGGCAACTCAAAGCCCAGCCCCATGCCGAGCATGAATTTAACCAGGAAGCTGGAGTAGGAGGTCATGTTCCAAATGGGGACTTTCAGGTCCATGAAGAGCGAGAATTGCTCGGCGAATTTCAGGGCCGGCGGCATGACGACAAAGTAGGCCACCGAAACGCCCAGGAAAAACAAACCGATCCCCACGCCGAAGGCGCGCAGAAAGTACTTCTTCTCCTTGATCTTCAAGGCGGGCATGAGGAATTGCCCGATGTAGTAAAGCACGAAAGGGGAGGCCAGGATCAGCCCGGCAAAGAACGAGATGTGCATCCAGAAGAGAAACGGCGCGGAGGGGTCCAGGAAAACCAGGTCCGGGCTGCTGGACACCGCGGCCTCCTCCGGCGTGGCAATTATCCGCCACGTCACCACTTGCTGGCCGCCCGACTCCGCGAAATCCAACGCCACCGTCGTATGCTGGTTGGTGCCAAGATCCAGCGCCCCAACCCGGTTGGTTCCCAGATCCACGCCGGGATACCGTTTGTCCCCGATTTGAAAGGTCACCAGTTGATTGGTGGTGTCCGGCAGAAAAAGAATGTGGCGCTTGGCGGCGCGGTCCAAGGGCCATTTGAGAATGGTCACCAGCGGCTTGACGTTGAAAAGGCAAACCATCATGGCCACGAGCGTCGCCGCGGCGCTCTTGATCAGCACCCAGCGGAGGTCTTCGAGATGCTCGAGAAAGGTCTTAACCGCGCCGCCTTCGGCTTCCTCGTCTTCCGGCCGGTAATCCTCGGGGCGTTCTGCCATGAGAAATGGTCACTGCGGGGAACTAGGTTCTGGGGACTGTGGAAGGCGGATTTGACTCGGCCGCCGGCGCAGGGGGAGGCGGCGGCCTGGCGGGTGGCGGAGGAGCCGCCGCCTCGTTGGCGGCGCTGTTAATCTCATCAGTGACCTCGCGCGAAGCTTTCTTGAATTCCTTGATGCCCAGGCCAAGACCCTTGGCGAACTCCGGGATTTTTTTGGACCCGAAGAGAACCAAGAAGACGATCCCCACCAGGACTATTTCGCCGCCGCCCATTCCGAAGACTGCAAGAGTTGTGTTCATAATTATTTTCCTAACATATCAATAACCCAAAGGCAAACAATAGTAAAGCGCGCTTTTTTGCTGTTTTTCCACCCCTGGCTCATGCAGCCTTGCCGGGGGACACACCCGGACAACCGGCAGGCCGTGTAATGCGCCAGAAACGGAGGGGGAACAGGTAGGGCGGGCAGTCCTCTGCCCGCCGCGGCGCGCACGGAGTGCGCGCCCTGCCAGCCGACACTGACGAATTACCAGGCCGCCTGCCCTCGGGCGGCGTTTGCAGGCGTGATCCTGGAGCTGTGCCGCTATCCCTGAACTTCTTCTTCTTTTGAAAGAACACCCTGGTGGCGGCTTTGTCGCCCCTGGAGATAGGCCGGCTGGCGGGTGGCGGATGGGGCCGCCAGGGGCTGGCCCACGGGCAATGGCCCGGGGAGCGGCACGAATGCTTCGATCTGTTTCCAGAGGGGCGTGAAATCTTTGTTGACATCCCCGCTGAGGCAGTCCGTGATCCAGCCGGCGGCTTCGGGGTGTTGGTTGGTCAGTTGGCGGAAACTGAATTTGGGGTGGTAAAAGGCATAGACGAGTTTGCGCATGTTTTCCACGCCGTCGCGCATAAAACGGGCGTAGGCGGCGAAGCGTTCCGGGGAAAAATCCTGTTCCGCCAGGGCCTGATGGACGGCGTCGCCGGCCAGGACGCCGCTTTTCAAGGCGAGCATGACGCCGGAGGAAAAGACCGGGTCCAGAAAAGCAAAGGCGTCGCCCGCCAGGAGCAGCCCGCGCCGGCCGCAATGTTTGGCGTGGTGGGTGTATTCGCTGGTGAGGAAATAGGAGCCGGTCTGCCGGCCGCGGGCCAGATGGCGCTGGATCCACTGGTTCTGCTCCACCTCGCGCCGGAAAATCTCCTCCGGCGACTTGAGGCCGCCGCGTGTCAAGTATTTTCCCTCCGCCACCACGCCGACGCTGACCCTGTCGTTGTGCTGCGGGATGTACCAAAACCAGCCCTTTTCCGGCACGTAGGCGACGGTGGTGGCGCCGGCGTCCAGGCCCGCGTCGCGCTGGGCGCCCTGGTAATAGGTCCAAACGGCGATTTTATTGAGGAACGGGTCTTTGACCCGCCACTGGTTGCGCACGGCGGCAAAGGACTCCTTGCCGGAACAATCCAGGGTGATGGGGGCGCGGTATTCGGTGATTTCGCCGCCCTCGGTCTGGGCGCGAACGCCAACGACCGCCCCGTCTTCCTCAATCAAATCGAGGACGGCGGTCTGCTCGCGGACCTGGAGGCCTTTTTGGCGCGCGTTGTCCAGCAGCATCAGGTCGAATTCCGAACGGAGGACCTGCCAGGTCTGGGCGACGGTTTCGCGGTCATAGCGGGTGTAAAAGTAAAACGGCTGGCTGGCCCGGCCGGAGGGCGAGACGAATTGGACGCTGTATTTCTTGATGAAGGCGGAGGATTTCATCTTGTCAATCAAGCCGAGGCGTTGCAGGGGCTGGAAGGTGAAGGGCAGAAGGGATTCGCCGATGTGGTAGCGGGGGAATTTTTCGCGCTCCAGGAGGAGGACGCGATGGCCGTATTCGGCGAGGATGGCTCCGGCGGTGGATCCGGCGGGACCTCCGCCGATGATGATGCAGTCAAGCTGGCTGGTGTGATTCATGGGGTGAAGGAAAAAGCCCGGATGGGCGGGGTCAAGTCAGGGCGGCAAAATCTCCACAACCTCGGCCATCGGACGCTCCCCGGCGTCCAGCAGCGTGTTGCGCCGGCCAAAGAGGGGCGGCGCGCCGGACAAGCGCAGCGCTCCGAGGATGACGGCGTCCGCCACCACGCGGAAATAGGCGGCGGGCCGGCTGGAGAAAGCGATGCCAAAGTCGCGCAGAATACCCCCCAGCGGACGCAACTCGCGCCGGATCTCCTCGCGCGCCAGGGCGGGAAAGAAATAGAGATTGGTTTTGCTGGCGCCGAATTCGATCGGTTTGAGGGAGCCGTCCAGTTCCAGCACGACCTGGCGAAAGTACTCCAGGCCATCATAGTGGCGGGCCAGGGCACGGATATGAATTTTGCCGTGGTGAAACGCTTCCAGCCGCGATGTCATGTCCCGGTCATGCGCCAGCAGCGAGCGATACGGCTCGGGGATCTGGTCCGGCTCGATGGGGTCCATGACCGGCAGGGGCAGGCCGCGGGCGGCGTAAAAATGGTCCAGCGGATAAGCGGCGGAATAGAGCGGAGGCGGCGCCACGGGCGCCCCGTGGGGAATTGTCTTGGTCTCGCTCATTTCACGGTTCGGGATCAAGCGTATCGGGCGTTTTGATGTTCGGGGAGGAAGAACTCGTGGAGGAGGCGGTCCACCTGGAGCAGGCCGTCGCGGTTCAGGCGCACGGTCCCGTCCTTCACTTCGGCAAAACCCCAGTCGCGGAGGCGCTGCAAGGGTTGGGCAAAACGGAGGCGCACATCCACGCCAAATTTTTCCTGGAAGTAATCGCACCGGGTCTGGCCGAGCTTGAGTTGGAGAATAAACTCGCGGATGAGCCTTTCGTCGGCGGTGGGGGTCATGGCGCGATAGAGGGGCAGGCGGCCGGACTGGACGGCGCGAACATAAGGCTCGAAGTCGTGCAGGTTCTGGCAATGGGTGCCCTGCAAATGGCCGAAGGAGGCCACGCCCAGCCCGATCAAATCGGCCCCCGCCCAGAGGAGGTCGCGGTAAAGGAACGGGGCGGTGGCTTTATTCTTGACAGCAGTGTAGGCGCTGGCGACGGTGTAGCCGGCTTGTTCCAATTCCGCAAAGGCCCATCCCACCCAGGCGCGCTTGGTTTGCCAATCGGCCACCGGGGCGGCCAGTTGGCCGGCGGCTTTCATGGCCTGGTAGATGCCGGTGTTGTAGGGGACTTCCATCTGGTAGATGGTGACGCTGTCGGGGGAGAGAAGGATGGTTTTGCGGACGCAGTCGCGCCAGTTGGACTCGGTCTCCTCGACCATGCCGGCGATGAGGTCAATGTTGATTTGGGGAAAAGCCAGTTCGCGGGCGAAGGAATAAGAGCGGGCGATTTCCTTGCTGTGATGGGCGCGGCCGTTGATTTCCAGGATGTGATCGTCAAAATTTTCCACGCCCAGGCTCAAACGGGTGACGCCCATTTCGCGGATGGCCTCCAGTTTATGGCTCGTCAAGGTGCCCGGCTCGCACTCGAAAGTGACTTCCTGGGCCTGGTCCCACGGGAGCAGTTTCTTCATGCCCTGGGTCAATTGGGTGAGCTGGTCAACGGAGAGATAGGAGGGGGTGCCGCCGCCGAAATAAACGAACTTGGGCTTGCGCCCGGCCAGGGCGGGCTTGGCGGCATAGAGAGCCAGTTCCCGCAGGGCGGCTTCAATATAACCCCGAATGGCTGACGAATCCTTGTCGGTGTAAACCTTGAAGTAGCAGAAATGGCACCGCTTGCGGCAAAAGGGGATGTGCAGGTAAACGCCCAAGGGAGGAGATTGCGGATGGAGAGAAGCGGGGCGATCCAGGGCGGCCAGGGCGTCCTGGACGAATTCCGGCTTCCAGAAGGAGAAGGGCGGGTAGTTGGAAACGAAATAGTTGCCGACGGTGGTCTCCTTTGCAATGGGCGGAGAGGCCGGAGCGGGTTGGATGGCGGTGCTCATGAGATCAGTTCACGATAGATCAAACTCCTCCTCGCTTCTCGCTCCATCCAAGTTATTTTGCAAACCATGAGTCGAACTGCTGTTTGACCTCTTCGTGGGACAGCCCTTCGCCGCGGTCCAGTTCATCCAAACCTTGGCGCACGGCGGCGGCATACAATTCCTCGGTAAGATCACGCATCGTGGCCTGGTCTGGAAGCTGGTTGATAACATCGAGTGCGAGTTCTTTGGCGCTCATGCCATCATCTTACACGCGGTTGGGCACAAGCTCAAGCGCCTTGTCGGATGGCGGCGGGGGCGAAGGGTTTCCAGGATCTTCATAAATCGTTCTCACAAAGGGGCCGCGCCGAAGCAATAGACGTTGCCGTCGTCGCACCCGATCACAATTCTGTTCCCGGCCACGGCAGGGGAACTGGTCACCGGCTGCCCGGTGTCGTAGGACCAGAGTTGGCGTCCGTCCTGCAGCGAAAGCAAATAAACCCTCCCATCGTCGGAGCCGAAGACCACCTTGTCGCCGGCGACAACCGGGGAGCTTTCGATTTTTCCCTGCGAAGCGAAACTCCAGAGGCTCTGGCCGTCCGCCCGGTTGAGGCAATGCAGCGTTTTGTCGTGTCCGCCGAAGAGGACGCGATCATCCGTCACGGCGGCGGAGGCCATGAAGGGAAATTCCTGGTCGCGAAAATGCCAGACGGCGTTGGTGCGGGCCAGATCCACGCAAAGAAATTCATTTTCATAGTCGCCAAAGTAAGCGCGGTTTCCCGCCAGGGCGACCGACGCGCCGATATAAGCGCCCGCCTCGATCTGGCTGATCTCTTTGCCGTCTTCCACTCGCAGAACATGCACCATGGAATCGCACCCGCCAAAAACGGCCCGGCCCTCGGCGACGGCGCAGGCGCCATTGATATAGTTGGCGCTTTCAAACAGCCAGTTCGTCGCGCCCTTCTCCGCATCCAGACAGCGCAATTTGAAATCGTAGCTGCCGAAAAGGATGCGCGCTGGGCCGTCCCGGCGGGGAACGACGCTGGCCGAGGCCAGGATTTTGCCGTCGGTTTGCACCTTCCAAAGCAGGCCGCCGGCGCCGGCGTCCAGGGCGTAAAACAATCCCTCCACCGAGCCGGCAAACACGGAATTACTCACCAGCAGCGGCGGGGCCTCCACCGCCGAGTCGGCTTTGAAGGCCCAAACCTGCCTCCCATCGGAAAAATTCACCGCATACAAATTGCCGTCATCGGACCCGATGAAAACTTTGCCCGCACCGATGACCGCCGAGGATTTGACCGGGCCGCCCGTCTTGAAAGTCCAGAGCAGGCCGGGCTTTTGGGGCAAGTCGCCGCCGGCCACGCCGGTCAGGGCGGGATTGCCGCGAAACACCGGCCAACTGGGCGGAGCCGGCGCGGCCGGCATGGACGGGGCCGGGGCGGGCGCGCGGCCCGGAGCCGGCGCGGGAGCTTTTTCCGGGGAACAGGCCAGAAGGCAGGAAAGAAGCAGAACCCCAGCTAGGAGGCCGCCGCGTGTGCGCGCAAGTCTCCCGGCGGCAAAATGCCGCCCACGGCTGAAGTTGTCTGCTTTCATCTGCATCTTCCTGCGCTCACGACCTCGCACAACATCGTGCAAGCAAAGCGGTTTGGCAATAAAATAGTGCGTGTGCGTATTATATCCATTCCCTGGATCGCCATGCTCTTGACTGCGACCCGGCCGATGGATTCTGTCACCTGTTGTCTAAACCAGGGGGCGCTGGCGGGCCGATGAAGTCGGCGGGGGTGGCGGGCGCGGCAGTCGCGGGAGGCGCAGGCGGCGGGAGCAGGAGGCTGGGCGAAAAGTTTGTCCCCAGGAATTTCACGTCGTATTCCGCCTCGATCTTAGGGATGTAGGCCGGAAGTTGTTGGTTGATTTCCTGGTCGGCCAGGTAATCTTTGATTCCGGCGGAGACTTTGTCGAATGGAATTTTGGCCGGAGGCACTTTTTCCAGGAGCTTGATAATGTGATAGCCGTAAGGGGTTTCGACCAAGTCGCTGATTTGATTGGTCCGGAGGGAAAAAGCCGCGGCCGCGAATGGTTCCAGTTCCGGCGCCATGGAGTGGCGGGCGAAGGTGTGCTCGCCTCCTTTCTCCTTGGTGCTGGTATCGTCGGAGTAAAGCTTGGCCAGGCCCGCGAAGTCGCCGCCCTTGTCGGCCTTGGCCTTGATTTCCTGAGCCAGGGTTTCCTTTTGCCTTTTCTGGGCGGGCGAAAGAGGCCGCCCGGTGGCCGGATCCACCACGGAGATGAGTATATGGGCGACATGAACGAGTTCCGGGATGGCGAAGTTGGTGGCATTTTTCTCGTCCTCATAGAACTTTTTTACGGCGGCGTCCGAGATGGCATTGCTGGGCACCAATTCGCGGATCAGAACCACCCGGGCCAGTTCTTTTTCCAGGAAACCGGCCTGGATCTGCTCCAGGGTCTTGCCGGAGGCGTTGACTTCTTCTTGAAAAACTCGCTCGCTGGGCGCGGCTTTCCTTCTATCGTCCAGGTATTTCACCACCTTGTCGCGCGCCCGGGCTTTTTCGTCCCCGGTGGCTTTCTGCGCCAGAATCTTGTCCACCACCAGGTGCAGGAGGATGTCCGACTCCACGCGCGGGCGGTCGCTTTCGGGAATGGCCACATTTTGCTGCTGCAGCACCATGGCTTTTTCGGCGATAAACGCGTCCTCCACCGCGCTGTGCCGGATCTCAAAGCCCTTGCCGGTGGCGACAACGGGGTCGGGGAAAAGGTCCGCCGCGGGCTTGTCCTGCGCGGAGGCGGCAATGGCCGCGGCGAACAGCGATAAGGCGGCAGCCAGGAGGAGACGCGGCCTGGGACATCGAGTCATCATATTTGGATTGGCGAAAGCGGACCGCCGTTCAAAGTTTGACGACGCGGATATTGCTGATGTCCGGGTCTTGTTGGATTTCCTGGAGCAGGGCGGCAGGCGGAACGCTGTCCAGATTCAACACGGTGAGGGCCTTGCCGCCGGCGGCATCGCGGTTCAGGCTCATGTTGGCAATGTTGACGTGGTATTTCCCCATGAGTGTGCCGATGTAGCCCACGATGCCGGGCCGGTCTTTGTTGTTCACCAGGAAAATGACGCCATCGGGGACGATCTCGACCGGCTGGCTGAAAAGGCGGACGATGCGCGGAAGGTTTTTCGCGCCGAAAACGCTGCCGCCGGCGGAGATCTTTTCATCGCCGGAAATGACGGCGACATGGAGCCATTCGCTGAAGTCGGTCGCTTCGGTGGATTTGGTTTCCTCGACCATCAAGCCCAGGGCGGCGGCGGCGCTGCGGACGTTGACTTGGTTGATCTCCTTGCCGCCGGACAGTTCCAGGAAGCCTTTCAGGACGGCGCGGGTGATGGGGTCGGTCGGCAATTGGGCGGCCTTGCCGCCGTAGGTGATGACAATGCGGTCGTTGCGTTTGGGGGCAAGTTGGGCGGCCAGGCGGCCGAGTTTTTCCCCCAGAACCAGGAAGGGTCTGACGGCCTGATAGGTTTGGACATCCAGATTGGGCATGTTGACGGCGTTGCGCACGGCGCCGTTGACCAGGAAATCAATGATCGCCTCGGCCACTTCGATGCCGACATTTTCCTGCGCTTCCGTGGTGCTGGCGCCCAGGTGCGGGGTCATGATGACCTGGGGCAACTGGCGCAACGGAAAATCGGCCGGCGGCGGCTCCACTTCATAGACATCCAGGGCGGCGCCGCCGACCTGGCCGGATTGAATGGCCGCGCACAGATCGGCCTCGTTGAGGATGCCGCCGCGGGCGCAATTGAGCACCCGCACCCCCTTCTTCATTTTGGCAAAGGCGGCGGCGTTGACCATGCCCTTGGTTTCCTCGGTCATCGGCATGTGGACGGTGATGAAAGCGGACTCGCGATACAAATCGTCCACGTTTTCCTTCAGATCAATCTGCAACGCCTTGGCGCGCGCCAGCGAGATGTAGGGATCATAAGCGATGACCTTCATCCCAAAGGCCAGCGCCCGTTTGGCCACCTCCGTCCCGATGCGGCCCATGCCGAGGATGCCGAGGGTCTTGTTGTAGAGTTCGGTGCCTTGGAAGTCTTTGCGGCTCCATTTGCCCTCCTTCATCGAGGCATGGGCCTGGGGAATCTTCCGCGCCAGCGCCATGAGCATGGAAAAGGTCAATTCCGCCGTGGAAACGGTGTTGCCTCCGGGCGTGTTCATCACCACGATGCCCCGGGCGGTGGCGGCGTCCACATCCACGTTGTCCACTCCCACGCCGGCGCGACCGACGACGAGCAGATTGGGGGCCGCGGCAATGACGTTCTTGGTCACCTTGGTCTCCGAGCGGACGACCAGGGCATGGGCCTCCTTGACCAGCGGGAGCAGGTCCGCCTCCGCCATTTTCTGCTTGAGCACGGAGACTTTGAAGTCCGGCCGTTGTTGCAGCAGGGCGATGCCTTTTGGCGAAACCGGGTCACAAACCAGAATATTCATAAAAGGCGGGCAGTGTAGAGTCGCCGGCCCGGCAGGTCAATGAAATCAGATGGAAAACCACACTACCGCGCCCGGCGTCCGGCCACCATCTCGCGGGCCAGGGCCTTGGCTTGGTAAACCAGGGTCAAGGCCTCCAGGATGGCGGGGGAGGCGACGGAGGTGGCGCGGCCCTGCTTGTCGCTGAAGGCGTAGTCCCACGGCAGGCTCTCCAGATTGCCGTCAAATATAATTCCCACAAACTCCCCGGCCCGGTTCACCACCGGACTGCCGGAGTTGCCGCCAATGATGTCGCAGGTGCTCACGAAGTTTAACGGCGTGCTCAAGTGGAGCCGCGATTTGCGCTTCTCCCAAATCGGCGGCAGATCGAAGGGCGGGCGGTTGTTCATCTCCTTCGCGCGCTGGTAAAGGCCCGCCATCGTGGTGATGGCGGCCACCGGCTTGCCCTCTTCCTCGTAGCCTTTGACCGCGCCGAAGGCCAGCCGCAGGGTGAAGGTCGCGTCGGGATAGCCCTGGCTCCCAGGCTCGGCGTTGTGCGCGCGGGCAATGGCGGCGTGGGCCTGTTGCTTTATTTCGCTTTGTTCCTCGAAAACTTTGCGCAAGGCGCGGGCGGCCGGATCCACCAGGCGCGCCAGTTCGATCATCGGATCGCGGGCGGCGGTGACCGCCCCGGCGCCGCCTTCGTAGAGACGCTTGCGGAAAGCGGTGTCGCGCACTTGGGTCGTGGTGATCAATTCCACGGCGCGGTCGCGCGGCGATTTGCCGGCGAGGACTTTTTGGACAAGCTCATCGGTCGCGCCAAGTTCGCCGGCCAGAAAGGTGAGTGAGTCGGAAAGGGTGAGAATTTCCAGGTCGCTGTAGATTGGCGCTTCGGAGAACAGGGCCAGTTCGAGGGAAAGTTTGCCGGAGTCGGAATACTCGCGGAGCCGGTCGCCGTTGGGTTTGGGACGCTCCTCGCCGGCGCGCAGCAGGGTGCGGGCGAGGCGGAAGCTCGCGCAATTGAAGCCCTGCGCGCTTTCGAGAAGGGAATAGCGGACCGCCTGCGCGGCAAGCGCAGAGGTGGCTTGGGCAATTTTATCGTAGGCGAAAAAGGCATTGCCGGGGATTTCCTTCTCCGCGTCACTGTGGCTGCTATTCGCCAACTGTTCCAAACGATTTTTGAATTCCACTTCCGCCTTGTGTTTAGGTTCCATCAAATCGGCATCCAGCAACCCAGCCAGCCGCCCATCAAAGGCTTTGCGGCTGTTTTGCACGCCGAACAAAGGCCCGCGCGCCCGCCGGGCGTTTTCTTCCGTGCGCCCGCTCCAACTGGCCAGCAGCACTTCCTCCCGGTTGAGCACGGCCAGGCGAAAAGGCAGCGCCTGATCGCGAAGATTTTCCAGCTCCGCCATCGTCAGCATCCGGCTGGTTCCGCCGGGATGGCCGGAGACAAAGACCAGTTCCCCATCGCGCGCGCCCGTTGGCGAAAAGCGCAGGTAATCCTTCACCTTGGCCGGCTGGCCGTTTTCGTAGGCGCGGAACAGGCAGATGTCCAGATCGTAGCGCGGGAACTCGAAGTTGTCCGGGTCGCCTCCGTAAAAGGCGATTTGTTGTTCGGGCGCGAAGACCAGCCGCACGTCCGTGTAGCGTTTGTAACGGTAGAGATGATACGCCCCGCCCTCCCAAAGCGTGACCACATCCGAGCGCAGCCCGGTGCTGTCCAGCGACTCCTTTTCGATCTCCGCAATCACCTTGCGCCGCGCCAGGAAGGCGGCGGCGGCATCGGCGGACGCGGGCACGGCGGCGTTGACGCGCGCGGTGACATCTTCGATGGACTGGAGGACATTGAGTTCCAGGTCCAGGCATTTGATTTCCTCGGCCAGAGTGCGCGCATAAAAGCCGGTCTTGAGGTAATTGGTTTGCGGCGTGCTGAATTTTTGCAAAGCGTCGGCGCCGACGTGATGGTTGGAAATGAGAAGCCCGTCCGCGCTGACGAAACTGCCCGACCCGCCGGAGTTGAAGCGGATGGACGATTTTTGCAGGTGTGCGAGCCACGCGTCGGTGGCGTCGAATTGATAACGCTCGCGGAGGATTTGACGGGGCGGCTGATTAAAAAGCCACATGCCCTCATCGGCGGGCGCGCCGAGCGCGAGGGCGAACAGGATGGCGGCGATGTTGAATGATTTCATCCGCGGCGGAGCATAGCCCCGGCGCGGGCGAAAAGCCAGAGCGGCAGCGCCAATTCATGTTGGGTTCTTCGCTGTTTTCGGTGGAATGCCAGGCATGGTACGGGGCGGTGTTGTATGTTTTCACCAATCCCAAAGGGATTGAATCAGCCAGCCCTGGGTTGCGAGGCACGAGCTACCCAGGGTGCCAAGACAGAAAATCGCAAACCCTGCAAGGGTTTCATCTGTTGCATAACATGTTGATATTTAACCCTTTCAGGGTATTCCGACTTCTCATAGCCACCCAGCGTAGGCCCTCTCTGAATCGGGCCAACGCTGGGCTGAAGGAGTCAATCCCTTTGGGATTGAAGAACAGGCCGTTGCACCAAGTCGGAAGACCAGATTTGTTATTCCACCGAAAACAGCGAAGAACCTCATGTTGCCATTGAAGTTGTTGATTTCAAATAACTTACGCTTTTGCGAGTTCGTATGGCCTGCAACTTCTTCAGCCTGTTCCAGAGGCCGGCGGATCATTCCCTGTTGCACGAACATGGAGAGGAAATGGGTCCCGCATAACAGGATGCGTTGTCTTTCTCTCGCCCGGCGCAGCAGGTTTGCCAACCAACCGGCCGCTCCCGTTCATTCTCAATTCCTAATTCATTGCAGCCTGTTCCGGTAAAATCGCCACCCAAAATTCGGCCAGCCCGGATCGCAGAAAACGAACCAAACTATGGGTTGACCCCTTGCACAAACCTATACCCTTAAGCGTGCGCGGGGTCTGCGCGGGGTCAAACCATACTTTTGCCCAATTACAAAGGAGTCCGCAGGATAGAATACGATGAAATAGCCGCGAAAAGGCGCAAGAAGCGCAAAAGTTCCTTTGTTTATGCGCCTTTTGTGCCTTTTTGCGGCTATTCTCCTCTTCCAGTCTGTAGCCAAGCAAGCGACTACTCAGTATGTGGTGGTCTCATTAGTTTTCCTCCACTCGTAGAAGAGGCTGTTCGAGGTGTTCCTGCTCCCCAGGCGCAGCCGCGAAAACCGGTTTTCTGACAGGTTTCGGCCAGCGTCTTGAGGAAATCCTGGCGATCCACGTCGTCCAGATAGATCGCCTTGCTGCGATCTCCCCGGCTCAGGACATGGTAAATGGCCCCGGCATCCTCGATTCGCAACTGGCGCGGCATGAGGCCATCCTGCCTGCCCCGCGCCGGCGCGTCAAGCGAAATGGGCAAAAGTATGGTTTGACCCTGCTCTTCTGCTCTTGCGGCATCCGACCGGCCAAAATAGAACCCCGTCGCAGGCCCTCTGCCGGATTTTCGCCGCGCTTTGTCACGACAGTAAGAATGGGCGGCGCGGCAGCACCGCCCTACCACCCCAGGTGGGCCCATTCCATTTTCCGGCATTTTTCCCTTGACAATTCGCGCTTATATGCTAATCTTTCAGGCGTGAGAACAAGGAAGGTATGGCGGGACGGCGGCACGGCGAAAAGGGAAAAGCCCTGCCACATAGAAGGTGGTGAGAAATTGGGAAATCCGGATTTCGGCTCTCTGCCCGCGCCAAAGGCGCAACTCTCTCATGGTGCTCTGATCTTCAAATTGCTGCTTTTCCCGCATGCGGCGGCGGAATCCCGCGCCCAGCCTCCAATCATTAAATACTCTATCCATTTAGTATGCTTTATGATTTCATCATCGCAAGCATGTCATTTTGCGTCCGTTTGGCCATTTTTGATGAAAATCAACCCAAGTGGTTATCCATGAGCAATTTAACCGCAAAACCGAGTTTTCCGAATCAAGCTGAATCAACCCTAATCAAGATATTCTTTGAGCCACTACACCCGTCAATTCATCATGGCAATACTCTACCAATTCAGTCGTGTTTTCGTAATTAGCGGTCCACAACCAGCCCCAATTCGAGCAAACGGGGTTCCCAGGACCTCCATGAATTGGCCCTGCCAGAGCGGTTTCTTGAACTGCTATTTTTCTTTGGAAATCGGCGGAACAGGGTATATTGCCAGCGTGAATGTTCTCACCAAACAGGAGCAATTGGCGCTCTGCCTCATTGTGCTGCTGCTGCTGACCGGGTGGGCGGTCAAAACCTGGCGCGCCGCGCATCCCGCCGCCGCCGTCCCGCTCGCGCAAAAAGGCTGATATGCAACCCCTGAATTTCGAGCAATCCGTCCAAAAAATCGTGGCCGCCGATCCGCGCTTTGACGCCGAGGCCTACTTTTTCGTCCGTGACGCCCTCGATTTTGTCCGCCGCGCCGGCGGGCGTCCAAGAAATCAAGCCCGCGATGTCAGCGGGGCCGAGTTGCTGGATGGGCTGCGCCGTTACGCCCTCGATAACTACGGGCCGATGGCTGCCACCGTTCTGGCCGAATGGGGCGTCCGCGGGTGCGAAGATTTCGGCGAGATCGTCCTCCACTTGATCGCGCATCATTGCGACGGCAAGTCCGGCGCCGGCAAGCGCGAGGATTTCAAATGCGGCTACACTTTCGAGGACGCCTTCCGCAAGCCGTTTCTCCCTTCGACCCGGTCCGCCGCCCGTCGCAAGGCCGTCGAGGTGTAGTTGCGGGAAACACCCCAGGAACCACGGATGACAAAACGCCCGCAATTTTCGCCCCGCGTCCCGCGGAAAAGAAAGGGACGCATGGGACGCAGGGCGGCCAGCCGCAACCAAAGAAAATGAACCACGGATTGCACGGATTGCACGGATTTGGAATGGATTCAGACAGGACCACTTTGATCCGTGTCATCCGTGCTATCCGTGGTAAAATCTTCGCGAAAATGAGCGACTTTGACGGAGTGCAATGCATGGGATGACATGAAAAAACGACCGCAAACCTTGCCTTTGGCTCCGCGGCGCAATCCAGGGCGCCAATCCACAATCCGTCCCGATTCATCGGGACAATCCGCCATTCCCCCATCGCCTCCCGGCGTCCGTCTGCACACGCTGCACAACGGCCTGGTGGTCATTCTCGGCGAGGACCACAGCGCGCCGGTCGTCTCCGCCCAGGCCTGGTGCCAGACCGGCAGCATGATGGAAGGAAAATGGCTCGGCGCCGGCCTTTCCCACGTTCTGGAACACATGCTGTTCAAAGGCACCACCACCCGCCCCGGCAGCCGCATTGACCAGGAAGTCCAGGACGCCGGCGGCTCCATGAACGCCTACACCTCCTTCGACCGCACCGTCTATCATGTCAACGTCCCCAATACCGGCGCCAAAGTCGCCATTGACATCCTCTGCGACATCATGCAAAACGCCAGCCTCCCCGAGGCCGAGCTGGCCAAGGAACTGGATGTCATCCGCCGCGAAATGGACATGAACCGCGACGATCCCGGCCGGCGCTCCGGCCAGCGCTTGTTTGAATCCGCCTACACCCGCAACCCCTGCCGTTTCCCCGTCATCGGCTGCCTGGAGATTTTCAACGAACTCAAGCCCGGCGACATCCGCGCCTACTACCGCGAACGCTACGTTCCCAACAACATGTTCCTGGTCGTCGCCGGCGACATCCAGCCCGCCGCCGTCCTGGAACAAATTCAGCAAGCCTTCGCCGGGGCCAAAGCCAGGGCCATCGCCCCCATGGTCCTGCCCTCCGAACCGCGCCAAACCGCCCCGCGCGAAATCATCGAGGAAGCCCCCGTCGAACTGGCCCATTTTCACTTCGCCTGGCACATTCCTGATGTCCGCCATCCCGACCTGCCAGCCCTGGACATCCTGGCCGCGCTCCTGGGACACGGCCGCAGTTCCCGTCTCTTTCGCGAGGTGCGCGAGAAGAAAGGCCTCGTCACCGCCGCCGACGCCTGGACTTACACCCCTGGCGACCAGGGGTTGTTCGGTTTGAGCGCCGTCGTGGACGCCCCCAAATTCATTGCCGCCCGCGAGGCGCTTCTGGCCGAAGTCCGGCGCGCGCAGAACCAACCTGTTCCCGCCGCCGAGCTGGCCAAAGTCGTCAAGCAATTCATCGCCGGCGCCCTTTCGACCCGCAAAACCATGCAGGGCCAGGCCCAGGATTTAGGGGCAAGCTGGCTGGCCGCCAGCGACCTCAATTTTTCCGAGCGCTACCTCGCCGCTGTCAAGCGCGTCACTCCCGCCGCCTTGCGGCGCGTGGCGCGCCAATACTTGACGCCGGCCGGCCGCACCCTCTACGCCCTGCTGCCCGCCGGCGCCGCGCCCAAGTCCGCCGGGGATGTCGCCGCCGTTGCCGAGCATCCCATCCAAAAGATCGTCCTCCCCAACGGCCTGCGCCTCCTTCTCAAGGAAGATCACCGGCTGCCCTTTGTGGAAATCCGCGCCGTCTTCCAGGGCGGCGTGCTGGCCGAGACGCTGGAAAATCACGGCCTGACCCAGTTGATGACCAAGATGTGGCTTCAGGGCACGGCCCGGCGGTCAGCCGAACAAATTGCCCTCGAAGTGGAATCCATCGGGGGCAGCATTGATTCCTTTGGCGGCAACAACAGCTTTGGGCTGACCTTGGAAGTCCTGAGCGGCGATTTGAAAACCGGCCTGGATGTCTTTGCCGATGTCCTGCTGCGTCCCGCTTTTCCCGCCGAACCGTTCGAGCGCGAGCGCCGCATCCAGTTGGAATTCATCCGCGCGCAACGCGACCTGCTTTTGCAATCCTGCGGCCAGGCCATGCGCCGCGCCCTCTTTGGCCCCGCCGGCTACGGCCTGGATTCCTCCGGCACCCGGGAAAGCGTGCAAGCCGCCTCGCTGCCCGGCCTGGCCGCCTTCCACAAGAGGCTGGTCGTTCCCAACAATTGCGTCCTGGCTGTCTTTGGCGACATCCGCGCCGCGCCGGCAAAGGCCGCCATCGAAAAACTTTTGGGCCGCTGGAAAAAAACCGCCCCCGTCATCCCGGCGCTGCCCAAAACCGCCGGCTTGGCCGAAATCAAGCGCGTCACCGACACCCGCGACAAAGCGCAGGCCGTCCTGGTCATCGGCTTTTCCGGGACGACCCTCCTGGAGGGCGACCGCTACCCGCTGGAACTGTTGCAGGAAGGATGCAGCGACCTCGGTTCGCGGCTCTTCCTCCGCATCCGGGAAAAACTGGGCCTCGCCTACTACGTCGGCGCGCAGAATTTCCTCGGCCTGGCCCCCGGCTACTTCGCCTTCTACGTCGGGACTGCCCCGGAAAAGCTGGGCGAAGTGGAAAAAGAACTGCTGGCCGAAGCCGAACTCCTTCGCGCCGCCGGCCTGACGGAAGAAGAACTTCGCCGCGCCAAGGCCAAAATCATCGGCCAGCGAAAAATCTCGCGCCAGGAATTGGGGGGCTACGCCATGAATGCCGCCCTGAACGAGCTTTACGGCCTGGGCTACCAGCATTTCGACGCCGAGGACGCCGCCTACGAAGCCGTGACCGCCGCCCAAGTCCGCGATGCCGCCCTCAAGTACCTCACCCCCGGCGCGCTCGTCGTCTCCGTGATCAAGCCCGGCTGACGAGACGGTTGCGCTCCCTCCATTGCCGGGACCGCAGCCATTTAAAAGTCAACCTTTCAATCCCAAAGGGATTGCAGATCTCAGCCCAGGGTTGCGAGGAACGAGCTACCTGGGTGAGAGCAATCCCTTTGGGATTGAAGAAAGGGCCTTTGCGATGCCTTGATGGTCCACATCTGTTGTTCCACCGGAAGCGTCGAGGAAGCGATCTAATGACTGTTTCACCAGGCCGCTACCGAGTGCGGACGATTACATAGAAGCGGGCGGGCTGGTGGAGGTTCGGGTCGGTGTAGGCGCCGGTCGAGCCGCTGGTCGTGATGGTGGCTGCTTTGGTCCAGCGGATCAGATCGGAAGACAAATCCACCTCATATTGTGCGGCGGGCGCGGCCGACCATCGCAGGGTGAAGCCGCTGGCGCTCACGCTCATCCCCATCAGCCGCACCGCCGGGAAGTTGGAGGGAGGAGGCACGGTGAGAGCGGTGGCAGCGATGAGAAAGCTGACCGGCCCGGCGGTGTTGTTTGGCACTCCGAGGTACCAGGTGGTGCCGTCGAGCGAGGGCAGCAGGGCGTTGGTCGCGATGGTGATTACTTGCGGGGTGGTCCCCGGATTGAAGCTCCCGTCGGTCATTTGCTGGGGCGTGGGCAGGAAGCCGTTGCGCGCGATCAAATCCACGTTGCCGCTCATGCTGCTGACCACAAACTGCACGCCGGTGGCGGCGAAGTTGGTGACGGTGTAGGAATAGAAATTCGTCAGGTCAGGGCCGGGTCCGTTCGTGCCGCCAATGGCGTAGGAATCTGCCAGAGGCGTGATGGTGATGCTGTTGGAGGTAATATAGGTGGCGACCACTTGGTAGGTGACGGGGGTGTTGGTGTTGGCGTTATAGACGGCCAGATACCAGTTGCCGGGCGTGAGCGGGACCGGGTCGGAGTTGGCCGTGACCGGGCCGAGAATATTATAGGAGTTGGTGGCGACGACGATGGCTTCGTCGTTGGTGCCGTCGTAGGAGGCTTGGTAATCGAATGAGGTGTTGCTCGGCAGGGGCAGGCCGTACTCGGCGTAGAGGTCCACCTCATTGGTTGGGTTGACGATTTCAAAGGAGGCGAGGATGGCGTTGGCCGGAACGGCGAAGGAATAGTATTGGGGCGCGCTCGTGATAGTGTTGGTGTAGCTGTAGTCATTGTTGACAGTCAGCGGGATGATTGCGCTGGGGTTGGCCAAAACTTGGGTGTCCACCTCAATGGCAAAAGTGGCCGGCACGTTGTTGGTGTTTTGCACGCCCAGGAAGTAGCGCGCTCCGGGCATCAGCGAAGGCGGCGGGACGTTGTTGGTCAGCACATAAGCCCCGCTGGTGACGCCTGCCAGCAAGGTGTAGTCGCCCAACTGGCTGCCGGTGGGCAGGGCGGTCTGGTTGAAGAGCAGGTTTAAATTAGTGCTGCAGTTGAACAAACTGTTGGTGTCAAAATTGACGCCGGCGGGAACATCGAAGGCGAAATAGGCAATGCCGTTGGCCTGGACGATCCCGTTGGTGTACGGGACGTGGTTGGTCAGCACAATGAGGCTGACGTTGGTGGAGGAGACGGTCATCTGCAGGTTCCAACTGAGCAAAGTGCCGTTGGTCAGGGCGGAGGAATCGGTGCGCGTGTCCCACACATCCAGCGTCCAGCAGCCATAGGGATTTTGTCCGTTGAACGGGGCCAGCGGCTCCTCGGGCTGGACGTAACTGGGATTGGCCGGGGTTTCCAGGACGAAATAGTCAAGCAACATGCCCAGAGGATTGCCCTGGAGGGTAATGGCCGTATTGGAATCGAAGGCGGTGAAATAAATGGTGTTGGTCAGCCAGTTGGGGCCGCTGGCGTTGGTGGCGATGAGGGTGTTGGTGATGGTGTTGGTGCCACCCGTGACCAGGATTTCGCAGTTGGGGAAAATGGAAGTGGGCGTGGCCTTGCCGATGTGATTGGTGCCTGCCTGATAGATGGCGGCAATTTCCACATCGGTGAGCGCGCGGTTCCACAGGTCCAATTCATCCGCCGCGCCGGTGTAGGGTTGGATGCCGGGCGCGCAATCATTGGTGCCGAGGATCAAGGGCTGGCCATTCGACAAATCATAATTCGTCACGACGTTCATATTGACATTGAATTGGCCGTCCACATAGAGAGAGTATCGGGTCCCCTTTGCAACCCAGGCCAGGTGATGCCAGAGGCCGTCCTTAAGCGGGAGCGCGCAAGTTAATGTCATAATGCCCTGCCCGCTTGCAGTGTCAAACACAGACAAGCTGGGGACGCCGTTGGTCGCGACAATGTCCCAGAAGCTGGCGCTGCCATCACACGCCGATCCCTTTTGCAGGAAGGCCTCGGCTGGATTGGTCGAAGTGGTATTCATCCAATAATCAATGGTAAAATCATGGGCGCCGAAGTTGCCGGCATTGGTGCCAAAGGAGATGGCGGCTCCAGTGCCGGGGAATTGGATGCCCTGGCCCACTTCGCCGGTTACATAGGTCACCGGGCCGCCCGCCGTCAGCGTTCCATTATTAGTGCCGATGATGTCGGTGAAATCCCCTTCAAACGGCCACCAATCCATCAGCCCCGGCCCGCGATACACATTCGTCAGCGTGTAACCCTGGCCTGCGACGGTCGGGATCGTCGTGGTCATAACGCCGTTGGCCAGCGCCAGATAATTTGACCCGTCGTAGGCCGGGTAGAGGTCGCTGCCGGTGACCACCGCGACGTCGTTGCTCACCACCGTCCAGCCTTCCACAATCGCGCCCGGGCCGTAATCGCCCGGAGCCACCGATTCAAAACTGCTGAAAAAGGCATTCACATTGACTGGCAACTGGCCGAAGGGCGGCGGATAAAACTTGACCAATTCCTGCGCCAAATCGGCGTTGTCGGTGAATGTCAAATAAACATAGTTGCTGTTGGCGGTGGTCAGCCCCAGGTTGGTGGCCAGCGGCCCGCCCCGGTCTTCCATCAGCAGCACGCTGGTCCCTTGCGGGCTGATCAGATGCAACACCAGGTTGTCCTCGCCGGGATCGTTAAGGCGCACCCCCACCTGCAACGACGCCAGAACCTGGTTGCTGGAAAAGATGCCGTTGGTGACGCAAATCTGGGAGAGGGTGTGGTCGCCTGTCCCCAGCGGCGTCGGGGTGTTCGGGCTGGACACCGTCACGTTCAAATTCGGCGTGACGCTTTCCAAGACGGTGATGACCACCTCGATGTTGGTCAAGGCCGTGTCGCTCTCGTTGGTGATGTCGTAAAACCACCGGCCCCCGCTCAAGGGCGGCGCGGCCGGCATGGGGGGGGTGAGCAGATTCAACGCGGCGTTGGCGCTCAGGTTCAACGCGCCGCCGGGATAATTGACCGGGGAGATGCCGTAATCGCCGGTGTTGGGCGTCTCCCGGTTTGTCAAGTAAATGCCAAACGGCCCGTCACCGAGCGGCAAATTGGTCAGAGCGATGTTCAGGTTGGTCGCGTCATCGGGCACATCCACGTATCCATAATAAGAGCCGTACGCCGCCAGGTTGATGTAGTTGGTGTCCACCATCCCGCCTGCCACGGTTGAAAACGGCGTTTCCGGCCAGAGGTTCAGGGTCAGCATCGTCACCATCCCGGTCTGGTTGAGGACGTTGTCTCTCTCGTTCAAAATCCATTGTCCCGTGCCGGACTGGCCGACAAAGTTCACCAGGGTCGCCGGCCCGTCCGAGGCGATGATGGGATAACCCTGAGGACTGGGCGTGCCGTCCGGCAGGTCGTCGTAAGTGTTGGTGAACCCGCCCGGCGCCCCGGTGAAATGGTTCAGCGTTGCCGTCTGCCCAGCGTGCGAAAGGATCCCGTAAAGATCGGCGGGGTTGCCGTGTGCCGCCCCCAGCGTCACCATCGCTTTGCGGATCGTGATCGGGCTGGCCACAAAGGCAATGGCGTAGGCCCCCACCGATCCCTCGGGGTCGTCGCTGTCCGGAATCACCACCGGCAGGTTGAAGGCCGAAACGACAACGGGGCCGTTGCCGGAGAGGCCGCCCAGGCCCCCGAAGTTGGTCGTCACCGTCGCGAAAAACGCAAATTCAGCTCCCTGCTGGGTCTCGCACTTGACTCCCACATAGAAATTGGAAACCGAGCCGATGTTGGTGAACAACACCGTCTGGCTGCCGCCCTGCCCCACCGATTTGGAGGCCCCGGCCAGCGCGTTCGTGTCCAGGTTGAACAACAGCGGATTGGTCGAGACAAACAAATCCAAGTCCGCGTTGTTGGCCGCCGGATAGGACAGGTTGACCGGCGAGGAATTGGGAATGGTCAGCGTCTCCGGCAGGAAGGTGGCGAAGATGGCGTTGGTGTAGGCGGCGGCGTTTGTGCCGTAAAGGCTTGTGTTGGTGGCTCCGTAGTTGACGTTGGGGAAGACGAAGAACTGCCACTGCGACAGGCTCCCGTTGGTGTTGCCCGGATAAGGGTAAAGGCTCCCTGGAAGGTTCCCCGGATACTCCGCCTGGTTCGGCTCGTTGGCTCCCACCCGGTTGGTCAGAATCACGTTCCCGTTGCCAACCGTCAGGATCGGCCGCGGCGCCCCGATGGCGGCGTTGTTCGTCCCGTTGTCGGTCACGGTCAAGACCGTGGTCGGGTCGTCGTCGGAGATGACCAGCGCGTAGTCCTGTCCGATGACGTTGGTCTGGAGGGTGGCGGCGTTGACATCCACCCGCGTGGCCTGCACCGACACGGTGTAATTGGCCGCCAGCCCGAAGGTGGCGTCCAGATAAACATTCTCCACGTTGTTGAAAATGTCCCTGCTGCTGGCGCTGTTGCTCGCCTCGGTGTAGATGTCGCCCGCCTGGAAATCGTTTCCAAAATAGACATTGCTGTTCACCGTGTTCGACACCACCAAATCCAGATTGTTGACCAGCGCGAACCCCGCCGCCGGATTGCCCGGCGGATCGGTCCAGACCAGCGTGACGCGCAACGGCGAATTGGTCGCGTTGCCGGCCAGGCTGACGGTGTAATTGTGCCACTCCCCGGTCTGCAAGGCGTTGGTCGGGCTTTGGTCATAAATCACCATGGAACCGGAGGCCGACCCGGAGCCATTGCCGCTGGCCAGGTTGGTGGGAATGCAGTTGGACAGATAGGGCACGCCATATCCCTCCAGGTTGGCCCCGGGCGTCGGGTTTAAATCTGACTGCCGGTTCAACGGTCGCGAACCGTTGATCAACAGCGCCTTGAGCAGCGCCGGGCTAGGAGTCAGCCCATTGGTCTGATGCAAATACTGCTGCACCAGCGCCAGCATCCCCGAAATCGCCGCCGCCGACATGCTCGTTCCCGATTCATACCGGTACCAGGGGAGCAAATTGGTGTTCAACTGGTTGCTCAACACCTGGTAGTAATTCTGATAATCGCTGTTGGTCTGGATGCCATAGACCCGCAAGTCATACGCCACCGGCCAGGGCTGGGTGGCGGGATTGAAAACCTCGATGTAACCGTTGCCCGCCGCCGGATTGGCCACCGCCGGAACTCCCGCCTCGTTGGTCTGGCTGGCGGGCAGCGGCGCCGTGGCCGGCGGATCATTGGTGTCAAAATATATTTGCAGGTTGGTGGGAAACGGAACCGGGGACAGCTCGTTGGGCAGCACCTGGATGATCAGGTTGGTGGTCCCGCCCATAATGGTGACCGCAAAAACGTTGGACTGCCCCGGCGACACGCTTTGTCCCGGAAAATCGTTGTAGTTGACCACCTGCTGCTCCGTCGGGTCCATAAAGCCGGCCGCCCGTGTCGAGACGGTGAATACCCCCGGCGCCACCACGTCCGGCTTGAAACGCCCGCCCGAGTCCAGGCCGTCCGCCACGTTCCCCGCGCTGGAAAAATCGGCCACCACATTGCTGGCCTGGGTATCATTCTCAAAGACCGATCCCGTCGTGCCGTCAATGACCGCCGCGTTGGTGATGAAACGCGGACTGTCCAGCGCCCCCACCGTGATCACATTCTTGGCCGTGCCCGGCGAGGTGATCGAACCGGCCACCCCGGCCCCATTGCCCGCCGCCACCACAAAAAGCATCCCATGCTCCCCCGGCGCTCCGGGCTGGGAGTTGCGCGTCGCAAAGTCGTAACTGGCCGCCGACAGGTCGTAGGCCGTGCTCTGGTAACCCCAGCTCAGATTGTTGATGAAGAAGTTGGTCGGAAGCGCCGTGTTGCTCGACGCCATCGCTGTCAGTACGTAGGACGCGTTGGACTGCAAATAGGAATCGGAGATATACGGCCCGCTAAACAGGTCCACCCCCTGCACATACAAACTGGCCTGCGGCGCCATCCCGCGGAACTGCAGGTTCGTCGCCGGCGTGGTGGAACCGGGAACGAAGTTGGTCACGGTGAACGATTCATTGCCCCCGCCCGCAATCGTCCCTGCCACAACGGTGCCGTGCCCGTCCGGGTCCGTCAACAGGCCCGCCAGCCGGC
>Ga0326727_10007288_pt1 | contig 29384 bp, 25 predicted proteins | sample MB2enrmetagenome_FD_207643 | JGI IMG/M metagenome (GOLD analysis project Ga0326727, IMG submission 207643) | Lab enriched peat soil microbial communities from McLean, Ithaca, NY, United States - MB29MY | ecosystem: Environmental > Terrestrial > Soil > Wetlands > Peat | place: USA: New York... | reverse complement strand
CGCGATGTCCGCGACGGCCTGGTGTCATCTGAAATCGCCCGAAGTATCTACAAGGTCGCGGTCGAAACGGATGGCAGCCTGAACACCGAAGCAACCGTAACCCTGCGCACGCCAATCGCGTAGGGCTGAAGAGCGAAGCGTCATCCGCCGCTTCGTGCCCCTCCAACAAGGCGCATAACGCGCCGCTCCACCGGCCGCCTCACCCCACCAGCACCGGCAGCAAAAAGATCGCCACATTGCACAACAACGCCAACGACCAGATGATCGACCGCAGCGTCGGGCGATCCCCCAGATACGCCACGGCATAAGCCACCCGCGCACCAAGAAACGCCAACGCCAGACCGTCGATCGTGTGCTGCGGCGCCCCATGCATCTCCGCCAGCAGCACCGCGGCGGCGAAAAACGGGAACGCCTCCAGCCCGTTTTGATGCGCTCCTTGAGACCGCGCCCGCAGACCCTTCGTGTAGAATGATGGATCGCGCGGATAGGCGTTGTCGAACTCCCGCCGTCCGGCATACTTGCCCGGGGCCAGAACGAGTAAAGTCAGAAACACCATGCCCAGCAGGCACAGCTCGGCGATCGTCATGGCGAAGTCTCCCGATCCGGTCTATCCCTCATCCTAACACGACACCCCAAACAGGAGAGCCACCGAATGGCCCTGCGCTGCGATCTGATAATCCGTGACGCCACCGTGTTCGACGGCACCGGCGCGCCGCGCTTCAACGCCGACGTAGGCGTGCGCGACGACCGAATTGTTGCGGTCGGCGACCTGGGCGCCAGCAGCGCCGACCACGAGGTGATGGCGACCGGCAAGGCGCTCGCGCCCGGCTTCATCGATGCGCACACGCATGACGATCGCGCCGTGCTGTGCGGACCCGCCTGCATGTTGTGCAAAATGTCGCAGGGCGTCACCACCGTGGTGGTCGGCAACTGCGGCATCAGCCTGTCGCCGGTGCGGATGAAAACCCGGCCGGTGCCGCCGCTCGATCTGGTCGGCGACGCGAATGATTACGTCTTCGACAGTTTCGCCGCCTACGCCGATCGGCTGGCGCGCGATCCCTCGCCGGTGAACACCTACGCGTTGATCGGCCACATGTCGTTGCGCGTCGAGGCAATGCAAGGCGACACGCAGCGCGCCGCGACCGACAAGGAGGCCGCGCATATGCAGGCGCGCCTGAAGGCAGCGCTTGCCGAGGGGGCTTCAGGGTTTTCCACCGGGTTATATTACCCACCCAACATGATGGCACCGACCGACGAGGTGATCGCGGTCGCCGAGGCATTGCGCGAGGTGGGCGGCCTCTACGTGACGCACATGCGCGATGAGGCCAACGACGTATTGAAATCCATCGAGGAAACCTTGCGGATCGGCCGCGCGGTGAACGTTCCGGTAGTGATCAGCCACCATAAATGCGCGATGCCCGAGAATTACGGCCGCTCGGTCGAGACGCTGCCGGCGATCGAGGCGGCGTCGGCCCACCAGCGCGTCGATTTCGATGTCTATCCGTATCATGCCGGCTCCACCGTGCTGATGCCGGCACGGTTGCGCAAGGACGTGCCGGTGCAGATCACCTGGTCGGTGCCGCATCCGGAGCTCGCCGGACAAATGCTGTCCGACATCGCGCGCGAATGGGGCATGCAACAGCAGGCGGCGGCGGAGCGGTTGACGCCGGCCGGCGCGATATACTTTCAGATGGAGGAAGCCGACGTGCGCCGCATCATGGCGCATCGCCTGTCGATGATTGGCAGCGACGGATTGCCACATGATTCGTATCCGCATCCGCGGTTGTGGGGGACGTTCCCTCGCGTGCTCGGCCATTACGCGCGCGATCTGGGTTTGTTCAGCCTGGAGACCGCGGTGCACAAGATGACGGGCCGAACGGCGGATGTGTTCGGCATGGCCGATCGCGGCGTGATTCGAGAAGGCGCGTTCGCCGATCTGGTGTTGTTCGATCCGGAAACAGTACGGGATACCGCGAATTTCGACGCCCCGACCAACGTGGCGGATGGCATCGAGGCGACCTGGGTGAACGGCCAGGCCGCCTATGTGCACGGTCAGGGTGCGACCGCCGCCCGGGCCGGGCGGTTGGTGACGCGGCAGAACTTATCCCGTCATGGCCGGGCTTGACCCGGCCATCTTTTGCGACACCGATCGTGCATGAAAGGCCATGACGTAATGAAAGACAATGGATAGTCTCCTCCTCTCACTCGTCGGTTTCTCGGTCGCGATGTACATTACGCCCGGGCCGAACAACGTCATGATTGCCGCGTCGGCCGCCAACCACGGCATTCGCGCAACCGTTCCGCACATGTTCGGAATCGCCTGTGGCTTCGCAACCATGCTGGTGGTGGTGTGCGGCGGCCTCGGCTCGGCATTGCTCACCAACCCGTGGCTGCTGCCGGCGTTCCGCTGGATCGGCGCAGCGTGGCTGCTGATGCTGGCGTGGAAGATCGCCAGCGCGCCGCCACCGGGTGAAGGCGGCCGCGGCCGCGTGCTCGGCTTCTTCGGTGCGGCAGCGTTTCAATGGATCAACCCAAAGGCCTGGCTGATCGCCTTCGCCGCGGCGGGCGAGTATCTGTCGCTGCAGCAATCGTTGCCGATCCAGCTCGCGCGCATCTTTGCCGTGTTCCTCGCCGTCGGCATGCCATGCCTGCTGGTCTGGGCATTCATCGGCAGCGGCGCGCGCCGATTGTTACGATCCCGTGCCCGCGTGCGCGCCTTCAACATCGCGATGGGCGTGTTGTTGATCGCCTCGGTGGTGCCCGTCCTGCTCGAAAGCTTGTAGAGTGCGCGCCTCCCACGGAGGGTAGTCGCATGAAGATCACCAGCATCGAGGCGTTCCAGGTGCAATGGACGCCGAACGACAAGCCGAGCCAGCGCAGCGCGTTCGTGCGCGTGCACACCGATGAGGGCATCAGCGGCCTCGGCGAGGCCTCGCCGATGCAGGGCGGCCGCGCGTCCCTCGGCATCGTCAAGCAGGATCTGGCGCCACGGCTGATCGGCGCCGATCCGCTGGACCATGCGGTGCTGTTGGATACCGCGATGCACGACCTTGTAAAGCTGGGACCCGAGGGCGCGTTGACCGGCGCGCTGGCGGCGCTGGACATTGCGCTATGGGACCTTAAGGGCAAGGCGCTGGGGCAGCCGATCTACAAGCTGCTAGGCGGTGCGTGGCGCACAGCGATCCCATTCTATGCCTCGATCGGCGGCAATGGCGATCGCCCATTAGATGAGGTCTTGCGCGTGGTGGAGGCACGGCTGAAGGACGCGCCTTCGGCCATCAAGATCCGTTTTGACAACAATCGCACACGGCTGGACAGCGACATCCCCGGCGACATCGCCAAGGCCCGCGCGGTGCGTCGCCTGGTCGGGGATGCGTTCCCGCTGGCGTTCGACGCCAACAATGGTTTCACCACGGGCGGCGCGATCCGCATGGGCCGCGCGCTGGAGGAGTTGGAATACTGGTGGTTCGAGGAGCCGGTGCAGCACTATCACGTGCAGCAGATGGGCGAGGTCGCCAGCGCGCTTGACATAACCGTATCGGCCGGCGAACAAACCTACACGCTGGCGGCGCTGGCCGATCTGATCGAGGCGGGCGTGCCGATGGTGCAGCCCGACATCGTCAAGATGGGCGGGATCACGGGACTGCAACGATGCGCGGCGCTGGCGCATGCGCACGGCGTGGAACTGGTGCCGCACCAGACGCAGCCGACGATCGGCCACACGGCGAATTTGCACGTGGTGGCGTGTCAATTGCACGCGACCAAGCCCGCCGAATGGAACGATCCGTCAGCGCGGACACACGCGGTATTCGAGAATCCACCAAAACCGGTGCAAGGGTTGTTTCATTTGCCGGAGGGACCGGGACTGGGCCTCGTGGTGAACGAGGCAGAACTGGCCAAGCGAAGGGTGGAGCTATAACCCCCCGCCCCATCGCAGAAAAAACCTGACACCCCGCCCGCGAGCGGGAAAACCTTAGACCTCGCCCGCGAGCGGGAAAGATCTTACACCTCGCCCGCTCGCGGGAGAGGTCGCGGAGCGCTTGCGACGCGGGTGAGGGTGGTGCCGCTCGCAGGACCCTCACCCGCCATCGCCACCCTCTCCGGCCCTGCGGGGGAACCGCACAAGTGCTCCATCACGTCTCCACCCCATACTCCCGCTTCGCAGCCTCGGCCGACACATACCCCATCTGCACATCGCGCCTGACCCGCGCCGGATCGCGCTCGCCCGCCACCCCCATGCCGCCACCCCCAGGCATCTCGATCACCAGCCGATCCCCTCCCGGAACGACACGCAAACCCTTAGGCCCCAGCACCTCGCCCGATTTCAACGACAGCCGCCCCCGCGTCCCCGGACCGCCGCCGTTCCGTCCGCGCGGCGGAAATTTCACCCGTTCGAACCCTGCGAAGATCCCAAACGGTTCCTGTTCGCGACTGGCGATTTCCATCACCTGGCCCAGCCCGCCGCGTTGCCGCCCGACCCCGCCCGAATCCGTGCGCAGCTCCTTGCGCCAGATCACCAGCGGCGTGATCGCTTCCGTCGCCTCAACCGGAACATTCCGCACCCCCGACGGAAACGGCGTCGCACTCAGGCCGTCCTGCTCCGGCCGCGCGCCGGCGCCGCCGGAATGAAAACTCATCACCATGAACGGCGTGCCCGCCTTGCCGCCCACCCCGGTCAGCCCGTGCCCGGCCACCAACTTAAGGCTCCAAAGATTCGACGACCCTTCCGCCGGCACGCGCCCAGGAATCGCCTGATCCAGACACCCATACACCACGTCCGGCAGCATGTGCCCCATCGTCGCCCGCGCATACACCGCGGCAGGATGTAACGCGGACAGAATGGTGCCGGGCGGCGCCGTCACCCGAACCGCGTCGAGTGTGCCGGCGTTGTTCGGGATATGCGGCGCCACCACGCAATTCACGCCGAACGTTGTATACGCTTCCGTATAGCACAGCGGGCAATTGATAGCGTACGACGACATGCCCGAGGTCCCGGTATAGTCCACCCAGATCGAATCGGCCCCGATCGTCAGCGTAGCGCACAGGTCAATCGGTGATTCATAGCCGTCGATCCGCATCGATGCCTGCCAGGTGCCGCGCGGCAGCTTGCCGATCGCGTCCGCCATGCCCCGACGCGACCGCGTAATGATCGCCTCGCCCAACATATCCAGATCGCGCAGCTTGAACTCGCGCATCATCGCAACAAGTCGGCGACTGCCGATTTCGTTGCAGGCCATCAGCGCATAGACATCGCCAACCGCCTGCACCGGCTCGCGCACATTGGCGCGCAGGATCGCCAGCAAATCCTCGTTCACCTCCCCGGCGCGCGCCAGGCGCATCAGCGGAATGAACAGCCCCTCATGATAGATCTGCCGCCCGTCCGGCGATTGCCCAACGCCGCCCATGTCGACCAGATGCGCGGTGCAGGCGAACAGCGCAACGATGCGCCCGTCCATGAAGGTTGGTGACACCACCACAAGATCGTAGAGGTGCCCGGTGCCCTTCCATGGATCGTTGGTAACGAACACATCGCCTTCGCGCATCTGTGCGACCGGAAACACATCGAGGAAATGCCCGACCGAGCGCGCCATCGTGTTGATGTGCCCCGGCGTTCCCGTCACGGCCTGCGCCAGCATGCGGCCTTGCAGGTCGAACGCGCCGGCGGAAATGTCGCCCGCCTCACGCGACGACGTACTGAATGCGGTGCGCACCAGCGTCTGCGCCTGCTCCTCGACCACCGACAGCAGACGGTTCCACATGATCTGCAGCTCGATCTCGGAGATATTGCGCGCGCTCATCGTGTGGTGTCCTCGATCAGCAATTCACCCGCGGCGCCAACGCGGGCCGAAAACCCCGGCGGCACAATGGTGGACGTTCCGGCCTCGACGATAATCACTGGCCCGGTTAGACGCACGCCGGCGCCCAGCGCCGCGCGCGCGTACACCGCGGCATCCGTGGTCTCACCGCTGGCCGGATCGATCATCCGCGCGCTGCCCTTGGACGGCGGTGGCGCGGCGTCGGGCGGTGCAGGCAAACGTTCCGGCAGCGTGAAGGGCTGCGCGAGCGCCAGCGTCCAGGTCAATGCCTCGACTTCCAGCCCGGGAATGACGCGACTGTAAACGCGGGCATAGGTCGCATCGAACGCGGCGCGCATCGCAACCGGATCGACCGGCCCGGGCGGCAGCACGACCGCGACCTCATGGCCCTGGCCGCGGTAGCGCATGAAGGCAGTGCGGACTTCTGCCAGTGCGCCGCTGGGAAAACCCAGTCGCACCACCGCCTCGGCCTCCGCCCGCATCTCGGCGAACAGCGTGTCCAGCGTCGCACTGTCCAGCCGATCCAACCGCAACAACAACGTCCGCACGACCTCGTAGGCGATCGGCGCATCGAGGAAGCCGTGTGCCGAACCAACCCCCGCGTCGGGCGGAATCACCACAAGCGTGATCCCCAGCTTCTGCGCCAGCCGCGCGGCATGCAGCGGCGCGGCGCCACCGAACGCGATCATGGTCCGCTCCGTGGTGTCCTTGCCGTTCTCCACGGCATGAACCCGCGCCGCACTTGCCATCGTTTCGTCGACGATCTCGGCGATACCGCGCGCCGCTTCGTCAACCGACATGCCCAGCGGCGTAGCAATTGTTGTCCGCACCGCCTCGGCCGCGCGCGCTGGATCAAGCGTTATCTTGCCGCCAGCGAAGCGTGCCGGATCGATCCGGCCGAGCAACACATCCGCGTCCGTCACCGTCGGCGCGGTGCCACCACTGGCGTAGCAGGCAGGCCCGGGATCGGACCCCGCGCTGTCCGGCCCTACAACAATACGGCGCAGCGAATCAACCCGCGCGATGGACCCGCCGCCGGCGCCGATCTCCACCATGTCGATCACCGGGATGCGCACGGGGATGCCACTGCCCTTGGCGAAACGATACGCCCGTGCAACCTCGAAATGACGCGACTGCTGCGGGGTGAAATCGTCTATCAGCGTGATCTTCGCCGTCGTGCCGCCCATGTCGAATGACAACGCGTGATCGTAGCCGCCGCGCGCCGCGATATTGCGCGCCAGGATCGCGCCGCCGGCCGGGCCGCTTTCCACCAGGCGCACCGGATAGCGCCGCGCTGTCTCCACCGTGCAGACGCCGCCCGAGGACATCATCAACAATAACGGACAATGCGCGCCCAGCCCACGCAGCCCGTCCTGCATGCGTGCAATGTAGCGTTCCATCAACGGAAGGACATAGGCGTTGGCGATCACGGTCGAGGTGCGCTCATACTCGCGGATCTCGCGGCAGACCTCGGACGAAATCGTGATCGCCACGCCTGGCAGTGCGGCGGCGATGCGGGCGCGCGCGCGTTCCTCGTGCGCGGGATTGATGTATGAATGCAGGAAGCTGATCGCCACCGCCTCGATGCCGCGCGCCTGCAATGTCGGCACCAGCGCATCCAGCGCCGCCTCGTCAAGCTCCAACAGCACCGCGCCGTCCGCTGCCAGTCGTTCCGGCACCTCCAGCCGCAAATCACGCGACACCAGCGGCTCCGGCCGTTCCATATACAGATCGTATTGCTCGAAACGATGTTCGTAGGCAATCTCCAACGAATCCCGAAACCCCTGCGTGGTGATCAGCGCGGTTTTCGCCCCCTTCCGCTCGATCAGCGCGTTGGTGGCCAAGGTCGTGCCGTGGATCACCAGGTCGAGCGAGGCCGCAGCCACGCCACCCTCAGCCAGGATCGCCCGCGCGCCCTCGATCACGGCGCGGTCCGGCGCGTCATGCGTGGTCAGCAGCTTGAGCGAGTAGGTGCGATCCGGCAGCGCGAGCACAAGATCGGTGAAGGTGCCGCCGATATCGACGGCGAGCCGTGTCGGGTTCGTCATGCGTGCTATGTGCCAGTGCAACGGTATTGCTGGCAAGCGTGAAGGCGCTGCCCCGGATGGCCCGCAATGACCGTCAGCTTTTTGCCTGCTTTGCCTCCAGGATCGCCACCAGGTCCCCGACGTTGCGCAGCTTCTCGATCTCGGCCATCTGGAATTTCACGTTGAATGTGCGCTCGATCTCGATCACCAACGTGATGTGCACGATCGAGTCCCAGCCTGGCACATCCTTCGCAGTGGTCATCGTCGAAACGGTCAGCGCCGGATCGTCAAACACCGTCCGGAAAACCTCATTCAGGCGGCGCAGCAGTTCGGTCATCCCAATGCAACTCCTTCAGGCTTTCTTCTTGCCGTCCTTTTTCCTGGCGTCTTTCTTCTCACCGTCCTTCTTCTCATCCGGGGCCGCCTCGCCCACGGTCAGTCCGCGCAGGAACGTCGCCCGCGCTAACGATCCGGCAACGACATAACTGTGGTCGGACCCCGTGGTGATAAAGCGCGATCCCATGCCGATATAGCGCCTGGAATCCTCATCGCCGTTGATGCCGCCCATGCCCAAAACCTTGCCGTGCTTGGCGCAGGCCTTGCCGACCTCGTCATACGCCTCGATCAGCTTACGATGCCCCATCTGTCCGGCGATGCCCAGCGCCGAGGTCAGATCGAAACTGCCGATTAACAGCACGTCGATGCCGTCCACAGCGGCGATATCGGCGGCGTTCTCCACCGCCTCAGGACTTTCGATCATGACGACGGTGAGGATCTCGTCGTTCACCGCCTGCTGTGCCTCGGCGACATGCGGCGGCATATAGCCATAGATCGGCGGTGGCCCACCCCAACTGCGCGTGCCCGACGGCGGATAGTGGAACGCATCGGCGATGTGCCGCGCCTGCTTCGCCGTGTCGACATGCGGCACGACGATGCCCATCGCGCCATTGTCCAACAGCCGCGTCGCTTCATCCAGCGCGCCGGCGCAGACCCGCACGATCGCCGGTATCCCGGTCGACAGCGCAACGATGCAGATCTGCGAAGCCTCCTGCACCGACGCCGCGCCGTGCTCGGTATCGATGAACAGGAAATCATGACCGCCCGCGATGGCGATCATCGGAACAGCACTCGTGCGCAGGTGATGCACGCCAAATCCCAACGCGATCTCGCCGTCCGCCAGCTTGCGCTTCGCGGTATTTTGCACAATCGGCATCAGCCGTGCCCCCCAACCACAACAACGACGAGCAAAGCAGCACGCGTGACGCATGCGGTCAACCGGCTGGTCGACGGTTCCCGGCGGAAGCATAGCGGCTTTCCGTTCGCGGCGGTGAAGCGTAAATCGACTGTATGGGTCGAGGAGGTTGCGCGTGGAGACGGTTGATTGCGTGGTGGTGGGCGCCGGTGTGGTAGGGCTCGCGGTGGCGCGGGCGCTGGCACTGGCCGGACGCGAGGTATTGATCCTTGACGCGGCGGAGGGCATCGGCACCGAAACATCCTCGCGCAACTCCGAGGTCATCCATGCGGGGATCTATTACCCGGCCGGCAGCCTGATGGCACGATTCTGCGTGGCGGGCCGGCGGAAGCTGTACGCCTATTGCGCGGAAAAGGGAGTGCCACACAGCAACTGCGGCAAGTTGATCGTGGCGACGAACGCGCAGGAAGACGACATGCTGGCCGGCATCAAGCGGCGCGCCGAAGTGAACGGCGTCGAGGGGATGCGCGTGCTGACCGCGGCCGAGGCGGTGGCGCTGGAGCCACAGTTGCAATGCACCAGCGCGTTGCTGTCGGCGTCCACCGGGGTGGTGGACAGTCACGCGTTCATGCTGGCGTTGCAGGGCGATGCGGAGAACGCCGATGCCGTGCCGGTGTTCCACAGTCCGGTGGAGCGTGGGCGGCGCGTCAGCGGCGGGATCGAGATCGACGTTGGCGGGATCGATCCGATGTCGTTGCGCTGCCGGTTGTTGGTCAATTCAGCCGGGCTGCATGCGCCGGCATTGGCGCGGCGGATCGCAGGGATGCCGGCGGATCGCGTGCCCGCTGCGTATTACTGCAAGGGTAATTATTTCACGCTGATGGGACGGACACCTTTCTCGCGACTGATCTATCCGGTGCCGGTGCCGGGCGGGTTGGGTGTGCACCTGACGATCGATCTGGGTGGGCAGGCACGGTTCGGTCCTGATGTGGAATGGATCGACACGATCGATTACACGGTCGATCCAAGGCGGGCGGATGGGTTTTATGCGGCGGTGCGGAAGTATTGGCCGGGGTTGAAGGACGGAGCGTTGCAGCCGGGATACGCGGGGATCCGGCCGAAGATCGTGCCGAAGGGTGCGCCGGCGCAGGACTTTGTGGTGCAGGGGCCCCAGACGCATGGGGTACCCGGGCTGATCAATCTGTTAGGGATCGAGTCACCCGGACTGACCGCGGCGTTGGCGATTGCCGAGCATGTGCTGGAGGTCGCAGCAACGGGCTGACCGCCCACTTCTCCCCCTCCCCTTGAGGGAGGGGGTCGGGGGGAGGGGTCGAAGCGCACGGATTAACCCTCACCACCCCACCGCATAGGCCGTGCGCCTTGGGTCGGCGCCAGCCCATTTCACTCCCGTTCCGAGGTCCGACAATATAACACAAACCGAACCGGCAGAATATTTTCGTTCCGGCCACCACTCGATCGTGTGGCCCAACGCGGCAAGCGCTGCACCGGTCGTCACCCCCAGATCGACCTCCAGATTAAGCTGCCCCGGCCGATACGCATGCGGCAGCGTCGATTCGGGCCAGGAATAACTGGCAAAGCGCGGCGCTTCGACCGCCGATTGCGGGTCCATGTCGAACACGACGATGTTAAGGAACGCCTGCAGCATGGCCTGGCCCAGCACTTCGTTACCAGGGGACCCGAACGGCAGGACGCAGGCGCCGGGCTTGATCGCAATTGCCGGGTTGGCCGACATGCGCGGGCGGCGGCCGGCCCCGACCCTGCCGGGGTGGTCCTCCGCGGTGTAGCCGCGAGACCCCCACATCGACGCCATGATGCCGGTGCCCGGCACCACCGGCCCACCGATCGTCCCGTCGCTCGGTGTGGCGGCGAAAACGTTGCCGGCGGCGTCAGCAACCGCCAAGAACGATGTCGCAGTCTCGATCGTTTCGCGTCCACATGCCAGCGAGGCCGACGGGTCCGGCCGCCATGGCGCCGGTGGCGTCGTGGTAGCCTGCCCGGCCGGCGGCATGCCAGGCCACGCGCGTGCCGGGTCCAACAGCGCGCGGCGCTCGGCGGCATATGATTGCGACAGCAGCACGTCCAGCGGCACGTCGACAAAGTTCGGATCGCCGAAATAGGCCTCGCGATCGGCGGCGGCAAGCTTCAGCGCCTCCGTCACCGCGTGGATATAGGCCGGCGTGTTGTGGCCCATCGTTGCGAGGCCGAGCGGTTCCAGTATGTTCAGTGCCTCCAGCACCATCGGCCCCTGCGACCAGGCGCCGCAGCCATACACATCAAAATCGCCGAATCGGGTCCGGCACGGCGGTTCAATGCTGGCGCGGAACGACGCCAGGTCGTCGGCCGTGAGCAGACCGCCGTTATCGCGTTGATGGCGGGCGATCGCCGCCCCAAGGTCACCGCGATAGAAGGCATCGTGCGCCGCGCGCAGCCCGTCGCGTCGATCATTGCCGCCATGCGCGCGTTCCTGATCGGCCATGTACTGCAGGCTGCGTGCAAGGTCGGCCTGCACGAAGTTTTCGCCGACCCGGGGCGGCTGGCCGTTGGGCAGAAAGATCGCGGCGGTCGTCGGCCAAACGCGTATTTCGTCCTGCTTGGCGGCGATGATTTCGGTGAAGAACGGATAGGTCGGGAAGCCGTCGCGGGCAAAACGGATTGCCGGCGCGGCGACCTCGGCGAATGACATGGTGCCGTAGCGGGACAGTGCCTCGATCCAGTTCGCCGGCGCGGCGGGCACCACGGTGTGCAGCAGCCCGTCGGGAATGCGGCCTTTGTATCGGTCGCGGAAATACGCGGCGCTGGCGGCCCGCGGCCACGGGCCGACGCCGTTGATGGTCACGACTTCGTTGCGGCCGGCGAGGTAGATCATGATCGGTGCAACGCCGCCGAAACCGACGAACTGGCTTTCCAGCACGTCGATTGCGAGACCCGTCGCCACGCCGGCGTCAATCGCGTTACCCCCGGCTTCGAGGATCTGGAATCCGGCCTGTGACGCCCAATAATGCCCGGACACCACCACATGGCGGTGTGCCATCACGTTGGGGCGGCGCGGACGGGCCGGGCCGAACAGGCGCGCAAGGTCAGGCATGTTTGCCCCTTATTTCAGTGCGATAACGTGGCGTGGCCGGCCCCAGTCGGCGGCGGCGGCAGCGCAACGATCGACGTCTTCCTCCAGCATCAGGCCAAGCGCCGCCAGCTCCTTTGCGGCGGCGGTGATCGCGGCGACATAGGCGGCCTTGTTGGCGTAGCGTTCCAGTACCGATGGACGCGGATCCTGCGTCTCGGCGCGCTCGGCCGGGGTTTCGGGGAACGGGATGTAGCTGCCCTCGAAACGGTATAGCGCCCCGTGGCCGAAGCCGCGCGTGCGGGGATTCCACCCGGTATAGGTGCCAAGAGGGGCGGCTACCATGGGCGCGCGCACACCGGGGATGTCGTTGCCGTCAGCGTCGACCGCCGGCACGCCGATGACATAGCCCTTGCCTTGGACCAGGTCGGGCGGTTCCGTGTCGATTATACCCTGTTCGAAACGAGAGCCGAAATCCAGCAGCGGCAGTTCGGTCAGGTTGTGCGGTGGCATCGTCCCGGGAATAGCGGGGAACTGGCGCACCCACTCGGCGTAGCTGACCAGCGTGCCGTCGGCGCGGGTTGGGATGCGGCTGGCGGGCGGTGGTGTGCCGTCGGTTGCCCAGCGATCCATCGCGTCGATCATGGCGCGGAAGAACATCGATGTACACACGATGTTTGAGAAATTCTGCTGATATGCCCCGCGCGCGGGCGGCTTGTGCTGCGGGTCGGCGAAGTGCTGCGAGCTGGCCCAGCAGAACACCCGCACCGTGTCGGGCTGGGGCAGGTCATTGCCCTGCGTGTCCGTGTGCACAAGGGAGCCTCGGCGTGCCCAGTATTCCGTTCCGGTCTGCGTATGGATCACCAGCGGATCGATGCCAGGCCGTTTCAGGATGGCATCGCGCCTGCCGGTGAGATGATCTGTCGACCAGGCGTAGGAGAACGGGAACGTATCGGCGGGATTGAAGTGGTCCTCGTAGTATTGCCCACCGGAGACGATCGGGCTGGCGAAGCGGTGGTTCAGCCATTTGCGGCCGGCGCCGGCAACATGCGGCAGGATGCCGTCGAACACACGCCGCCCGGCGGCATCTTCGTTGCAGCCGCGATACACGAAGTCACGCAGTGCACGGCCGGTTTGGGATCGGCCCCAGGCATAGGCTTTCTCAACGCCAGGCACTGGATTGACCTGACCACCGGCATCCTCCACGCCGTATTTCAGGTAACTGACGAAGTCGCGCACGGCGATGTGCCCGAGCCCGTGCACCTTCGGGTCTCGGGCGGTATAGACCAGCTCATAGATCCAGCCCGTTTCGAACCCGGTCGGAATGTGGATATGCGTGTGGGATGCGACCAGGGCGCGTTCGGTCTCGCCGGTTTCGCCGCCGCGTCCGCCCTCGATGCGGGCGAAGCACCATGCGTCCGCGGCCACCGCCTCGCGCGCGTCGTAGGGATAGCGGCGGCGAGTCAGACTGGCCTGCCGTGTGTCGCGCGAGACGGTGGGGTAGGAATGCGCGGCCGCCTTGCCGCTGAGCGGCAGCGTGGTGACGCCGGTTTGGTCGACGATATATTCGACGCGGACCTTGCCGGTGATTGGCGTGTCGCCTTCGGTGGCGACCGGCACGTCGAGGATGGCGCGGCCGTCGCCTGGCAGCAGATCCCCCTCCCACGCGCACCACGCGACGGTGTAGCCGCGGCGCATCAGGAAGCCGTTGCCGGCGTGGGCTGAGGTGATCGGCTCGTTGCTGTGTTGCGCATCGTTAAAGAATTGCAACATCCGTTTGTGGCCGCGGTTGCCGTAGTCGTAAAACACTCGATGATTGCCGCGCGCAGGGTCGGCGGGGGCAAGGATCATCATGTCGGCGGCGAAATGCACCAAGCCGCGCGCGTCGCGTGGGGCCTTGTCAAGGTCCACCACCCAGGCGTTGGCGGGTGCGCACGGATCGACCGCGAAGTGCGCGCGCCCGCTGAGGCGCTCATAAGGGCCGACGGTGTCGAAATCCATGCCGTCGGCAAACGGGCGGCGGTCGGTGATCTCGAGCGTGATGGCGTTGGTCATGGCTGCCTCGTTCCCGGTGCCCCGAGTGTGCTTGCTGTGCGACTTCGGCTCAAGGGGCGGGGGTCTGGAGGTTGTGGCAGCGCGGGTGCAAGCTACCCGACCAATGAAGGGGGAGGGTCGGGGCATGGTGCGGCATTTTGGTGTGTTGATTCCGTCGACGAACACAACGGTGGAGATCGAGTACAACCGCTTGCTGCCGGCGGACTACCAGGCGCATGTCGGGCGGTTGAAGAGCAGTGGCGGAACGCCGTTCGCCCCGAGTATCGATGCGGAGGTGGATTATCAGGCGGCACTTCTGGGCACCGCGAAGGTGGAGGTGATCGGGCTGGCGCAGACCTCGGCGAGTTTGTTCGCCGATGATTACGACGACGACGTGGTGCGGCGGATGGGCGCGGCGGCAGGGGTGCCGGCGGTGACCTCGGCGCAGGCGATCGGCCAGGCGGTGCGGGCGCTTGGGGCGTCGCGGATCGCGCTGGCGTCGCCCTATTCGCAGGCGGTGATCGAGCGGGCCGGGCGGTATTATGCAACGAAATTCGGCCTGCAGGTGGTCGGACTGCACAGTTTCGGCGCGACCGATGCGTATATGATCGGCAAGCTGGGCCCTGAGAACGCGCGCGACGCGTTTCGAAAGATGGATCGGCCGGAGATCGATGTGCTGGTGGTGCCGGGTGGGAACTTTCCGACGATGGCGTATGTGCCGGATTGGGAACGAGAGTTCGGCAAGCCGGTGATCACCACCAACCAGGCGGCGCTGTGGGCGATGTTTCGCGTGATGGGGGTGACGGCGAAGCTGCCGGGACTAGGGCGGCTGCTGGAGGCGTAGCAAGACCAGGTACACCTCAAACCGCCACCGTCAGCGCGTCATAATCATACAGCCAGTCGTATCGGTCCCGCACCTTCTCTGGCGTCCATTCACGGTCGATATATGCCGCCGCCGTGTCGGCCTGCGTCAGCGCCGGGTTATGGAAACGTTTGGCATTATCATTGGAACCGCGCACGATCGCAGCGGTGCGCGCGACACGGGCGGCCTCATAGGCGCGCAGCGCCAGTTCGACATCAGCGTGCGCCAACAGACAGCGCGCCAGAACCACACCATCCTCCAGCGCCATATTCGCCCCTTGGGCAAGGAACGGCAGCGTCGGGTGCGCCGCGTCGCCCAGCAGCACGGCGCGCCCGTCGGCGAAACTCTCCAGCGGCTCCCGCCCCAGCAGCGCCCATTTGAACGGCGTCTCGATGGCATGGATCATCGTCTGGATGTCGGGATGCCAGCCGGCGAAATCGCTTGCGCACTCCCCAGTCGTACCGGCTTCGGTCCAGGATTCGACCTGCCAGTCATCCCGTTCCCGCACACCAACAAAATTGAGGATCTCGCCGCGGCGCAACGGGTAGGTAACGACATGGCCGCCCAGGCCATTCCAGTTGGTGCCGACCAGGCGCTGCATGTGCGCCGGCAGACGCGGCATCGCGATCAGGCCGCGCCACGCCATCAACCCGGTGAACTGCGCGCGGCCGGCGCCGAACATCTGCTGACGGATCGCCGAGTGCACACCGTCGGCGCCGATCAGCACGTCGCCCTCGATGCGCTCGCCGGTGGCGAGCCGCATACTCATTCCGATCCCGGTCTTATCGAATCCGGTAACGGCTGCGCCGGTTCGGATAGCGTCGGGCGCAGCCAGCAGCACGGCGTCGCGCAGCACGGCGTGGAAGTCACCGCGGTGAACCATCCAGTACGGCGCGCCATAGCGGGCGACGGAGGTCTCGCCCAGGTCGAACAGCTTCCAGGTCTGGCCGGTGTTCCACAGGCGGATTTCCTTGCCAGCCGGCTCGCAGACAATTCGTTGCATCGCCGGGCCAAGACCCAGCGCGATCAGGATGCGCGTGCCATTGGCTGACAACTGCACGCCGGCGCCGACCTCCCGCAGTTCGGTGGCCTGCTCGAAGAGTTGCACCTCGTGGCCGTCGCGCAGCAGGGCGAGTGCCGCGGTGAGCCCGCCGATGCCGGCACCGGCAATCAGGATGCGTAACATTCGGGCGGGCCTCCGGGGTCGTGGTGGGACGTTGCTGCGGCGTTATGGGCGTGTGCCGCAGCATGGTGCGGGTGGGGATGGCTGGGTCAAGCCCCGACCACGACGATTACGCCCCGACCAACCGTTCGGCAGTTCGTTGCCATCGCGCCACGATCCGGTCGCGCGCGATGTGCTGCCCGTCGCGAACCACATGCGTCCCACCCACCACGACATCCGCGATGCACGGCGTGGCCGCAGCGAACACCAGCGCGTCCAGCACCGCGTCACCGCTGCGCCCCATCAGCGCCGGGTGCGCCGGGTCCAGGATAACGAAATCAGCACGCCGCCCCGGCGCGATCGCACCGATGGCGCGATCCAGCGCCTGCGCACCGCCGGCGGCAGCCTCGCCCCACAGATAGCGGCCGGTCGAAATCCCAGCCGGGGCCAGCAGCACGCGCCCGTGATGCGCCAGGCGCTGGCTGTAATCCAGCAGGCGCAGCTCCTGCGACGCCGAGATCGCGGTGTTCGAATCCGTGCCGATGCCGAACCGACCGCCCGCGTCGCGCCAGCCCAGCGCGGGGAAGATGCCATCGCCGAGGTCGGCCTCGGTGATCGGGCACAGCCCGGCGACGGCGCCGGTCGCGGCCAGCGCAGTCGTTTCGGCGGCAGTCATATGCGTGGCATGCACGATGCACCAGCGTCCGTCGACCGGGACACGCGCAAGCAAATATTGCACGGGCGTGGCGCCCGTCGCGGCGCGGCACTCATCGACCTCGCGCTGCTGCTCGGCGACATGGATATGCACCACCCGGCCGGCGGCCAACTGCACGACCTTGGACAGTTCCGTTGCGGTGGCGGCGCGAAGCGAGTGCGGGGCGACGCCGATCCGCGCATCCGGCAGCGTCGCGATCGCGCTCGCCGCCGCCTCAAGCAACACAGCGTAGCGATCAAGGTCGGTAATGAAGCGGCGCTGGCCGGGCGTGGGGGGTGCCGCGTTGAACCCGCCATGGGCGTAGAACACCGGCAGCAAGGTCAGTCCGATACCGGTCTGTTCGGCCGCCTCGGCGATGCGCGCGGCGGTCTCGGCGGGGTTGGCGTACTCGGCGCCGTCCACACCCTGGTGCAGATAGTGGAACTCGGCCACCGCGGTAAACCCGGCCTCCAGCATTTCCATGTAGGCGAGTGCGGCAATGGCCTCGATGTCGTCCGGCGTCAGAACGGCAACGAACCGATACATCACCTCGCGCCAGGACCAGAAATCGCCGCCGCGCTGGGCCAGGCCGGCCATGCCCCGCTGAAAGGCATGGCTGTGCAGGTTGGGCAGGCCCGGTAGCGCGATGCCGGGCAGCACAATGTCCGCGGACGTTACGCTGGCGTTTCGCTCAACCGCCGTGATGACGCCGCCATCGGTGCTGAGGCGCACATTGGCAGCCCAGCCGGCAGGGAGAAGAACGGTGGGGAGGAAGAAGCTCGGCATGTCGGTATGTCTGCTACCCCAATCCCACCGCTACCCCGCCACCCCGCGAAACCCCGTCGCCACCACATAAAGCTCGCTCGACTCCTTCCGGCTCGCCGGCGGTTTGGCATGCCGCACCACCCGGAACGACCGCTTCAGCCGCTCCAGCATGCCGCGCTCCGCCCCGCCCTGGAACAGCTTGCAGACGAACCCGCCGCCCTCGGCCAGGATCGGCTCGGCGATCGCCATGGTCAGCTCCGCCAGTGCCATGATGCGCAGATGATCCGTCGCCGCGTGCCCGGTCGTATTCGGCGCCATGTCGGACAGCACCAGGTCCGGCTTGCCCCCCAGCAGCGCCAACAACGCCGGCTCGCTCCCCGCATCCATAAGGTCGCCCTGGATCAGCGTAGCCCCGGCGATCGGCTCAACCGGCAGCAGATCGATCCCCACCACCCGCGCCGCGCCGCGCTTCAGCGCCACCTGAGTCCAGCCGCCCGGCGCCGCCCCCAGATCCAGAACCAGCGCGCCCTTGCGGATCAGGTGATACCGCTCATCCAGCTCGATCAGCTTGAACGCGGCGCGTGACCGCCACCCCTCCCGCTGCGCCGCGGCCACATAAGGATCGTTCAACTGCCGCCGCAGCCAACGCTGCTGCGCCGAGGTGCGGCCGCGCGCGGTGCGCAGCGTCACCGCCTCATCCCGGCCACTTGGTTGTTTCATTTCCGCTGCTTCAAGCCGCGTCGAAGCGCCGCGCCGGCCGAGGCCGCTGCCGATCCGCCCGCATCAGCCGCAGCAGAATCCCCTCGCGCAGCCCCCGGTCCGCCACCACCACCCGCGGCGCCGGCCACACCCGCGTGATCGCGGCGAACACCGCACAGCCCGGCAGCACGAACTCCACCCGGTCCGGCCCGACGCAGGGATGCGCGCTCAACCCCTCCGGCCCGAGCGCCCGCAGCACCGCCAGCGCCGCATCCGCCGCCGCCCCGGTCAGCACCGCGCCGTCCACCAACTGCCGCCGATACCGCTCCAACCCCATCGCCACACCAGCCAAGGTCGTCACGGTCCCGCTGGTGCCCAGCAGCGTCACGCCGCCCTCGCGCAGTTCCCGCGTGATGCAGTGCACCTCCTCGAAGCCCGCCAGCCGCAAGGCGACCTCGTCGACCATCGCGGTGAACCCGTCGGCGGTGAACCCCGCCGTGCCGAACCGTTCCGCCAGGGTCACCACGCCCACCGGCAGCGACAGATAGCCGACCAGCCGTGGCGCCGCGTCGGCGTCCAGCCGCACCCAGGCGAGCTCCGTCGACCCGCCGCCGATATCGAACAGCAGCGCCCGCCGCCCGGTCCCGGTCAGCAGCGGCGCGCAGCTTTCCACCGCCAACTCCGCCTCCTCGCGGGCCGAGATCGCGGTGATCGCCAACCCGGTCTCCTGCTTCACCCGCGCGAGGAACTCGGCGCCATTCGCGGCCTGCCGGCACGCCTCGGTCGCCACCGCCCGCAGCGCGCGCACCGGCCGCCGCTCCAGCCGCTCCGCGCAGATCGCCAGCGCGGCCATCGCCCGCTCCATCGCCGCCGGGCACAGCCGGCCGGCGTCGTGCAGCCCCTCGCCCAGCCGCACGGCGCGACTGAAGCTGTCCACCACCCGGAACCCGTCGGCGGTCGGTGTGCCGACCAGCAAGCGGCAATTGTTGGTGCCGAGGTCCAGCGCGGCGAACGCGGACGCGGCCGGACGATCCCCCCGCGCGGCGGCGCGTAGGGGTGGGTCCGCCGCCATCGGCACGACCTTGTCCATCATTCTGGCATTGTCGCCCATTCCGGCATTGTCGCCTTGGTGCGGCGCAGCAAGCAAGCGGGGATGCACGCCTTGTGATGATTTCATCTGGCGGCAAGTTGCGGCCCCGCAATCGGCTGACCGGAATGGGGCCGCAACAAGGTCAGTGAAACCGCGGCATCACCTTCTGGCACACCAGCCGCAGCGCGGTCTTCACCTGGGCGTGCGGGATCATGCCGCCGCAGTTCAGCTCCATCAGCACCCCGTCGAGGCCAAGCTGCGACTCCAGCCGCTGCAGCTTGTCGCTGACCGCCTCGGGCGAGCCGACCAGCACGGTGCCGGCCAGCGCGTCGTCGTAGCTCATGGCGAACAGCCGCGCGGCGGTGGCGGCACGGCGCTCGGCACCGTCGACCCCTGGGCGCTTCGCCGAGTCCGCCAGCAGCCCGGCCTGCTGGCGGAAGAAATGCATGAAACTGATTTCCGCCTCGGCCCGCGCGCGCCTGTCGGTCGCGGCGACATAGGCGGGCACGCGCAGGAACACCGCGCCCTTGCCTTTATGTCCCGCCTGCCGATACGCCTTGCGATAGGCGTCGACCAGCGGCGCGATCTCCTCGGCGGTTTCATACCGCACCGCAACGAAGATGGGCTTGCCCTGCTTGCCGATCGAAACGAACGTGTCGGGACTGGTGGCCGCCACGCGGATCGGCGGCATCGGCTGTTGGAAGGGCCGCGGCGTGACCCGCACATTGTCGAAGCGATAATACTGTCCCTGGTAGGACACCTTCTCCTGCGTCCAGGCAAGCTGCACGATGTCCAACACCTCGGCGAAGCGCTCGCGACTTTCGCCATACGGCACGCCATACGCCTCATAGGTCGACGCCACACCGCTGCGTCCAACGCCGAAGATCAGCCGCCCATGGCTGAGCTGATCCACCGTCGCCGCTTCCTCCGCCAGGCGCAGCGGATGGCACAGCGGCAGCACCTGCACGGCAATGCCGATCCTGATCCGTTGCGTTCGCGCCGCGATCGCGCTGGCGACGCACAATGGCGCCGACAGCACCGCACGCGCCGGATCGAAATGCAGCTCCGCCAGCCACATCGCATCGAGCCCCCAGCGCTCCGCCCCGTCCACCAGCTCGAACGCCTGGGCGAACGCGTCCGCATCGGATCGCCCGGCGATCGAGGGAAACTCGTGGAAGATGCCGAACTCCATCTGGCTCCCTTTCGGACGATTGCCCAGCGTGCGGTTATTTGCACGAGTGGCGTCATCTGCACGTGTGGCGTCGTTTGCACGATATGATGAGACTGCCCCGGCGTCACGCAACCGCGATCATGCGCGCGCGGTTCTGCCACGATGCCGCCGCGATTCACGGCAAGCCTCCCGCCAGGATGCGTCGAGGGATCATTGCATGAAGGCATCGTGGGCTGCGCTGCTGATCGGCGCATTGGCCTTCGCCCCGGCCCGCGCCCAGCCGGTGCCGCCGCTGGTCGCGCACGCGCTGCTCGACGCGCACAACGCCGCGCGCGTGCGGGTCGGCTCGCCGCCGCTGGTGTGGTCCGACGCCCTCGCCCAGGACGCCACGCAGTGGGTGGCGCACCTGGCCGCGACCCGCAGCTTCGCCCACCAACCGAACGATCCGCATGGCGAGAATTTGTTTCTGATCGCAGGCGGAACGGCCACGCCGGGCGACGTGGTGCGCGCCTGGGTCGGCGAGATGCGCGACTACGACCATAACACCAATAGCTGCAACGGCGTTTGCGGTCATTATACGCAGGTGGTCTGGCGCACCACGCGCGCGGTCGGCTGCGGCACGGCGTTCGACGGCTATCGTCAGGTGTGGGCGTGCGAGTATGAACCGCCCGGCAATGTCGTGGGGTTTCGGCCGTATTAGGGACCGCCCTTCCGGCCAACGCGCCCCATCGCGGCGCGCCGCAGGTTGCCATCCCCGCCCCCTGGGCTACCATCGCGCCGAGCAAACAAACACCACCCCCCGGGAGGGCGTGCCAATGATCACGAAATTCGACAGCCTGTATGCCGGCCATGTCGATCTGACGAATGTCGGCTACGCTGGCACGCCGATCAACGATCGCCGCTACGATAACGCCCATCTCGCCACCGCACTCAGCAAGGCGCAGGCCATGGCGCAGCTCATGGACCGCATGGGCTACAACGTGTTCTGGATGGCCGAGCATCACTTCCAGCGCGAAGGCACCGAGTGCATCCCCAACGTGCTGCTGATGGCGCTGCACCTGACGCATGTGACGCAGCGGCTGAAAATCGGCTGCGGCTTCAACATCGCGCCGATGTGGCACCCGCTGCGCCTGGCCGAGGACTACGCGATGGCCGACATCCTCAGCAAAGGCCGCGTGGTGTTCGGCCTCGGCCGCGGCTACCACACGCGCGAGGTCGAAACGTTCGGCGCCCCGCTGCTCGACCAGGCGGCCAATCGCGAACTGTTCGAGGAACAGGTCGATATCATCTTCAAGGCGTTCAACCAGGAAGAGTTCAGCCACCAGGGCAAGCATTACACGCTGCCGCCCGAGGTGCCGTATCGCGGCTACACGCTGAAGGAACTGACGCTCGTTCCGCGACCGGTGCGTCTGCCGGTGGAGACCTGGCAGCCGATCCAGGGCGGCACCGGGCGCGCGCTGGAGTTCATGGCCAAGCACGGCATCCAGGGCATGGTCGGCGGCGGCTCGGCCGAGGGCGGCGCGATGCACAAGGTGGTGCTCGCCTGGCAGGAAGCCCACGCCAAGCTGGGCCAGCACATCGAGCTCGGCGAGCGGCTGTGCTTCGGCTTCCATTTCTACATGGCGGACAGTCGCGAGGCGGGCATCCGCAAGGCGGCGAAATATTACGAAGAGAACATGAAGATGTTCGGCGAGCTGCGCCTGGTGCGCGCGTTGAGCGACGAGCAGATCGAGATCATGCGCGACCCGCTGCGGGCACCGGAGGCGAACCTGCCGCGCATCGAGGACGCGATCGCGGCGGGTGGATTCCTGTGCGGTTCGCCGCAGCAGATGATCGACCACCTGAAGGCGCTGGAGGCGAAGTATCCAGCACTGGACCGGATCTCCGTCAGTCTGTCGGTCGGGGTCCCGGAGTCCGAGGCGCTGGAACAGCTGGAGCGTTTCGCCACCGAAGTGATGCCGGCGTTCAAGGGCGCCAAGGTGCGTGAACCGGCGTTGGCGAAGTAGACACGCGTGAGTCTCTGCACCTCTCCCTCCCCCCTTGTGGGGGAGGGCCGGGGAGAGGGGTCGCGCACGCAAGGCCTGGGCGGTTCGACCACTCCCCCCAACCTTGATCCGCTTCGCGGCTCAAGCCCTCAAGGGGAGGGGGAGAACCCGAAAGGAGCCTTCCACCGATGCCCCTGAAACGCCTGGTCCTGCAAATCGGCATGGGCACCGACATCCGTGGCGCCGACCCCACCAAGGCCGCGGTCCGCGCACTGCGCGACGCGCTCTGGCACAATTCTCTCAGCGTCGCCGACGCACTCGGCCAGGACGTCGACGCCATGCAGGTCGACGTCACCATCGGCGTGCCGCACCCGGAACAAGTAGACAAGGCAGCCGTGCTCGCCATCCTGCCGCACGGCACCGGAACAATCACCATCGTCGACGGCGGCCTGGAAATCCCCAACGACGCCGGCACCAATTCCACCCTCATCGCCAACGCCGCCGCCATCGTCCGACTGGATGTGCCATGAGCTCCAAACCGAAACGCATCATCCTGGAGATGGGCACCGGCAACGACCTGCACGGCGGCGACTATACCAAGGCGGCGATCCGCGCGGTGCAGGACGCCATCCACCATAGTTCGCTCAGCATCATCCGCTCGCTCGGCCTCGACTCGCGCAAAATGCTGGTCGAGGTCACCATCGGCGTGCAACGCCCGGACAAGGTCGACGCCGAGGCGGTGAAGGCAACATTGCCGCACGGCCAGGTCAGTGTCAGCGTGGTGAAAGGCGGCCTCGACGTACCCGATGATACATCCGGCGACACCCCCGGCGACACCGCCGTGATCGCCAGCGCCGCGGTGGCGGTGCGACTGGACCTGCAACAAGGCAATTGAACCGCAACCGGACGGAGGGACACCATGGCAGACGCAAACTACGAGTTCAGCACGGAAGACTTCGACTATCTGCGGCACGGCGACCGCGCGCTGAAACTGCGCGTGTTCCGCCCACACGGCGACGGACCGTTCCCGGCCGTTATCGACCTGCACGGCGGCGCCTGGTGCAACGGCAGCCTGAACGAATGCAAGGCGCGCGATGAGGTGCTGGCGGCGTCCGGCCTCGTCGCCGTCGCACTGGATTTCCGCCACGCGGAAGACGGCTACCCGAGCTCACTGATCGACATCAATTACGCGGTGCGCTGGGTGAAGGCGAACGCGGCGAAGCTCGGCGTGCGGGCGGACCGGGTCGGGCTGTGCGGCCAATCCAGCGGCGGCCATCTGGCGATGCTGGCGGCGATGCGGCCGCACGATCCGCGCTATGCTGCGATCGCGCTGCCGGCTGGTTCAGCGGCAGTCGATGCTACTGTGCAATGTGTCGCGATGACCTGGCCGGTGATCAATCCGCTGTCGCGCTACCGCCATGCCCGCCGCGCGCGTGATGCGGCCAATCCGCCGGCATGGGTCGGTGACATCCCGCAGCGGCATGACACCTACTGGAAGACCGAGGCGAACATGGCCGAGGGCAATCCGGTGCTGGCGCTGGAGCGTGGCGAGAAGGTGCAGACACCGCCGGCACTCTGGGTGCAGGGCAGGCCCGACATTGTGCATGACTACCGCGATCCGGACTCGCCGGTCGACGCCAACGAACCGGAACGTTTCGTCGCCGACTACCGCAAGGCGGGCGGCACGATCGACCTGATCTATATCGACTACGCAACGCGCGCCGGTCACGCCTCGCACGACCCGGTGACCGCGTTCTTCCACAAGCAGTTCGCCTGAAGGTGCCGTGATGTCCGATTCAACCGACGTTTTCGAGATCATGCACACGACGCGTGCGATGCGTCGGTTGAAGCCGGATCCCGTGCCGGATGAACTGATCCGCAAGATCCTTGAAGCCGGTATCTGTGCGGCGAACGGCGGTAACACGCAGCGCTGGCGGTTCCTGGTGGTCAAGGACCCAGCAATCAAGAAGGCGGTGCAGGTCGTCTACAAACGCGCGTTCGACGAGATCATCGGCCCGCGCTACGCGTCGAGCGCGCCGCCGCCCGGCGTGACAGCCGAGCGCTACAAGCGCCAGCACGCCGCGGTGGAATACCTGACCGATCACTATCATGAAGCCCCGGTCTGGATCGTTGCCTGCATCGAGAGCGACGCGCCGCCCAATCGTTGGGGCGGCGCTTCGATCTATCCGGCGGTGCAGAACATGCTGCTGGCGGCCCGCGCGCTTGGTCTGGGGTCGACGCTGACGACACGGCATTTGATCTATGAGAAGGAGGCCGAGGCCGCGCTGGGCCTGCCCGAGGGCGTGCACTCCTACGCCATCCTGCCGATCGGCTATCCGATGGGTCGTTTCGGTCCTGTCGGCCGGGGCGCGCTGGCGGATTTCGTCTATCAGGACAAATGGGGACAGCCTTACGCGGCGCTGTAGGGCGACGCGTTAGACCCCCTCGACGATCCGGATATCCCGCTCCGCACCAGTCCCCAGCGCATCCAGTGCCGCCTTGTAGCCGGGACTGTCATGCGTCGCCATCGCCTGCGCCACACTGTCGAATTCGATCAGCACGGTCCGCTGGTCCAACCCCGCTTCATATGTCTTCGACGGCATCCCGCGCGCCAAAAACCGTCCGCCGCCCGCGGTAATCGCCGGGCCGGCAAGCTTGGCATAGGCCGCCAGCGCGTCCGGATTGGAGACGGAACGATAGGAACTGATCCAGTATGCCTTGGGCATTGTGCGTCCTCCCTGCGGGGTTGCGCAGCATAGCGTGAACCGCCCGCGCTGATCCAGACGTCGATCTTGGTGCGGCCTACTGCGCGGCCGTCAACGGCTGCACGCGGCTTCCATCAGCGACCTCATCCGGCAAATTGAGCGCAACGTGCTGGCCGACCGTTGCGCCCTCGGCCAACGTCGCGTTGGTCCCGTCAGTGCCGGCCACCTTCACCGCCAGCAAATGCACGGTCTTGTCGCCACGCACATCGGCAATGAAGGTACGGGTGCCGCGCACGATCAATCCGGTCATGGGCACCTCGGGATAGCTCGGCACCGGAATGTGCAACGTTACGTAGGCGAAGCTGCCGGCCACCAGGAAGTGGTCGCGGTTGTCCACCTCCAGTTCGACGAACAGCGTCCGCGTGCGCGGGTCCAACTCGTCAGAGGTGCGGGCAATTCGCGCCTGCACCTTGCGGTCGGCGTTGGACCCATCGGTCACATCGGCAATGTCGCCAACATGCACGAACGGCACATCGCGTTGTTCCACATACACATCGACCCGCAGCTTGCTCTGATCGGCGATCGTCACCACGGGCTGGTTGCTGGTCTTGTTGGTGGTGGAGTTCTGCACCAGCGTGCCGATATCGACAAACCGCGCGGTGACCACGCCATCGAACGGCGCGCGGATCTGCTCATACGACTTCATCGTCGCCAACTGCGCCACGTTGGCCGTCGCCATGGTGAAATCCGTCTCAGCCTGGTCCGCCGCCTGCTGCGAGGTCCAACCATGCGTCACCAGGTCTTTCGCGCGATCCCAGTTGCGTTTCTTGTTCTGCAGGTCGCGCACGGCACTTTCATATTGCTGATCGGTCTCCACCGAGGCGACCGTCGCCACCAGATCGTTGGCCTTCACCGCGTCGCCGCGATCCACCCCGATCGCAGTGACGAACCCACTCGTCTTGCTGTAAAGCGTCGCCGACTGATACGCTCGCGTATCGCCCAGCAACTGGATCAACCGCTCCTTCGGCCCCTGCGTCACGGTGGCGACCTGCACCACCGGCCCGCGCGCCATCACGTCGGCCAGCGCCACCCGCGAAGCCGACAGTGCGGCGTCCTTGTCCTGCCACATGCGCAGCCCACCCACCGCGGCGCCGCCCACCACCACGATTCCCACAATGTACAACAGGAAACTTGCGAAGCGACTTCGTCTAGCCATGCGAGGGGTCTCCAGCATCGGTCGCACCCGCCGCTTCCGCGGCAAAGCGCGTGTCAAGCATATGCAAGGTCGGTGGCTTGCGCCGCAGCAGCGTATAGAAAATCGGCACGATGAACAGCGTGGCGAACGTCGCCACCACCAGGCCGCCGATCACCGCGCGGCCCAGCGGCGCGTTCTGCTCGCCGGCATCGCCCAGGCCCAGCGCCATCGGCACCATGCCGATGATCATCGCCAGCGCGGTCATCAGCACCGGACGCAGCCGGATCGTTCCGGCCCCCATCACCGCCTCCCCGACGGTCAGCCCGCGCGCGCGCAGGTCGTTGGCGAAGCTCACCACCAGGATCGAGTTCGACACCGAAATGCCGATCGTCATGATCGAGCCCATCAGCGATTCGACGTTGATCGTCGTGCCGGTCAGCGCCAGGATCCAGATGATCCCCAGCAATCCCCCCGGCACCGCCATCATGATGATGAAGGGATCGACCCAGGACTGGAACAAGATCACCAGCACCGCATAGACCAGGATCACCGCCAGGATCATGCCCAGCGCCAGGCTGCGGAACGACGCCTGCATCACCTCGTTCTGGCCGCGGATGTCGATATGCGTGGTGATCGGCAGTCCCTTGCTGATATCGTTGATCGCGCTCTGGATGTCCGCCGCCGTGGCCCCCAGATCGCGCCCGTCGACGTTGGCGGCGATGTCGAGCTCGCGTTGCACCGTGTAGTGGTTCACCGATTCCAGACTGGAACGAGGATAGACGGTCGCCATGTCGCCCAGCCGCATCACCGGTGCTGCCGGCAACGCCGCCGGGTCCACCGCCGCCAACGGAATGGGTGTGCTGACTGCGGTGCCCAGCAGGTCATCCACCGACTTGATCCGCTCGATCGGCGTTTGTACCGCCACCGAATAGTTCACGTTGTTCTGCGGATTGAGGAAGAAATTCGGCGACACCAGCACCGACGACGACAGCGAGGTCAGCATATTGTTGGCGACATCGCGCTGCGACACACGCAGCTTCGCCGCACGCAACCGATCGACATCGATTTGCAGGCCGGGATAGTTCAGCACCTGCACCAGATGCGCGTCCGCCACCCCCGGGATCGCCTTCATCCGTTGCAGCAGCCGCTGCGCCAGCCCGTAGGAACGGTCGAAGTTCACGTCCTGGATCTGCACGTCGATCGGTGCCGGCAGACCGAAATTCAACACCTGGCTGACGATGTCGGCGGTCTGGAAATAGATCACGCTGCCGGGGAAACGTGGCGGCAGATCGGCGCGGATTGCCCGCATGTAACCAATCGTCGGATGGTGCTCGCGCTTCAGGGAGATCAGGATCTCCGCATCCATCTCGCCGACATTGTCGCTCGGCACGAAGGCCAGGTTGAACGACGACGGCACCCCGACCGTGTCGTTGATGGTATCCAGTTCGTCGGCCGGAATGATCTTGCGGATCGCCTGCTCGACCTGCAACACCTGCGTTTCGGTGTCCTCGATACGGGTGCCGGACGGCGCACGGTAGTGCAACTTGATCAGCCCCACGTCAGCGCTCGGGAAGAAGTCCAACCCGAGCGTGGCGGCAACGCCGCCGGTCACCACCAGCAAGCCGCCGAAGCACATCAGCACAAAGACCCGGTGCCGCAACGTACCTTCCAGCATCCGGCCGTAGCCGTTGCGGAACCTGTCGAAGCCGCGGTCGAACAGGCCAAAGAAGCCCTTCGGTGGTCCGTGATGGTCTGCGCCAGCCAGCAGGAAGCGGGCGAAACTCGGCACCACGGTGAAGCTCAGCGCGTACGACGCCAGCATGCAGAACACCACCGTCGCCGCCAGCGGAATGAACAGGTAGCGCGCCACGCCGAACAGCATCACCACCGGAAAGAACACGATGCAGATCGCCAGCGTGGCGACGGTCAGCGGCTGGATCACCTCGGCCGACCCCTCCAGGATCGCCACCGTCAGCGGTTTGCCATGCGTCAGGTTGCGGTGGATGTTCTCGATCGTCACCGTCGCGTTGTCGACCAAAAGGCCGATCGCCAGCGCCAAACCGCCCAGCGTCATCAGGTTGATACTGTTGCCCGTCAGGAACAACGCGATCAGTCCGGCGAAGATCGACAATGGGATCGAGGCCGACACGATCACCGTGTTGCGCCAACTGCCCAGGAACACCAGGATCAGTACCGACACCAGGATCGAGGAGATGATCGCCTCGCGCACCACATTCTCCACCGCGGCGCGGACGAACACCGACTGGTCGAAATCGAGCTTCAGCTCCAACCCGCCCGGTGCGGCAGCCTGGATTTCCGGCAGCGCCGCGCGTGCCGCATCCACCACCGCGAGCGTTGAGGCATCGGCGTGCTTCAGGATCGCCAGATACACCGCCCGCTTGCCATTGACGTGCACGATGTTGGTCTGCGTTGCGAAGCTGTCGCTGACATGGCCGACATCGCCGATGGTGACCGGTGCGCCGTTGAACACACCGATCGGCAGCGCATTGAACCGGTCCACCGAGGATGGGCTGGAATTAAGCTGCACGTTATAGGTTCGCTCGCCCAGCCGCGCGGTTCCGGCCGGCACGATCACGTTCGATGCCTGCAACGTGTTAACCACGTCGGTCAGCGAGAAACCCTTCGCCGCCAGCAGCGCCGGATCGACATCGACATCCATCTGCCGCTGCTTGCCGCCGAACGGTCCGGGGGTGGAAAGGCCAGGAATGGTGAACAGCTTGACCCGAATGAAATTCAGGCTGTAGTCGAAGATCTGTTGCTCGCTTAGCGTCTTCGATGACAGCGTCATCTGCACGACCGGCACGTTGGACGCATTGAACTGGATCACGCCGGGCGGCTGCATCCCCGGCGGCGCGCTGCGCAAGATCGAGTTGTTGACTGAGGA
>Ga0326727_10007287_pt1 | contig 29385 bp, 23 predicted proteins | sample MB2enrmetagenome_FD_207643 | JGI IMG/M metagenome (GOLD analysis project Ga0326727, IMG submission 207643) | Lab enriched peat soil microbial communities from McLean, Ithaca, NY, United States - MB29MY | ecosystem: Environmental > Terrestrial > Soil > Wetlands > Peat | place: USA: New York... | reverse complement strand
GCCTGCCGGTCATGATGTGAACAAGAACAAGATCGTGCCGGATATCTTCGTTGAGCCTTCGGCCAAGGACATCAGAGATGAGAACGACGTCCAGCTAAAGGCGGCAATCGAATACCTCAAGAAAACCACGGGAACAAACACCGTCAACTCCATCCCCAGCTCCGGGAAAAGCTAGACGGAAATGTTGAGTGATGAATTGGGAGGGCGGATGCAGTGTTTGCATTTTGTCACCCAACTCACCATATATAGTTTGTAAGGGAGGGCTACTGCGCCCTCCCGTCCATTTTCCGACCCAGCGTTTCCATCACATTTCAGCAATCGACACTTAGCGTTTACCCGATCTCCAACATCGGGTATAACTTGGATATTAGGCGTTCGGGCATCAGGTATCGGATGTTAGGTGTTCAGGTCTTTCCCTGCTACGCTCTGCCCGCCGACCTTATCGTATTCGGGAGTTATCGAATGCAACAAGATTCTTCTGTCATCCCTCACAGCCGACGTTGGATATGGTTTGCCATAGGCGCCGCCGCGGTGTTTGCCGGGATCGTCGGCACATTTGGGTTGCACACGTCCGGAAGCCCAAGCACCATCCTGGTGGACGGCAGGCCGCTAGTGACGGTGGAATCCAGGAGCGCCGCTGTCGAATTGATCAACGATTTGCGAGAGAGCGGCGGCGGGGAAGCGAGATTCGTCGAGCAGGTGGCGTATCGGCCGGCGCCAAGAGATGCTGCCGTCGTGCTCGCCCCGGAAGCCAGGTCGGCGGTCGAAAAGTGTGTCCACATCCAAACCAGAAAATGGGTAATCGCGGCAAATGACGACCCAATCGTTGGCCTGCCGAATAAGAGCGATGCAGAGAAGGCGCTCTCACTCCTCACCACTTATTATGAATCCAGGATTTCGGTCAAAAAGATCCGTTCGGATTTCAAAGAACACGTGCGCATTGTCAATCACTTCGTGGATTTGAGCAAGGTCAGATCGACGCCGGATGAGGCCGTGCAGGTTCTGACATCCATGTCCAAGGAGCCGGCTTATCATGTGGTCGGGATGGGAGATCGCGCCTCCAAACTCGCGGAACGATACAAGCTGTCGTTAAACGATCTCAAAGATCTGAATCCCGGCGTGAACCTCGATCGCATACTTATTGGAGACAAACTCAAAATCGGCGGCGGCAAGGTCCCGATCACGGTGGTGAGCAAGGCTGAGGTGACCAAGACGATGGACGTGAGCGCCCCAGGCAGGCGAGACAGGGCAAGGTCGGGCAAGCGCAAGGTCGAGATGCTGGTAACTTACGAAAACGGCGTGGAAGTGAGAGAAGACCTGCTTAGCCAGGTCACGACCTGGGAGCGACCGGCACGCAAAACGATGAAGTATGAATGATGAATTAGGGAAACGCCTTAGTGATCGTCTGAACACGATTATGGGGATTATACGATGCACAGGATGGGATGTTAATGTTACCGTAGGATCAGGCAGCGTTCGAAATGAATATTAACCCTCTCATCTTCATTAACTTCCAGCCCTAGAATCCTGGAAATCCTGTCAATCCTTAAATCGTGTTCGAACCTCCTAACTCATCATTCATCACTGTTCCCGAACTGCCTGTCTTAGATCAAGCGATCCGGTGTAGAGCGCTTTTCCCGCGATCACACCCTCCAAGCCCCTCGGTTCCAGCTTCCGCAGATTCCGGATATCATCCATGTTCGTCACTCCGCCGGATGCGATCACCGGGATGCTCACCGCATCCAGCATCGCCTCCATGGCGGCGATATTCACCCCGCTGAGCATGCCGTCCGTGCCGATATCGGTATGAATTATCCGGCAAGCGCCGAGGGCTTCCATCTCCTGCGCAAAATCCACTGCCCGATCCCCGGTGGTCTCCTGCCAGCCATGGATCGAAACCAGGCCGTCCCGCGCATCCAGCCCGAGGATCACGCTCTCGCCGAGCGCCCGGAACATCGCCTCCGCCAGCGCCCTGTCCAAAGCAGCGGACGTGCCGATTATCACGCGATCGACCCCCATGTCCAGCACACCCATCGCGGTCTCCAACGACCTTATCCCACCGCCTAGCTGAATGGGGATGTCCAGGGCATCGACGATCCGAGTGACGACCGACAAATTTGTGGGATGTCCGGTCCGAGCGCCGTCCAGATCCACGACGTGAAGCCGAGGAGCGCCCAACTCGGCCCAGTGGCGCGCGACATCGACGGGATCATCGGCAAAGACGGTCTCCTTGCTGAAATCCCCCTGAAGCAGGCGCACGCACTTGCCGCCTCGAATATCAACCGCCGGAATGATTTGCATGTCTTACCTTTCTTAGGGTGTTAAGGTTCTAAGGTTATAGGGTTTTAAGGGAATGATCTATATCTCATAATTACGGAATATGCCCAGGAAGCTCGGGTGCCTCTCCAGCAGTGGCATATTAGGCATAACGCCGAGACACCTACGTTCCCGGACTGAGGGGCCATGCCATTATATGAATTATGAAATATAAATCCGCCCCCTATAACCTTAAGACCTTATAACCCTAAAACCTTTTCCCTTTCCCTTCCCAATCCCCAAACTTCTTCAACATCGCCAGGCCAAGCGATCCGCTCTTTTCGGGGTGGAACTGGACGCCGAAGATATTATCCTTCCACACCGAGGAGCAGAACTCGATCCCGTGCGGCGTGACCGTGGATACGACGGAGGGATCGCTGGGAACTGCGTAGAAAGAGTGCACGAAATAGACCATGCCGCCCTCAGGAAACCCGGCGAGCGGAGGCGCGGGAGACCGAATCTCCAGCGTGTTCCAGCCCATATGCGGGACCTTCAACTTCGCAATCTCAGGGTTCCGATCAGCCGGTTGGAAGAATTGAACGACCCGGCCAGGGATCAGATTCAAGCCTTTGCAGGAGCCAAACTCATCGCTGTCCGAAAAGAGAAGCTGGAATCCCAGGCATATCCCGAGGAACGGCTTTCCGACGTTGACCGCCGAGACGACCGCCTCCGCCATGCCGGAGCGCGTCAGGTTCTCCATCGCCGGTCGGAACGCCCCCACCCCCGGCAGAACAACAAGGTCGGCCTTCGCGACCGCGTCGGGATCGGTGGTAATATATGCGTCATGGCCAACGCAGTGGAACGCCTTTTCCACGCTCCGCAGGTTCCCCATGCCGTAATCAACAATTGCAATCACTTACAAAACACCCTTCCTTGGAAATAGGGACTGAGCCTTTTTGCTACACGCATACTGCCTGAAGCTCCTAACCGAAGAAACGCTCTGCCCATATTTCTTTCAAACTCCGTCAAACCACAAGGCAGGGCCAGTCGGTATCAGGACCTTTGCGGTGGTGGCGCATATGTTGATGTAACTGGTCTAAATCTCTCTTGGTGGCTCCCACAAGCAAATCATGCTGACAACCGCTGCTTACAATCCACATAGCGAATGTATAACGCCAGCACCAAGTGACGACAACAGGTCTACGGTCCCCCCACAGGTGAGAGATCAGTTGCTGATAGCCATTCTCACATGCTGCGTTACAACACAAGATGTCTTGACGTGCTCCTAGATGGGCATTGCCCCATGTGAAGAAGATAACAACCGTGCTCTGTGTAGTTGCCGACTTGTCGAGGATGTCCCGATATAACCCTCTTCTCACCCTTCTTATCCTACTTTTGTCGTCATCCCTCCAAAACGCAAATGGGTCTAGTAGTATAACATCCTCAGGTCCCCATTGATCCATAGTGTCCCGAATATAGGTTTCACCGTCAAACTCTTCACCCCTACCCTCTTCCAGGACATTGACAGTGAGTTTTCCGTCGGATATAGCCTGTCTTATTGATGGATAATCCCTGATAGCCGATAAGTCACGCCTCACCGCTCCGTCCATCTCATATAAGTCTAAGGTCGCAGGCACTCCAAGGGACGCCAAGTTGTAAGCGTTAAGCAGTGCTGAACCGGCATAAGCAGTTCCGTCGGGTAGCAGCTTTCTCTCGCTGAGAATTCCCCTCTCCATTTCACCAAGTAGGCAACCTGGTCCTTGCTCACTCATGACATTATGGGCTAAGTCCACATTTCCAGGCACAGGTGCATAAAGACCCCTGCCAGCATGGCACTCCCTGATTTTGATGCCCCCCTTCCAAGTCGGATTCTCAATCAGGTTGCGAACCAGGCTTAAATAGACCGTATGCTTTACGAGGTCTCCCCCATTCGCGGCGTTGCCATCCTGAAGATGCCCATTTTCTACCTGCACTTACTTTCCCCTTTTCCGAGGTACCTTGATTCTCCGCCCGTCACTCTGGCATTAGCGAGAGTACCTTTTTCATATTTGCGGCTCCAGTGAAGGCTGTCGAAACCGACCGCATTACCATCGGCATAGCCCACTCTTATTAACATGAATGAGGACGCTACAGTGACTCAAAGTCACACTTCGTCCCAAGCGGTGTGATCTCGCCGGCCTATCCTTCGGCGGCCCTAAGGCTGCGGACCCTCCGCCTGGCCGGGTCCCGGCACTGTCTGACCATGCTGCAAATATGGATCGGTCTTATCTACCCAATCCTTCTGTCTCGCCTCACCGCTGGCCTGGCCGGGATCCCCATCTTGTCTCCTCCCGTCCAGTCCATATTTCTCCGACCATGCCTCACTCTCTGCCTTTTCCCTCTGCTCCTCCTGTTCCTGGCGCAATTGTTCCTGCTTCTCCCGCTGCTCTCGTTCGTAACGATCTGCCTGCGCCTGTTTCGCTTCCGCCGCCTCTCGTGCCTCCTGTTCTTGTCGGTCCCTCAGGTCTCGCTGTGCTTGCTGCGCTTGCTCTATTCGCTGTTCTTCCTGAAGTCTTGGCGCATCAATCCAATTCTGAATGCTACCAATCAGCCAACAAAGTAGCAGTACCATTATCGCGATTCCTGCTACGCGCCTGTTCATTTCTGTTTCTTGTTGGGTTATCGGTCTTGCTGGGGTGCTATCTGAGGACAACACGGACCCAACGAAAGCCCCAAACAAAAAGTCCTTAGTGCGTCTGCTTACCATAATGTTCTGCCCCTCAGTTCACGAATACCGGCAAGTGCGTGCCTACGTATCGAACAGTCCATCCTTCCCTGCGTGTGGACCGTTTGAACGTCCAAATAGACTCCTACCCGAATCTAGGGAGAATTCCTCCCGTTCATCGAAGATCCAACCCCTAGCCGCGGTGGAACGCTTTTTCCACGCTCCGCAGGTTTCCAATGCCGTAATCAACTATTGCAATCACGAAACAACCCCTTCGTTGAAAAAATGGGGACAGAGCCCCTTTTTGGCTTGGCGCAATGGCAGACGGTGTGGAGAATCGAAAAAATGCGCAGCCCCCATTTTTCGTTTCAAACCCTACAACACACCCTTCGTGGAGGGGACGCCGGAGACGCGGTCGCTCACCAGAGTCGCCGCGTCGAGGGCTCGGCCCACCGATTTGAACACCGCCTCCGCGGTGTGGTGCGGGTCATCGCCGGCAAGCTTCCTAATGTGGAGGGTTATCCCAGCCTTCCGGGCAAGGCTCTCGAAAAACTCGCGGAAGAGAACAGTCTCCATCGCGCCGACCCTCTCCTGCTCGATCTGCACGTCATAATAGACCATGCCGCGCCCGCTGATATCGATCGAGGAGAGCACGAGCGCCTCGTCCATCGGCACGATCGCCCATCCGAACCGCACGATCCCCAGCTTCTCGCCGAGGGCCTTGTCGATCGCCTGACCGAGCACGATCCCGACATCCTCGACCGTATGGTGCGGATCGACCTCCAGGTCGCCGGTCGCGCTGATGCTCAGATCGAACAGCCCATGCCGGGCAAACGCCGTGAGCATGTGATCCAGGAACCCGATCCCCGTGCTGATCTCCGATTTCCCGGAGCCGTCCAGGTTGATGCTCACCTGAATGTGAGTCTCTTTAGTCTTTCGAGCGATTTCCCCTACCCGACCAGCCATAACACACCCTCCTGCTGAGTTTCTTCACCTATATTAAACTAGAAGCCGGTCTTAATTCAAGTTTGCGGGGATATTGGGGTCGGAAATGCCTCACGCGGGGACGCGAAAACGCCGGGGGGCGCAGGGGGGAAGGAGGATGAGATAAGCGTTATTCATGCTCACGATCCCTCGACCTGTCCTTGAGAAGTTCAGCCGAGAGCGATGGTTCACCCACGAAGGCGTTGTGGAGATACTCGATAGGGTCGTTCGAAATCGGCGTATAATATAAGATCCCATCCTTTTCGGTTACCCTGAACGACTGCCCCGGGCGAATCCCCAATCTATCGCGAACCTCTTTCGGTATGGTTAGTCGAAACCTCGATGTAGATTTTATGACGTTCACGTATTTTGCCTCCTCGGAGCGCGTGTGAAATTGTCCTATGATTAACGGAATTATAGCACAAAGGAACCGAAAGTCAAGAACTATTCGTGACTGCTTGGGGAGTGGTTTGCAGGAGAGCTGTAAGCGCTCGGGTATTAAGCGCTTCCGGCGATGTGGATTCAATACCGACGCAGGCCTTCGATCGATACCGTGTACCTGTCTCTGCCGGCGTCGTAACTTACATTGTAGGTGTCAGGGTAGTATCCGCTACCGGGATAGGTCGCAGGCCTTGAAATCGGCCCGGTCACATCCTGACGAGTTTGCAAATAGGCCAGAGTGACCATTGGATCGAAAGAAGCCATCCTACCGTTGTAGAATCCATACGCGAATTCAGCGTTGAACGGCCGCCCACCAAACATTGAGGAATTCGAATCGGCCCAAAACCGTCCAACCCTTGGGATTCCACCCGGGACGACCTTATACCCTCTTGGAATATAGCGTGAACCCGGCTGCCTGGCGAACTCGTCTTCCTCGGCGCCGGTTATTACGTCTCGGACTCTTTCCGGAATCAAGGAAAAGTGGAAGTTGAAATATGGGGCGGTCAGAACTCCTCGTCCATTTGGATACCAGATGAGCGAGGTCGCCTCAATTCCGGTCGCGGCAGCTTCTGGCGGCATCGGCAGAGCCCACTCACGTCCTTTTCTCTCCAGTATGCCTGATAACGCCCCGCCTGTCATGGTAATTCCTACCGAGATAGGATCCCCGTGGATATTTAACCTTACCCAGGCATAGGCCCGGCCACTTCCGATCTGCACGGCAGAACCCTTATACGTTCTTTTCGCGCCGGCCACCGAAGCCAAAAGAACGATAATAACCAACACAACTGTCATTCGCGCAAGCATCTTCATCGAAGGGCGCCTCCCTCAAAGAAGGACTTGGGACGCCGGGTATTCGGGATTTAGATCCGAAACCCGGACCGAATCATGGAGATGGTTTTCATCCGTAGTTGTGAGCCGTCCGCTCATGGTCGATTCTTTTTCATCAATCCCGGATACCCGGCGTCCCAAGTCCGCAAAACTCCTTACATCGGCCTGAGTCATGTGACGTTAACGCAATAATGCCCAGCTTGATACCGCAAAACTTGACATGATCGGCAATTGTGATATAATATTTACGCTCCGGCTGGGACGATCAGCCGGTTGGATGCGCGGGAGTAGCTCAATTGGCAGAGTGCTAGCCTTCCAAGCTGGATGTTGCGAGTTCGAACCTCGTCTCCCGCTCCAAAGAGAGTACAGAGTACGTAAGGGAAGTATTTAGTATCTAGTAGTTAGTATTTAGAATGAGTCCTTGGAGTCGAGACTCGGTTTGAACGGAGGCTCCCTTCTCTTCTAAATACTAAATACTAGATACTCCCATAATGCCCCGGTAGCTCAGGGGATAGAGCAACTGCCTTCTAAGCAGTGGGCCACAGGTTCGATTCCTGTCCGGGGCGCCATCACATTCAATACATAGTCCAGAGTACATAGTAAAAAGACGGGAAGCCACCTTTTCCGGGTACAACGTACTAAATACTATGTACTTTCCCAAACGCGGCGGGAGTAGCTCAGCAGGTTAGAGCGCCAGGTTGTGGCCCTGGAGGTCGTGGGTTCGAGCCCCATTTCTCGCCCCATTTTCATTAGAATCAAGAATTTAGGGTCCGGATCTCAAATAACTCCCATTTTGCCCCTCATTTCCCCATCATGCGCCACCAAAACTATCATGCATAGCTTGTAGGGGGGAGGGCTTCAACGTCCTCCATCCAGAAACACAACGCTGAACGGACGTCCGGGTTACGTGGAATAGATACATCGGAGGGAGCACGTAGTAGCGCTCCCCTACAAGCTAACAAAGTCACGACTATCGAACCCAGTGGCTTAAATCCGCGGTGATTCGCCAATTAAGATGTGCACAGCATTTGACAAGCACAAGGGCATGAAGGCATAATATTCACACCTGACCCGGTTATATGTCCAGCATCCAAAATCCCGAGAAGAGCCATGAAGCAATATCGACCCGTCAATTTGAGCGACGCATCCACGTTCCCAATCGAGCAGCGACCGACCAAGGTCAACAAGAAGGACCTTGTCCAACTCTGCGAGCCTCAGCCCACACTCGCCACATTTCTCGATTCCCTGCCGCATGTCCTCAAGGCCAACGAGCTGAGGGGCGCAGTCGATGCAATCGTCGAGGCGAAACACCGGGAGAAGCCGGTTGTGATTGGGATGGGCGGGCACGTCATCAAGTGCGGGCTGGCTCCCCTTCTCATCTGCCTGATGGAACGCGGGATAATCGCGGGTATTGCGATGAACGGTGGCGCGAGCATCCACGATTTCGAATTGGCGACCATCGGACGAACCTCCGAGGATGTGGAATCAAGCTTGGAAGAAGGGCGATTCGGCATGGTTCGCGAAACAGGGGTCGCGATGAACCAGGCGATCAAATCCGGCGCCGAGAACCAAATTGGAATGGGGGAAGCGCTTGGCCGAACGCTGATCGAATCAAATGCCCCTCACCTTCACCACAGCGTGCTTGCTGCAGGAGTTCGACTGGGAGTGCCGGTGATGGTTCACGTCGCGGTTGGCGGCGACACAATCCACTCGCATCCCGATGCCGACGGCGCGGCCATCGGCGCGACCAGCCTCACCGATTTCCGCCTGCTCTCCGCCATCCTCGGCGATTTCAACGATGGCGGCGTCTATCTCAACATCGGCTCGGCGGTGGTGATGCCGGAGGTCTTCCTCAAGGCGCTCAACCTCGCCCGAAACCTGGCAGACCACCCCATCGCGAACTTCACGACCATCAACATGGACATGCAGGAGCACTATCGCACAAACGTGAATGTCCTGCGCCGCCCCACAAGCCTCGGCGGAAACGCATATTCCCTCACTGGCCACCACGAAATCATGGCGCCGCTGGTGTTCAATCTCGTTTTAGGAAGGTTGTCAGACGGAGTATGTGGAGTAGTTGAGTAACGAGAATTGGGATGCACCACCGACCAATCTGTTACTCGTGTCTCCCGCAACGCTTTCGACGTCCGTCATCCCCCTTAAACCTCAAAACCCTATAACCCTAAAACCTTTCCATCCCTTCCAAAAAAACCGGTTCAAACAGCCGAATTCTGTGATATAATTGCTTTTGAGTTTAGGTAGTCAGCCGCTTGTAAATAAAAAAAATGAGTTGCGGCGGGCTAACCGGGAGGAACTTAAAAGTGGTCTATGCTTCAAGCACCGTGTTGTGGGGCGCGATTGCGCTCGCCTTTATCGTGCTGATACTGCCGAGTATCAGGGTCATCGGCCCAACGGAAGTCGGGTTGGTCATGAAACGGATGGGATTCTCCAAGCTCTCCGAGGACAACCCAGTTGCGTTCAACGGGGAAGTCGGTTATCAATCGGAGCTTCTCATGCCGGGCCTTCGGTTCAAGTTCTGGCTCCTGTACAGCGTCTCCAAGTTCCCGTGGGTGCAAATACCCGCAGGGGAGATCGGCGTGGTGATCGCTCAGGTGGGAAAACCGCTTCCCATCGGCGCAAAATCGGCCGTGTATAAGGAGGAGTTCGCGAACTTCACCAACCTCGGCCTCTGCGTCCATTACGGGATACAGAAAGGCGTCCAGCGCCCTGTGCTGCCCCCAGGGTCACTGCTTCCGATCCATCCGGTCGGATTCATGGTCATCACAAAGCGCACGGTCTATGGGTTGCCTGTTTCGCCGAGTCTGAGGGCGATCCTCGACCGCACCGGCACTCTGACCAGCGAGTCGTTCGGTCTAAGAGCCGAGCAGCTCGACCTCGTCCGCATCCAACCTCATCCGAGCAGCGCGGAGGGCGGCAAGACCATCGATATGATCGGTATCGTCACCTGCTACGAGGGCGAGCCGTTGCCTTCCGGAGACATCGCCGGAAGACTGGGCGGTTTCGATGACATGGACAAGATGGCGAAGGATCCAACCGTGGAGGACCCGCAGATCATCGAAACCCTCCTCGGCAACAAGAACAACCTTCACAACAACTATCAGGATTACCAGAAGTTCCTGGATAACGGCGGCAAGATCGGCCTGCAGCACGATCCGCTGCTCTACGGAGCTTATGCGCTGAACCCGTTCCTGGTGAGCGTGGAGCTTGTCCCGATGCTCGTGATCGAGCAGGGTCAGGTTGCGGTCATCAAGGCGTACGTCGGTCTGGTGACTCAGGATACCTCCGGCCCCGAGTTCAAGTTCGGAAGCCTGGTCAGGCCCGGGCACAGGGGAATTTGGGAGGAGCCGCTCAGAACCGGCAAATACCCGATCAACCCACGCTGCTATCAGGCGGAGATCGTCCCGACCTTCATCCTGACGCTGAACTGGGCGAACGTGGTTTCCCAGGCGCACAATCTGGATGCCAGATTGGAGCAAATCGAGGCAAAGAGCCGAGAAGGGTTTATCTTCAAGATCGACCTCCAGGTTCAAATCCACGTGCCGGATACCAAGGCCCCGAGGGTCATTTCGAGCGTTGGCACCATGTTCAACCTGGTTAACGAAGTGTTGCAGGCCGCTGTCGGCAACCACTTCCGAGATAAGTTGCAAAGCATGCCCGCGGTCATGTTCATCGAAACCCGCCAGAAGGTCCAGCAGGAAGCGTTCGCACATATCAGCGCGGAGCTTGCGGAATATCAGGTGGAGACCAAGGGCGTTTATATTCAGGACGTCGTGCTGCCGCCCGATCTCGTCAAGGTTCTCACACAGAGAGAAATCGCAAACCAGGAGATCGAGACCTACCAGAAACAGCAGCAGTCGCAGCAGCAGAGAATCGCGATGGAGCAATCGAAGGGTACCGCGGACATGCAGGCGCAGCTTGCGCAGTCGAAGGTAAATGTGGACATCGCGACCAACAATGCAAACGCTCAGAAGGCGAGAGCGGACGGCGAGGCGACTTTCATCCGCGAGACCGGCGCCGCACAAGGCGCGCAGGTCGAGGCGGTCGGTCTTGCTCGTGCGAAGGCGTTCCAGGCGCAGGTCACCGCCCTCGGGCAGTCGCAGACGGCCCTCGTCAACGCGATCACCATCCTGGCGGAAAAGAACATGAAGATCGTCCCGGATATCCTGGTGGCAGGCGGAGGCGGTTCAGGATCGCTGGATGGAGTTGCGGCGAGTCTGATGAAGTACCTCGGAATGCAGAGCGGCGGATTCAGCGCCCAGCCCGCACCGGAACCGGCGGACGGTTCTGACACCGGCTCATATTCGCCCCCAGTCGAGGCGGTCGTGATGCCCCAGGCCCCCGCCTCCTCGCCCGAGCCTTCGATGCCCGATGGAAACATGGAAGCATCGTAGAAGGACGCAAATCGTCATATCGACGAAGAGATGGGGAGCCGGTTGGCTCCCCATCTCTCAATCAGGCATATGCAGCGGTAGCAGGATTCGATGCTTCGCTCTGCTACCGAAGCATCGAAATAGTTGTGCCCTGCTTACGCGCCCTGCGATGCAGTTCCCTCTATTGCTCTTCTGTTAGTTGAATCGTTGCACGGACCATGCTTACCTCCGAAGGCCTTCTTTCTTCAAAAATGATAACACAGGGAATCCATGCTGTCGAAACCCTGTTGATCGACAAAGGACGGCTTACGATCATGCGCAAAGAGGATACGCCGACTCAATACCTTCCGAATGACGGTATCTCCACCGATTCTCCGCCGCGCATCGCCGATTCGTGGGCACATACCCCGGCTGCCGTCCAATCCGCACCGCGAATCTCATCCACATACGGTTTTCTATCCTCAATAATGGCCCTTACGAAGTCGTGAACCATGTGCGGATGACTCCCTCCGTGCCCTCCGCCATGTATAAAAGCCCTGTGCGTGGGATCCGTCCCTTTTTGAGTAAACTGACCGATCTCCTGAGGCAGCAAGTGGGCGTAATCCGGAATATCTATGAGTTCCTTCGTCGTAGTTCTTGCTCCGGGTCGTTCACCCAGGGCCGACAAACGAAACAGCACAGGTTTTTCCTCACCTGACTGCGCCCACTCGAAGCACGCGTCCTCACCGTAAACATTAAATGACTCGCTATACTCCCTGGCGGAATTGAAAAGTGCGCGTGTAGCCTCAGCCGCGCGGCCGTCCTCAAGCCAAAAGAGCGCAGTTTCCATGGGGAACGGGTTTCCGTACTGTTCGTGAAGTTCCTTTCGCATGTAACCAGTACCCAAACAGGTCACGCGTACCGCTCGACATCCGGCTATATCCAGGATCGGGGCTATCGCGTGCGTCCCATACCACATTGGAGGGAGTCCTGCCCAATATGACGGCCAGTTCTCCATGTCCTGATAGTGCGCACCGCGAAGCATCTGAATCTTGCCAAACCCGCCCTTCCTTGCAAACTCCTTGACCCAAAGCGTGGCGCGGTGATATACCTGCGTCTCCATCATGGAGTAATATTTGCCGGATTTCTCCAAAGCCCCAATAATCGCCTTTATATCGTCCAGGCTGGTTGCCATCGGCACAGTGCACGCGCAGTGTTTGCCTGAGTTCAACACCGCAACTGATTGTTTGCCGTGAAGCGGAATGGGGGTCACGAGGTGAATGGCGTCCACACTCGAGTCGGATAGTAGTGAATGGAAGTCGGTCGTCCATTCATCGGCCCCGGATTGCTCACTTGCGGTCTTCGCCCGCTCTTCGTCAGTGTCGCAAACCACGATTCGCTTGACGTCGGGATGAGATGCGTATATCGGAGCAAACTCTGCTCCAAACCCCATTCCTACCAGGCCTACGGATATTTTGCGTGTCATGTAATCGCCTCCAAATTGTTCCTCGACCACTTGGTCGTCAGCACTGGCCGGATAATGGGGTTTTGGTTGAGTAGGCCGCCGAGCAGCCGGCGTACGCGTCTTCTTAGAGCCGATGTGTACATTCGCCGCACTGCCCTCACCACTTCGCTCCACTCCGGACAGACGCTTACTAAGGAGGGGAGCTTCGGACAGAAGGGCACGGAAGTCCCTTCCCTACACTGACCCCCACGCTTTGATTATTCGAGTATTGGATGACGTTCCCAAGGCATTTAGGAGTCGGAAAAGATCCGGATTCCGGAACCATTACTCCAATACTCCTTCTACTCCATTACTCCTCTGATCCGCCGCTGGACGCCCACAAGGGGCTAGGCTACGGGATTCCCCACCAAGCAAAGGCCGTCCACTAACGCCTACTGCCCAACCACCGATTTCACCGCCTTGATGATGGTGTCTCGATTCGGCACAGAGGCGTCCTCGAGGGGTTCGCTCATCGGGATGGGGACATCCGCTGCGGCGTGGATCACCGGCGGCGCGTCGAAGTAGTCGAAGCCGAGGGAGCCGTCGGGGAAACGGAACTCGCTTACCCGGCGGACAATCTCATTGCCGACGCCGCATCGGGTGTAGCCTTCGGAAATGGTCACCAGGCGACCGGTTTTGCGAACGGAATTGGCGATCGTCTCGGCGTCGAGCGGTGCAAGGGTGCGAGGATCGATCACTTCGGCGCTGATCCCCTCTTTCTCAAGTTCCAGGGCCGCGTCCATCGCGCAGTGAAGGAGCCGGCAGTACGCCACTATCGTGACATCGGAGCCTTCCTTCTTCACGTCGGCGACTCCGAGGGGGATGGTGTATTCTTCGGTCGGAACCGGGCCCATGACACCGCTGTAGAGAACCTTGTGCTCGATAAAGATCACCGGGTTGTCATCCCGAATGGCGGATTTCAGCAGTCCCTTGGCATCATAGGGGGTTGAGGGCATCACGACGTACAGCCCGGGGATATGCATAAACCACGCCTCCAGGCTCTCCGAATGGTGAGCCGCGATGCTCCGGCCCACGCCGCCCTCCGTGCGCAGAACGCACGGAACCTTGGTCTTTCCGCCGAACATGTACCGATTGTACGCCATGTTGTGGATTATCTGGTCGGAAGAAATCGTTATGAAGTCGATGTACATGATCTCAGGGATCGGCCTCATGCCGCGCATCGCCGCGCCCGCCGCCGCTCCCGCGATGGCAGCCTCGGAAATCGCGGAGTCGATCACACGCTCCGGCCCGAACTCGCTGAAAAGACCTTTGGTCGCCGCATAAGCTCCACCGTAGAGACCGACGTCCTCACCCATGATAAAGACGCTCTTGTCTCGCTTCATCTCCTCACGCTGGGCCTCCACAATCGCCTGCCCAAATGTGAGAACCGGCATTCCGAGCTTCTGCTCGAACTCCGTCTGGCCGGCCTTGTTGAGTTTTGGCAGAGCCGCCTTGGGAGCCGCGCCGGATTGCTCGCGAACGAATGCGCGAATCTGATCTTCAGCCGCCTTGATCCTCTGCGAAAGAGGCTTCTCCGCTACCTTATCGGCCTCCCATTTCACGGTGTCCATGGGCACATAAACGTCGTCGTAAAGCTCGCTGGGATCGGGATATGCGCTATCCGTGGCAAACTTGGTCGCCTTCTCGATCTCCGCACGAGCGAGATCGCTGATAGTATTCAGCTCTTCTTCCGAAAAGCCGGCTTCAGCATGGAGTTTTGCGCGAAAGCAGACAATGGGGCATTTTGCCTTCCACTCGGCCTCTTCTTCCTTCGTGCGATAAATCCTCTGATCGCTGATTGAGTGTCCGAACCATCGGTAGGTCTTCGCCTCGATGAGGGTAGGCCCCTTGCCGTCACGAGCGTCCTTGACCGCCCTAGCGACGGTCGCATGGACCGCCATCACGTCCATACCATCCACGATCACGCCCGGGATGCCGTACGCGGCAGCCCTGTCGGCGACATTCGTCACGCATGAAGCGCACCCGGCGTCTGCGACCGATTTCTGATTGAAAGGAACGGACATACCGTAAAGATTGTTTTCGCAGATATAGACAATCGGCAGGCCGCCGAGCATCGTAGCGCCCATGTTGAGCGCCTCATGGAAGCTCCCGGTGTTGGTTGCGCCGTCACCAAAGAAGCACAGCACCACGTTTCCGGTTCCTTTGAGCTTCTCCGCGAGCGCCGCGCCGGTGCCGATGGGAATGTTGCCGCCGACAATTCCGGTCGATCCGAGGTTCCCTTTCTGGACGTCCGCGATGTGCATGGATCCACCCCTGCCCTTGCAGTAACCGGTCGCCTTGCCCATCAACTCCGCCATCATCTTGTTCCAGTGGGTTTGCCGCTCATCCTCGGTGTGCGCGTGCTTGTCGCCGATAGCGCCGCAGTGGCCGTGACCGCGGTGGGTGCTGGCGATGACATCGTCCTCGGTGATCGCTGAGATCGCCCCGACCGCGACCGCCTCTTCGCCCGCGTACAGGTGCGATGCGCCTTTGATCATCCCGACCTTCAGCAGTTCGGCGACCTTCTCCTCGAAATAACGAATCTCGTACATCTGTCGAAGCAGATCGGCGAGTTGATCTTTGCTGAAAGCATTCGGTATATCTGAGCCGGATTTGGCGGTTTTCTTTCGTGAAGAGGTGGGCATGACATATCCTTTCATTTTCCGGAGGGTTGTCGGACAAGTCCAGACCTGTCCGACATTTCTGACGCGCCTATGCACTCAAGCGCCCGTGGTCTTACAGCACAAGCACTTATGCACCTGATTACTTATCCTACGGCGCCTGGGTAAGTGCGAAACTGAAGTAGTAATTCGTTGTGTACGTCGGCTGAATGTACGTCAACTGAATGGTGGTATCAGTCTGCAACTGATTCTGGTTAACGATAACGAATCCTGAGAAGTTGGCCGTCGTGCCGTTCAGAGCCGCAGTCCAGTTGATCGATGCCGGCCCTTGCGCCGGCGCTATCGTGCTCGGCGGTTGAATCGTCAGCGGAGTGGACAACCAGGGCGTATTGCTCGACGCAAAGGTCCCGGTCACATTATTAGCTGGATCGACTCGCATATCCACGGTTCCCGTGGAATAGGCGGTGCCGATAACCGAATCCGACCATACAGCGTTCCAGATGCCGGTCCAGTGCCCGGTATAGGTCTGATTAACAGGTGTCTGTCCTCCGCAACCTGCGATTATGCATACGATCACGGCGAACAACAAGAATCCGATAATTCCTTTAAACATTTTTGCTCCAAATCATTTCGTAGCTATGGCGAAGTCATAGTCAGGGAGAATGTAAAATACCTGGTCTGATTGTTGAAGGTGAGCGTCATAAACGGCGCTTGGATCGGTTGAAGCACTCCCTGATTTATCCCCACAAATCCGCTTGCCGAGCCTAGTTGCCTGCTTGTACCGTCGCTGCTGGTAACCAATACGGTCCAACTAGCCAGGTTCGTACCTGCATTTATAGTGCTGACGGGCTGGATCCCGGCGGTGCTCATCCATGGCGCGTTTGTGGAAGCAAAAGAGCCCGTTACGTTGTTGCCGGCGTCGATTACGATATCCATATTTCCCGAGGCGCTGCCCGAGTTCACCTCATTCCAAGTACCGACCCAGTGACCGGTATAGTTATTGCTGGTTGAACTTCCTCCACAACCCGCAAGAATCGCAGGGATAATTACGAGACCGATTAGTGCTAAAACAACTCTGCGCATCTTTCCTCCCAAGATAGTGATTGTTCAGCAGATATTATAGCACAGCTCGGCTCAAAATCAAACATGGGGGCTGGTTGGTTAAACAAAATTAGCAGAGAGGAATAATCCAACCGAACGTTGAATACATAGGATGTGAAGTAATGGAGTATCGGAGTGATGCGGTGTTAAGGGAAATTCCCAGTACTCCAATGCTCTGTTTTCCTCCCGGAAAGGCCCGATGATGTTTGAACCAACGCGCGCATTGGAAGAGTTTTCTTTCCTGTTCTCTCAGGACGGAGGGTACGTTCGAATCCCTATATGGGGACATATCTCCCTCGCGCGCCCGGCCAGGCGGATTATCGAGCACCCGATGTTCATGCACCTTTCCAGGATTCGGCAGCTCGGTTTCGTCCATTACGTCTTTCCAGGGGCGTCGCACACGCGCTTCGAGCACAGCATCGGGACGTATCATCTGTCCGTGCTGATGCTTCAGAGACTGGTGCTCAACCCTTCGAGCTGGGCCGAGAATCAGAACCCTCACCCCTACCCTCTCCCGCCTAGGAGCAGGAGAGGGAACACTGACAATGCTTCTTCTATTCAAGACAACGCGAAAGGAGTCAAGATTGGAGGAACCGAGAACGCTCCGGCCCCCAAGATCAGCCGCGAGGAGGCGTGTCTCTTCCTCGCCGCTGCCCTCCTTCACGATATCGGCCACTACCCGTTCGCGCACCTGGTCGATCGCCTGCCGGGCGATTTCGGCCCAGCGTTCGAGGCGCACGAAGACAGGGCGAAGGACTGCATCCTGGGTGACACATCGCCTGGGAGCATCTACGCCATTCTTCGCGATGACTGGGGCGCCGACCCTGAGAAGGTGGTTGATGTCATTATGCGCCCACAGGAGTCGGGATTGCCGGGGAAGATGCTGAGCGGCATCCTGGACCCGGACAAGATGGATTATCTCATGCGCGACGCCTGGGCATGCGGCGTTCCGTATGGGAATATCGACACCGACCGCCTGATCGAGTCGCTGGTGCTGGACGTTGAAGGCCCCCGGCATCGGCTGGGGATCACCGAGAAGGGAATCGCTCCACTGGAGAGCCTTGTTTTCGCCAAATACATGATGTTTCGCCATATTTACTGGCACCATACCGTGCGAATCGCCGCCGCGATGCTTGTCAGGTTCGTGCAGGAGGGCCTCGAAGCGGGAATCGTCGATCCCGGGGATTTCTATCGACTGGGAGATGACGCGCTGCTCGAAGAATTGGTTGGCCGATCCAGGAATCTCCCGATTGGCGAGTTGATCGGCGGTCTGTGGGAGCGCACCCTGTACAAGCGGGGATTCACTTTATATCCGGAGCATGCCGTCGAGGAGGAATTCGCACTTTCGGGGGCGGAACTGGAGCGCGTCCGCCAGTTGTACTGGGACCCCAGCCTCAGACGGCGAAAAGAAAGGCAAATTTGCGACCTGCTGAGCCAAAAGGAAGGGATCGAACTGAGGGGTTTCGAGGTTCTCCTCGATATCCCGAAGGTGAACTCGGTGTTCGACATCGGCGATTTCAAGGAGCTTCACGTGCAGGTGAATGGTCGGGAAGGAAACGCCTTTGTGCCGTTCAACTCTCATGGGTTCACCCAGCTTACTGCCGATTTCGCCCAGGAATTCGAGCGGTTCAGCCGGAAGGTCCAAATCCTCTGCCGCCCGGATCTTCGCGACGCGGTTGCCCGCCACCGTTGCGACATCAAGGCGATAGTGGTGGAGTGAGAGGGTAATTGCAGTGGTGAGGTAGATACGTGTTGGCGCTTACCCGGTAGATATCCCTTAACGATGCATCTGTCACGTTTACTCTTGCGGTAGCCTTGTCTATCCACAAGTGCCGCTGAACCCGGTACCCGTTTTGACTCTTATGTCGGATACGGCAAGACCAATGTCTCTCGATGCCGCATTCGGTCTAAACCCATAGATTATGGGTCAACCCCCAATGTTAACGAAGTTGTAGGGCTCGATGCCAGCATCGGGTAATGTGGCGATATGAGACCACTTCTGGCCGGCAAGCGACTTCTTGAACGCAAGAGGGTCCGTACTGACCCCCCGCGCCTTTATTCCATGTTTACGCAGGATTACCATGATCGCTCTAGTCGTTTGAGATTTGTCCAGTATGCGTTGGACTTCGGCATCAACCGGGTCGCAGCCTTCGCCCTCCTCTCGGCTCCTGGTTCCCTTTAATGTTGACAGTCTTCGACGCACTCCGGACAGCACTTCAACATACAAATCTCGGATCACAGGCATCTCAATACTCACACCGTGCAACGGAGCATTGGGATACATTATTTGGAAGTCTGACAAACTTCGATCGATTACCCTTACGCCTTCTTCCATTGAGCAGGAAGACCACTTAGGTCCAAACACTGTATTTTCAGGTCGGTCGACTATCGTACGTGGACCCCGAACAAACATCCGCCACTCATTATCACCGACCCTCACAAACTCGATTTGTGCACTTTCTTCTCTTCCGGCGATGTCCCATTGGTAACAGATGCGCTTGATGCAAAAATACTGTTCATGTCGAAAGAACTCTTTCCCGTATTCCACGGCTGAAGTAGCGTTGCTACTACCACTTCTATCCACATTAGCGGCGACGTTCTGATGGGTAGTGTTACGGCTCCCGGCACACAAACCGACCGCGACTCCGATGACCAGTACGGCTCCGTATAGTAATATCACCGACCTGAATTTCATGTCTTCCTCCTCACGGTACCTTGAGCTTCCAAACATCCACACCAACTTCTTTATACACATACTGGTTGAATACGACAGTAAAGTGCCATATTTGCCCGGCTGCGTCAACGCATGAGCCGGATGCCGTATTGTACCTGAGAGCTTCGGAATAAATCCCGAATCTCTGGAATACAAGCAAGCCAAAGTGAGCTTTGCGGACTATATGACCAGCTTGCTTCAGCATGCTTAAATTCTTGAGGCTCATGCTTTAGCTTGAGGCGGGTGGGGACTGGGGTGTGAAACATCCCATCACTCCCTTGTCCCAAGAAGCGATTTCATTCTGAGGGCGTTCTTCTGGGCATAGTTGGAGTAGTTGTTGTTGAACAGGACGTGGACCTCTCGTACCTGATCCGCCATTTGGCGGATGCGCGGAACCCATTCTTCAAGCTCGGAATCGTTGTAAAGGTAGTTGAACCGCTCGGCGGAGGTCAGGCCCACAGACTCCCACGTGGCGCTGTTCCTGCCATGAAACCGAACCACGGCCAGGTCGTCCGATGTGACCGGGTTCACCGGCTGCACACTCGACTCAAAGCCTTGAGGCTCATCGACCGCCGTATACGCCAGCCCGTTCCCCTCCAGAAAGTTCGCCGTCTCCTCGACATTTCGCTCGCTCATCCAACTGCTCTGCCTGAACTCGACCGCAATCCGGTAGTCGGGAAGTCGCTTCCTGCACTCCTCGATGTATGCCTTGTTCTTTCGATCGAGCGGAAACCACTTGGGGAATTGGAAGAAAACAGCCCCAAGTTTCCCCGAATCGTGAAGGGGGCGGAGAGCGCCGTCGAACATCTGCCACGCCAGATCCATCGCCTTTTCGGGAACCTCACGAGGGTAAATCCTCTGCTTCTCCGCCGTCCGACCCGGGAGCAGTTCCTTGATCGCCTTTGGAAGCCGCGTAGCATCGGTGCAGTGGGTGGTAAGGAGGGCGAAGGCTTTCACATCGAAGACGAACCCATCCGGCGAACGCTCGGCCCAGAGCTTGGAGTTGCGCTCAGAGGGCATGGCGTAGTAGCTGCTATCGACTTCCACGACGGGAAATCGCTCAGCATAGAACTTGAGTATCTCCGTGGCATCGGTCATCCCCGGCGGATAGAAGAGGCCGCTCTGCACCAGCGCATTATCCGCCCAGGAAGCCGTCCCGACAAGGATTTTGGCCATGCAGTCCTCCGTAGGGGAGGGCCACTGTGCCCTCCCGCCAGGAACGCCGTATTTATCGGCGTTCGGATTATGGGGCTGCCCGCAAGAGCGGGCAGAGGGAGGGCACGGTGGCCCTCCCCTACGTCTATATCATCTGTGCAAAATGAGTATCGTCAGCGGGAGGGTGAGCACGCCCAGGAGCGTGGTTACGAACACCGCACCCGCGACAAACCGCTCGTTCGCGCCGAACATCGAGGCGATCACGCACGCCATCACAGCGCTCGGCATACCGGATTCCAGCGTGACTACAGCTCGCGTTTGCCCTACTATACCGGCAAGTCCCAGGCCGTAATAGGTGACGAACGGGAGCACGGCCAGCTTCATTATGCAGACAAGGATCAGCGGAATACCCATACCCTTGAGCGAACCGGCGCTCATGGTGAGTCCGAGCGTGAGCATCGCAAGCGGGACCGTCGCAACGCCGAGGTAGGAGATCGCCTGGAGAACAGGATGCGGGAGTGGAATCCCCCTCAGTATTAGCGCGATGGGAATCCCAAGGATCGCCGGTGTGGTCGCCATCTTGAGCATCTGCCGCCCGTTAAGCGTACCGCCGGCGAAATACGCCGCTATCGCCATTCCGACCGTATATAGCGGAAAGGCCATGCCGAACTCATCATACATGGCGGCCGGCATCAGACCCGAATGACCGAAGGCAGCCTGCACGACCGGATATCCCAGGAAACCTGTGTTGCCGAATCCGCATGCGAGAATCACACCGCCGAGGGTCGGCCCATCGAGCTTGAGCACGGGCTTGAATGCATACGCGAGGAGGAGCACAATGAGGATTCCACCGAATCCGACGAATGGAATCTTCGCGATGCTGAGCGGTATGTGCTCATGGTAGTTATAAACCGCCTCGAAGACAAAGCAAGGCAGCGTGAAGTACATGATGACTTTGCTGAGGACCTGGGCGTCCTCCGCATTCAGCACGCGGAACTTCTTGGCTCCGTAACCAAGAAACATGAGAATAAAAACAGCGGATACGGCGCTGACTACACCCAATTGAGCATCCCCATCCTTCAGGCCCGAACTTAGTTTTTCACAGCCGTGGCAGCCTGCGCCTGGCCGGATTTTCGCCTGCTCTGCTCGATCGCGGCCTCAACCAGGCCGGCGAAGAGTGGGTGAGCGCGATTGGGCCTCGACTTGAATTCCGGGTGGAATTGGGTTGCGATGAAGTATGGATGGCTCGGGAACTCGATGATCTCGATCAGTCGATTGTCCGGTGAAATCCCGCTGAAGACAATTCCCGCCTGGTTGAGAGTATCGCGATAGGAATTGTTGACCTCGAATCGATGCCTGTGCCGCTCATAGACCAGCTCATCGGCGTACAGTTTCCATGCAAGTGTGCCCTCTGTGATGCGGCATGGGTATGCGCCCAGTCTCATCGTCGCGCCCTTGGTCTTCACCGCCTGCTGCTCAGGCATGATGTGGATGACCGCGTGCTCGGCATTCGGATCGATCTCCTCGGAGGTGGCGCCTTCCAGCCCGGCAATGTGCCGTGCGATCTCGATCACCGCCATCTGGAGTCCATAGCACAAACCCAGGAACGGGACACCGTTCTCGCGGGCGAACTGGATTGCCTGAATCTTACCTTCAGTTCCGCGAACGCCGAATCCACCCGCGACGATCACCGCGTCCACATCCGAAAGGAGCTTTTCCGCACCCTGCTCTTCGATATCCTCAGAATCGATCCAGTCTATTACCACGCCGGTATCGTTTGCAATTCCGCCATGTTTCACAGCTTCGCCGATGCTTATGTAGGCGTCTCCATTTGCCACGTATTTTCCCACAACCGCGATCCTCACACTGTGCTTGGGATGAATCACCTTCTCGACCATCGCCCGCCATTCAGCTACGTCAGGCTGGCCGTCGTGAAGCTTGAGCCGCCGAACAACCTGCTCTGCAAGACCCTCAGCCTCGAATTTCAGGGGGATTTCGTAAATGCACTCGGTATCGAGGGCTGGAATGATCGCTTCCTTGTCAACGTCGCAGAAAAGGGAAATCTTTTCCTTCATTTCGTCGTTCAGAGGGAGTTTGGAGCGGCAGACCAGAATGTCCGGTTGAATACCGATCTCACGCAGCTTGATAACGCTGTGTTGGGTCGGTTTTGTCTTGATCTCGCCCCAGGGACCGACGAAAGGTATGAGTGTTACGTGGATGTAGAGCACGTTCTCCGGGCCAACGTCCTTCTTGAACTGGCGAATTGCCTCCATGAATGGCTGGCCCTCGATGTCACCGACCGTCCCTCCAAGTTCGACAATGGCCACATCCGCTCCAGCATCCGTTGGAGCCTGCCGAATGCGCTCCTTGATCTCGTCAGTGATGTGGGGGATTACCTGCACCGTCGCGCCGAGGTAATCGCCCCTGCGTTCTTTCTGGATCACAGCGTGGTAGATGCTGCCGGTAGTCAGGTTGGCATCTCGGGTCAGCGAGACATCCACGAATCTCTCATAGTTGCCGATATCCAGGTCTGTTTCCGCCCCGTCATCGGTCACGAAGACCTCGCCATGCTGAAACGGATTCATGGTGCCCGCGTCAACGTTCAGGTAAGGGTCGATCTTCTGCATCGTGACCTTGAACCCTCGGTTTTTGAGCAGCCGACCCAAAGAGGAAGCCGATACGCCCTTTCCAATGGATGAAACAACTCCGCCGGTCACAAAAATGTACTTTATCATCTATAAATCCCCCAAGATGGCAGCACGTAGCCGATAGCAGTTAGCGATTTGAACATGTCAGGTCTTAATTCCCCTCCTTAATAAGGAGGGGCTATGGGAGGTTCCGGGAAGCCAACACTAAAGACAGTGTGCTCCGGATTGCCCTCACCCCTACCCTCTCCCGCCCCCTTCGATACGGCGCTGTCCTTCGATACGCCCGGCCATTCATCCGGGCTACTCAGGATTGAACGGTCGCCTACTCAGGACAAGGCAGGGAGCAGGAGAGCAAGGCTATTAATGGCACTTTGATTATACAAACCAAGATCGATAGGTGGTGAAAGGGCACTCATAATTCATCGCTCATCACTTAATCAATCGGTTGCCTTTGCCCAACTTGACCGCATTGGCGATCAAATCTGCCGTGAACGACTTCGCGAACCGTGCCGCGTCCTGAACACCGTCGCCCAGCGCAATCCGAGCAACCAAAGCCGCTGAAAATGCGCATCCCGTTCCATGAACAGGTGGACCGTCGAACCTGGAACCGGCCAGATCGATCATCTCCTCACCATCGAAAAGCACGTCCACCGGCTCGCCGTCGAGATGCCCGCCCTTCGCCAGGACGTACCCGCATCCCATGGCATGAATCTCGCGAACGGCCAGGCGAAGATCGTCCAGGCTCTCGATTTGCATTCCGGAAAGGATCTCCGCCTCCGGAACGTTGGGCGTCACTACAAGCGCCCTGGGTATCAGGTAGCGCTTCATCTTTCTGATCCCCGATGCCGAGAGCATCGCCGTGCCGTCTTTCGCCGCGAGAACAGGATCCAGCACGACGTTCGGTATCTCTCGCCGTCGAATCCTTCCGACCACCGACATCACGGTTGCGGATGAGTAGAGCATTCCGATCTTGCAGGCATCGACGCCGATATCCGAATGCACGGAATCGATTTGGGCCTCAACCACCCTCGGCGCAACTTTGGCGATCTTCTGCACGCCGACGGAGTTCTGGGCGGTCAGCGCCGTGATCACCGTCATTCCATAGACACCCAAACGCTCAAAAACCTTGAGGTCAAGTTGAACCCCCGCTCCCGCGCTCGGATCGGAGCCGGCGATAGTCAGCACCCGCCGCACTTTTTCCTCTATCATTTGCCCATTATCTCGCCGTTAGCAAGGATTTCGGTCAAGTCTTCAACGACGTAATCCGGCTGCATATCGGCGTGAGCGGTGTTTAGATCGTCTCTGGTAGAGATGCCCGTGAGAACGAAAACTGTTACAGTCTTGGCCAGATTGCCGACCAGGATGTCCGTGTCCAGCCGATCGCCGATCATGATCGTATCATGCGGTGAGGCCTTAGCCATTTTCATAAGTTCATGAAGCGCCGGAAGCTTGGGTTTGCCGATAACAAACGGTTCGACGCCGGATGCAATCTGAATCGCCCCAACAATGGAGCCGCCGCCGGGAGCCAGAACGCCCTCCTCCACCGGAAGGGTGGAATCTGTATTCGTAGCAATAAACTTTGCGCCGCGGAAGATTGCCTGCTGAGCCTTGTTCAGCTTGTCGTAATCGAATTGGCGGTCGAGACCGGCCACCACATAGTCCGCATGTTCGTCGAGAGGATTGTCTATCAGGATAATCCCGACGGCCTTCAATTCGGTGCGAAGACCGGATTCGCCTACCACATATGCCCGCTTTCCTTCCGCGCCATGCTGCTGAAGATACAAAGCTGTGGCATAGGCGGAGGTCATGACGTGTTCCTCATCAGTGGGAACGTTCATTCTCGCGAGCTTTTCAACGAAAGAGTTTCGAGTCTTGGTGGCGTTATTGGTGAAGAAATAAACCTGTTGGCCGAGTTGCCTAAGGGTAGAGATGGTGGTGACTGCGCCGGGAATGGGGACGTCCCCGCGATATACCACACCGTCGAGGTCGAAGACGAAGGTTCGTGTTGCCAAGGGAACCCACCTTTTCTATGTCGCTCATATATTCTAGCACGGCGGGCGAAGAGAGTCAATGATGAGCTCGACAGGAAAAGAGCCAAGAGTTAGGAAAACCGAAGGGAGAAACGAGTAGCGATGAGAGCCAAACACAGAGCTAAGTCTCCAAATACGCTCTGGAAAAAAATGCGCCGTCACGTTAATTCGCAACGGCGCCTAGTAAAGGGTTGTAGAAGAATACACGTAGCATATGTCAAACCGGAAACCCGGCAACATACCCGAACATGAGCTTTCTTTCGAAAGCGCTCCAAGTTTAGATGGTCCAGGAGAGTGTTCACAATAACGCTGTCTCCTTGGATCACCGGCTGCTTGAACATACTTCTGTTCGACAAAGGCACTCAAAATTCCTCCTTTTTCGCCAAACTTTTTGCAATTATTTTTCAAATGGAAGTTGCCGATCTCATGACGGAGGGGTAAGAAGGGAATTGACCGGTTTGAACAGCGCCAAAAATGCAAGGCCGATGTCACCCAATCAATATCGGGCGACATCGGCTCCTCTGCCACTTCCAGCATCCAGACTTGGGCGATTCCCTCCCATTCTGACTTCTAACTTCTCCATTCCCAATCTTAGATAAACAGATTCACGTTTCCCTGTTCGGCTTTGTCGAGGTACATCGCCACGCCGCCCTCCTCAACGCCATCGATCAGTTCCTCACGCTTGATGCCCATAAGATCCATGGACATCGTGCAGGCTACCAGTCGAACACCGGCTGCCTGGGCGCTCCTGATCAATTCGGGAAGCGAGGGCACGTTCTTCTTGTTCATGATGCCCTTGATCATCGCAAGACCCATCCCGCCCATGTTCATCCTGGAAAGGGTCAGCTTGTTCGCGCCGCGAGGCATCATCCAGCCGAACATTGCCTCGACAATATTCTTCTTTACGCTCACCGGCTCAGGTCGGCGTAGCGCATTCAAGCCCCAGAAGGTGAAGAACATCGTCACATCGCTGCCCATCGCCGTCGCTCCGTTGGCGATGATGAAGGATGCGACCAGTTTGTCGAAGTCGCTACTGAAGACCACCATCGTCTTCTTCTTACTCATTGGCGCCTCATGCATCTGCTTTGATTCCCCCGATCCTTTCACGATCACCGCCTTATACGTCCCATTATCCATCTCTACGCTTTTCAGCCTGTTTCCCGTGCTGCGGCACCAACCTTTGATGTCCGACGCGAACGCCGGATCGGTGCTGATGACCTCAACCGCCTCACCCTCTTTAACGGACTTCAACTCACTCGACACTCGCATGATCGGGCCGGGACACTGAAGACCGCAAGCATCCACGATTTTGACGACTTTCACCGGCTCCGACCTGGTACAGGTCGGTGCAGGACACACAGAACCCGCGTCATCCACCATCTTCTCGCTCTGAGTGGGTGGATCTGTCGGGCTGTTTGATCCAACTACCGCCGAATAGGTCTTGTATCCGCCCGTGAGATTCCGGCACTTGAAGCCCTTCTGCCTCAGGATCCTGCACGCCTGATAGCCTCTCAATCCCACCTGGCAGAATACCAGCAACTCCTTGCCCACCGGCAACTCGCCGATTCTCTCCCGAATCTGCTGGAGTGGAATGTTTACGGATGCCGGAATAGTTCCGGCCGCCACTTCCGCCGGCGTGCGGACGTCGAGCAGCATCTGATTGTCCCGTGGACAGATCGCTTCCTCGGAATGGAAGACATCGGAATCGCCGCGAAGCACGTTGGAAGCGACGAAGCCCGCGTAGTTGATGGGGTCCTTTGCCGAGCCGAATGGCGGCGCATAGGAAAGCTCCAACTCTTCGAGGTCGAAGACGGTCATCCCGGCTCGAATTGCGACCGACAGCACGTCGATGCGCTTATCGACACCATGTGTACCAACCGCCTGCGCTCCGAGAATCTTTCCGTCCTCGGGATCGAAGAGCAGTTTCAGGCTTATAGGGCTCGCCCCCGGATAGTAGCTGGCATGGCTGGAGGGATGGACATAAACCTTCTCATACTTGTGCCCAGTTCGCTTGAGCGACTTCTCGTTCATGCCGGTCATGCCGACCGCCAAATCAAAAACCTTGCAAATACCAGTGCCCTGGGTCCCGGAATACTGACTATCCCTGCCAAGCGCGTTGTCCGCCGCGATTCGGCCCTGGCGATTCGCCGGTCCGGCAAGCGGGATGAGGGTTGGGAACTCGCCGACGAGATCAGCTACCTCGACCGCATCGCCGACAGCGTAGATGTGGGGATCGCTCGTCCGCATGTGCCTATCGACCACGATGCCGCCACGTTCACCAATGGTGAGACCGGCATCTCGCGCCAGCTTGACCTCCGGCTTCACCCCAACCGCCATCATGACAAGCCCACACTCGATGGACTCGCCGGTGCTCAGTTGCGCCTGAATGGAGTTTTCCTGCTCGATGAACCGCGTAACCGAGGTCTCCAGGCGTAGATCCACGCCGTGCAGCCTGAGTTGCTGATGAACCGGAGCGGCCATCTCGGGATCGATCGGCCCCATGACCTGCGGGGTCACTTCCACCAGCGTCACTGCCACCTTGTGCTCTCGGAGGGCCTCCGCCATTTCGAGGCCGATATATCCGCCGCCGAGTATGACCGCGCGCTCCGGCTTCTCCTGACCCAGAACTCGGATGATGCTATCCATATCGGCCATCGAGCGAAGGGTGTGGACACGCTTGCTTTCGGCTCCCGGAATCGGCAGGCGCACAGGCTCTGCGCCCGGGCTGAGGATGAGCGTAGTGTACGTGATCTGCTGCTCCGCCCCTGTGTTCAGGTTTCGGACGGCGACGCGCTTATGCTCGCGATCGATCTGCGTGACCTCAGTCCGCGTTCGGACGTCGATTCTCAGGTTCGCATACAGGCTTTCGGGCGTCTGCACGAGCAGGCGCTCCCGATCCTTAATCACGCCGCCGATATGATATGGCAAGCCGCAGTTGGCGTATGAGACGTTCTCATTTCGCTCGATCAGTATGATCTCGGCGTCCTCGGAGAGCCGCCTGGCCCTCGCAGCCGCGGACGCGCCGCCCGCAACCCCACCGACTATGATGATTCTTATATTCTCAGCCAATTTTCGTACTCCTCTTGGATGTAGGGAACGGATTTCCGTGCCGTTCCGCTCCCAATTCCCGTTTGCATAAAGTCGGGTAGTAGAAACTGGGATTTGGGATTCAGGGCCGGAATTACCCTCACCCTTGCCCTCTCCCGCCAGGGAGCAGGAGAGGGAATTCCTCGCCCATATACAACCTACGGAAGCTATACGTAGAGGAGGGCCCGTGCCCTCCCGCCCGGAATGCCATGATGGCGTTCCGTTTCCGTAGGCTGCCCGCCAGAGTGGGCAGAGGGAGGGCACTGTGGCCCTCCCCCTACCAAAAAACGTCCTACACACAACTAACTCACTACACAATTCGACCGGATGCACCCCAGCAGCGCCGGCAAGTGCGGCGATTCGATGTGGTAATGCACGGTCCGTCCGACTCGCTTGCTCGAAAGCATCCCACAGTTCTGCATCAGGCGCAGGTGCTCGCATACCTGGTGCTGCTTCACCTCGCACATCTCCGCGATCTCGCGCACGGCAAAATCCCCCTGCATGAGTATATCGACTATCCTCAGTCTCACAGGATGGGCAAGCACTTTGAGGCATGCCGCCGCCTCATCGAGGGATTCCATCGAGAGAAGTGCAGGCATCGGTTCTGTCATATCGTCATATCTCCATATCGAAACATCGGAACTATTCGATATGTTATCAGGAATTTGGGGGCATGTCAAGTCTTTCTCAGCTACTACCTCGCGGTTTTTTGCAATTCGATCGTGACCGGGCCGCTGTATTTGCTTACAGTCGCGCTACCGGATGAATCGCCTTTCGTTACACCGATTTGGACCTCAGTATCCGGAAGACCCTGAAGCGTGAACTCCCCCTTGCCGTCCGTAATGGCGCTCGAGGGTACCCATCTGCCTGAACTCACTTCAGCGCCGGCGACTGGATTGCCATTTTCGTCCACCACCGTGCCTTTTTGTGACCGATTAGCGGA
>Ga0326727_10007285_pt1 | contig 29386 bp, 24 predicted proteins | sample MB2enrmetagenome_FD_207643 | JGI IMG/M metagenome (GOLD analysis project Ga0326727, IMG submission 207643) | Lab enriched peat soil microbial communities from McLean, Ithaca, NY, United States - MB29MY | ecosystem: Environmental > Terrestrial > Soil > Wetlands > Peat | place: USA: New York... | reverse complement strand
ACGGGACTAGTTCCACGGGCCGCAATGCGTGTTCAGAGACGTGTCTCCCTTCCTTTGGGGTGGGGGTGGGAAAAGCGTTTACCCTGGTTTCATGCGCGCAAAAGTTGCGCATAGTGGGACCGGCGGTTTATGTTATAAATGAAGAATCGAACGAGGACAAGGTGCGATATGTATGAGCAGGGAGTTATAAGACCGCCGAGCGAGGCGAACAGCCTGCTGGTGCGGGTTACTCGCAACTGCCCCTGGAACCAGTGTCTCTTCTGCCCCGCGTACAAGGGGGTGAAGTTCTCGAAGAGGTCCGTCGAGGAAGTGAAGAAGGACATCGACGCAATGGCCGAGCAGTACAGGGGCTACGGCCGCATCACCTCGGTATTCCTCCAGGACGCGGACAGCCTCATCCTGCCTACGGACGACGTGGTCGCCATACTTGAATACCTGCGGGAGAAATTTCCCAAGATCGATAAGATCACGACTTACGCGCGGGCGCGGACCCTCAAGCGGAAGAGCGTCGAAGACCTGAGAAGGCTCAAGGAAGCGGGGCTGACCACGGTCCACGCGGGCATGGAGAGCGGCGCCGCAAGCGTGCTCCAGCTCATCAATAAGGGGCTGACCCCGGAGGAGATCGTGACCGGGGGCAGGCACGTCATGGAAGCGGGGCTGGAGCTGTCCGAATACATCATGCCGGGTATCGGCGGCAAGGCCCTCAGCGCTGAGCACGCCCGCGAGACGGCGGCAGTGCTCAACCAGATACGCCCCCATTTTATCAGGGTCAGGACCTTCGCCATGCATCCCGCCTCGCCCATGCAGAAGATGGTGCGGGAGGGGACGTTCGTCCCGATGGCAGACGACGAGATCGTGGGGGAGATCAGGCTGCTCGTCGAGAACCTCGACGAGATGCACAGCTATTTCTCTTCGAACGACTTCAGCCTTAACCTGCTGATGGAGGTGGACGGATTCCTCGATGAAAAAAAGGCCGCCATGCTGAAGCTCCTGGATGCGTTCCTCGCCCTTTCCAAGAGAGAGAAGCAGGTCTACATCCTTCTTCAGCGATCCGGCTACTACCGCTATCCCCTCGACATCGTAAAGGACGGGACCGTTATGGCCCAGGTGGTCCCCCAGATCGAGGGGCTCGAAAAGGACGGGAGCGACGGCTTCAACCGGTACATCGAGCACCTCAAGTCCTATCAGTTGCCCCAGCCGCAGACGGACGACTGGTGCTAATCATATATTATTAGGCCTTAAGGTCCACCCACGGCCCATTCAAATATAGGCCAGCCTGTACTATCGCCTCACTTTCTCGCAGGCAACTTATGGGGCTCAGCGCCCCCTCCACGAGCAAAGCTCGTGGAGCCTCTCTGCTCAGACAGATAAAGATGCTCAACGACGTTTTATCATACCCCACAAATATAATACAGTCCGCTCTTGCCGCCGCCTTCCATTATGCTCTTTATTCCGTTAGCGGCGGTCGCGGCTGGGGCGGGCCTCGGCTTACAGTGAGCTAAAGTACGCGTATGAAGACTCGATCTTACTATGAAAGTGTGCGTTGGCGCGCCCGGGGAGCGCCTCCAGGAATCGGGAGGTGTGGATGCACTGTGAGACGTGTCGGCCGGAGGCCTATCAGTTCAAAGTCGGTTTGCCGGGCACCCGCACGGTAATAGCGTGCCTGAAAAGGTATCACCGTTGGTGCGGGTGGTAAGTCGGAGGCCACACGTCGAGCTCACGCGCCGCCCTGCCCTATCAGTTCAAAGTCGGTTTACCGGGCACCCGCACGGTAAAAGGCGTGCTGAAAAGGCGCCACCGTGCACGCGGGTGGTCCGCCAGAGGCGCGAGTCCAAGCCGCAAAAAGCATTGGTTTAGCTTTTTTAGCTTTCGCAACAGATGTCACAATTGTTATCCGCCGGGTTTTCCTTTTCCCTTGACACCGCCCACCCTGAGACTGTCCAATAATGCATATGGACAAGCTCGCGAAAGGCCCGCTTCTTGATTTCACGCTCCTCTCCAACCCTCTCGGCCCTTCGGCGAAGGCAAGGCACGCCATGCGGAAGGCCCTGAAAGAAGCGCACCTGCCCCCGGACCCCCAAACGCTCCGCTTCAGGCGCTTCCTCGCCCGAAAGGAGCGCATCGAGCCTGAGAACATCCTGTTCGGCCACGGCTCTGCGCAGTTGCTCGACATGCTCATGGCTGCGTACAAGCCCGGCCGGCTCCTCGCCCCCTCCCCACTGCCTGCCCACTACGCGCGCCTCGCCGCACGCCACGCCACCGAGATTGTCCCGTTCCCCTTGCGCGCAGACAGGTGCTTCTCCCTCGACGCATGGGCGCTAGCGGGAGCCGTGCAGGGCGTGGACGCTGTTTTCCTGCCCAACCCGCACCCCCTCACTGGGACGGTGGCCGAAAGTCCTACTCTCGACCGCGTCATAGACGCCGTCGCCGGCACCCGGACGATCCTCGTCATCGACGAGACCCTCGCCGGCTTCGCTCCCGTCGAGTCGCCTGTCGCAAGGGCCGCGAAATCCACCAATTTGATTATCCTGCGGACCTTTTCACTCTTCCATGGCCTCGCGGGCCTGCGCCTCGGCTACGCCATAGCGGGCCTGGAGACGTGCCAACGCATCGGGGACGCCATCGACCCCGGCCCCGTGAACATCGTGGCGGCAGCGGGCGCCCTCGCCTCCTTGCGCGACACGGGCTTCGCGCGGAGGACGGCGGAATTCCTTGCATCCGAGAGGACCTATATGGCGGCCAAGCTTGCCCGCCTCGAGGGGGTAACGCCCGTCGATACGCCCTGCAATTTCCTCCTCGCCGCGGTCGGAAGAGATGCGGCCGGGCTCCGGCAGCACCTCCTCGAAAGGCATGTCCTCATCGACGTCTTCGAAGAGGGTGGGAAGGCATATATACGCGTACCTTTGCGCAGGCGGCGGGAGAACGCGCAGCTCGCCAGGGCGTTGGCATGGGCCATGGCGGAAGGGACCGGCTCATGAGGCGCCCTCGCGGCAGTCCCCGCCGCACCATGCCTGCCTTCGCCGTTACAGCCGCCATTTTCTTCTTCCTGTCGCTCGCATTATGGACCGCAGCGCCCTGCCGCGCAGACGACCCTGCCGCAGACGCCATACTGGGCGCGTGGGTCGTCGAGGAGAAAGACGCCCATATCGAAATCTACAAACAGGACGGCAGGTACTTCGGCAGGCTGTCCTGGCTGAAAGACGGCGACGAAAAACCGGGCGACGGGCAGGGCCCGAAGATGCACGAGGCGCCCAGGGTAGGGATGGTCATAGTGCGCGATTTCCGGTTCAACGGCCGTGAATGGAGGGGCGGCATGCTCTACGACCCCACTGACGGAAAGAGCTACAAGGGCATCATCAGGCTCGACACCGGGGGCCGCCTGCACGTGAGGGGCTACCTGGGTATTACCCTCCTCGGGAGGACGACCGTCTGGCAGCGCGTGGAGCGACCGGCCGGAGCGACCGGCGCAGCCCCTTAGAAATACGCCCCAACCGTGATGACGTTCGCGTTGACCGACCAGTTGGGAGCCGCCGTGTGCCCGTTCGAGAAATGGCGGAACCTGTTCTCGATGAAGAACCTCCCGAACCGGTAGCCGATCCCCCCCTGGCCTATGATGAAAAGGTGCGTCCCCTGCTCCTCGAACTTGATGGTGCTGTACGCCAGGCCCGTCCCTCCCATCAGGTAGAAGCCGTCTTCGTGCCTCCCGAAGGGGTAGTACTTCAACCCCAACCCTACGCCGAATTCGGTCCCGGCGGCCGGGTCCGGGACGTACGACGCGAAAGGCTCCACGAGCAGCTTGAGCCCCTGCCACAGGAAAGGCCGCTCGTACATATAGGTCGCCTGGACGAAGTCGTAGCGCCTATCGCCCTCGACCTTGAAGGTCGGCCTTCCCATGTTCCATGCGGCAAACCCGTAACCGAGGGAAAAAGCGTTATCAGCGCACCAGGCCGCGCGCCCGGTAGCCAACAAAACGGCAAGGAGCACGCATATGCGAGCTGACGCTTTCATCGAAACCCTCCCCTTGAGATGGTCCTGTATCAGGGCCTCATCCGGGTCCGTACGGCGAATCTATAGTCTTTTGGCAGTATGCTACCACAAGGCTTTTCGTTTCTCTACCATTTCTTGCCTCTCCTCGCACTTCTCTGCACGCAGGTTGCAACCCTGGGTCTCTTGTGCTAAATTTGGGCCAGGCGCACGATGAACAAAGGGAGGATATATCTCGTCGGCGCGGGCCCCGGGGACATCGGCCTGCTGACGCTCAAGGGGTTGCGGTGCCTGCAAAAGGCGGACGTGGTCGTCTACGATTTCCACATCAACCCGCAGATACTTAGCTACGCGCGGCGCGACGCTGATCTGGTCTACGCGGGCAAGAGGGGCGGACACCACGAGATGTCCCAGGAAGAGATCAACCGCATCCTCATCGGACGGGCGCGGGAGGGCAAGGTCGTTTGCAGGCTCAAAGGGGGCGACCCCTTTGTCTTCGGCAGGGGCGGCGAGGAAGCGGAGGCCCTCGCCCGGGCCGGCATACCCTTCGAGGTGGTACCGGGCGTAAGCTCGGCGGTCGCCGTCCCCGCATACGCGGGCATACCCATTACCCATCGCCGGTACGCCTCTTCCTTTGCGGTCATCACTGGCAACGAGGCGGCCTCCAAGCCCGGACGCGGCGCCTGGTGGTCGGGCCTCGCGCAATCGAACGATACCCTCGTCTTCCTCATGGGCGTAAAGAACCTGGAGACCATCGCGCAAAGGCTGATCGAGCACGGAAAGCCGCCCGAGACGCCCGCCGCCCTGGTGCGCTGGGGCACGAGGCCGGAGCAGCGCACCGTAGTCGCGCCCCTGGGAAGCATCGCGCAAGCCGCCAGGGGCGACAACATACGGCCGCCGGCCATACTCGTCGTCGGCGAGGTGGTCGCCCTGCGGGAGCGGCTCAAATGGTACGAGGAGAAGCCGCTTTTCGGCCACAGGGTGCTCCTCACCAGGGAATATACCGACGAATACGCGCCCCTTGAGGACCTCGGAGCGGAGGTCTTCGAGTTCCCCACGATAGGGATAGCCCCGCCTGCCTCATTCGATGAGGTAGACGCCGCGATAGGAAAGCTTTCGACATACGACTGGCTCGTAGTCACGAGCGCTAACGCCTTCAGGTGCTTCCTGGACAGGCTCATGGTAAAGGGCATGGACATAAGAGACCTGAAGGGGATGAAGGTGTGCGCCATCGGGTCAAAGACGGCCGCCGCGGTAGCGGGCCTCGGAATGAAGGTCGATCTCGTCCCCGGCGAGTTCAGCGCGGAGGGCCTCGCAGATGCCTTCCTTGCCTTGAGCCGCCCCGGCGTCGGACTGGCCTGCATCAACATCCTGCTGCCGAGGGCGGCGGATGCGCGGGACCTCTTCCCCCGGAAGGTGACGGACCTCGGCGGGCGCATAGACACGCCCGCGGTCTACCGGGCGGTCAAGCCGGAGAAACACGCAAAGCGCCTCCAGCGGTTCATGTCCGAAGGGCGCATATCGATAGCGACCTTCACGAGCGGCGGCTCCTTCCGCAACTTCCTGGAGATTGCGGGAAAGGCTTCGGCCGCTTATCTTAAAGACGTAGCTATAGCCGTCATCGGCCCTGTCACGAAGAAGGCGGTCGAAGAGGCCGGGCTTAAGGTCTCCATAATGGCGTCGAAGGCGACGATCCCGGCCATGGTCGAAGAGATTGTCCGGTGGGCGATCAATGAGAAGGGGCGCTTTGCTGCGCGCTAGCCGGTCCGATGCCAGTCGATAACCTGACCAGGATGCTGAACCCTAAGACGGTTGCCTTCGTCGGCGCCACGGACAGGAAAGGCGCCCTCGGCGAGGCGATACTCGTCAACCTGGTGCGCTCCGGCGCGCAGAAGGTCTTCTGCGTCAACCCCCGCCGGGAGACCGTCCTCGGCATCCCGTGCAGACGGTCCATGGCCGCCCTCCCCTCGCCAGTCGATCTCGCCGTAATAGCCGTGCCTGCGCCCCTCGTGCCGGAAGTCGTGGAAGAATGCGGCCGCGCCGGGACCGCCGGGGCAGTCATTATCACGGCGGAGCGGGCCGAGGACGGCGAGGCAGGCAGGGGCCTCGACGGGAAAGTGGCCGCGGCCTCGGCCTCCACCGGGGTAAGGGTTATCGGCCCAGCCTCGTTCGGCGTTATCCGGCCGGAGATAGGGCTTAACGCGAGTTTCTTGCGCGCCGACCCCGGCCTGGGGAACATAGCCTTCGTCTCCCAGAGCGGCCAGCTCGGCAGCGCAGTGATGGAATGGGCCGTCGGGTCGCACATCGGCTTCAGCATTTTCGCCTCCCTGGGCGACATGGTCGATGTGGACTTCGGCGACCTGATCGATTTTCTGGGAAACGACTATGCCACCCGCAGCATCCTCCTCGATATGGAGCGCGTCGTCAACGCGAGGAAGTTCATCAGCTCGGCACGGGGCTTTGCCCTCACCAAGCCGATAATCGTGATGAGATCGGGCAGGTCCGTCGAAGGCGGCAAAGGGCAGGCCGCCGGCGACGACCGCGTCTACAGCGCAGCTTTCAAGCGGGTCGGCGTGCTGAGGGTGCGGGAGGCGGAAGACCTCTTCAGCGCGGTCCAGGTGCTCGACGCGGACCACCTGCCGGCCGGGGGGCGCGTCGCTGTCATATGCAACGCCGTCAATGTGGGGACCATGGCTGCGGACGCCCTTCTCGATCTGGGCGGCAGCCTTGCCCGTCTCTCCCCGGCCGCTGTCGATGCCCTGGCGCCGGCCCTGGGTGCCGAGTGGGGTGGAGGGAACCCCATCGGCTTAGGCGGCGAGGCAGGGGCCACCGTCTATGGGGAGGCGATAAAGGCATGCGCCGCGGACGAAGCAGTCGATGGCCTCCTTATCATATGCACCACCCTTACGGCGGCCATACCGGTCGAGATTGCCCATACGATAGCCGAGGCCGGCGGCCGGACGCGAAAGCCCGTCCTCGCGGCCCTGATGGGCGGGCAGTCGATGCGCCAGGGCCGGGAGTACCTGCGGGAGCACAAGATACCGGCTTACTCCACCCCGGAGCAGGCCGTAAGGGCCTACATCGAGATGTTCAGGTACAAAAGGAGCCTGGAGCTCCTATACGAGACGCCCCTCGACCTCGCCCCGGGAGGGCCCCAACCGAAGCACTACATCGGCGCGATCATCCAGAAGGAGGTCAAAGGAGGCGCGACATTCCTTACGCGCGAAAGGTCGATGCACATCCTCCAGGAGTACGGCATACCCGTACCCGCCGAACAATGCGCAGCGGACACAACGGCCGACTATGACCTCTACCTGGCGATGGCCCGGCACAAGGAATTCGGCGCCTTCGTAAGCTTCGGCCTTGCAGGGATCGGGCGCGACATCTTCGACGACTGCGCCATCGCTTTGCCTCCCCTCAACCAGACGCTTGCAAGGAGGCTCATCGAGGAATCGAAGGCATACACGGTGCTCCAGGGATACGGTGGGTGGAAGCCGGCCGATCTGCTCAAGCTCGAGCAGCTCTTGATCGGTTTTTCCAACCTTGTGGCGGACTTCCCGCAGATCGCTTCCATCGATATCGATCCCCTCGCTGTCTACGACGGCGAGCCGCGCGTCCTCGACGTCCGCATCTTCCTCGACCCCGCCGCTGTCGAGGCGAAGGGCTACCAGCACCTGGTCATCACGCCCTATCCCACCAGGTACGTGGCCTTCTGGAGGACGAGCGACGGGACGGAGGTGCTCCTGCGCCCCGTGCGGCCGGAGGACGAGCCGATGGAACGCCGGCTCTTCCACTCCCTCTCGAAAGAGGCGGTGAGGGACCGGTTTTTCAGCCCCATGAAGGAGATGAGCCACGAGATGCTCGTCAGGTTCTGCAACGTCGACTACGACCGGGAGATCGCCATAGCGGCCGAGGTCACGAAAGGCGAAGAGCCCCGCTTCGCGGGCATCTCAAGGCTCATTATCGAGCCGGACATGAAGGGCCAGTTCGCGGTGATCGTCCACGACGACTACCAGGGCACAGGCCTCGGCTACAAGCTGGTCGATGTGCTGATAGGCATCGCTCAGGAGAAGGGACTGGACCAGATTTACGGGATAACCCTCAACGAGAACGACAGGATGATCGGCCTCGCCAGGAAGCTCGGTTTCTCCACGAAGCTGATGCCCGACGGCGTCACGGGCCTCGTCCTGAAGCTGAAGTAAGGGCAATTTCCTTTACCGCTTTTGGAGGGCCTCCCGCAGCTTTTGCGAGAGGACGTTGATCGTGAAAGGCTTCTGTATGAACGCCCTGCATCCCTGCTCCATCATGCGCGTCACCCGGCCCTCCAGGCTGTAGCCGGACGAGACCGCGACTGCGGCGCCCGGGTCGATGGCCAGAAGGCGTCCCAGCGTCTCCTCGCCCCCCATGTCCGGCATGACAACGTCGAGGATCACAAGGTCTATGGCGGCGTGCTCCCTCTCGAAGATCTCGATGGCCTCAAGCCCGCTTCGGGCGACGATCACGGAATACCCGAGCACTTCGAGCATGTCCCTGCTCACCCCGATGACGGCCTCCTCGTCGTCCACGAGCAGCACGGTCTCCGCGCCCTTCTCGACGTGGCGGCACTCGGGGACCGGTGGGGTCGGCTTGTCGGCAGGCTTTTTCGACGCGGGCAGGTAGACGTCGAAGGTGGTCCCCCGGCCCTTCTCGCTGGTGACCGTGATGATGCCCCCGTGCTCCTTCACTATGTTGTAAACGGACGCAAGGCCCAGGCCGGTGCCCTTTGCCGCCTTCCTCGTCGTGAAAAAGGGCTCGAATATCCGCTCCTTCGTTTTCTCGTCCATGCCCTCCCCCGTGTCCGCGACGGACAGCTTTGCGTATCTCCCCGCCTTGATCCCGTAAGGCCGCACGAACTTCCGGTCGAGCACCACGTTTTCCGTAGTCAGAAAGAGCGTGCCCCCGCCCGGCATGGCCTCCCAGGCGTTCAAGCACAGGTTGAGGAGCATCTGCTCGATCTGCCCCCCGTCCGCATCGACCGTGCACAGGTCTTCCCGCAGCCGCGACTTGACGGTGATCTCCTTCCTGGCCCGGCCGAACATCTCGGAGCCTTTCCTGATGACGGCGTTCAGGTCGCACGGGGCGATCTCGTACTTCGCCCCGCTCGCGAAGGTGAGGAGCTTTCGCGTAAGCTCGGAGCCGCTCTTCACGATCTCCTCAATGATCTTCACCTTGACGAACGTGGGGTCGCCAGGCTTGAGGCTGTGGAGGATGAGCGACGTGTGGCCCTGTATGGCCATGAGGAGGTTGTTGAAGTCGTGGGCGATGCCTCCCGCCAGCGCGCCTATCGCCTTTATCCTCTCCGCCCGGGCGAGCTGCTCGCCTAGCCTTTTCTGATCGCTCCTGTCAAGGAGGACGCCGAGGACCGCCTCCGCCCCCTCGTCACTTACCTTGCGGCAGAAGACCTCTGCATAGACGGTCTGCCGGTCCTTCCTCACGCCCCGGAACTCGTGCTGCACGGAGTCCACCCGTCCGGAGAGCAGCCTTTCCAGGCCCTCGGCGACAAGGGCACGGTCTTCGGCGCAGGCGAGGTCCGCAGGCCCCATGACGCCCGCCATCTCCTCAGGGGCGTAGCCGAATATGTCGGCTATCTCGCTGTTGGCGTAGGTAAAAAGGCCCTCCCGCGCCAGGTAGATGCCTGCCATCGGCTGCTCGGTCAGGGCCGCGAGCTTGGCCCTGTGCTCGCCCGGCGCCTGCCCGGTGCCGCCCTCCCGGCCGTCCCGCGATGCGGGCGGGCGCTCTGCCGCGCTCTTCCGCTGCGGCCGGGCCGGCTCGCCCGTCGGTCCTGTCTTCGTCCTTCCGTTTTCCTCCATCCTCAAGCCCCGACCGTACGCGCTTTTTCCGGCATGGCGCAAGCAGGCGATGCCGTTAGCTATGTTTTACCCATATTGCCTGCGGTCGGTCAAGAGATAGTTCGCCCGGGCTAAAAGATAATCGTTCACACAACGGCCGAAAGTATGGTATTACTACTTGAGCGCCTTACGTTTCGATGGTTTCGAGTCGGTGTTGGAAGGCCATGCAGTTCTCGAGATTCCTCCCCAAGAAATTCAGCTCCCGCCTTTTCCTAGTCACGATGGCTGCCGGCCTCGTCCCTGTCGTCATTTTCGCCGTCCTTATCGACATCTACGGCGGCCGCATGGAGGGGGAGATCACGCGGATCATCGAGAAGGGGTACGAGCAGGATATCTCGCGCAGCGCCGTCATGCTGCGCACGACCGGCGAGGCGGCCGTCTACGGCAGGGTCCTCGACGTCGCCGAGCAGCTCGACATGGTCATCCAGTCGGTGCCCTGGATGACCGTATCCGACCTCCAGAAAGACCAGAAATTCAGGGAGCTGGCCGTGCAGACGATCAGCAGGTCGGGCTATACTTTCGTCTACGACCGGGAGAAGGCTATGGTCCGCTTCCACCGCGACCCGGGGCTTGAGGACAAGGGCCTGGAAAACCTTTACGGCCGCCTGCCCGACCTTCAGACGATACTCGAAAAGAGCCTCAAGGGGCCGGGCACGATCTGCGGCTACTACCGGCTGCCCGCCGGGGACGGGAGCATCATGAAGCGGTTCATATATATCGTCCCCCTCCGCAGCAGCACGGCCGACCGGGCGCCCCTCCTCCTGGCCGCCACCGTCAACGAGGACGATTTCCTGGAGCCGATAAAGCAGATGTCGGCCGAGCACAACGAGACGAAGGGCTTCCTGCTCTCGGCGTCGAAGGGCGTGATCGAGTCGTTCAGGCATACGGGCCTCGCCTGGATGGGCCTCGGCATACTCGGCGTCTCCCTCATCGCGGCGCTCATGGGCGTCTACCTTTCCAGGGACGTGACCCGGCTCCGGCAGGCGACGGCAAGGGTCAACGCGGGCGATTTATCGACGCCCGTGAAGCCCTCCGGGTCGGGCGAGGTGGCCACCCTCGTCACCGACTTCAACAAAATGGTGGACAGCCTGGCCGCCACTACGGTCTCGAAGGAGCTGCTCCAGGAGAGCGAGGCGAGGCTCAGGGAGGCCAACGCCAAGCTGCGGGAAGAGATCGCGGCGCGCGAAAGGATGGAAGAGGAGCTGCTCAAGGCGCGGAAGCTGGAGTCCCTGGGCGTCCTCGCAGGCGGGATCGCCCACGACTTCAATAACCTCCTTGCCGTCATAATGGGCAATATCTCGATGGGAAAGATGCTTCTGCCGGAAGACGAGAAGGTCAACAGCCGGCTTGCCGAGGCCGAGAGGGCCTGTCTCACCGGCAAGGACCTCACCTACGAGCTCCTTGCCTTCGCGCGCGGCGGCGAGACGCTCCGCAGCGTTGTCGATCCTGCCCCTTTCGTAGAGGGGTGCGTCCGGTCCGCCTTGGGCGAATCCGGCCGGAGCGTCTCATTTTACTTCGCGTCCGGCCTGCCCGGCATAAGCGTCAACGAGGGGCAGATGCGCCAGGTGATCGAAAGGATCGTCAGGAACGCGGACGAAGCCATGAGCGACGGGGGCGGCCTGGAGGTCGGGGCGGAAGGGGTTGCCCTCGCCCCGGACAACCCGCTGGTCCTCAAGGGAGGGGAATACGTGCACATCTACGTCCGGGACGAAGGGCCGGGCATGGACCCATCAGGCCTCCGGCGCGTCTTCGACCCATATTTTACAAGCAAGCAGATGGGGCACGAGAAAGGGACCGGGCTGAGCCTGAGCATCTGCTACTCGATAGTGAGGGACCACGACGGCTCGATCACGGCCGAATCGAACCAGGCCAAAGGCTGCACCTTCCACATCTACCTGCCGGCGAGCAAAGAAGCGGCCGTCCATTCTCAGGCATAAAAAAGGCCGGACTGACGACAGCCCGGCCCATTGCTTTTCGCAGTTTATCGTCTAGCCGGTACTTTCTTTAAGCACGCAGAAGTCGGACGCGTTCGGCGTGCCCATGCAGGCCTCGATCGCTTCGTCCACCCTTTCGATGAACTTGAACTGCATGTTGTTCTTGATGCTCTCCGGCACCTCTTCGAGGTCTTTCTCGTTCATCTTCGGCAGGATCACGTTCCTGATGCCCGCCCTCCGCGCTGCAAGCACCTTCTCCTTGATGCCGCCTACGGGGAGCACCAGCCCGCGCAGGGTGATCTCCCCCGTCATCGCCACGTCGTTCCGCACGGGGCGCTCCGTCAGCAGCGAGACGAGGGCCATCATCATCGTGATGCCCGCGGACGGACCGTCCTTCGGTATGGCGCCCTGCGGCACGTGAATGTGGATGTCGTTCTTCTCGAAGATGTCTTCCGCGATATTGAAGTCCTGCGCTTTGCTCCTTATGTAGCTCAATGCCGCCTGGGCCGATTCCTTCATTACATCGCCGAGCTGGCCGGTGAGGGTCAGGCCCCCTTTGCCCCGCATCTTGGTCGCCTCGATGAAGATGATGTCGCCCCCAGTCGGCGTCCAGGCCAGGCCGGTTGCTACGCCCGAATACTTAGTCCTTTCCGCTACTTCCGAGTAATGCTTGATAGGCCCCAGAAACCTGCGGATGTCGTCCGCGACGACGTTCGTCTTCTCCGTTTTGCCTTCGGCGACTTCCTGGGCGACCGCCCTGCATACGGCGGCGATCTCCCGCTCCAGGTTGCGGACGCCCGCCTCCCGCGTGTAGGAACGGATGATGACGCTGAGCGCCTCGTCGTCGAAGGCGACGAGGTCGCCCGACAGGCCGTGCTCCCCAAGCTGCTTCGGGATGAGGAACTCTTTCGCGATCATCAGCTTTTCCTCTTCCGTGTAGCCGGGAAGCTCCAGGACCTCCATCCTGTCCTTGAGGGCGGGCGGTACGGGGTCCATCAGGTTCGCCGTAGCGATGAACATGACTTTCGACAGGTCGAAAGGCACCTCCAGGTAATGATCGCTGAACGACCAGTTCTGCTCCGGGTCGAGCACCTCCAGAAGGGCGCTCGACGGGTCGCCCCTGAAGTCCATGCCGATCTTATCGACCTCGTCCAGCATGAAAACCGGGTTGTTCGAGCCGGACTTCTTTATCCCCTGGATCACCCTGCCGGGCAGGGCACCGACGTAAGTCCTCCGGTGACCCCTTATCTCGGCTTCGTCCCGGATGCCGCCCAGGGATATCCGCATGAACTTCCTTCCCAGGGCACGGGCTATCGACTTGCCGAGGGACGTCTTGCCGACGCCGGGCGGCCCCACGAAGCAGAGTATGGGGCCCCGCATGTCCGTCTTCAGCTTCCTGACGGCCAGGTATTCGAGTATCCTCTTCTTCACCTTCTCAAGGTCGTAATGGTCCTCGTTGAGGATCTTCCTGGCGTCCATGATGTTCAGGTTGTCGTCCGTCGAGTACGACCACGGCAGCTCGACGAGCCAGTCGAGGTAGGTCCTCGCCACTGTGTACTCTGCCGACATCGTGCTCATCTTCGACAGCCTGTCCAGCTCCTTCTCCGTGACCTTCTGCACCTCCGGGGGCATCTTCGCCTCGCCCATCTTCCTGCGCAGGTCGTCTATCTCCGTGTACCGCTCGTCGGCCTCGCCCAGCTCCTTCTGGATCGCCTTCAACTGCTCCCTGAGGTAGTATTCCCTCTGGGTCTTGTCGATGCCTTCCTTGATGTGGGACTGTATCTTCGTGGAGAGCTCCAGCGTCTCCAGCTCCCGGTTCAGCATGATCGTGACTTTTTTGAGCCTTTCTTTCAGGTCGATCTTCTCAAGCACCTCCTGCCTTTCAGCGACGCTGATGTTGATCGTCGAGGCGACCAGGTCCGCCAGGTTCCCGGGGTTCTCTATCTTCTGCGCTATCTGCGCGAGCTCCGAGGAGAGATAAGGCGCGATCTCGACCGCCTTCTTGTAAAGGTTCTTCAGGTTGATATACATCGCGTCGATCTCGATGTCCTTCTGGTATTCCTCGAAGACGGGAAGGATCCGCGCCCTGAAGTGCGGCTCTTTCTGCGTGAACTCTACGAGCTTGAACCGGGCGAGGCCCTGGACCACGATCCTCTGGCTCCCGTCCACCATCTTTACCATCTTCATGATGGTGGCGACGGTGCCTATCGTGTAGAGGTCCTCCTGGTCGGGATCCTCGATATCCGGGTTTTTCTGCGTTAAAATGGCCATAAGCCTGTCCCGGCCCATGGCCTCGTCGATCAATCTTATGGACCGCTCCCTGCCGACTACAAGCGGCACAATGAGGTCGGGATAAGCCACCGTTCCCCGCAAAGGCAGCACCGGGACCTCTGCGGGGATGAACAGCTTGTCCTTCACGGTCCTGTCGTTCTTAAAGCCGATAACCATTTAGTTGTACCTCCCTACTTCTTGACGTCCTCGAACTCGACGTCCACAACATCGTCGTTGCCTCGGCCGCCCGACTGGGCCCGGGTCTCATGTTGCTGTTGCTGCTGTCCCGCCCCCGGCTGCCCCTGCTGCTGTCCGGCAGTCGTCTGCTTGTAAAGGACCTCGGCCAGCTTGTGGGACGCCTTCGTCAGCTCGTCCATGGCGGACCTCATTCTGTCCAGGTCGCCGGTCTTCAGGGCTTCTTTGGCCGCGGCTACCGAATTCTGGACCGACTGCGCGTCGTCCGCCCCTATCTTGTCCCTGCTCTCGTCAAGGGTCTTCTCGGTCCCGTAAATAAGGTTATCGAGGTGGTTGCGCAGCTCGACCTCTTCCTTCTTCTTCCGGTCTTCCTCCGCGTGCATCTCGGCGTCCTTCACCATCTTCTGGATGTCCGCCTCGCTCATGCCCGTAGACGCGGTTATGGTGATCTTCTGCTCTTTGCCCGTCGCCATGTCTTTGGCCGATACGTGGAGGATGCCGTTCGCGTCGATGTCGAAGGTCACCTCTATCTGGGGCATGCCCCTTGGCGCTGCGGGAAGGCCGATCAGGTGGAACCGCCCGAGGGTCCTGTTGTCCCTTGCAAGCTCGCGCTCGCCCTGGAGCACGTGTATCTCGACGCTCGTCTGGTTGTCTTCGGCCGTGGTGAACACCTGGCTCTTCCGGGACGGGATGGTCGTGTTCCTGTCGATGATCTTCGTCATGACGCCGCCCAGGGTCTCGATGCCCAGCGAAAGGGGCGTAACGTCGAGGAGCAGCACGTCCTTGACCTCTCCAGCCAGGACGCCCGCCTGCACTGCCGCGCCGAGGCCTACGACCTCGTCCGGGTTGACGCCCTTGTGCGGCTCCTTGCCGAAGAACTGCTTAACCATCTCCTGCACCTTGGGTATCCTCGTCGAGCCCCCGACGAGAACGACTTCTTGCACGTCCGAAGGCGTCATCTTGGCGTCCGCCAGCGCCTTCTTGCAGGGCTCCATCGTCCTCTGGAACAGGTCTTCCGAGAGCTGCTCAAGCTTCGCCCTCGTAAGCTTCATGTTCAGGTGCTTCGGCCCCGTCTGGTCGGCCGTTATGAAGGGCAGGTTGATCTCAGTCTCCATGGTCGCCGAGAGCTCGATCTTGGCGCGCTCTCCCGCTTCTTTCAGTCTTTGCAGGGCCATCTTGTCCTTCGACAGGTCGATCCCCTGCTCTTTCCTGAACTCGTCCACGATCCAGTCCATGACCCTCTGGTCTATGTCGTCGCCGCCCAGGTGCGTGTCGCCGTTGGTCGATTTGACTTCGACGACATTGTCGCCCACTTCCAGGATCGATATGTCGAACGTGCCTCCGCCGAAGTCGTAGACGGCGATCGTCTCGTTCTTCTGCTTGTCCAGCCCGTAGGCAAGGGCCGACGCGGTCGGCTCGTTGATGATGCGAAGCACGTTGAGGCCGGCTATCCTGCCCGCGTCCTTCGTCGCCTGCCTCTGGGAGTCGTTAAAGTAGGCAGGGACCGTGATGACCGCGTCCTCGACAGTCTGCCCTAAATAGTTTTCGGCAGACTTCTTCAGTTTCTGAAGCACGAAGGCCGATATTTCCTGGGGCGTGTACGCCTTGCCCCTTACCTCGACCCTCGCCAGGCCGTTCTGGTCCGCGACGATCTTGTAAGGCATGTGCTTGGCCTCTTCCTGCACCTCGCTGTACCTTCTGCCCATGAACCTCTTTATCGAGAAGATCGTGTTCTCCGGGTTGGTGATCGCCTGCCTTCGCGCTACCTGGCCGACAAGGACTTCCCCGTCTTTCGTGAACGCTACGACGCTCGGCGTAAGTCGGCTCCCCTCTTCATTTATGATGACCTTCGGCTCGCCGCCTTCCATGATGGCGACTACCGAAAAGGTGGTGCCTAAATCGATTCCGATTACTTTCTTTGCCATGGTTTCCTCCCGAAGGTTTTTATACCCACAAGTCAAGTCTAATATAATCCGCCCCCGGAGGTCTGTCAATAAACGGAAATCCCCGCCTGACTACGAGAAATGGCCGTTTTTCACAGATAGACCCGGACTATCGGGACGGCCGGGTGGTTTTCGGGCGCAGCAGAGAAGCTACGATTCGTCCGGCCATTCGAGGAAGTCTCTGGCAAAGTGGTACATCAGACCTAAGTCACCGTCGTCGCCGTTCCTGCCTGCGTCCGCCTTGCGTCCCATCTCTGCCGCTGCAGCCGCCGGGGCGTCTCCTGCGGCAAGCTCCATCTCCTCAAGGTCCTCGCGTAGTCTGCTCATTGCCTCTCCTCCAGATAAAAAAGCCGCTCTCAGGCTTTCGGGGCCTAAAAGCGGCTAAAAAAAACCGCCTAAACCCCCAGGTCCGACCATCCCGGGATTTAAGCGGTCTTCCTCACTGGGACAGCCGGTTAGCTATCCCACCACCACACGTTGCAGGTGTTCAAATCGAATGGATTGAAATCCATACGCCTTTGTACCATTGAAAGGGGCTGTGTGTCAAACGGTATTTGGGGGGCGTGTCCTCCCGCTCGGAAGGTTTGTACGGGGAGCCTGACATACAGCGACCGGACAACTATTTTGTCTTGCCTTTTCCTCCTTTACGGCGGTAAGCTCGTAACGAAAATCAGCATATGTTGCCGCCGGCATAGCGACGGGCCGGACAAAGAGGAGGGACAGCATGAAAAAGAAGACAGTGCGCCAAACGATGTTGCCGTTATTGGCCCTGTTATTGGCGGGGTGTGCGGTTCCCCTTCCTGCCAACCGCTCCTATGCGGAAGTCCCGTTGAATAGCGCCCAGCATTTCGCAGTTTCCGTCTACGCGGCCGGCGACTGGCAGGATTCGGGGGTCACCCTCAAGAGCGGCGACCGGTTCTTCCTCGATGCCCAGGGAACATGGTCCGGCGGCCTGGGGTGGGTCAGCGGTCCAAGCGGCGCCGTGGGTCTTGACGTAGGGCGCATCTTGCCGGAGGAGCCGGCGGCAACGGCTCTCATAGGGCGGATAGGCAGCGGCGCCCCGTTCTCGGTCCGCGATCAGTATTTCGGAACAGCCGCCAATGACGGAAACCTTTTCATGAGAATGAACGACCCGACCACCTTCGACAATTCCGGGGCGCTTTCCGTAGACATATACGTCGAGGCGGCGCCGATGGGCAATACCGGTACGGTAAATGTACATTAACAACCCGCGCATTGCTTAATACGCGCTCCGGGGGCCCATTCGAAAATCCCTATTGGAAAGGCGTACCAAGACGCAGTTCCTTGCGCACGATTTCTTGCTGTAAGTGTGCGTTCCTTTTTTTCTCCCCCTATGTTTCATTACATGCCGTAATCATGAGTCTCCGATCCCTCCAGAATTAGCTTGCCATCAGCCAAACAATTGTGATACAAGGAACCGACAGCCTATCGAGAAGCATCTCTTTTCGCACAGCGCACAGCCTGTCGATCCCGTTTTCATGGGTCTTTATGCGTATCAGCCTTTTACGGTTGTTTCCGGCTCTTATGTTCTTCGTCCTCCTCGCCGGCTGCTCGGGCGGAAGCAGCGAGCCGTCCCCAGCCGAAAAATTGCAGGCCTCCGTCAATGCCGACTGGACACAGTACGTGCAGGCCCATGGCCTGCCCGGCGGCGGGATGGCCGTCTATCTCGAAACCCCTGGAGGCAACTATTTCGCCTCTTGCGGCATGGCTGCATGGGTCGACCAGAACACCCGTTTCAGGATAGAGAGCAACACGAAGACCTTCACGGCAGCGGCGATCATGTTTCTGAACCAGCAGGGAATGCTAAACATCAACGACCTCATCGTCTCCGACATACCAGGCCAGGGTGTCCCCTATATACCGGCGACAACGCAGTACAACATTCCTTATAAGGGGAGCATAACGATAAGACAGCTCCTCTCCCACACAGCCGGGGTGTTCGACGCCACGAACGATCCGATTCCCTCGACCGCACCGTGCGTGTATGCCGGTGTGCAGGATTACACTCAGTACGTCCTTGCCACGGACCCCTACCACCAGTTCTCTCCCGACGAATTCGTCGGCGTCGACGCAACGTGCAGCCTGACTTACGGTCCGCCAGGGAGCGTATATCATTACTCGAATACCGGCTACTCGCTTCTTGCCATAATCATACAGCGTGTCTCGGGATTGTCTTACGATCAGTTTGTCATGCAGAACCTTGTAACGCCCAACGGCCTTGCCTCCACGTCCGTGCCCATGCTTGCCACCGACCAGGCGATACCGCCCCCTTTCAACCCGGGATACCTCTGGAATAACGGCGCCTTTACGGACGTAACGCAGAGCAACATGTCCGCAGAGATTGCAGAGGGCAATATCATCTCCACACCGGCCGACCTCGCCCGATGGGTGAGGCGCCTCATCAGGGGCGAGGCGGGGCTGAATTCAGCTTCCATTGCTGCGATGGAGACCATCACCCCCCCGAGCAAAAGCTACGGCCTCGGGATTGTTAACATGGGCAGCCTCGGGTACGGCCATAACGGCGCCGGGAACGGCTACGTGTCGAACATGGCATACGATCCCGTTGCGGACGTCACGACCATTGTGTACTGCAATGTAGAGGATTACGCAAACGTACCGACCTACGAGCTCACTTTGCTGGTCAACGCTTCCAAAGATGCAAGGGCGGCTGTGGGATACCATGTATCACAGTAGCCGGTAGGGGAACGAACCGAAGCAGCCGGACAGGTGGAATAGCGAATACTCCGGAGGTGGTAAATGAGTGTGCCCAGGTTAATGTTTGTGGTACTTGTCATGTCAACCCTGTTTATCGCCCTCGTTCCTGCCAAGGCCCAGACTTCTCTCGACACCATGCTCAATCCTTATCTGTTTCGGTACGACCTGCCGGCCCTGGCCGCTGCCGTGGTTAGAAACGGCAAGATCATATCGGCCGGGGCCGTGGGCACGCGCAGGGCGGGCGTAAGAATCCCCGTGACGATAAACGACCGCTTTCACCTCGGCTCGGATACCAAAGCTATGACGGCTTTGCTTGCTGCCATGCTGGTGGAGGAAGGAAAGCTCCGGTGGGATACGACCGTATCGGAGGCCTTCCCCGAGCTAAAAGACAGCATGGACGAGAGGCTCCGGCGCGTCACTCTCGTGCAACTGCTGTCGCACACGGGCGGCGTCCCGACCGACAACGAAGAGATGGTCAAGGTCTATGGGGAAGCAGTTGTCCAGGACGGAAACCTCGATGAGATGCGGTACCGGCTAGTCCGGGAATGGAGCAAACGCCCTCTGGCGTTCGAGCCGGGTACGTCATTCGCCTATGCCAACATGGGCTATGTTATCGCGGGCTCCATGATCGAGCAGGCCGGTAAAAAGACCTGGGACGAAATGATAACGGAGAGGGTCTTCGCGCCTTTGAAATTGCGGACGGCGGGCCTCGGGCCCCAGGCCTTGCTCGGAAGGACAGACGCGCCTCTCGGGCATTCCGTGACCGACGGCAAGACGAAGGCCATGCTTGCCGGTCCCAACGGCGACGTCCCGGTGTTGATCGGGCCCGCCGGTATCGCCCACATGTCCATACTCGATTTTGCCCACTGGGCGGGATGGAATGCGGGCGAGGGGAAGCGAGGGCCGGCCCTTGTCAAACCCGAGACGATGCGCAAGCTGCATGCGCCGGTAATAAGCATGCCGGAAAAGAAAGACGCAGCGCCCGGCACGCCGTCCGGCGGAAAATATGCCCTTGGATGGGGAGAGGTGACCGTCGATTGGGCCCCCGGTCCCATGCTGTTCCACGGCGGCTCCAACACCATGAACCTGGCCCATATCTGGGTCGATACAAAGCGCGATTTCGCGATGGTGATAACGGCCAACATCGGCGGGCAGAAGGCGAACCAGGCGTTCTTTGCGCTTGCAAAAGAACTGCACGCAAAATTCGCGAAAAGAAGGAGATAGCGCCTCCCTTGCCCACCGCCCACCGTCCGGTCGTAAGGTCATTACGTAAATTGCCGCTAGTTCCGCTTTTAGGACTCCTTTGCGCATGTGCGGGAGGCACGTTGTCATCGTTGGACCCCAGCCTGATCCTGATAGCCCAATTCGAAGGAGGAGCGCTTTCCGTAGACATATACGTCGAGACGGCGCCGATGGGCAGTGCCGGTACGGTAAATGTACATTAACAACCAGCGCATTGCTTAATACGCGCGCCGGGGGCCTATTCGAAAATCCCTATTGGAAAGGCGTACCAAGACGGAGTTCCTTGCGCAGGATTTCTTGCTGTAAACCTCAACGCACCGGTGAACAAAAGAGCTGAAGCTTTCCGGCGGCATTAGAGACCTTATCGTGCCACAGAGGATGGCTTATCTCGACTCGCCAGCAGATTTCTCCTTCCCTGCCCGATCCGACTGCCTTGAGCATCGAAGCCTTTTATCTGAGCGACTTCATGTCTACGAAGGCATAAGGATAGCCGTCCCCTGACGAACGCTCGAGCACGTTGAACAAAGTCTGCTTTGGATGGAAGGCCAGCGCAGCATTCCTGAAGAAGGTACATCTTACGGTCAGACACATTTTGAAACACAAAACTTTAATTCATGTCTGTCTGTAGCGGAGTGTTACTAAGGATGGGGGGGCCGGAGAGATTTTCACGCTGCGCGCTAGAGAGATCTGTTTCGTTGCGCTACGCGCAAGGCAAAAGATCGGTTTACCGCGCAGCGCCGCGAAAAGAGCCAGGCCCCTTAAGTTTGGCGGTGCAGCAGGATAGCATACTCGAAGCCATCGATGAGTGCCAGGAACGCCGCCATGTTGATGTTCTCGGAAGTGGCGGCTACGCTCCATATCTCCTTGCCGTCAGTGAATATCGCCGACACCTGCACCAGCGACGACGTGCCCGCCCTCGTGTCGTGCACGCCGGAAGAGAAGTCCACCAGCTTTATCTCCTTGATGAACGGGAAGATGGAAACGAGGCATTTCTTGAGCACGTTCGCCAGGGCATCCACCGGGCCGACGCCCGTCGCGGCCTCGTGCATCTCCCCGTGGTCCGCCTTTATGCTCACCGTCGCCTCCGGCCTGTGACCGTCGTCGATCAGCCTGTAAGAGCCGAGGAGCTCGAAGGGCCTGGCGTAGCTGTCGAGGGCCCGCAGGATATTCAGCTCCTTCGTGGCGTCACGGATGTTCATCAGGCGCTTCATGCCTTCTCCTCCTCCAGAAGCAGCTTGTAGTCGATGCTGTCCACGAGGGCCTGCCAGCTTGCCTCTATGATGTTCTCCGAGACGCCGACGGTCTCCCACGTGCGGACGCCGTCGCTCGACTCGATAAGCACCCTTATCAGCGTTCCCGTCCCTTCCCTCGTAGAGAGCGCCCTAACCTTGTAGTCGACGAGGGTCACGGTGCGCAGCACGGGGTAGAACTTGTAAAGGGCCTTGCGGAGCGCCTCGTCGAGGGCGTTGACCGGGCCGTTGCCGAAGGCCGCCGTATGCTCCACCCTGTCGCCCACCTTCAGCATGATGGTGGCCTCCGAAGGGGTGAGGCTCTTCTCCTGCTTCTCGGCAAGCACCCGGAAGCCGATGAGGTCGAAGAACTTCCTGTGGACGCCCATCGCCCGCTTCATGAGAAGCTCAAGGGAGGCCTCTGCGCCCTCGAACTTGTAGCCCCCGTGCTCCAGGTCCTTGACGCGCCTCAGGACCTCCCTGGCCGCCTTCCTGTCCTTCTCCATGTCCAGGCCGAACTCACCGGCCTTGGCGAGGATACTCCCCTCGCCGGACAGGTCGGAGACAAGGACCCGCTGGCTGTTTCCGACGAGGGCAGGGTCGATGTGCTCGTAGGTCGCCGGGTTCTTCCTGATCGCGCTTACGTGGATGCCCCCCTTGTGGGCGAAGGCCGCGTCCCCCACGTACGGGCGGTGCTTGTCCGGTATCAGGTTCGCAACCTCATCGACGAAGAGCGAGAGGTCGCGCAGGGCCGCGAGCCGCCCGCCGTCGATGCCCTCGCACCCCATCTTCAGGACGAGGCTGGGGATGACGGAGCAGAGGTTCGCGTTGCCGCACCGCTCGCCGTAGCCGTTGATCGTGCCCTGGACGTGGACGCACCCCGCCTGCACCGCCTGGAGCGTATTGGCGACTGCCATCTCCATGTCATTGTGGCAATGGATGCCGAGCCGGCCTTGCAATGAGGCGGCCGTGTCTTCTATGACGGCCCCTATCTCGAAGGGCATCGCGCCGCCGTTCGTATCGCAGAGGACGACCACGTCGGCCCCCGCCTCGGCCGCCGCCTTCACGCACCTGAGGGCGTACTGCCGGTTGTGCTTGTAGCCGTCGAAGAAGTGCTCCGCGTCGAAGAAGACGGACCTGCCCCGCTTCTTCAGATGGCGTATCGTCCCGTCGATCATCTTCAGGTTCGTGTCGAGGCCGACTTTCAGGACGTCCCTCACGTGGAGGTCCCAGCTCTTGCCCACGACGCCCGCGTGCTCCGTCTCCGCGGCAAGGAGAGAGCGCATCATCTCGTCGCCCTCGGGGTCGGCCAGGCTGCCAGGCCGCAGGGTGGCGGAAAACGCCACGATGCGGGCGTGCCCGAGGCGCAGCTTTTTTACCTCGTCGAAATATGCGAGGTCCTTCGGGTTTGCCCCGGGCCAGCCGCCCTCGATGAAGTCCATGCCGAAGTCGTCCAGCTTTTCGGTGATCCTCAGCTTGTCGTTCACCGAGAAGGCGATGTCCTCGGACTGCGCGCCGTCCCTCAAGGTCGTATCGTAAAAGAGGACCCTCACCGCTCCTCCACCACCTCTGCCGCGTCGAGGCCGAAGCCCGTATGGAGCGCCCGGACGGCCAGCTCACCGTATTTTTCCTTCACCACACAGGATATCTTGATCTCGGAAGTGCTTATCATCTCTAGATTGATGCCCTCTTCGAAGAGTATTGCAAACATCTTGCTGGCGATGCCCGAATGGGACCTCATGCCGGAGCCGACTATCGATATCTTCGCTATGTCCTCGTCTATCGCAAGATACTTCGCGCCCAGCCCCGGCGCTGCCGCCTCCATGAGCTTGTAAGCCTTCCTCGCGTCCGCCTTGGCGGTAGTGAACGTCATGTCCGCCAGCCCTTCGTGGCTCACATTCTGGACGATCATGTCAACGACGATGCCCGCCTCCGCGAGGGGCCCGAAGATCTTGCTCGCTGTGCCCGGCCTGTCGGGCACCTCGCCGACCGTGATCTTCGCCTCGTTCTTGTTGTAACTGATCCCCGCAACGACCACCTGTTCCATCATCGGCACCTCCTCGCAAACGAGCGTCCCCTTGCCTCCAGTGAAAGACGACTTCACGAGCAGCGGGACGCTATATTTCCTGGCAAGCTCGACGGACCGTATCTGGAGCACCTTCGCCCCAAGGCTTGCCATCTCGAGCATCTCTTCGTACGAGACGCGGTCCAGCCTGCGCGCCTTCTTCGTAATGTGCGGGTCCGTCGTGTAGACCCCGTCCACGTCCGTGTATATCTCGCAGACGTCCGCCTTGAGGGCAGCAGCCACGGCAACGGCCGTCGTGTCCGAGCCGCCCCTGCCGAGGGTCGTTATATTGCCCTCCCCGTCGATGCCCTGGAAGCCGGGGACCACGACGATCCGCCCTTTTGCCAGGACCGAGAGTATCTTCTCCTTCTCTATCTCGTCGATCCTCGCGTTGCCGTGCGCGGAATCGGTGACGATCCTGATCTGAGAGCCGAGCATCGAGACCGCGTCCGCACCCATCTCCTTGAGCGTGATGGCGAGGAGCGCGGAGGTCACCTGCTCACCCGTCGAAAGGAGGACGTCCGTCTCCCGCTCATCGGGAAACCGGGAAAGCCCGCCGGCCAGCTTGAGGAGGCGGTCCGTCTCGCCGGACATGGCGGAGACGACGACGACGATGTCCGCCCCCTTCCGCCTTTCAGCGATGACCCTCTCGGCGACGCTCCGTATCCGATCAAGGCTCCCGACGGAAGTGCCGCCATACTTGTGCACGACCAGCATCCTCTACCTCCATCACGACGGTCCTCTCATGCTCCGCAACAACGTTCAGGGTGATCTTTATCCCGTCCGGCCAGCCGGGGACGCGCTCGGCCCACTCGACCGCGACGATCCCGCCTTCCAGGCAGTCTTCTATGCCGAGGGTGTCCGCGTCCGGCCCTTCGAGCCTGTATAAGTCGGCATGGCACAGGCCGATCCGCCCTTCGTAGACGCCGACGAGGGCAAACGAAGGGGAAAGCACGTACTCCCAGTCGGGGACACCGACCCCCTTGGCAAGCCCTTTCACGAGCTGCGTCTTTCCGGCGCCGAGCTCCCCGTACAGCAGGAAAAGGTCGCCCGGCGCGGCATAAGCGCCTATATGGGCGCCGATTGCGATAGTGTCAGAGGGACTTCTCGATATAAACTCTATCCGTTCCATCCCTTATATCCCGCAGCGCCTCGCCAAGCCCTGCGATCAGGTCGCCCGCCAGAAGGTCCATGTCGGTGGTCCTAAGCGCGGCGGTGTCCGCTATATATCCGTGCAGGTAGACGGCGAAAAAGGCCGCCTCCGTGAGGCCGTAGCCCTGGGCCGCAAGCCCGCCCGCAAAGCCCGTCAGCACGTCGCCCGCGCCCCCTTTCGACAGGGCGGGGTTGCCCGTGGGGTTGATAAAGGCCTCCCCCTCTTCCGAAAAAGTGATCGTCGGAGCACCTTTCAGCACAAGGCAGACCCCGTGCCCGGCGGCGAATCGCCTCCCTACCTCCAGCCTGTCGGCGTTCACTTCCGACGGGCTTTTCCCGACGAGGCGGCCGAACTCCCCCGGATGGGGCGTAAAGACCGCGCGGCCTTTCTTTCGCTTTATAAGGTCGAGGCGCCCCTCGAAGGCGCCTATCCCGTCCGCGTCGATCACGAACGTCTTGTCGAGCTCCCCATAGAGCCGCCTGACGACCTCCATCGTCTCGTCGTGCCTGCCCAGGCCGGGACCGATAATGACAACGTTCTTCCCTGCCGCAAAGTCCCTGACAGCATCATACGACGGCAGCGTAAAGCAGCCCGCGCCCGCGTCCGCGACGGGGTACGTCATCGCCTCCGTCAGCTTCGCGGCGACGATACCGTTGAGGCTCGCCGGTATGGCAAGGGTCACCAGGCCCGCGCCGACCTTCAATGCGGCGAGGCTCGCCATCGCCGCAGCGCCCGTCTTGCCTGCCGAGCCTGCGATCACGGCGACGTCGCCAAACATGCCCTTGTGGGTGTCGGCGCGACGCGGCCGGAAGATACGGCGGAGCATGGGGCCGTCAACGAGCTGCGCGTCATACCCAAGGGCATTTTCGGCCGCTTCAGGCATGGAGATATCCACAACCGTGAGCCTCCCCATGTACTCGACGCCCGGGTGGAGCAACTGCCCCAGCTTCGCACGGCCGTAAGTATACGTGTGGGCCGCCCGGACTGCGCGCCCGAGGGGGACGCCCCGCAGGCCGTCGAGCCCCGACGGTATATCTACCGCTATCACGGTCTTTACCGACCCGTTGATCCCTTCGATGACGGCCGATGCGACGCCGCCCACGTCTTTGGAGAGGCCCGTTCCGAATATGGCGTCCACGATCAGATCGGCTTCTTTGATGCCCGCGAGCACGGGGGCCGGGTCGTGCGTCGCCGCCGTAATCCTGCCGCCCATCGACTCATAAAGGCGCATGTTTATAAGGGCGTCGCCTTTGAGCGAGGGGGCTTCCGCAAGGAGGAAGACGGTCGTTGTGAAGCCTTCCTGCGCTGCGTAGCGGGCGATCACGAAGCCGTCGCCTCCGTTGTTCCCAGGCCCGCAGACAATGGCCAGCTTCATACCGGGCCGGAGGTACGCCTGCCGCATCAGCCTGTAAGTCGTCCTCCCCGCGTTCTCCATAAGGACTGCCGACGGGATCCCCCACGTCTCTATGGCATAGGCGTCGTATTTTTTCATCCTCTCAGGAGAGAGCACTATCATGCGGACCTCCGGGCCTCCCGGCCGGACCTGTTCATATCTCCACCACCGATACGGCGAATTGCCGCTCGTGGGATATGGATACCCCATCGTACTGCCTGTCCCCGAAGCGTATGAAGGGCCTGCCCCGGTCCCCGGAGAGGACCTCTATGCCCTTCCAGGGGAGCCGCCTGCCCCAGGCCTTCATGAACGCCTCTTTGGCTGCGAACCTCCCCGCCAGGGACTCGGCCCACCGCCTCTTGCGGCCTGCGTATTCGATCTCACGGGCCGTGAACACCCTGTTGAGGAACCTGTCGCCGTATGTCTCCCGTGCCCGCTCTATGCGGGCCACCTCAACTATGTCTATCCCTATCACTCAGGGCCCCCGCTTCCCGCGCCTGGCGTCCTGGCGAGGGCGACCATGTCCCGCACGGCCCTGTCGAGACCAGCGAAGACCGCCCGCGCTATAATGCTGTGGCCGATGGACAGCTCGTCGATATAGGGGATCGCAGCTACGGCCCGCACGTTGGCGTAGTGGAGGCCGTGGCCCGCGTTCACACCCATGCCCGCCTCTTTGCCCATCCTCGCCGCGGCTATCACCCTGGCAAGCTCCGCCTGCCTCATCCGGTCCGAGGGCGCGTCTGCGAAGCGCCCCGTGTGTATCTCTATCATGTCCGCGCCGGCGGATGCAGCCGCCCGCACCTGGACCTCGTCCGGGTCGATGAAGAGACTGACGGCTATGCCCTTCTCTTTCAGGCCCGCCACGACGGCCGCTATCCTGCCTGCGTTGCCCGCGACGTCGAGACCGCCTTCCGTGGTAAGCTCCTGCCTCTTTTCCGGCACGAGGGTCGCCATATCGGGCAGTATCTCGCGGGCGATCCCCACCATCTCGTCCGTTGCCGCCATCTCCAGGTTGAGCCGCGTCTTTATGACTTCCTTCAGGAGGCGCACGTCCCTGTCTTTTATGTGGCGCCTGTCCTCCCGGAGGTGGACGATGATGCCTGCGGCCCCCGCCTCCTCGGCGATGCAGGCGGCGTATATAGGGTCCGGATAGTCCGTGCCGCGCGCCTCCCGGAGGGTCGCCACGTGATCGATATTTACCATCAGCTCAGGCATATGGCCCCTTTCCCTTAACTCCCGGTCTTTCTCAGCACAACGTGCGCCGTCTCGGGCACGACCCTCCTCGCTTCCAGGGATTTCGCATCGAGAGGGACATCAAGAACTTCCTGCTGACGGGTGAAATTGCCGCTGACCGGGACCGTCTCCACGACGCCCTTTTTCTGAAGCGACTCCCTGGGGCCTTCCACGTAGACGTACGCCGGGCGCCAGGAGGCGACCTCGTAGGCGCCCTGCCACTTCTTATCCAATCTTACTACAACGCGCAGCCGCTTTTCCACTATCTTGTCGAGCTCGACGACTACGTAGTCGGGCCTCGCGTCTTCCACCTTGAGGCCCGGCGGGACGATCACGTCCCCTTTCCCGATGCTGAAGACGTAGCGGCCCTCCTTCACCCTCGCAAGGTTGACGGGCACTTTTATCTCCTCCGCCTTCATGTTCTTGAGGATCGAGGGCGGCCCGTTGACCGTTATAAGGATGTTCCTCCTGTCGGTCTCCCTGATAACCTCGCCCTTTTCGATGTTGTAGAAAGAGATGGGCACCATGAAGCCCATCTTCGACTGCCCCATATACGTCGCGGAGAACCAGAAGAAGACCGCAAGGAGCAGGGCCAGGGCCTTCAGCCTGAACTCCTTGAAGATGAGATTTCTTATGAAGCCCATGACCAGAAACCGCCTCCGTTTGCAGCTTAGCCGCCGGAACCCGCCTCCCTGCCCAGAAGCAGGGCCTTCAGGGCCTTCTTGAGCGCCTCCGGGGTGACGTTCCGGGTGATCGCGCCCCCGGCGCCGAAAGAGATCTGGCCCGACTCCTCCGAGACGACCACCGAGACGGCGTCCGCCACCTCCGTGATGCCGATGGCCGCCCGGTGCCGCGTCCCGAAATCCTTGTCGAGGGTCTCCACGGTCGATAGAGGAAGGACGCAGCTTGCCGCCCTTATCCGCCCGTCCTTTATGACAAGCGCGCCGTCGTGCAGCGGCGACGTCGGCTGGAAGACGCTCACTATAAGCTCTGCGTTGACCTCTGCATCGATCTTTATCCCGCCCTCCAGGAACTCCTCCAGCCCCACCTCGCGCTCCAGCACGACCAGCGCGCCCGTCTTCTTCCTGCCCATGATGGTACACGCGTTGACAAGCTCGTCGTAGAAGAGCGTCTCCTTAACGTAGGTGATCTTGCGGAAAAACGGGCTCCTCCCGAGGACGAAGAGCATGTGCCTGATCTCGTTCTGGAAGATGACGACGATCACCAGGACGATGGACGAGACGAAGCTGCTGAGCATGGAGTCCAGGGTGAAAAGCTCCAGCTTCTTCGATATGTAAAAGGCGAGGAAGACCATGACGATGCCCACGGTGAGCTGGAGGGCCTTCGTGCCCTTTATCAGAAGCAGTATGCGGTAGATGATGTAGGCGACGATCAGTACGTCGAGGACGTCCTGCCACCTGACGGCGTGGGTCATGGCAACTATTTCCTGTCAGGGAGCGCCATGAGGGCCTGCATGAACCTGACGACCCTCCGCGTCCCCGCCACGTCGTGAACCCTCACGATGTCGGCCCCGTTCCAGACAGATATGGCCGCGCTCGCCAGCGCGACCTCGGCCCTGTCCTCGAGGGCGGTCGTTCCAAGTATGCGGCCGATAAAGGACTTCATGGACGTACCCATAAGCACCGGCTTGCCCAGTTTTTTCAGGGCGGGTATCTCTCTCATGAGGGCCAGGTTGTCCTCAAGCCTCTTGCCGAAGCCGATCCCCGGGTCCACCACGATGTCGTCCCCGGCTATGCCGCAGCTTTCCGCAAAGGCTGCCCTCTCTGCCAGGAACGCCGTCACCTCGGCTACGACGTTCTCGTACGACGGGCTCACCTGCATGTCCCTCGGCGTGCCTTTTATGTGCATCAGGATGACGGGGGCGTGCGCCTGCGCGACGACCCCGGCCATGGCCGGGTCGAAGGAAAGGGAGGAGATGTCGTTTACGATGTCCGCACCGGCGCCCAGGGCGGCCTCGGCTATGGCGGCCTTGTAGGTGTCTATCGAGATGGGAATGTCCGACTTCTTCCTTATGGAGGCGATCACCGGGATCACCCGCCGGAGCTCTTCTTTCTCCGGCGTCGGCTCGGAGAAGGGCTTCGTCGTCTCGCCCCCGACGT
>Ga0326727_10007284_pt1 | contig 29393 bp, 21 predicted proteins | sample MB2enrmetagenome_FD_207643 | JGI IMG/M metagenome (GOLD analysis project Ga0326727, IMG submission 207643) | Lab enriched peat soil microbial communities from McLean, Ithaca, NY, United States - MB29MY | ecosystem: Environmental > Terrestrial > Soil > Wetlands > Peat | place: USA: New York... | reverse complement strand
GGATACCTGCCGTTTCTTGCCCGGATACCAATCAAAGAATGACGACCCTGCCATGCTGACGAAGCACGTGGTTCGGCTGTTGCGCCAAGGCCTATCAGGCGCTGACGGCGGCAGCCAATGATCCTGCATCGTGATTGGCGTGGAATGGCTGTTGATCTCCATCTAGCGTAACTGAGGCAAAGAATGAGCCAGTTCGATGTTCTTAACCTGGTTTTTTCGTTCCCGTTCTTCTCCATTCTTGGATGGACACTGGAGACTGCTTATCGTTCGCTGTGTGCCAAACGGTTTGTCAATCCTGGTCTCTTGAAGGGACCGTATCTCATTCTTTACGGCACGGCCTCCCTGATACTCATTGGATCTGCTTCCCTGCTACAAGCATCAGCATCCAATTTGATCATTAAAGCCCTTGTCTATTTTGCGGCCACAACCGGACTCGAACTGATCTCGGGATTCATTGCCCAATACTATTTTCATGCCAATCTGTGGGACTATTCGGATCAGCGGCTTAACTACAAAGGCTATGTCTGTCTTAGATTTTCAATATATTGGATATTACTGGCGTTTGCTTTCGAATATCTTGTACTGCCGCCATATAAAGGCTTCCTCAATCAACTTTCACCTGTTGCTAAAGGGATCTTTGCTGCAGTTACGCTATCAATAATGCTGTTGGATTTTTTGACGGTCTCCATCAGAAGATTTCTCAGCATGACGCCAGAAGACAAGATCTTAACGGACGAAGAATTCACGAATGCAGCAATGCCACTTCTTGAACACCCTGATGTCGTGAAGCTGTCTATGTATGGACACCATAGGGGCAAAACAAGACTGGGGCATGTCGAGGAGGTTGCATACATAAGCTTTCTCTGGGGTAAACGGTTGTCTCTGGACAGTGATTCGATCGTCCGAGGAGCGCTGTTACACGACCTCTTTTTCTACGACTGGCAGCGTGAAGGTCCCCGATTGCATGGATTCAGGCATCCCAATATCGCTCTTAGGAATGCGCGCCAAATCACCCACCTCTCAAAAATGGAAGAGGACATCATCAAAAGGCACATGTGGCCGCTTACGATTGTGCCGCCTCGCTATGCGGAGTCGCTTGTCGTCTGCCTTGTGGATACGTTTTGTTCCACAAGGGATTATCTGACCCCGAAAACGCATGACAAAACCGAAAGAACTGATGCCGTTTGCGCTGGTTCGGGATCAATGGATAAACGAGTATGACGGGAAGGGCGGAAAATCTCTGCTTCGCCGGGATTGACATCGGCTCAACAACGGCCAAAGCGGTCATTCTCGACGCGAACGGCGGCTTGGTTTTTTCCCGATACTATCGTCATCAGGGCAAAACCGTGGAAACGACACGGGGCATTTTCCGGGAAGCGCTCCGGGATGTAGGCGACGTGGAACTTGATCTAGCGGTAACCGGATCTGCGGGGATGGGCGCGGCCGAAGCCTTTAGGGTGCCCTTTGTGCAGGAGGTGGTGGCTTCGGCTCACTTCATCAGAACCGCCTTTCCCGAGGTCAGGACCTTTATTGAAATCGGTGGTGAGGATTCGAAAATCATATTCTTCGATGACAATGGCCGCCCTGATATCCGAATGAACGGCAGCTGCGCCGGAGGTACTGGCGCTTTCATTGACCAGATGGCAGTTCTTCTGAATGTTGACGTATCGGAGTTGGACGCTCTGGCCGGAAAATCGACACAAACCTATCCCATTGCATCCCGGTGCGGCGTATTCGCCAAAACCGACGTCCAAGCCCTGCTGAGTCGTCACGTATCCAAGGAAAACGTTACCGCTTCCGTATTTCATTCGGTTGCCCTTCAGGTGATCACCGCCTTGTCCTGCGGGCGGAATATGGGAAGGAAATTCCTCATGGGGGGCGGCCCATTGACTTTTAATCCGAACCTCCGAAAAACTTTCGCGAATCTTCTTGGCATCGAGCACCCGGATGACCTGGTCATTCCGGACCAGCCGGAACTGATCCCGGCCATGGGCGCGGCCATGATAAGGAATGGGGAACCATTCCGTGCCAGGATCGGCAGACTTTTATCCATGCCTGAAATGGATGTCGCTGGGGAAGCAAACAGGCACTCCCAACGGCTTCAACCCCTGTTCGAAAGCAAAGCCGAGTTTCGAATATGGCAAGAGAGGCATGACCAGGCCCGAGTCCCGAGGGTGGATCTGGTTGATGTCAGGGATAGGGATCTTTTCCTAGGCATAGATTCCGGGTCAACCACCATCAAGATCGTCCTTGTCGATGAGAAAGGGAGGTTGGTCCTCGGACATTACGGCGCCAATAACGGAGATCCCATCATGGCGACAACGAACGGATTGTCCGAGATGATGGGGAAATTCGCAAACGTCGGTTTCCATCCTCGCATCGTTCGCTCGGCCGCGACAGGCTATGGGGAAAGCCTCATACGAGCCGCCTTCGGCTTGCATGACGGCGTGGTTGAGACGATGGCGCATTACCGAGCGGCCCGACGCTTTGAACCGGACGTCTCCTTCATCCTGGATATCGGCGGGCAGGACATGAAGGCGATCTACATTCATGATCACGCCGTGGCGGAGATCCAGGTCAACGAGGCATGCTCATCGGGATGCGGCTCCTTTATTGAAACATTCGCCCATTCCCTGGGATATGGTGTCCAGGAGTTCGCCGAAATCGCGTGCAAGAAGAATTCGCCCTTCGATCTGGGAACCCGATGCACCGTTTTCATGAACTCAAAGGTCAAACAGGCGCTCCGTGAGGGCGCGAGCATCTCCGACATTTCAGCCGGACTGGCCTACTCGATCATCACAAACGCCCTATTCAAGGTGCTCAAATTGAAAAACACCGACCTTCTGGGTGACAAAATCGTCGTCCAGGGAGGAACGTTTCGCAATTCTGCCGTGTTGCGGGCGGCGGAGCTTTTACTGGGCAAAGAGGTTATCCGGCCGGACATCCCGGAATTGATGGGCGCATACGGCGCGGCTCTGACAGCCCTTTCCAATCATCGCACCGGACCGGGGGAACCCACCGCACGGGTCGCCCTTGACAGTCTGGAGATGGCGGCCGTTTTCACCCAGAAGGAGATTCACTGCAACGGATGCGAGAACAGGTGCGCCGTCCTGGAGCTCATGTTCGGGAACGGGAACCGTTTTTATACGGGGAACCGATGCGAACAATATTTCAGCAATGATCCCGATCGAAGACATAAGGGGAAAAACCTGATCGACGAACAGATCGAGCTTCTGTTCGAGCAAAACATGGAGCCCGATGGTGAACCCATCCTCACCTATGGCATTCCCCGCTGCCTGAACATGTACGAGAACTTTCCCTTCTGGTCGGCTTTTTTGACCACATGCGGATTCAGGGTGGTTGTCTCTTCTCCTTCCAACCTGAAACTCCATGAGAAGGGCGCTTCGACCGTCATGTCGGAAAACATATGTTTTCCAGCCAAGCTGGCTCATGGCCATATTCTTGATCTTGTTGGAAAGAAGGTGGACAGGATCTTCTACCCCACCGTGGTTTATGAGCAAGAGGAATATCAGGATTCACTGAATACCTACAATTGCCCAGTGGTGACTGGCTATCCAGACCTGGTAAGAAACGCCATAGATCCCGCGCGAAAATTCGGAATCCCCCTAGATAACCCTGCCATAAGCTTCAAGAACTTGAAGTTCTTAAGGGATCAGCTTTATCTGTTTTTTATGCAGTTCGGAATAGATTACAAGACGGTGGCCAGAGGCGTGGAAAAGGGAATGGCTGCGCAAAAGGATTACCGGGGAAAGCTGAAGGCACGGGCGCGATCTCTGATAGTCGGAGCCGAGAAACAGGGACGGACACTGATTGTCCTTGCCGGTCGCCCTTACCATGTGGATCCGCTCATCAATCATGGCGTTCCCAACCTTTTGGCGGACCTGGGCGTGGATGTCATCAGCGAAAATGCCGCGTTCTTAAACACGCACCTGCCATCCCTCAGCGATGTCAACGTCCTGACCCAGTGGAGCTATACCAATAGACTGTATGCCACGGCCATGTGGGTAAACGGGAAGCCCAACGCCCAGATGGTTCAGTTGACCTCCTTTGGCTGCGGACCAGACGCCATCTCCGCCGATGAAGTCAGGGATATCCTTCGGAGCAGTGGCAAGATCCATACCCTAATCAAGATGGATGAAATCGCCAACCTGGGAGCAGTCCGGATTCGATTGCGCTCGATGCTGGAGGCGGAAAAAGAAAATAAAGGCACCGGACAGGCCACAGGGAAAGTCCAGAAGAAAATCAACCACTCAATCATGGGCAAAGGCAGCAAGAAAACGCTGATCGTCCCTTATTTCTCACCATTCTATTCGCCGCTGATCCCGTCGGCTTTCAGACCCCTTGGCTATAAGGTGGAGGTACTTCCGCCTCAGGACAAGTCCTCGGTTGAATTCGGACTTAAAACGATCAACAACGACATGTGCTACCCCGCCATCCTGATTGCCGGCGACATTATCAAGGCTTTCGACTCAGGTCACTACGATCCTGAAAACACCGCGATTATTCTGACCCAAACCGGCGGCCAATGCCGGGCATCCTCATACGTGTCCCTCATCAGGAAGGGACTGGCCGCAGTAGGTCTGGATAATGTCCCTGTAATTCCTTTACTCGCTCAGGGGATCGATCCCCAGGCTGGATTGATAATTGACGCGAAGGAACTGGTCAAGCGGCTTGCCCTAGGCGTCGTATTCGCGGATCCCCTTGCCCGGATGTATCTGGCCACCGTGGCAAGGGAAAAAACACCCGGCGCAGCTAAAAACCTTCACGGCAAATATCTCTCTGAAATGGAGACGGGTATAGAAAACGCCGACTACCCTTACCTTCTCAATCTTCTTAGGAAGGCCGTAGCGGACTTCAACAGAATCGAGATCTGCCGGGAACCTATTCCTAGAATCGGCATCGTAGGCGAGATTTTCGTCAAATACAACTTTTTTGCCAACGGGAACATCATCGACTGGTTGTCCACCCAAGGGGTGGAGGTGGTTCTGCCTACCTTACAGAACTATTTCTCGCAATGTTTCATCAATGAGACCTTTGATCAGAAGGCTCTTTTCAAACATTCTTTTCGTGATCGTATCAAATTCACAATGTTGGAGATTTACTCCGAATACCACCTTGGACAAATTGATCGGGCCATGCAGGAATTCAGGTTTTACCGAAAATCCTACAATCTCAGGAAACTGTCCGAAATCACGAGCGAGGTGGTAAGCCTAGCCAACCAGTTCGGTGAAGGGTGGCTCCTGACTGCCGAAATGATCGCCATGCTCAAGGAAGAGGTCAACGACATCGTCTGCCTGCAGCCATTTGGCTGCATTGCCAACCATATTACCGGAAGGGGTGTAGAGAAAAAGCTAAAGGAGATGTTTCCTCGTTTGAATCTGCTCTCCCTCGACATGGATGCGGGGTCAAGCGAAGTCAACATACTGAATCGGCTTCACTTCATGGTCGCGGCAGCACGGGAACAGACGGCACACGGGGAGGAAACGATGCCCAAGACAGCGGAGTCGCGACGCTTCGTCATGCTCAATATGTGGCCACGCGAATTGGAAGTTTTCAACAATTACGCATCGTTAGAGGTTGAGAAATGGAGGGCATGGGTGTCCGGTTTGGAGTTGTGGGAACGAGTTCACAATATTAAAGACAAAATAGGCTGGTAACAGTCGAGTTGCTCCGCTTCTCACAAATTTCTCTTCTCTCGATGGATGCCCTGCGGAGAGCGTCGTGTCATGATGTCAAAAGGCTTCGATGGAGGTGACTGATGAACCAATGGATGCCATCGTCAGGCGTCTTCCAGAATATTCTCTGCCCGGTTGATTTCAGCGATTGCTCGGCGGCTGGACTCCGCTACGCTGCTGCGGTTGCGCGTTGCCAGAACGCCCGTCTCGCCGTGATCTACGCCGACCACTTCTCTGTTCCCCGGTACTTTACCCAGAGTCAGGTTACGCAACTAGCAGAGCAAGCAAAGCAGTGGCGGGCTGGGGCCAAAACGAGCTTAGAGGAGTTCATTCGAACTACTGTGGCGACAGAATTGGCAGAGACGGAAGCGTGTGTTCTAGAGGATTCTCCGATTGCAGCTATTCTGGACACCGCGTCTTCGGTTCATGCGAATCTTATCGTCATGGGGACCCATGGGCGTAGCGGCGTGAACCGGCTCCTGTTTGGTTCAGTCGCCGAGGGAGTGTTACGGGTTGCCAAACTTCCGCTGCTGGCGGTGCGAACAGGGCTTTCGCAAATTGCGATCCCGGCTAGGCGTGTACTTTGCGCGGTGAATGACTCTCCGGAGGCGCGCCGCGCACTGGATCTGGCGACACTCGTGGCCGGCTGCTTCGGAGCTTCAGTCACGGTCCTGCATGTCAGGCCGCCCCAACGTTCTGGCTCGATCCCTGATCTTTACTCCTGGATTCCCGACGCGCAAAGGGTGCGGTGTCCGATAAACGAGGTGACACGTGAGGGCAATGCACCCTTGGTGATCGTCACGGCCGCATCCGAAAGTAACTATGATCTGGTAGTCATCGGAGCGCGGCATCATCGTTTCCTTGACCTCGCGGTACTCGGAACCACGACGGAACGGGTAGTACGTCATAGCCCGTGTCCCGTGATGGCGGTTCCTTTTGAAGACCTTGAAATGTTCTCGAGAGCATAACTCCTCCCCCACTACCGTTGGCTGCTGGCCGAATCAGCGAGGTGCAAACCCGTGCTACCGCTGATCTGATCACAGCCCTACACGCTTATTGATCACACCTGAGTTCGCTCCACTCGAAGAGCGACCCGCTGCGGATGCATTCGCCACAGCATCCTTGGTGTGGCGACGGACAGCCGCGCATTGAAACCCGACGTTGGATGAGGCTTTCGAGGAAGGCTCAGGGTGTCAAGGGCGGCGTAAAAGGTGCTCTTCTACTTGTTCGGAAAGATCTCTTGACGAGGAGTTTTTCGAGGTGTATAAATAAATCGGACGTTCGTTCTATTTAGGCGCCAAGAATTGCCGCCGCTTCGCCGTCCTGAGGAGGATTTATGGAAGACAATCTCTCGAAACGTATCCAGCTCATCTGCGCCTGGTGTGGACCGGCCTTCGTTGTTCTATATGGCCTTAGCTGGGCCGTACTCGGCCACAACTGCCCCCCACCAGACCCCACCTTTACCGCGCAGCAACTTGTCTACAACTTTTATCTCAAGTACCACGACGGAATCATGCTTGGACAGTCGCTGTCAACGGCATTTGGCATTCTGTATATGGTCTGGGCGTGTCAGCTGACCGTTCAGATGTGGCGGCGCGAAAAGACTCCGATTCTTTCCATCCTTCAGCTCTGTGGCGGCCTGCTGACCTCCTGGGTGCTGATCTTCTGCCCTGCACTGTGGGTGTGGTGCGCGGAGATGGCTGGCTCTGTCAATCCGGAGATGATCAAGGCCGTTCACTTCATGGCTTGGTACGTGTACGACATGACCTACATGATCACCACCGTTGAGGTCATTGCCATCTTCTGCCTGGTAATGACCGACAGGGAAAAGCCGGCGCTCATGCCGAAATGGGCGGCTTCACTCGCGCTCTTCTCAGGCCTGTCGTTCCTTCCGCTGACGTTTCTTCCCTACGTTAAAACCGGCATCTTTGCCCTGAACGGCTATTGGTCCTTCCATACTGCCTTCATCAGCTATGCCCTGTTCACCGCGATTCTCGGCTACTACATGGCCAAAGACATCAAGCGCGTCAGAATTCCGACCACTCCGGCTCTCGCACAAGCCCTCAGCCGCAACTAGTCCATTGGCCAGGCGGCGTCGGGGAAAGCGAGGCGGCTGCAATAAACAACTATACGGTCCTGCGTTTTTGGTACCTCGCCGGCACTGCTACCGCTGGGGTACCAAAAATCGCTACGCACAAGCGAGCGCTCAGTCGGCAAAGGGTATCCTGTCTTATGAATGCGGGCATCACCGAGCCGAAGACATCGAGGGAAGAAATGAAAACCGCTTCAAAACGAGAGCTCACGTCAGGCAGAATTCTTGATGCAACGTACCAGGCGATCGCCATTCGGGGATGCAGTGCTGTAACGCTGCGGGAGATTGCTGAAGAGTCTGGAGTAGCCCTGAGTCAGCTCAGCTACTACTTCGGAAATAAGGATGGTCTATTTGCGGCAGTCCTCGAGCGGATGCAGCGAGAATATGCACAGGGCCTTGAGGCGAAGCTGCGGAACTCGACGAGTTTTCAGGAGCGACTAGAAAAACTCATCCACTACAACCGGCTGCTTCTGAAGGAGAACACCGACCTCTACCGGAATTTTCTGGAGTTTTTCAATTTTGCAATGGCCTCGCCCGAGTTCAAAAAGCAGGTAACGACGTTCCTAGCAGGGATCTCCAGAACAATCGAGACGCAGATCACTCAAAATCAAAAGTCCGATCAGAAGCTGGCCTCCTTTTCTTCAGCTGCGATCACGCACTTTATTCTGTCCGCATCCTTTGGCATTTCGCTCCAGCACCTACTGGCGCCGAGGAATAAGGATGTAGAAAACGGCTTCGACATTATCAAGACCGCTATCGCTATCATATTTACTGCCGATGCGAAGAAGCGATACTAGCCCCTGCTGGCAGTTTTAGCGGTTCGTGCTCTTTTGATGAGGGTGAGGCGCCCCGGATTTCTGTACTAGTCGGGACTAGAGATTTTGGCGGTCTTGGCGCACAGGAGACGCGTCGACAGGTTCTAGCTGTCCCTGAACGAATCAGAGAGCAATTGGCTCTTTACGATCTGTCGGATCTGTCCGGCTTTACCGAATACTATCTCGAGGCTCTGTTAATTGATTCAGCCGGTCGAACCTACATTAGCTGCAGCGGGTTCGACGATCAGCCGATTACGACCCCGCAACCGGCACGGCTTATTCTGGTGGAGACAAATGGCACCGCGCGCCCCGTAGGCAGTGACCTGCTGTTTGCTAACGGCATGGCGATCACGCCGGTTCGACGAACACTGATTGTCGCCGAAACTTATAGCCAACGTCTTTCAGCATTCGATATCGCAGACGACGGAACCTTGGGTCGCCATCGCGTCTGGGCAAGGTTGACCGGGCTGATGCCTGGCGGTCTCTGCCTTGATTGCGAGGGCGCGGTGTGGGTGGCTTCTCCGCTGTCAAGCCAGGTGCTGCGTGTTAGAGAAGGAAGCGAGATCCCTGACCTCATTCCGGTTCCCGCGAACCCGATTGCGTGTGTTTTGGATGGCAATGAAGACAAGACCCTATTCGTGACCGTCACAACCATCATTCCACCGCGGCCTGGTTCTGGACGGATCGAAGCAATAATCCCGGAAGCAATCGGGGCAACTGATAAAGTATCCCCTTTCGGGCCGGCCTGTTGCGTCAGGTAAAGTTGCGAGGATTCAAGAATGTGGACTCGCTGATCGTCTTCAGTTGCGCCGAGCACAACCCGTTCCGCGAATGGAGGAACATTTTGACGAAAAGAATAGCTTTCGCGGCACTTCTCTGTGAGCGCCACGCGAATCGCTCTTGTCTTACGACGTAACCTTTTCGACTCAGAAACCGGTAAACCTGAGCAGGCGTCAGAGCCGGCAATGGAAGAACCGATACGGAAGTCGAAGGTGCACTCAACACTTGCGTTCCGTCGGTGATCAGGACTCTGACCAAAAGGCACGTAGATGAGAGGCGAGTTCTGAAAGTTGTCCGGGAATCGGAATCAATATCCACTATGCTGCTCGGTTTTTCGTGGGTCGTTTGATTTGAGCAGGAACGAAAGGAAGAACATCGCTGCTGCCGCGGCGCCCAGCGCCATGTAAGCATCCAAGTACGACAATGCTGCAGCCTGTGCCATCAATGCCTGGTAGATCAAAGCCAGTCCGGCAACCCGCGACTCTGCGTTGCCTCCGCCATGCGCGTTCAGTGCCATGGTTTGAAAGGCCATCGTAAGGCCTGGGGATCCTGGACTCAGGTGCTCGCCAAGCCGGACCATATGGAATTGCTGGCGGCGCGCGAGAATCGTTGTCACTACCGAAGCGCCGACGCTGCTTCCAATGTTTCGCATGAAGTTAGTCAGTCCTGAGACCGCATCGCTGCGATCTTGCGGAACCCCAATATAGGAAGAAGTCATGAGGGGGACGAGGATAAAACCAATGGGGGCATACTGCACCAACATGATGACAGAGGCTGTCGCAAAACTGATTCCCAAAGAAAGGAGGTTTGTCGATATATACAATCCGACCGCAGATAGAAACCAACCAAGGGTTATCAAATATTTTGCAGGAATTTTAGAAGTGAGTGTCCCGATGACGGGCATCGTCATCAGCATAAGGACAGCTCCAACTGAGACTACCAAACCCGCCTCTTCCGCGGTGTATCCAGCGAGTATCTGGAGAAATTGCGGCATGAGAATAGTCGAGGAAAATGCAACCGCTCCGGCCAGAAACATCATCAGACTGGCGCTCGAGAAATTGAAAATCCTGAACAATTTGACATCGACGATTGGCTGCTTCTGACGCCACTCCCAGACGAGCAGAGTGCTGAGGCAGACCGAAGAGATCACAACTAGGGAGGTGATGAAGTTCGAACCAAACCAGTCATCCTCCTGTCCCTTGTCCAGGAGGATCTGGAGCGCCGCAATTCCCAATGCCAGCAGCGAAAATCCGATAGCATCGAAGCGCATTTCGCCAGGCTTGAATAGCCGGAGGAATGGCGGATCCTCCACCAATTTGAAAACTAAGCCTATTGCCAGAAGTCCAACAGGCACATTGATCAGGAATATCCAGCGCCACGAGTAGTTGTCGGTGATCCACCCGCCCAGCGTCGGGCCCAGGGCTGGAGCGACCACTACTGTCACCCCATACAGTGCAAACGCGGCTCCGCGCAGTTTAGGGGGAAAAGAATCCGCCATGATGGCCTGCGCCATCGGCTGCAGCCCGCCTCCGCCCGCGCCCTGAACTGCCCGCGCAAGCAGGAGAAATCCCAGGCTGGGCGCAATCCCGCATAAGAAGGAAGTCACCGTGAACAGGGCGATACAGACCAGGAAGAACCGCTTCCGGCCCATCACGCTTGTGATCCAGCCGGTGATGGGTAAAACGATCGCATTGGCCACCAGATAGGTGGTCAGCACCCAGGTGCTTTGATCCTGACTTGCCCCCAAGTTTCCTGAAATATGCGGAAGGGCCACATTGGCGATACTGGTATCGAGCACCTCCATGAACGCCGCAATAGCAACAACGACGGCGATCAGCCATGGGTTGTACCTCGGTCTCCAGTCTTGATTCGGTTGATCGCCAGCCAAGGTTCCGCCCTTCAGTTCTGATTATTATAAAACGAAATGGAGTGTTTCTTATATAATGTGAGATTAGACTGAGACGGGAGACTGAAATGCGCCAGCAGGAACCCGGAACCGGCGTTGATTCGAAGCGTCCCGCCGGGAGGCCCCGGAGCGAAGTATCGCGTGTCTCCATACTGAACACGGCATACAGTTTCCTGCAATGCGGACCGATCTCATCGATATCGACGCTTCACATCGCTCGGAAAGCTGGGGTAAGCACGGCGACGGTGTACCGGTGGTGGTCGACGAAAGAGGAGTTGTTGCTCGATGCCTTTCTTCACAAGACAAACCATGAGCTTGTCCTCAAGACAAAAGGGCCTCCCTTGGAGCGTCTCAGGAAATACGTACTTCAGGTAGGGCGATTCTTCACCGGCAAAAACGGCATAGTCGTAGCCCGGCTTCTGACGGCCATTCAGGACAATCCAATCCTGCACAAGCAATTCCTGGAACGTGTTTACTCGCCACGCGACAGAGAGTTTCGAGCCATCGTAAAAGAAGCAATCAAGAAGCGGCACCTCCCTGCCGACACGGAGGTGAGCGTCTTTTTGGAAACGATTATCGGGCCTCTGCTTGCCCGGTTGCTGATCCGTCATCAACAGATCGATGAGCAATTCGTCCGGCGCGTATTCGACCGCGTTGTGGCAACTACGAAAACCAATTCGCAAATGGAGTAGCCTGTGAAGTGAGACAGTGGTGCCGCTTCATCCTTGAAGTGGATACGGAAGGGGCAGAGCACCCACACGAGCATTTTGCCAAGGCGTGGAGCCTTAATACGGGTGAAGAATGAAGAGTCGAAGCGATTCAGACCCATTGAAAGGCAGCCGATACCGGACACTGCTCGAAGTCTCGACGGCAGTCGTATTGCAGCCCGATGTTCACGCGGTGCTGCACAGCATATCAACCTTAGTTTCTAAGGTTGTCCCGTTCGACTCAATCGCGTTACTGTTACTAAACCAGGACAACGGAACTGCGCGACTATACGCCTTGGAATCTGGATTCCAAGACTTCGGCGTTGAGATTGGAACCGAAATACCATTCAAACATACCGTCTTAGCTTCGGTCCTAGAGAGGCAGCAACCAGCGTTTGTTGCCGACGCCAGACAAGAGATGATGAAACTTCCGCAGTTAGCTCAGCGAGTTCACCTTCAAGGAATCAGGAGTTCCTATATTTTCCCTGTCTCCAGTAGCAGAAGGAGAATGGGGGTACTGATTTTTAGCATAACTGGGCGCAAGCATTACAGCGCCACAGATATTGAGATGATGGGTTCGGTGGCCGCACATGTTTCGGCCGTGCTGGAAAGCGCCCTTGCTCTCGAAACCACAGAGGCATACCGGAGAGCACTTGAGCACGAACGTGGGGAACTCCAACACGAACGTGACAGATTGAATCTCCTTCTTGAGATTAACAACCACATCATCACTCACCTTGATGTAAGTGGACTTTTTCGCGCCGCATCTGTATCGATTCGGGAGTTTCTCAAGAACGCCTTCACGGGTTTCTGGCTCTTCAACGAGGCAACCAACAAACTCCAATGCATTTCGCTGGATTTCCCCGGAAGCCGCGGATATTTGGAAAATATCTCGCCTCCCGAATTCACCGAAGCCGACATCAAAAGCATACGCGCCAGGATCCCGACGATATTTAGCCAAGAAGAAATTGAAGCATTGCCGGAGCCGATAGCGCAACCGTTGCGCGCCGAGTCGATCATGAGTATTGCCAGTGTTCCGCTGATGGGCTCAACAAACCCGTTGGGTTTTATCTCGATCGGTAGCCGGCAAAAGGACGCATTCAGCCAAGCGGACGTTGAGCTAATCGTGCAGGTCGGCAACCAGATCTCACTCGCATTGGAAAATGCGCTTGCTTATGGGCGCTTGAACATCTTGCGCAACCGGCTTGAAGACGAACGGCTTTATCTGGAATCGGAAATACAGTCGCAATACAATTTTGAAGATATAGTAGGCAAGAGCCCGGCCCTGCGAAAGGTGCTCGAACAAGTGGCTATAGTTGCACCCACCGATTCCACGGTGCTTTTAGTCGGTGAAACGGGGACCGGAAAGGAACTGATTGCCCGCGCCATTCACAATCTCAGCCCTCGGCGCGATCGAACCTTTGTGCGCTTGAACTGTGCGGCAATTCCCCAAGGTCTTATGGAGAGCGAGTTATTTGGACACGAGAAGGGCGCGTTTACCGGAGCCCTCGCTCAAAAGCGGGGAAGAATCGAGCTTGCTCATGAAGGCAGCCTATTTCTGGATGAAGTAGGAGACGTCGATCTTGATCTTCAGCCGAAGCTTCTTCGCGTGCTGCAAGAGAGGGAGTTTGAACGGCTGGGCAGCAACCGGACCATAAAGGTGGACGTGCGTTTGATCGTGGCGACCCATCGTGACCTGCCCGACATGGTGCAAAAGGGGGAATTTCGCGAGGATCTCTATTACCGCTTGAACGTATTTCCGATCTACATTCCGCCGCTTCGGGACAGAAAGGAAGACATTCCTCTTCTGGTTCACTACTTTGTTGCATTGTTGTCGCACAAGATGCGGAAATCCATCGGCGTCATTCCCCGCGAGGCCATGGAAACCATGGTGAACTGGCATTGGCCAGGCAACGTGCGGGAGTTGCAGAATTTCATCGAGCGCTCGGTCATTCTTACCCGGGATGAAACGCTGGCCGCACCCATTGCTGAGCTGAAACAGAAGGTTTCTCCGAAGACTGCGAGCAGCACGAAGTTGCCCTCAACGGATCGCGAGATAATTGTTGAGGCTCTGCGTCAGGCTCAGGGACGAATCGCCGGCGCCGGAGGCGCTGCGGACCGGCTGGGACTGAAACGAACCACTCTCCTGAAGCGAATGGCGCGGCTGAATATATCCAGATCAGAACATACCTGATTCCGGGCTCAAAGTTTTCCGCTATTCAAGCTTTGCAGCGAGTCACCGCGCGCTATCGCGGAGAACATTTCTCAGACTTCAGAAGCCTGGATTCACTGTCACCGTCACTGTCACTGTCACTGCCACCATGGCGACAGCGAGCGAATGCTGTCCCTCCCGGGATAGCTATCCCTTTGTGCATCAGTGAATAGCGCCTACCTTCGGCAATGGCAACCGATGTGCTAATAGCGTAGGCATGCTACGCATCACTCTGCCAACGCGTGACGACGTTCGTCCAGTGTTCATCCTGGAGGGCAAGTTGGCGGGAGAGTGGGTGAAAGAGCTCATCCGTGTCACTCGCGAGATCTGCCCCGGTACAAACTGTGTCTTCGACCTTGAAGACGTCTTCTACGTGGATTCGCTCGGCGAGGAGACGCTGTGCTGGCTGAACCGGTTGGGAGCCACATTCGTTACAGAGACCGCCTACGGGAAAGACCTCTGCCTGCGCCTGAAATTGCATCGTGTTACGGCCGCGGAAGCAACTGACTTGGGTCCTCGTAGACAGCGGAGCGGCAAATCTCCCCCTGATGCTCATCTTCCATTGCCACCACTGCGACGCTCTCCGTCATGAAGACGCATGCAGCAGCGCCGATGCGAGGCCAATACAAACGACTGTCTTCGTCTTTTGGAGTGCATAGTGAAAAGCTGAACGCCTCATCACCAACCATGCAATTCGCAGAAGCAACAGAAAGGGTCCCAAAATGGGTGGGAACAATCAATCTGCTTCGTTAGAGGATCGGGCTTTGTTTTCCCGCACGGAATATTTGTGCGGCGGGGGGCGTTGGTCCAGCCGCTTGAGCCTGGCGACGATTTGCATCGCTAGTGCGATGTGGCCGGGGTTGCTTACCGGATGTAACCGGAAACAACAACCAACAACGCCCCCCGTAATTCCTGTGCAAGTTGTGCGGGCTGTTCAGCAGGACGTACCTGTCTATGGTGATTGGGTCGCGACATTGGACGGCTATGTCAACGCACAGATCCAGCCCGAGGTGAGCGGCTACCTCGTTAAGCAACTTTACCGTGAGGGATCGTATGTACAGAAGGACCAGGTTCTCTTTCAAATTGATCCGCAAACGTTCCAAGCTACTTTGGATCAGGCCCAGGCGCAACTTGCGCAGGCCCAGGCGCATCTCGCGCTTGCGGAAATCAACGTCAGGCGCGACACGCCCCTGGTCGAGCAGCGCGCCATTGCGCAGAGCCAGCTTGACGCCGAGACCGCGGACGAGCGGCAGTCTAAAGCCGCGGTTCAGGCCGCGGAGGCCGCGGTCGAACAGGCGCAGATCAATCTGAATTTTACGGCTGTTCGCTCGCTCACCGATGGTATTGCGGGAATCGCAACGACGCAGGTGGGAAATCTCGTTGCACCGGGTACACTGCTGACCTCCGTTTCCAAAGTCAATCCGATCAAAGTCTACTTTTCCATCAGCGAACAGGAATATCTGCGCTTCAGCCGCGGGACGCAAAAAGGTTCTGGGGGCACGCCGGGCGACATCAGAGCCCTGAAACTGCAGTTGGAACTCTCCGATGGCACCCAGTATCCATACAAAGGCAACGTGATCTTTGTGAATCGGCAGGTCGATCCACAAACGGGCACCATTCAGGTGGTCGGAGCATTTCCGAATCCTGGCAACATCCTGCGCCCGGGTCAGTTTGGCCGTGTGCACGCTGCCACAGCCGTGAACCGTTCCGCCATCCTAGTCCCTCAACGCTGTGTAACAGAGTTGCAGGGAACCTATCAAGTCGCCGTAGTGGATGGAAATGACAAGGTCTCCATTCGCAACGTGAAGGTCGGCGAGCGTGTTGGTTCCCTGTGGATCATCGAGTCCGGTTTGAATGCCGGAGAAGAGGTAATCTCCGAGGGCAACGCAAAGGTGCAGGACGGAATGACTGTCAATCCGACAGTGGCGAACGTGCTGGCGGGAGGGAATGAATGATCTCCAGATTCTTCATCAACCATCCCACGATCGCAATTGTTATCTCCATTCTGATGGTTCTGGTCGGGGCGGTTGCGATGGTCAGTTTGCCGGTTGCGCAGTACCCCGAGATTGTCCCTCCCGAGATTTTCATACAGGCCATCTTTCCAGGTGCTGACGCAAAAACGCTGGAGCAGTCGGTTGCGACGCCGATCGAGAGCCAGGTAAGCGGCGTGGACAACATGAGTTACATGTATTCCACCAATGCGAACAATGGCTGGACGCTCATGTTTGTCGATTTCGATGTGAAAACGGACCCCAATACCGATCAGATCCTCACGCAACTTCGAGTCAATCAAGCAACCCCGCAGTTGCCGCCCGAGGTCAATACGGAGGGAGTACAGGTACTGAAATCCCTGACTTCTCCGTTAATGGTGATCGCGCTCGATTCGCCAAATGGCACATATGACCAGAACTTTCTTACCAACTACGGCAATATCAACCTGAAGGATGAAATCGGGCGTGTTCCCGGCGTAGGCCGCGTCCAGGTGTTTGGCAGCGATTACGCCATGCGTGTCTGGGTGCAGCCGAATAAGCTGGCCAAGCTGGCGGTGACGGTTCCACAAATTGTCCAGGCCATCCAGAGCCAGAACACGGTCAATCCTTCGGGGCAGATCGGCGGAGACCCAGTGCCGAAGGGCCAGGAATATACCTACACGGTTCTTTCGCAGGGCCGGCTCGAAACTCCGGAGCAATTCGGCGACATTGTCATTCGTGCCAATCCCGATGGGTCCATCTTGCGGCTCAAGGACGTTGCGCGCATCGATCTAGGTTCCCAGGCTTACAACATAAAAGGTACGTACAATAACCGCCCCTCCGGGGTCTTTGCCATCTATCAGTTGCCGGGATCGAATGCCGTCGAGGCTGCCGCCGGAGTGCGTGCGAGACTCAACCAGCTTTCCAAGCGATTCCCGAAGGATCTCCAGTATCACGTCTTAGTGGACACCACGGAGGCGGTTACCGCCGGCCTGCACGAAACCATCCTTACCCTGTTTGAGTCCCTGTGTCTTGTCATCATCGTGGTGTACATCTTTCTGCAAGGATGGCGGCCGGCTCTCATTCCCCTGGCTGCGGTTCCGGTTTCATTGATCGGCACATTCATTGTCTTCCCGATGCTGGGCTTTTCAGTGAACACGCTGTCCTTGTTTGGTTTGATTCTCGCCATCGGCCTGGTGGTCGACGACGCGATCATCGTCGTCGAAGCGACGGAACGGCATATAGAAGAAGGCAAATCGCCGCGCGATGCCGCGCTGAAAGCCATGGGAGAAGTATCCGGCCCGGTCATCGCCATCGCCCTGATTCTCTCCGCCGTCTTCATTCCGACGGCCTTCGTTCCCGGCATCACTGGCAGGTTGTACCAGCAGTTCGCGGTCACCATCGCCGTCTCCGTAATCTTTTCCGCATTCAATGCTCTTACCCTGAGTCCCGCGCTGTGCGCCCTTCTGCTGAAGCCCGGCAAGGCACATGGTCCTTTCGCCCGCTTCTTCGAATGGTTCAACAAAACGTTCGCATATACGCAGAACGGCTATGTCAAATACTCGGCTCTGTTGATTCGCAGAAGCGTGTTCAGCATGGGCTTCCTGGTCCTCGCGGCCGGGGGTGCCTGGTTCATCGCGGGCAGGCTGCCAACCTCGTTCGTGCCCGAGGAGGACCAGGGATATGTCATGGTCCGCCTGCAACTGCCGCAGGCTGCCTCCTTGGAGCGCACCGCCGAAGCCGCCAGCAAAATCGAAAACATCATGCTCCACACACCAGGGGTGGAAGCTGTTGGTGGCGGCAGCGGCGTTGATGTCATCAGCTCGACCCAAAACACTTACACCGCCATCCTTTTCGCCAAGCTGACCAACTGGGACAAGCGCCACGCGGCAAATCTGCAAATCGAGACGATTGAGAATCGATTGAACCAGGAGCTCTCCAAGATTCAGGATGGCGTGGCCTTTGTCATTGCCCCGCCAGCCATTCCGGGCGTTGGTCAGTCCGGCGGGGTGAGCTTCGTTCTGGAAGACCGTTCTGGAAAAGGCGGCGACTTCCTGGCACAAAACACAGATGCCTTCCTCGCCGCGGCACACAAACGTCCGGAAATCGCATCCATATTCACAACATTGGTTCCGCATGTTCCGCAACTCTACGTTGACGTCGATAAGGAAAAGGTCATGCGGCAGCACGTCAACATCAGCGACGTGTATACGACCATGGAAACCTTCATGGGCGGTTACCTAGTTAACTATTTCAACCGATTCGGCCGGCAGTGGCAGGTCTATGTGGAGGCGGAGGGTAGCTCGCGGACAGATCCTAAGAATATCGGCCAATTCTATGTGACAAACCCAAACGGCAATATGGTCCCTCTCGATGCGGTATCGACCATAAAACCAATCACAGGGCCCGAGTTCACCATGCGCTTCAACGAATACCCCGCAGCTCAGATTATTGCCACAGCCGCTCCTGGCTACAGTTCCGGCCAAGCAATGAAGGCGCTCGAAGAGGTATTCGCCCAAACCATGCCGTCGGAGATGGCCTACGACTACATGGGCATGAGCTACCAGGAGCAGAAAGCGGCGAAGGGAGTTTCCGCCAGCCAGATCTTCGGCCTCTCGCTCCTGTTTGTCTTTCTCATCCTTACCGCGCTCTATGAAAGCTGGTCCTTGCCTTTCAGTGTGCTGCTCAGTACACCGATTGCGATGTTTGGCGGCTATCTCGCTCTCTGGTCACGCCACATGCAAAACAACGTGTATGCACAAATCGGAATGGTCATGCTGATTGGACTTGCCGCCAAGAATGCCATCCTGATCGTCGAGTTCGCCAAGCTGGAGCATGACCGCGGGAGAAATGTAGCGGACGCCGCGCTGGCCGGCGCGAGGTTACGCTTGCGACCCATCATCATGACTTCCTTTGCCTTTATTCTGGCCTGCGTTCCACTGTGGATTGCCCGCGGCGCCGGCGCGCAGGGGCGCCGCATGTTGGGAACAACAGTGATCGGAGGAATGGCAGCCGCAACCTGCATCGCCATCTTCCTGGTTCCCGTAACATTTACTCTCTTCGAGCGGCTCTCGCTACGCTTCACTCGCAAGCACCCGACGCTCCCTGCGGAAGCGGAGCAGAAGGGAGGCAATGCGTGATGCGACTCTCCAGATACTCGCTTGTTCTTCTTCTGGCGCTGAGCGTCTCCGGCTGCAGAATGGGGCCAGATTACATCCGGCCTGCAGTGACTACACCTGCTGGATACCGTGGCTTGGCTCCAAACGTGAACCAGACAATGGTTCCGGCCCGGACATTCGGAGACGAAAAGTGGGCTGAGGTGTTCCAAGATCCGACGCTAAAGCAACTGATCCAGGAAGCCCTGGCAAATAACTACGATGTTAGAATCGCGGCGCAGCGCGTGCTGGAACAACAGGATGTAGCCGGTATAACTCGCTCCCAGCAATTCCCAACCATAACTGGAGGTGGATCTTATACGGCGCTGGGGATTCCCAACAGCTTGTTGAGCAGTCTTGGCTCTGGTGGCGGCAGCAACAGCAGCGGCGGGGAGTCGCAGTATTTCGCAGGTGGAATTACTCTTTCTGCCGCCTGGAATCTGGACTTCTGGGGCCTTTACCGGCGGCAAACTGAGGCGGCGCGCGCGCAACTGCTTGCCACCGAGTGGGGCCGCCGAATAATTCTCAGCACTGTGGTCGAGAACGTAGCGACATCGTATTTCCAGTTGCGCACGCTGGACGCTGAGTTGGAGATCACGAAGCGGACGCTGGACGCGCGCAAACAGTCGTTACAACTTACCGAGGATTTGGAGCGTGGCGGGTCTGCAACTCTTGCGGATGTCCGGCAAGCAGAAGAACTTCGATATGCAGCGGAAGCGGCCATACCGAACCTGGAAAGGCAGATCGAGCAAGAGGAGAACAGCATCAGTATCCTGTTAGGCCGGAATCCCGGTCCGATTCTCCGCGCTGCGGACACAAGTTGGCCTCAACCCGAGCAGATACCCGCAGGAATCCCATCGCAGTTGCTGGAACGCCGGCCCGACATTCAGCAAGCCGAGGCCGAGTTGATTGCGGCAAATGCGAATGTGGGAGTCGCTAGGGCACAGCTATTTCCGCAATTGTCCCTGTCGGCCGAAGGAGGAACCTACAGCAGCCAACTAAAGGCGCTAGTCGACAGCAAGAGCATGTTTTGGACTGCGGGCGGAAACCTGACACAAACCATCTTCGATGCAGGCCGACTTCGCAATAATGTGAGACTCTCGGAGGCGCAAAAGCAGGAACAGATCCTGGTTTACAGGCGCACCATTCAGCAGGCGCTTGAGAGTGTGTCGGATGCGTTGATTGGGGTTCGCAAATACCGGGAGTACACGGAACAACAGGCCAAAGTGACAGCAGCTGCCGAAGATGCAACGAGGCTGGCAAGGCTTCGCTATAGTGCCGGCTCGACCAATTACCTCGAAGTGCTTACGAACGACACCAATTCCTACGCGGCCCAGCTCAATCTGGCCATCGCGAAGGAGCAGGAAGCAATTTCGATCGTGCAGCTCTACAGCGCACTGGGAGGCGGCTGGCAATGACATTCCTGGAACGGATATTGAACTGGAAGAGCGCACATGCACTACTCGATATTGTTCTCGGACCTGAAGTGGAGTCGCGGAAGAAATCCGAGCAGATTGAAAGACCGCAATCAAAGAAAGCGCAGTGACGGTGGTGATTGGAGAGAAACATGTTCAACGTTGTGACTATTGCAAGAGAGTACGGCAGCGGGGGCGCCGACATTGGACGCAGACTAGCGGAACTTCTGGGCTGGGAGTGCGTGGACAAGCAGATCATCGAGCGGGTTGCAGCGATGGGAAGGGTGGATACCTCTTGGGCCGCAGAGGCTGACGAACAGCCCAACGCATGGTGGCAGCGAGTGATGAAGGGCTTTCGTTATGGTGCTTCATGGTCTTACTCGGGAGAGGGATCTGGAACCGACATCGATCACGATGCGCTGCAACAGTTCACTGCCAAAGTGATTGAACAGGCAGCGAAAGAAAGCAAATGCGTCATCATCGGGCGTAGTGCACAGTGTGTATTGCGTCTCCATCCGCATGTACTCCATGTGCTGGTATATGCACCGCTTGCGGAAAAGGTTAAACGGATGAAGCTCCGCCACCCGGACGAGCACGACTTGCAATCTCTCTTGCACCACATCGATTCCGAGCGTTCCCACTATACACAAACCTACTACGGTCATGATTGGTCGGATCGCAGGCTCTATCACCTCTGCGTAAACAGCACTTTAGGCATCGATACTTGCGCGAAGCTGATTGAGCGGGTCATTGATTGGAAACCGGATTGAGTTGCCACCATGAAATCAATTGGCAAGGTACTCGCAGTTCTTTTGTTCGCTGTATTTACGTTGTTCTGCATTTGGGCAAGCCTTTGAAGGCCGTTGACGTGGATTGGTGGTTTACAAGCGGTCTCGTTAAGAGGATCAGAAAGAGCGGAAGATGTGGGTTCCCTTCGACAAGCCGTCAAGTTCAGGAAGCTCCTCAAGGTGAAACTGTATGACCATAAAACGATACGAGGCACAATCCGCGGCGCCCAGATTTGAGCGCCTGGATCCAGACATGGAGGATGTGCAGTCAGCCATTACCCGATCGTGTGATTTTCTTTTCTCACAGCAGCGCTCCGAAGGTTACTGGTGCGGAGAACTTGAAGCCGATTCCATGCTGGAAGCAGACTACATCTTTCTGCACACGTTGCTGGAGAGCGGGGATCCGGGACGGCTGCAGCGCGCGTTCAATGAAATGATGCGCTACCAGAAGGATGACGGAAGCTGGAGCCTCTATCCCGGCGGTCCTGGAAATATCTCGTTGTCGGTCAAGTGCTATTCCTCGGCAAAGCTGATGGGACTCGGTGCGAACGATCAGCGTCTGGTGAAGGCTCGTGAGTGGATTCTGGCGCATGGCGGTGTTGTGGAGTGCAACACATTCACCAAGGTATACCTCTGCGCGCTGGGTGAGTACGACTATAGCGCGGTGCCCGCCATACCACCCGAGATTGTTCTTTTCCCCAACTGGTTCTACTTCAATATCTACGAGATCTCGTCCTGGTCGCGCTCGATTCTAGTTCCGCTGGCCATCATCTACGCCAAGAAGCCGTTCAAGAAGATTCCGCCAAAGCAAGGTATTGATGAGCTCTACGTGAGCGGTCGGGCCAATGCCAAGCTGCGCCTACACCTGGACCGCAAATCCAAAATATCGTGGCGTAATTTCTTCATCCTTCTTGACCGGATCATGCATTTGGCAGAGGCGGTTCACATCCGGCCGCTCCGCAGCCTGGCATTAAAGCGTGCTGAGAAGTGGATCCTGGAGCGCCTCGATATGTCGGACGGCTTAGGCGCCATCTATCCTGCCATGCTGAACGCGATCATCGCTCTGCGCTGCCTGGGCTACTCCGAGGACGATCCGCACGTGATTCGTGCCCGCTACGATTTCGAGAGGTTGGGCATTGAGGAGCCGGCCAACGAAGAGATGCCCGAGGCGACCTTCCGATTACAGCCGTGTGTTTCGCCCGTATGGGATACCGCGCAGACCGTGTTTGTACTCGGTGAGGCCGGTGTTCCGCGCAACGATCCACGCATGATCAAGGCGGCGGAATGGCTGCTGTCAAAAGAGGTGGGCTACAAGGGCGACTGGGCGGTGAAGGCCTGCAATGCCAAGCCGGGCGGCTGGTACTTCGAATTTAACAATGAGTTCTACCCCGATACGGACGATACCGCGCAGGTATTGCTGGCATTAAGCAAGGTGGATCACCCGCGCAAGCTCTACCAGCAGCTAGCGGCTGAGCGCGCTATTGCGTGGGAGTTCGCCATGCAGAGCAAGAACGGCGGCTGGGGCAGCTTCGACAAAGACAACACGAAATCGATCTTCCAGTACATCCCCTTTGCGGACCACAACGCTATGCTCGACCCGCCGACGGTAGATATCACGGGAAGAATCCTTGAGATGCTGGCTACCTACGACTACAGCCGCCGCGACGTACGAGTCGAGAAGGCAATCCAGTTCATTCTCTCTGAACAGGAGCCAGACGGCAGTTGGTTTGGACGCTGGGGCGTGAACTACATCTATGGGACGTTCCTCGCACTGCGCGGGCTTGAGGCCATCGGCTTCGCTCAGCACGAGCTAAAGGTGCAGCAGGCGGCGGAGTGGATCCGCATGGTGCAGAACCCCGATGGCGGCTGGGGCGAAACTTGCTGCAGCTATGATGACTCCCACCTGCGGGGCGTGGGCACGAGCACTCCCTCCCAGACGGCCTGGGCGCTGCTGGGCCTATTGGCGGCTGGCGACGACCGCTCCGATTCCATCGCCATGGGAGTGCGTTGGTTGCTTGAGCAGCAACACCCCGACGGCAGTTGGGATGAGTCAATCGGAGAAGGCAGGTTCCGCGAGAGCATTGTCACCGGAACCGGGTTTCCCAGAGTCTTTTATCTTGCCTACAGCGGCTACCGCCAATACTTCCCACTGCTGGCGCTGGCCACCTACAAGCGGGCCATGCATCGCGTGTGCCAAAGCGGACACGGAACCCATCATCGGAGTTCCGTAAAAACCGACAGCGACTTTGTGCGTGTCTCAGCCCGTACTCTTCATTCTCGGTGGATAGCTGGAGTTCTCGCTTCAAAGCTGCGCATCGCTAATTGGGTGTCAATGCTCGGTTATCGAGCCGCCCTCTTCAAATGCACTGGAAACCCATTTAGAAAACGGAGTCTCAGGATACGCGAGTGGTGCCCTATAGATGCCCGCGACAATCCATTTCGGGACATTGAGGAGCGATGAAAAACTCAGAAACATCCTCGGAATCCGCCCACGGCCAGTCTACAGCACTAGCTAATCGCGCCGTACCAAAAGAACGATTTGAGCGCGAGTCCGCAGATCTGCACTGGCTTGCTGCGGTAATTCTTGGTGGAGAGCAGCATGTAGAACAGTGCCTTTGGGACGCAATCCGGCTAGCCGAGCACGGAGGATTCGTCGCTCCTGAGTGGCTCGAACATTTTGATCAGCGGGTCACGGTACGAACTGCCGTAGATAAAATCAGGGCCGAGATCCAGACAATCGCCGGGAACTACCCGCGGAAGTCTGATGCAGCGACCATGGTTCACGCTCTCAGCGAGACAGAGCGGCGTGTCCTTCGATCTATAGAAGCAAAAAAGATAGGTAGATCCTGCAACGCGCTCGAGCGCGCCACGCTAATCCTCTATGGCTATTTAGGATTCTCCGTTCAAGACTGCGCATTGCTTCTGGACTGCTGTCGCTCGGTAATCGAGCCGGCCTGCGCTAGAGCATTGCAAAACGTCGTCGACAAAGGTCTGGGAGCCGAAATTGCCGAACACCATGTGGATGGATTCAGGGCATCGGAGGTGCCGACGTGATCACCACATTGGACGTACTGTCTGTCGGGTCTCTTAACTCGAACGATTTTGTTCGTGACGTACTTCTTTCGCGTACCAAGTGCCGGCTTTTTGCCGTGGCATCTGTTTGGGATCTGTCTGCGATCTTAACGTCCGGGAAGGTCGATGTTGCGATTCTTCACAACACGTTATCGCCGGGTGAACTGCGAAGCTGTGCAGTCTACATCCGTCATCATTGGCCCGCTGCCAGGATTCTTCTGATTCATGCGCAAGTCGAAATCCTGGATGACCCGATGTATGACGAGCGAATGTCGCCCGATTTATCAGCGGGAGCATTGCTCAGCATGATTGAACGGTTAGCGGCCAGCAGCCGGAGAAGTGCACGGAATGTATCGAGCGAAGAGCGCAACCAACACTGAGGAAAGAAAGGTGAGTGCCCTATGACCGAACACCAATCGACTTTGGAAAGAGCGCGCTCACTGCGGACAGATTCGGGAGAAGTCGTTGAAACGGAAGTCTCGGAAGAAGAACCAGATTTTCTGCCTACAGAGTTCGGGGAGCCGAAGCGCAAGATCGTATCTCGACGAGAGTCTCCTGCTCCCCATACTCGCTCCGACGAGGAACTGGTTGCCGCGGCTCAAAGGGGCATTCCTTCTGCGTTGGAGGAGTTGCTGACACGGCACCGGACGACAGTTTATCGAGCGGCACGCCGCTTCGTGGAGAGTGCTAACGATGCGGACGACCTAGTTCAGGAGACCATGTTGCGCGCTTTCGTAAGTATCGGAAAATTCCGCAGTGAGGCCCGCTTCTCCTCCTGGCTAGTTGCGATCGTTATCAATGCCGCCCGTTCGAGCAAAAGAAAGTCGAGCCGTTTCCACTGGATCTATTTCGACGAGATACAGGAGTCAGAGGACCGAAGGCGGGCGTGGATCTTGCCTGATAGCCGCCCGAATCCGGAGCAGGAATACCTTCGTCGAGAGCTTCGCATCCTTCTCCACCGAGCGATCTCAAGACAGCACGGGAAATACCGGCTTATTTTGCAAGCATGCGATGTTGATGAATTTTCTATTGAGGAGGTCGCGCGCGCTTTGGGGATTACGGTTGCAGCGGCCAAGTCTCGGCTACATCGGGCCAGAAGGATGTTGTCGAGCGTCTTGCGAAGACATGGCGCCCTGCGCACACCTCGCGATACAGCGTGGATTGGACTCTGATGTAGTTTGCAGGAAGCGATTGAAATGAGTTCATTGGCACAACCCGAAATCGCGCGACAGGAAGAACCAGAGAGCTTCGTGACGCAACGTGCAGCCAGTGCGATTCATCTGGCCAGTGAGTTGGGAATGAATTCGACCCCGCCAGCCCCTCAGATGGTCATCGCGCACCCCATTGTTCGCGTCCGCCAAACGATGGCGCTGAGCGAGGTTCTGAAGCTGGCAACGGACAGTTTCCGAGCCGGCAAGATGCGGTTTGCTCTCACCGCACTCGGCATGGTGATTGGCACCGCGTCGGTGATTCTGGTGGTGACCATCGGACTCACCGGTAAGCAATACGTTCTGCAACTATTACAGAAGATCGGCACCAACGAGGTGGAGGTGGAATATGCGGGCGGCGGGGCCACTGCGACGGAGCGCGCACGTTACACCGACGGCCTTACGCACGAAGATGAAAAGGCCGTGGACCAGCAGGTGTCCGGCATCATTTACTCTTCGCCGGTGCTGGAGATGCGCAACCGCATCAGCTTTCCCGGCGGAATCCAGAAGGATACGGTGGTGCTGGGCGTCAATCCCAAGTACCAGTTCATCCGCAACCTGATTGTGACCGATGGGCGCTTCTTTGACGAGACGGACGACACCATGCACATCAAGTGCGCTGTGGTGACCGCACTTTTTGCACGGGAGCGATACGGCAGCGCTGACGCGGCGATCGGGCAGACCTTCCAGATTATGGGGATTCCCTTCACCATCATCGGGGTCTTCAAAGAGAGCGTTTCGGACTTCGGCATGTCGGAGATCACCGACGAAACCATCCTGGTGCCGTATTCGGTGGCGCGTTACTTCACCGGAACCGAGACCGTAAACCAGCTCTACTTTTCGATGCAGAGCATGGATGATGTGCCCAACGCCGCAAAAGAGATTGTGCGCGTGATTGGCCTGCGGCACCTGAAGAACTCGGTTTACAGGGCACAGACGCTGACCGATCTGCTGGTGACGGCGGCCAAAATTGCTAATGCGCTGACGGCGATGCTGGTGCTGGTAGCCGCAGTCACTCTAGTAGTAGGTGGCGTCGGCATCATGAACATCATGCTGGCCAATACCAATGCCCGCATACGCGAAATTGGCATTCGCAAAGCAATGGGAGCTACGTGTCGCGATATCCGCCTCCAGTTTCTTGCCGAAGCAGCCATCATCTCCCTCGTGGGCGGGGCAATCGGCACGCTCGTGGGAGTTGCGATGCCGCTGTCAGTCCGCTATTTTACCGACTATTCCGTGCCGATTTCGATCTGGTCCGTCGTCATCGGACTTACCGCCGCGACCTTGGTGGGCGTGATCTTCGGCACTTATCCGGCCACTCGTGCTGCACGGCTCGATCCCGTGGAGGCGCTGAAATATGAGTAGCCTCAGCAAACATGCGGTCAGTCATGAGTCCGAACTCGTAAAGTGTACCCTGCCGTCGAGCGGACTGACATTCCCGTCGCTACGTCCTCGTGAATTTGCTTTCACGGCGGAAGAGCGAAGCACCGTAACGATTCTCTTTGGCGGGCTGACCTGGAAGCACGAGCGCCTGATCGAGGGGCTCTTGGCCGGCGCCGGATACCGCTGCCAACACCTTCCGGAGACCGATCGCGCAGCACACGAACTGGGCAAGGAGTTTTGTGCAAGCGGCCTGTGCAATCCGGTGTACTTCACCGTCGGCAATTTGCTTCGCTTCCTTCAGGAAAAGGAGAGGGCCGGTTTATCTCGGGATGAGATTGTTTGCCGCTTCGTTTACTTCACAGCGGCCTGCGGTGGCCCCTGTCGGTTCGGCATGTATGAGTCGGAGTTCCGCATGGCGCTTAGAGCGGCCGGGTTCGACGGCTTTCGCGTGCTTTCATTCTCACAGGACCACGGCATTTACGCCTCCACCGGTCACAGCGGCCTACAATTCTCAGCGGATTTTGGCTGGAATGCGCTACATACCTTCGTTCTTGGTGACCTGTTAAATGGTGTGCAGCACCGTTTGAAACCGTTTGAGATCCATGCCGGGGCAGCTGACAGAGCTGTTGCCAGGGCGACAGATGTTATCGCCGAGCACTTCCAAAGCAGTCCAGGTTTTGAATTGCAGGAGATTTTGCCTGCGCTCCTACTCCCCGACATGAAATCTCGTTGGTATCGCTTCCCCAATTCGCTTGGGAAGCTGTGGTCGCATCTGTACGGCAATGCGCTGACCACAATCCTCCCCACTGCCGCGAATGAATTGAGTAACGTCGAAGTGGATTGGCTCCGAGTGAGGCCGGTCGTCAAGGTGATCGGCGAATTCTGGGCGCAGATGACCGAAAGCGACGGCAACTTCCGCATGTTGGAGTTCCTGGAGAAGGAAGGAGTGGAAGTCTCGATTGAGCCGATCAGTACATGGCTGCTCTACTTGCTTCACCAGAGAAAAGCGCGCGTCGCCTATCAACAAAGGATGGCAGCTCATACCGCTCCATGGACTTCCCCCGGGAAGGCTATCGCCGCTCGGGCTGCCTCGTGGGGCAAGCGGATGGGTTTTGCGCTCGGAATGAGAATTTATCTCCATCATTTCAACCGGTTAGCAAAACTGCTTTCGCTCCCCGACCAGATATTGGCGCCCCAAAAGGCGCTTGCGTCGTTGGCCGCTCCTTACTACAACACGTTTCTACGCGGAGGCGAAGGGCACCTGGAGGTCGGCAAAACACTCTACTACACGCAGCACAGAGCGTGTCATCTTGTGCTGGCACTCAAGCCTTTCGGCTGCCTTCCATCGGTCCAGTCGGATGCGGTGCAGGCATCGCTTGTGGAGAAATTCCCCGAGGTCAGCTTCCTGCCGATTGAGACCTCCGCGGACGGAGAAATCCACGCGTATAGCCGCGTCCAAATGGCGCTGTCCGAGGCCCGTGCAAAGGCATTGTTAGAGTTTGAGCAGGCACTCAAGACAGCGCATCATTCACTCGAAGAGATTCGCACCTTTGTTGCGGCCCACAGGGAACTGCGTTCTCCTCTCTCATCGATTCCGCGCCACCCCGGCGTCGTCTCTACAGCTGCGAATTTTCTGTTGTACGCCGATCAACTGATGTCCGCCCGCTTTACGGAAGGCACCGGGCCGCATTCGCAACGAGAACGCGGAGTGTACTCTCCAGTTCTCGATCAAATTCATTCCACACAGGAGATTGAGTCATGAACGATCTTCCCAGATCCACGACTGAGCATGATCCTTCGTATCGCATCAGCACTACCCTTAACGACGAGTTGATGAAGGGGCAACGTTCGCAAGTTGCCCCGCCACTTGGGCGAGTCCCACAGACTTTGCCGGAACCCGTGTTTCCGCAACATCGGTGGCTGTTCGCCTCCCCGGACGAAGCCTATTTGCCGAAGAACGGAAAGCGGCATTGGACTGTTCCGCAGATTTACCACACGATGCGGGGCTGGATGTTTCCATATTTCCGCTCGCGTCTTGCACGTGGCGAGTTCCATCCGATCATCGCTTACCTCTTCAACGAGTGGAAGTGCAACCTGGATTGCAACTACTGCTGGGCCTACGACAATCGCGTTAGCGGGATGACGGAAGACATTGCCAGGCGGTCGATTGACTGGCTGCATTCGACAACATGCC
>Ga0326727_10007282_pt1 | contig 29403 bp, 27 predicted proteins | sample MB2enrmetagenome_FD_207643 | JGI IMG/M metagenome (GOLD analysis project Ga0326727, IMG submission 207643) | Lab enriched peat soil microbial communities from McLean, Ithaca, NY, United States - MB29MY | ecosystem: Environmental > Terrestrial > Soil > Wetlands > Peat | place: USA: New York... | reverse complement strand
CGCGCGCCCCGCCAGGTCCGCATCAAGGCGGTGGACGGGCTGATTTCGCGTCCCGACGGCAACGATGTGTCCATGGATCGGGAGAGCTTGAATCTGGCCAAGGCGCAACTTGAGTTCAAGGTCGGCGTGGCCCTGCTGCGCAGCGAGAATCAGAAGGTGATGGACGCCATCCACGCCGACGGCAAGTAGTGAGGGCCGCCGGATCGGCTTTCCGAAGGCGCGCAAGCCGGCGGATGGAGGCGGGCCAACCGGCAGACCCGGGCTGGCCAGGCCGCAGAGAGGATGAGCCGCAATGAACATGTTTGGATTGATGGAGACCTCCGGCAGCGCCATGCAGGCCGAACGCATGCGCGCCGAGGTGGTGGCGGCCAACATGGCCAATGCCGAGACCACCCGCACCGCGAGCGGCGGGCCTTATCGCCGCCAGCACGTAGTCTTTGCCGCCGATCGGGGCGACCCCGGATTCCTCGACTCCATGGCTGCGGCATCGGGTACGGCGACTTTGAGCTCGTTGGCCTCCGCGGCTCTGCCCACTCTTAACCCCGCTGGGTCGATGCCGGTTGCCCCTGGAGTGCATATTGTGCAGGTGGTCGAAGATCCCTCGCCTCCGCTCCAGCGCTACGATCCCGGCCATCCCGACGCAGGGCCGGATGGGTATGTCTCCTATCCGGACATTAATCCCCTCACAGAGATGGTGGACCTCATGGGGGCGACACGTGCATATGGTCTCAATAGCGCTGCCGTGCAGGCCGAGAAGGGCATGATCGGTTCGGCGCTGGAGATTGCAAAGTCGTAAAGGGCAGCGGATGCGAACCGCCGGGACGGCCCTGAGCATGGCGAGCCGGGACCGGCCGCCGCTGGAGGAAGAATGCAAACCGCAATGAGCTTGATGACCCAGGCAACAGCCCAACTGCCGAGCCTCTCTGGATCGGGCGCCTCGCTGGCCTCATCGCTGGCCGGAGGGACAACTGCCGCGCCGGCTCCCTTTTCCGATCTGCTGACCGATGCGGTCGGGCAGGTGAGCGCGCTGGAGAACCAGGCCCACGCGGCGGTGTCCGGGCTGATGACCGGCTCGGGCGTGGATGTACACCAGGCGATGATCGCCACCGAGAAGGCGAGCATGGCCTTCGAACTTGCCCTGGCAGTGCGCAACAAAGCGGTTCAAGCCTACCAGCAGGTGATCGGAATGCAGTTCTAGAGCCGCCTTTTGGCGGGTGCTTGAGGCCGTGTTGACCCAGGGGCCGTGAAGCAAGCCAGGCGCCGGCAGCCGGCGGGCCTCGGAAACGACGGGAAAGCGGCAGGACACGGGAGCCATGGCCAGCGGAACACAATTGGAGAAAAGCGCGCCGCCCGCACCCGGTCAACCTCAGTGGACGGACCGGCTGGCTGGAGCGTGGGGGCGGGGGCGGGTGAGTTGGGCGGCGATGCAGCCCGCGCAGCGCATCTGGGCGCTGGTGGCCGCCGTTCTGATCGCCATTCTGGCCGCTTTCTTGCTCTGGAATGCTCTGCGCACCGATTGGCGCATTCTCTATGCCAACCTGGACCCGGAGGATGCGCGCCAGACCGGACTGATCCTCACCCAGGCGCAGATTCCATTTCAGCTGACCGCCGATGGGGCGGGCATCCAGGTTGCGGCCGCGCAACTGAACAAGGCTCGCCTGGCGACCGCCGCCAAGGGAGGAGTCAAGAGCGGCCGGCTTGGTTTCGAGATCTTCGACAAGCCCAATTGGGTGGGTTCGGAGTTCGACGAGCAGGTCAACTACCAGCGGGCGCTGGAGGGAGAACTGGAGCACACCGTCGGATCGCTCTCCGATGTGGAGTCGGCCCGGGTTCATCTGGTGCTGCCCCACGACTCCCTGTTTCGCGATCAGGAGCGCCCGGCCAAGGCTTCGGTGGTGATCAAGCTGCGCCATCGCTCCCTGGCCGACGGCGAGCCGGAGGCCATCCGCAACCTGGTGGCTTCCGCCGTCGATGGCCTGGCCCCGGAACGGGTGGTGCTGGTCGACGCGGCCGGCCATCTGCCGCTGGGACCGAAGACCGCGGATGCGATGCGGCTGAGCGCCGAGGAGGCTCTTGAAGAGAAGCTGATCGCCACCCTCGAGCCGGTGACCGGGGAAGGCAATGTGCGCGCTTCGGTGACCCTGGATTACGACCCTGCCGCGACCGATGAGACCGAGGAGAGTTACGACCCGGATCAAACCGTGACCCTCTCCATGCAGCGCACCGAGCAGACCACCGGCGCACAGCCGGTGGCGGCGGGAGTCCCCGGCACCGCTTCCAACGCGCCCAACACCCAGGCCTTGCCCGTCTACCCCCGGCAGAGTACGCCGCCGGAGAGCGCCAAGACCGAGTCCGGGACCTACGGGGCCTCGAAGACGGTGCGCCACGTGATCGAGAATCCAGGCCGGGTACGGCGGCTGACCGCGGCGATTCTGGTCAACGACCGGCTGACCCAGGCTGCTTCCAAGGGAAAGGGCCCGGTGTGGCAGTCCCGATCGGCCGACGAGCTGCGCAATCTGACCGCGCTGGCCCAGGCGGCGGTGGGCTTCGAGACCGCGCGCGGGGATATGCTGACGGTCCAGGATCTGGCCTTCGCCGAGAACCGGCCCATTCCCCCCCTCTCGCTGACTGAGCAGATTCTGGCCATGGTCGAGAAATCGCCGGTGCTGGTCAAATATGCGGCTCTGCTGGCCGGCCTGCTGGTGGTGCTGGCCTTCGGCGTTCGGCCAGCGCTGGGCCGCGCCAGGTCCGCGGGCAGAGGATCGTCCAGAAAGGGCGCAACCAAGGAGTTGCCCGCCGAAACCGTGGCTGCTCCGCGCCTCCCCTTGAAACCCCCCGAACCGCCCGAGCACGACCCGGAGCGGATCAGGGCGCAGGAGATCTTCGAACAGGTAACCGGCCACCTCAAGCGCGAACCGACCCAGAGCTCGCGTTTGTTGCAGAGCTGGATTCATTCCGACTGAGCCGGCGAACTGCCCGGCAGAGCAAGGACGGGCAAGCCGGGGGGAGCAGCGGGAGCCAACCAGAACCGGGGGCTGAGAAGAAATCGCAGGCAGAAACAGTAGACAAGGGACGCATCAGAAGAAGGGACCGGGGCCTTGGCCGATCAGGGAACAGAGAGCGGAGCAGCACGGCGGCGCCAGTCGTCGCAGTTGTCCGGAATCCGCAAGGCGGCGGTCCTGCTGGTGGCGGTAGGCGAGGAACTTGCCAAGGAGATCCTGCGCGCCCTGCCTGAGGCGGACGTTCAGCGGCTCACCGAAGAGCTGGCCGACCTGCGCGGCATCACGCCGGAGCTTTCGACGGAGATCCTGGAGGAGTTCTGGGAGCTTCTCGAGACGCAGAACTTCATGATTCACGGGGGTCTCGACTACGCCAGCCGCCTGCTCATCGATACCTTCGGCAAGGAGCGGGCAGACGATTTGCTGATGCTGGTGCGCCGTTCGCAGGAGGAAGCCCAGGGCAACTTGGCCAAGCTGCAGCGCACCGATCCCCAGCAGTTGGGAAAGCTGCTGGATCAGGAACATCCGCAGACCATCGCTCTGGTGCTGGCGCACCTTGACCCGCGGCGAGCGTCGATGGTGCTCGACAACCTGAGCGAAGACCACAAGGTGGTCTCCATCCAGCGGCTGGCCGAGATGCGCCAGTTCTCGCCGGAGATGGCGCAGAAGGTGGCCCACATCCTGCACCGGCGCCTGGAAAACGTGGGCGACACGGCGCGCAAGAGCTATTCCGGCTTCAAGGCGGTGGCCGACCTGCTCAACCGGCTCAATGCCGAGGAGTCAAAGAAGATTCTGGAAACGATTGAGGACGGTCAGCCGGAGCTGGCCCTGAGCATCCGCAACCTGATGTTCACCTTCGAAGACCTGGTCACGGTGCCGCCGGCCACCATCCGCGAGATCGTCTCCGGGGTCGACAAGCGGCAATTGGCCATGGCGCTGCGCGGCGCCAACGACGAGCTGAGGGCCCAGATCTTCAAGTCGATGAGCTCGCGGGCCGTGGAAATGCTCAAGGAGGACATGGAGGTTCTGGGACCGGTGCGTTCGCGCGAGGTCGGGCAGGCCCAGCAGGAGATCCTCAACTTGGCGCGGCGGCTGGAAGCCGAGGGAAAGGTAATTCTCAAACTGGAGACCGGTGACGAGATGCTTGCGTAAGCGGGAACCGGGAGCAGGGATCGGGGATCAAGGCACAGGGATCGGCAGAGCCCCATCGCGGCACAATGCCGGGAAACGGGGAAGAGGGATCAGTGAAATGGGAGCAGAAGCAGCCTCTTGCGGCGAGGAGCCGGTAACTCATCCCTGAGCCTTGAACCCCAACCCCTCAAGAAAGGGATGGCTTGCAACAGACTGGACCGGCAATCGGATCTGGCGTGCATGGGCGGATCGAGACCTTCGAGTATCCGGCCGGCCCCGATGCGCCCTCCTGGGCGGGCTGGGAAGGGTGGGCGGAGGCGGGATCGGCGGAGGCTGGGGCCGGTTTGTCCGGAGACCCGAAATCGGGTTCTGCCGGGAGCGCCGTCGAGACTCGACTGCGCGCCGAATTCGAACAGCGGCTGGGGGAGGAGACGCGCCGGTCGTCTGACGCCGGCCGTGAACGAGGCCGCCAGGAGGGCCGCCAGGCCGAACGCGAAGAGCAGTCCTCTGCACAGGCGGCTCAGCAAGAGCGGCGCATGGGTCAGTCCGCCGAGCTGATTGAGAGCTTTGCCCAGGAGCGCGACCGCTACCTGCGCGCCGTCGAGCAGGAGGTGGTCAAGCTGGCGCTGGCGGTGGCCGCGCGCATTCTGCGCCGCGAGGCGCAGATGGACCCGCTGCTTTTGACCGGTGCGGTGCGGGTGGCCCTGGGGCAACTCTCCGCATCGACGGCGGTGCGGCTGCGCGTGCCTCCGGCCGAGATCGACCTGTGGACCGAGGCCATGGCGCTGCTGCCGAATCTCGCCGTCAAGCCCGCCGTGGTTGCCGGGGAGGGAATGCGGCTGGGCGACTGCGTCATCGAGACCGAACTGGGTTCGGTCGACCTGGGCATCCGGTCCCAACTGGGTGAGATCGAGCGCGGATTCTTCGACCGCGCCGGCGGGTCGAGAGCAATCTCCGCCGCTGCTGCCGGCGATAGCCCAAGGACTCCCTTGGAACCCCGCCCATGAACGCGATTCCCACACCCCTCTTGTCGCGCTTTTTCGCCCGCCTCGATCGCGGTCAGCCATGGCGCTGGCGCGGTCATGTTCTCGAGTCGGTGGGCCAGACCATCGAGTCGGCCGGGCCGCTGGCTTCGGTGGGCGAGTGCTGCGAGATTCAGGAGCAGTCCGGCCGCCGGCATCTGGCCGAAGTGATCGGGTTTCGCGGCTCGAATGTGCTGTCGATGCCGGTCGGGACGACGGAAGGCATTCGCTTCGGCGACCCGGTGGCGGCACTGGGCGTCCGCCCGGAGATCGAAGTGGGTCCGGCGCTGATGGGCAGAGTCTTGAATGCGCTGGGGACGCCCATTGACGATGGCCGGCCGCCCGCCGCCGGCCAGGCGCTGCCGCTCGACGGCGCCGTCCGTTCGCCGCTGGAGCGGGTGCCGATTCGCACTCCGCTCGGTACCGGCATCCGCGTCCTCGACGGCTTGCTGACCGTTGGCCGCGGCCAGCGGGTGGGCATCTTTGGCGGCTCGGGAGTGGGCAAGAGCACGCTGATCGGCATGATGACCCGCAATACCGAAGCCGATGTGACGGTGGTGGGCCTGGTGGGTGAGCGGGGACGGGAAGTGGGCGAGTTTCTTGAGGATTCGCTCGGCGCCGAAGGGCGCGCGCGCTCGGTGGTGGTGGTCGCCACCTCCGACGAGTCGCCGCTGCTGCGCATGAGAGCGGCAATGGCCGCCACCACGGTGGCCGAGTTCTTTGCCGCCCAGGGCAAAAACGTTCTGCTGGTGCTGGACTCTTTGACCCGCTTCGCCATGGCCGCGCGCGAGATCGGGCTGGCTGCCGGGGAGCCGCCCACGGCCAAGGGGTATACGCCCTCGGTTTTTACCCGGCTGGCCCGCTTGGTAGAGAGAACCGGGCAGTTTCGCACCGGATCGATTACCGCCTTTTACACCGTATTGATGGAGGGCGACGACCAGCAGGATCCGCTGGTGGACGCGGTACGCTCGCTGCTGGATGGCCACGTGGTTCTCTCCCGCGCCCTGGCTGCCGAGGGCTGGTATCCGCCGGTCGAGGTGCTGGATTCGATCAGCCGCCTCATGCCGGTCGTTACCCAGCCGGAGCATCGCGAACAGGCCGCCCTTTTGCGCCGTCTGATGGCGGTCTACGCACGCTCCGAAGACCTGGTGCGCATCGGGGCCTACAAACCCGGCTCGGACCCGGATCTCGACCGCGCGCTTCAGGCGCGGGGAGCAATGCGCGCCTTCCTGACCCAGGACGCACATGAACAGCTTCGCTTTGCCGATTGCCTTCACCGCCTGGCAAAGCTGGCCGCGGAGGTGTGAGCGATGGCCGTCTCGCGCGCGCTGCGCCGCCTGCTTCGCATCCGGGTTCTCGAAGAAGAGCAGTGCCATCTTGCGCTGGAGTCCGCGCTGGGGGACCTGAAAGGTCTGGAACATGCGCTTGAAGGCACTGCGGGGAGGGATCGCCGCGGCAGGAGCCTGGTCCAGGCCAGCGCCCGCAGCGGGGAGTTGCCGGACCGGCTGGCTGGGCTTCAGGAGACGGTCACGGCCAAGCGGGTTGCCGCGCTGCTGCTTCCAAGGATTGCGTCGGCGCAAACGGATGTGAGCGAACTGCGCCAGGAGTTTCTGGAGAAAAGGGTCGAGCGACGCCAGGCCGAGACCCTGATTGAGGAGACCGAAGCATGCGACGCCCTTGAAGCTGGCCGTCGCTCTCAGCAGGCTCTCGACGACTGGTATCGCTCCGGCTTGCACCGGTCTCAGAGCGATGCGGAGCGTAATCGGTCGGTTCTTGCCGGGGCCTCCGGTCCGGAGTCAGAGCCCCCGGAGGATGAAACTTGAGAGAGAATTTACATCCGAGTCACCCGGCCTTCCTGAATTGGAATCAAGGGTCCAATTCGTGACAGTGCTTTAACCCGCAACGGTCAGCCTTTGGCACGGCATCTGCTCTATACCCATCCATGACGGTTGCCGCAGGAATCGAGATCGCGACGGGGAGTCGAACAGAACTTGGCCAGAGTCATGCATTCGCCTCAACACCGGGAAAGGCATCGAGCGCCGGAAGGGCCATTGAAGCACCAGGGAGTTCTTCAACCGCTTCCCAGCCGGGCGCAGCGAGCTTTAGTTCCAGTTGGCAGTCCCTGCTGGCGGATCTGAATGCCAAAGGGGAGAGCCTGGGCGAGCCACAAGGCGGAGCTGAGGGAATGGGGGCCTCCGCCGCCGCTTGGTTGGCTGAAGCTGCTGGAAGCATGCCTCCGGTAAACCCGGGCCTTGCGGGCGGCCTAGCCTTGCCCCTGCTACCTAAGGGGAAGAACAGCGCGGCGTCCGGCGGGACGGGTCTGTCTCCGGCTCGTTCTCTGTCTCCGGCTGTTTCCCGGAGCGGGGCTTCCGCTCGGCGGATTGGAGGAGCCGCGCCTAGTCAAGAGCCAGCCAAGCCGGCAGTGAAGAGTCCGCCAAGCTCCAGCGCGGGGGCCTCTGCCAATGGTGTTGGCCCGGCCCGAAGCGGAAATAGCGTCAAGCCGGAGACGGTCGCGAACAGAACCGCGCCGGCGCAACTCTCCCGCACAAATGTGAATGCCGGTGCGACGATGGCGGTACCGGGTACCCCCGTTCCGCCGCCAAGCCCGGTTGCAACACAGCCACAATCCTCGCCTATCGGTCTCTTTTCGGAAATGCCCGCCGGCTTATCACGGACGATCGTCAGCTTGGATTCATCTCATCCAGACCCCCCGCACAATGCCGGTGGAGGGACGGGCGCAGCCGCAGACATCGGAGATTCCGCGAATGGGAGCCCCGGAATGCTCACCTCCGGCCGCACTCATCCACCAGTGGCGCAAGAAGCGGCAAGCGCACTCATAACTCAGCCCCCAGCGGCGCGAGAAGCGGCAAGCGCACTCGTAACTCAGCCCCCGGAGGCGCGAGAAGCGGCAAGCGCGCTCGTAGATCCGGCTGCGACCGGGTCCGGTACACGGGAAGCGCCTGAGAGGGCTTCGCCGGCTCATGGCCTGACGGCGGTTACAGGAGGGGCTATTGGGCCGCTGTCGGAAGATCGCGATGCAACGGCAGCATCCGTGTCCGTTGGAACGGGATCCCCGGCAGTTGGCCTAGACGCCTCATCGCTGGAACAGGTTCGTTCCGAGGTTGAGAATCCGCAACAGACCGTCACTCCGAGCCAGATTCAGGCGCCCGCGATGAGCCCGGGGCCGGAATCGGCCTGGCACGCGACAAATGCCGATGGAGTCAATTCAGGGTCCGCGGTTGAAGTTGCGCGCGCCTTCCCATCGGGCCCAGCGCCGGTCGCGCCGGACCATGCAGACGGCAAAGGTCAGGGCGGCAGGGCGCGGGCCTCGACAGAAGCCGATTTGCGGCCCGCGCACACGCCCGGCACGGCCCAATCGCTCCAGCCGGGTAGCCCTGTTTCCGGGAGCCCGCCCGTTGCAGCGGCTGGGGATGCGGCGACCTTGATGCGCGACCCAGGAGCCATGCGCGGGTCGGCGAATGCGGCTCCCGAGACAACCGGAGGTTCGTCCGGCGGGGCTTCCATGTCCGACTCTCGCGAGGCTTTTGCAACGCTCGATGCGGGTGGCGCGACAGCAACTCCCACATGGGTTCATGCCGGAGCACAGCGGGCCGAAGCCGGATTCCAGGACCCGTCTCTGGGCTGGGTCGGGGTGCGAGCCGAGACCAGCGGCGGCGGAGTTCATGCCGCTCTGGTGCCCGGTTCGGCCGATGCGGCCCAGGCGCTGGGCGGCCACCTGGCGGGATTGAATGCTTACCTGGCCGAGCAACGCACACCGGTGGAAGCCGTGACGGTGGCCGCGCCCGAAAGTCATTCAGGCAGTCTTGCAATGGACCAGGGTGGGAGTCAGGGCATGAATCAGGAGGCCAGCCAGAACACGGGGCAGGGAACCGGGCAGGGAGAAGCCGAGGGCCGGCAATCCAGCCCGCAGAGCAGCCCGCAGAGCAGCCCGCTCGCTTTCACGGCCCCAAATCTTTCGGCCCCGGCACAAGCCGGAAGCCTGGATGCAACAGATCGTACGGCCTTCCGCAGCGGCACTCACATTTCAGTCATGGCCTGAGGCGGGAGCGAGGAGAACCAAGGCTGCCGGACAAAAACCGGATGGTGGGCCGGCAGGCCAGTCAGAAAGAAATCGGGCATGAGGGGATCCGGAACCGATCCGCATAGAAACAGACCGTGCACGGACAGAAGGAAGGCAGGGAGGGGAAATGGCAGCATTGGCAGGAATCCTGAATCACTCATTGACGGCGGGGCAGGCGCTCACGAGCAAGAGCGCGACTCCGATGGCCAGTTCAGCGGCCGCCAGCGGCAGCGCGTCCAGCGCAAGCAGTTCGAGCAGTTCATCGTCCACCATCTCGGCCAACGACTTTCTCACCTTGCTGGTGACCGAGATGCAGAACCAGGACCCGACCGCGGACACCGACCCGAACGAGTACATCAACCAGTTGGTCAATGTGAACAGCCTGGAGCAACTCATCGATATCAACCAGACGTTGACTACCGATCTGGGCAGCACCGCAACCAGCGCCGGCGGAACTACGCCAGCTGGTCAGGTGGCCGCGTCCACGTCCAGCCTCACCGGGAAGACCGCCAGCGGCGCAAGCCCGCAGGTTCAGGCGGGTCAACTGGCCGCCGCTCCTTCCGCCGTTTCCAGCTCCGGCGCAGCCAGCGCTTCGCAAGCCTTGGCTGCGCGGCCCAAACACGCTCCCGGCAATCTCAGCGTTCCCGATGCCACGCCCGCGGCGCTTCGCGTGGCTCAGTCTCTGAGCGGGCGGACGCACGCGCAGTCGATCGCCAGCCGGCTGCCTGGGGCCCAATGATGGCCGTTTAACCGCCGGCCGTGAAGGCCTGCTCCAACCTCGGACGAAACTCACAGGAGATCCACAATGGCAAGTTTCTACATTCCACTGACGGGCCTCGACGCCGATTCGACGGCGCTGAACACCATTGCCAACGACCTTTCCAACATGAATACGACCGCTTTCAAGGCGCAATCGACCGACTTTTCCACCCTCTTTTACCAGCAGATCGGCACCAGCGGCTCGGGCAACGCGATCCAGGTCGGCAGCGGGGTCCAGGTAGCCGCCAACGCAACGGATTATTCGCAGGGTTCCATCAACTCAACCGGCGTTGACACCGACGCTGCCTTGAACGGAAACGGCTTCTTTGTATTGAACGGCGGGGGCACGAATATCTACACCCGCGCCGGCGACTTCTCGCTGGCCCCGAACGGCAACCTGGTCAGCTCCGACGGCCTGAACGTGATGGGATACCCGGCCCTCAATGGGGTCGTGAACACCACCGCCCCATTGACCGCGGTCAACGTCCCCGAAGGTCAGGTACAGGCGCCCAGCGCAACCACCACATTCGGAATGACCGCAACGCTCGACTCCGCGGCCGCGGTGGGCACCAGCGTACCGGCCCAGGTGCAGGTCTACGATTCGCTCGGTAACAGCTACGAAGCCACCGTGACCTACACCAAGACGGGAACCAACGCCTGGTCCTACGCCATCACCATGCCGGATACATTGCCAGCCACCCCTCCGGTAGCGGCGAATGTGACCACCGCCGTGACGCCTACCGCGACGGTTTCCGGAGCCAACACGCTGTATGCCTACGAATTCGGATCGAGCGACGGAACGCCGGCCACGGTCGATGGGGGAAGCACATTGACAATCGGCGGAGCGGTGGTGGCAATTCCTCCCGCGGGCGAGTCGGTTGCCGCATTGCAAGGCCAGATCAACGGCCTTGGCGTGGCCGGCGTGTCGGCGGGCTTGAACAACGGCGTGTTGACGGTCACTGCGAAGACAGTCACCGCTGTCGTGAGCAATGTCAGCCGGGATATGGTTGGATCGACAATCAATTACGACTTCGGATCGAGCGGAGCGACACTGGCCACAGTCAATCCCGGAACGAACTTGTCAATTACCGGCGTGACCGCGGCGGGCGCAACGGCGACCATCACCGCGCCAACGGTCGCACCAGGGGAATCGGTGGCCACCTATGCGACGGCATTGCAGACCGCGGTGACCCTGGCGGGGCTGAGCGGCGTCACCGTCTCGAGTGTGGGCGGCGTAGTCACGCTTACAGGCCCGAATATGACGACCACCGGCAGCGTCATTCAGGATCCGGTGGCTTCGGCCAACGCCGCCGGGGCGCTTGCCTTCGATTCCAACGGCAACTTGGTCAGTCCGGCCGCGGATGTAAGTGGCATCTCCTTTGCCGGGCTCTCCGATGGAGCGGCGACGGTGAACATGACCTGGGATCTGCTTGGCGCCAGCGGCGCTCCGACCATTAGCCAGGTCGACTCGACCTCCTCGGTCTCCGCGACCACCCAGAACGGTTTCGGCAGCGGCGAATACCAGAGCTTCTCCATCGGCTCGGATGGCACGGTGACGGCAACCTTCTCCAACGGCCAGAAATTGAATGTCGGACAACTGGCGCTCGCCAATGTGGCCAATCTCCAGGGACTGCAGGATATTGGCAACAGCGAGTATTCGACCACGCTGGCCAGCGGCACGGCCGCGATCGGCACCTCGGGAACCAATGGACTGGGCACGCTGCAGGGCGCCGCGGTGGAGGAGTCCAACGTCAACATTTCCGCCGAGTTCTCCGATCTGATCATCGCTCAGCGCGGTTTCGAAGCGAATTCCAAAACGATCACCACCTTCGACACCATCACTGAGGAAACCATCAACATGATCCACTAAGGCGCATTTCTCACCAGCAAGATTGAAGTGCGGTAACGGGTTTAAGGAATGACTAGGGAAGGCCGCCGATTCATGGCATGACTGCGTTGTCGAAGCGCAGTTAGAGTCAGGGAAAGGCGGCCTTTCCAGTGACAGAGTGCGTTACAGTTGGGCTGTGCTATACCGGCTCTACAAAGCAGCGGACTTTGCCGATCTCTATGCGATCGAGGAAGCCTGCTTTCAGCCGCCTTTGCGCTTTGGGCGCAGATATATGCGGCAGCTGATCGACCGCTCCAACGCAGCGACGTGGATCGCCGATCAGGAAGGCCGGATGGCGGGCTTTGCCATCGTCGAGTGGGCTCGGGAGACGAACGGAGTCGCGGCGTATCTTCAGACGCTTGAAGTTCTCCAGGACCGGCGCGGTCAGGGCATTAGCGGGGAATTATTGCGGCGCGCGGAGAGCTCAGCGGGCGCTGCCGGCGCACAACGGATATGGCTGCATGTGGACGCGAAGAATGCCGACAAACATGTATGGGAACTTGCCTGCCCAGTCGATGAGGCTTGCGCTTTGCGAGAGTTCATGCCAGATCATTCCCGTCTTTTTGTCCCGGTAGCGGAGGATGAACTTGAGTTCTTCCTGGGCATGGACGAGGTCACCAACGCCGATGGCCGCATCGGCGGCAACCAAGCCGTCCCCGGCGAAGAACCATTCGTATAGCGGCCTCCGCGCGGCGCGAGAGGGGCCGTAACCGGCAACGTAGCCGCAGCCAAGATCGGGGTTGCAGACCCATGCCTGATCGAGCGCGATTTCGGACACGGCGATTGCCCGGTTGACTCGATCGTCGGGAGTCTCCACCTGCAGCAAATCGTTGCGCACGTCGCGAACATGCGCAGCGGCCTCGGCTTCGAGGGTCTCGCCGTCGCGGATCAACTCGCGGAACAAGAGGCCGGGATCGCCTGCTTGCGGCGGGTTGAGCGCGACAAAAACCCGGGCGACGCCGGAGGGCGCGGGGTGCAACGTGAAGCCGAAGCCGGTTTCAGCGACGCCATGCGCGGTGCGATTGTCGGGATTATCGTGAGCCGCGATATCCGGCGAGCCTGCCACCGCAGTGAAGCCGCCGGCCGGCTCAGCCAGAACAAAGGCCGAAAGCGATGAACTCCATTCAATATATTGGCCACCTGCCGCGGCAGGCCACATGAGGTTCAGAACCGGCGTTGCACGGACTTCGATCTCGATGGGCTTTCCGCTCTGAACGGAATAGGTGAGAATGGCGCCAGCGCGATCCAGGGGAACAAACAGCTTTTCACGAACGATGAAGTTCGGCCCTAGATAAATACGTGTTGCCGCATCCGGCTGGAAGATGACGCGGGCGAGAATGCCGGAGCCCTCGATCGCGGTGCTGGCGCCGGCAGGGCGAAAGGCGACCCGGTAGTTGCCGAGAATCTGGAATGGATAGGCCCAGACTTCGAGACCCTCCGAGGCATAGCCCTGAATCACCGCGCGCCGGCCATGGACGGCAAGGAAGCGGCGAGAGACAACCGCATCCTCGTCTAGCATGTGGTTCCATGCGAGCCGAGGAGCAGGAACGGCCTGCTGCGCGAGTCCGCCGACGGCAAGCAGAGAGAGGCCGGCGGCCCCGGCCAATAGGCGCGAGATTCTGCCCGCACGCATTGACCGGCGGCATGTGGAGATCGGCGATTTCACAAGATAACTCTCGGGCATATTCCATCTCCGGGCCGATCGAGGTGAAGCGCGACCACGCAGCGAAACCGACGCTGGAATGTTCGCAGGCCTCCGTTGGCCCCGGCTGAAGAAGCGCATTCAATTACCAGGAGAATGTTATCGTCTTTGTTCGATAGCCGGGGAGGTTCGGAAACTCGACGGTGACGGGGCGCAAGCCGTGATTCAAGTCTCCCAGCGCGGCGCCATCGGCATGCACCTTGAGATTGGCAACGTTTTCGCGAAGCAGCAGTTGGTAGGATGCCCCGCCGAATCCCTCCAGAGAACTTGACCTTGCGATGGAGATGCGCCTCGAGGCGATCGACTCACGCCAGGGCGACTGCGTTGCCCTGGTTCGCGGGCCATTGGTCTTATTCGCGGCGACGGAGAACGCTCCGGCTGTCACGCGCAAACAATTCCTTACCTCGCAACGCATTCCAGGTCAAGCTGCCTTGCAGGTCGAAACCACTTCCGGCCCGCTGCGCATGGTTCCATACACGGAGATTGGTGACAGCACCTATAGAACCTACCTAACCGTGAGTTGACCTGCCGCTTCCTGGGTTGTCGCTTGTCAGAATGCCATCCGGGCGCAGAGCGGCTTTGCGCTTAGTAGGAATGCGAAGCTGGTCTTGCAATGAGCTCTTTCATCTTGAGATAGACTGCGTTGGTCCATCCGAAACCGACCTCGTTGGTCTTGTAGCCGGTGCTGACTTGAACGTCGGAGTTGCCGGAGATCACGTTATACTTCTCGCGGATGGTGCCATCCCTCGCAAAGCCAGTATCCACGGTTGCGTCGAAAGCGCGGGCGATGCGTGCGGCATCCGCATGAAAGCCTGCGGTGTCAAGCCCTGCGACGGCGATCCAATTCGTTGGAGCCCAGCCGAATGGCTCATCCCACTGCATCCCAGTCTGGGTATTGCTCATGGATAACCCGCCGGGCCGCTCGAACACATCGAGTTTGCCCACTATCTGCCTGGCCTGTTCCCGGGCCGCTACTCCGGCCCACAGGGGATAAAGCGATGTGATGTAGGCATAAGTGGATGGCTTGGCATGGACAAAGTCATAGTCCGCGAAGACGCCCTCCTTGGGCCGCCATAGATGGCGTTGGATCGCAGAGGCGCGTGCCTTCGCGCGATGGTCCCAGCGAGCCGCATCATGCGGCATGCCAAGCAGATGCGCAAAGTGCTCCAAGTCCCGTTCATAACGGTAGAGCAGGCTGTTCAGGCATACGGGCGCGTAATGATGCGCGGCGCCGTCGAAGGGGCCGGAGCGAAAACTGGGGTCAAAGCCGGATTCGCGCATTGCGCGGTCCCCAAGATAAAAATCCCGGCTCAGCCGGTAGCCCTGCGCCCACGCCCGGGCACACACCGGACTCACGCGCACGTCCCAACTGGTCTGCTTGAGTTTCCCCGCCTCGGCGTCGCTCGGGTGCTCCGAGCCCTTCACAAGAAAGGCCTCGCCGCCTTGGTGCGGATGCGCCACCAGCCAGCGGATCACGTCAGGGTAGTAAGTGCTGTCGTCGGCCATCTCCGGAACTGGCCCGGCTCCGTAGTCGAAGTAGCGCGCCAGCCCGGTCGTCCCTGCCCGGTGTTCCGGCCGCTCCCAGGTACCGTAATCCTTCTCCGCCAGCCTGTAGCCGCGCTTCAGCCAGTTCCTCGCATCGGCCCGCTCCTCGGGGGTGGCGGCAAAGCTGGCTGGATTCTCATACACCCCCCGGATCATCGAAGTCAGAAACGGCGGTTGCGACCGCGTAACATAATAGGTCCGATTGGCGTTGAGAACCGCCCCGTAATGCTCTATCTCGAAGAGAAAGTTATCGACGATGCCTTTTGCCAGGGCCTCGCGGTGATCGACCTCCAGCCCAAGAAGAATGAAGTAGCTGTCCCAGCCGTACATTTCGTTAAAACGTCCGCCGGGAATCACGTAGGGGTGGGGCAGATACAGCAGTCCTGGAGCGGGCAGATCCTGAGGACGCACATCCGCAAGCTTCTCAATGCGCCGTGGCAGCGCAATCACGTGCACGTGGCACTTTTGCTCGACCGCGGCCGCCTCCGGTGGCGGGGGCAGTTCCGCAGGCAAATACAACACCGGCGGAGCGGAGGTCTTTACATCCACCAGCGAGTTGCAGTCGCTCATTAAGCGTGTAAGCGTGTCCCATGCGGCATGAATATAACGCAGAGTAGCCTCTGGGCTGGCTGCGGGCAGCGCAGAATTGTCAGGATTCTGCTCCCTGGCGCTCGGATTTGCAATTGCGGTCAAAGCGAGGAACAAGATGCAGAAAAACCTCATCCGGTCTCCAAAATCATTTTGTGAGAACTCCTGGAGTTTAATTCAAGGCGCGGCCGGCCCAATCCGGAATCGAGCCGGCCAAGTCTCGTGTTGACTCAAACAAAGCGGCGCGCTCGAGGCGCAAGCGATAAGGAGGAGACCGGCAATGAAGAAGCCTTGAGCCTGTTATTAACTTTCCCGCGGGTTGCGCTGGGAGCCAATTCTTCTCAGTTCAAGGAGCGAGGAGCGACACCTACCGGGTGTAACTTAGCGACGAGCGACGAAAGAATGGAGAAAACTGGCCCCAGCCCTGCGGGTTGCGCCGCCCGCGCGAATGTTAATAGCAGGCTCTAGCACAAGGACTGTACGTTGGATGGGAAAACTTCAGGATCAGCAGCTGACCATCGGGCTCGATCTGGGGGATCGGTCGAGCTTCTACTGTGTTCTCAACGGGGCAGGCGAGGTGATTGTTGAGGAGAAGGTCGCCACCAGCCCGGGAGCGATGAAGAATATCTTCGGGAGGATGCCGAGGGGCTGTATATGCATCCGCGCAGAAATAGAGGGACATCTGTGGCACACTGGTCAGTAGAGAACCTATGCTGCCACGCCTGTTGCGGTTGCATCCCAGCGCACGTCAACGCCTGATCCTGCCGAGCAAGGAAGCGGAGAGGGATGGGGCCTACCGCGTGGCCAAGCGGCTGCGCGGTGGTGCTGAACTCCGAGGGACATCGCAGCGGGGAATTGGCGAAGATCCTGCCGGCGCCGCGATCCAAGGTATCGGAGTGGTTGCAGCGTGATCGGTGCGAAGCAGTATATGGTCTGCTGGAAGGGCATCGATCCGGCCGGCCCCCGGAATTAACCGAGCAGCAACAGCAGCAGTTGGCCGACATTCTCGACAGCGGCCCGGTCGCTTTCGGCCTGGATATCGGTTCTATATCAGGCGGCGGCCTACAAGCAGGTTCCGATGATGGAAAAGAACGTCTTTGCAGCGACCGAAACGAATGTCTTTGGAACCTGGAACGTTGCCCGTGCTGCGATAGAGCACCGGGTCGAGGACTTTTGTCACGATCTCCACAGACAAGGCGGTGCGGCCAACCAGCATGATGGGAGCGACAAAACGCGCTGCGGAGTTGCTGATTCGCGCACTCCAGATCAATTGCAGAGAACTGCCGCGGGACGGGGTGTCGCCAACCTGGTGCTGCGGCTCAAAGAGCTTATTCCCGACTACAATCCCGGTGCCCAGCTTCTGCGAAGCGCCTTGTCCGTCAAAGCAGACCACCCGGTACGGGCCAAGGCCCAGATTCTCCATGGACAGGCGGAAGTTCCGGCGTTGCCCAAACGAGCGGCGGCAGTCCAAATGAACTGAGACGCTCGAAGCTCCACGGAATCGGCGATTTCCTTGTGTCTCGCCCATCCTTGAACCGAAGGTCCTGTTCCGGGCCGCGCCAGGCGCCAACTTCCTGGCACGGATCGGACGACAGCATCAAAGGCCGGCTGCATCCATCCGTACCGGAAGCGAATGATGATCGGCGGCTTGTTGCATTCCTATCAGGATTTGATCCCCAAGCCGGTCAAACATGCGGAACTCATTCGTCTTGAGCCCCCGGACTTTCGGCCGCAGAGAATCGGTTTTAGCCTGCCCGAAGTGTCGGTCGGCAATGTTCCGACAAATCTGCATCCTTTCGATCTGATCCGCGTCTTTCACCGCATCTTGACCTACAATTGATGCTATAGAGCCGTAGACAATTGAGGCGGCGATCATTGACTGCGTAAAGAGTTACTGCCAAGGAGGGTGGTGACGGCAAATCGTGCTATCACAACAACGTGCTTTCGATATTGTTCTCTCCATGCTGCTCATCCTGCTGCTGTCGCCCGTATTCCTTATCGTCGCCCTGATCATCAAGGTGACAGCGGGAGGCTCGGCGATCTACTGGTCAAATCGCGTCGGGAAGGACAACAGGCTTTTCTGGATGCCGAAATTTCGCACCATGCGAGCAGATACCCCGGAAGTCGCAACTCATCTGCTGTCGGACCCTTCGATGTATCTTACCCCCATTGGCCGTTTCCTTCGCCGGACCAGCCTCGACGAAGTGCCCCAACTGTTCAGTATTCTTGCCGGCGATTTGAGTTTTGTTGGACCGCGTCCGGCGCTCTTCAATCAAACCGACCTGATAGCGCTCCGAACCGAACGAGGCATCCATGTCATGGTGCCTGGGTTAACCGGGTGGGCGCAGGTTCACGGACGCGATGACTTGCCGATTCCAGCCAAGGTCCAGTTTGATTACGAGTATATGGAAAGAAAGTCCTTTGCTCTTGACCTTCAGATTCTTTGCATGACGATCATTCAAGTGTTGCGCTGCGAAGGTGTGAAATAGGCGCGGCGCACTGTTGTGAATGGAATATACATCCGCGCAGAATTAAAGGGACATAGCGATCGACAAAAATAGGTTACGTAGGACCGGATCGGTTCGGGGTGGGACTGCATTTCCGCGAAGATCCGCGCCAAGCTGGCGAACCGGGCGTTCACGCCTGCCAAGAAGCGATGGTGCGTCCCGTTCTTGCGGGTGTGCTGGCGCAGCCTTGCGGTGGGATTCAAGGCCGGCGAGGAGGGCGGCAACCGGTGCACTTCCAGCCAGTGGCGGTTGCATTTGAACCAGGCCCGGACCGCGGCGTCCTGGTGGCAGGAGGCGTTGTCCTGAATCAGGATCGCTTCCTGGCGGCGGTACCGCCGGGCGAGTTATTCGAGCAAGCCGAGATAGGTAGCGGCATTGAAGAGGGTCGCCTGGCGGTAATCGAAGCGCGCGCGCCAGAGTTCGATGGCGCCGAGAAGCTTTATGCTCTTGCGTTCTCCCGTCACGGCGACTTACGGCGGGTGCCCGACGCGGCTCCAGGTGGCGTGGATCGTCGCGTCTTGCCGGAAGCCGGCTTGGCCGGTGAACAGCAGCGCTCCGTGCCATAAAGTTTGTCGGCATCGCTGGGATGAATTGCGTTCCATGCCGGCGGTTGAATGCCCAGCACATCTCGACGCCCGCGAGCTTAGCCACCCCATACGGGCGATTGCTCGGCTCCAGCGGCGTGGTAGACATGTACTCCTCCCGGATCGGCTTGGGACATTCGCGCGGATAGATGCAGCTCGAGCCGAGAACGAGCAGGCGCTTGACGCCAAAGGCGTGTGCCGCCTCAATGACATTGGTCTGAATGGCGAGATTGTCGTAAATAAACTCCGCGGGCGGTTGCTGTTTGCCAAAATACCGCCCAGGTTCGCAGCAGCGAGAAACACATACTCCGGGCGCACTTCGGGAAAAAACGGATTACAGCCGCTGAATCGGCCAAATCCAACTCAGAATGGCCCCGAGTCGCCGCACGGTTTGCCTTCTGTATATTTTCATGACTGGCTTTATATATACGAAGGGGTGTTCCTCCCCTATGGAATCGGTGTGCCGCCACGCGGACCGTAGAGCCACTTGCCTCCCGCGCTGCCGAGCTGGCCGCGGGTCTTCACCGGCCGGCGAGGCCGCGTCGCCGCCCTGCAGCCGCCTCAGGACGCCCAACGAACCTTGCCTTTGCCTGTCCGCTCCCTGATCCACGGATTAGGGGAGGACACCCAGGGCTTGCTTTTGGCCATCCTTGCGGTTATGATCCACTAATGCAAGGTCAACCCTGTTGTCGCCGCTGTCCGCTGCTTCGCGCGCACAGGTGACCTGGGTCTGAAAGTCTAATCGAAATCCAAGGTTCCGATCGCCCGCGATACAGCCAAGCTGTCGCGGGCTTTCTATTTCTATCGGAAAAAGGGAAACATGACACAATTTGCAGAAGCAAAAGAGACCAAGGCTCAACGAGCAGAGCGCCTGAAGCGCGCGAAGAACCCCTGGGAGGCCTTTGACGAGGTTCGCGCATTCGCGCGCGCGGGCCGGACAAGCGTTGTGCCCGAGTGGGCCTCGACCTACTTCAAGTGGTGGGGCATCTACACCCAAGGCGACGGCGTGGGCGCAACCGGCGGCAAAGGCGGCGAAGGCCTGGCCTCCGACTATTTCATGATGCGCATCGGCATTCCCAACGGAATCGTCTCCGCGAGCCAGCTTCGCGTCATCGGCGGGCTGGCAAAGAAGTACGCCCGCAACCTGGCCGACATCACCACCCGGCAGAACATCCAGCTTCACTGGCTCACCATCGAATCGCTCCCCGAGGTAGTGGACGCCCTGGACGCGATTGGACTCTCGCCCAAGGGCGCATGCGGCGACGTGGTGCGCAACGTGACCGGCTGCCCGCTGGCCGGGATCGCCGCCGATGAAATCCTCGACGCTTCGCCGATAGCCCTCGAAATCGCGCACCAGCTCACGGCAAACCCCGATTTCTATAACTTGCCCCGCAAGTTCAAGATCTCCGTCACCGGCTGTCCCTCCTGGTGCACATATCCCGAAATCAACGACATCGGCCTCACGCCGGTGAAACTCAACGGCGAAGCCGGATTCACGCTGCGCGTGGGAGGAGGGCTCTCGACCGACCCGCATCTTGGGGTCCGCCTCGACGCCTTCATCCTCCCCCACCAGGCCGCCCGCGTGGTTCGCGCCGTCACTGAGATCTTTCGCGACCAGATGGGCCTGCGCGAAAACCGCGACCGCGCGCGGCTCAAGTTCCTCTTCCTCAAAGAAGGCTGGACCGCGGAAAGCTTCCTCGAAGAGCTGCAATCCCGGCTCGACTTCATGCTGTTGCCCGGAGTCCCCGAGCAGGTACCCGATGAGATCCTCCGCGACCACGCCGGCATCCATGCGCAGCGCGAGCCTGGGCTTTGCTATGTCGGAGCATCGGTGCTTCGCGGCCGGCTCAGCGGAGAGCAGTTGCAAGCCGCCGCGGAGTTGGCCGAGCGCTTCGGCAGCGGCGCGCTGCGCGCCACCGTCTCCCAGAACCTGCTCTTTATCGATATTCCCTACCGCAACACCGGCAAACTTGCCCGCGAGCTGGGTCAGATCGGTCTCCAGGTCGAAGGCTCTCCCTTCTGGCGCGGCGCGGTTTCCTGCACCGGCACCGAGTTCTGCAAACTGGCCATTACGGAAACCAAGGGCTTTACCCGCTGGCTGGTGGACGAGCTCGAGGAGCGCATACCGCAATTCGACCAACAGCTCAAGCTGCACGTGACTGGTTGCCCGAATAGTTGCGGCCAGCATTGGATTGCCGACATCGGCCTCGAGGGCAAGAAAATCAAGAACGACGGCAAGCTTGCCGACGCCTACTACTTCTGCCTTGGCGGGGCGGTGGGCCAGCACGCTTCCATCGCGCGGCCTGTAGGCTACCGCTGCCTCGCGACCCATGTGCCGGAGGCGATCGAACGGCTGCTGCGCCACTATCTGGCCGGCCGTCTGCCCGAAGAGAACCTCCGCGCCTGGTTCAGCCGCCGTTCCAACGACGAGTTGCGCGCCGATCTGGCCGGTGAAGTTCTCGACGCCGTCGAGCGCGATTTGCCTTCCGCCCGCGTGCCGCACGCGGTGGCGGATTGAGGACAAAACCATGAGCCTGTTGCCCATATTCCTCAATCTCGATGGCCGCCGCTGCCTTCTGGTCGGTGCGGGCACGGTGGCGCTGGATAAGGTCGGTTCCCTGCTCAGAACCGGCCTACGGCTCCGCGTGGTCGCCCCTGAAGCGCGCCCCCAGATCCGGCAGTTTGCTCGGGAAGGCAAACTCGAATGGGTTCAACGATCCTTCGAACTCTCCGACCTCGACGGGAACTTCCTGGTCATCGCCGCGACCGATTCTCCTGAAGTGAATTCCGCCGTCTATCGAGGTTCGGTCGAGCGCGGGATTCTCTCCAACAGCGTTGACGACATTCCCAATTGCGATTTCTTCTTCGGCTCGGTGGTGAGCCGCGGCGATTTGCAAATCGCTATCTCCACCGCGGGACAAAGCCCGGCGGTCGCCCAGCGCCTTCGCCGCGAAATCGACGAGCAACTGCCTGAAGATCTCGGCCCGTGGCTTGAGAGTTTGGGCCAACTCCGCCGCGAAGTTCTTGAGACTCATCCCCGCGGCGAGGCTCGACGGCTCTTGCTGCATCAACTGGCACAGCGGCAGGTTTGCGAATCCGCCTCCTGCCCTTCGCGCAAGTCGGCGCTCGCGGCGCGGCCAAAGAAGATCGAGGAAAAGTCCAGAATCTCGCGCGGCACGGTCTACCTGGTGGGAGCGGGACCGGGCGACCCCGATCTGCTCACGGTGAAGGCCCTGCGCCTGATTCAGGGCGCCGATGTTCTGCTCCACGACGATCTGGTTCCAAAGGAAGTCCTCGACCTCGCCTCGCATAATGCCGAAGTCGTCAACGTCGGCAAGCGCTGCGGCGCCAAGACCATTACCCAGGACGAAATCAACGCGCTGATGATCGAACACGCACGCGCCAATCGCAGCCCCGCAGGTCGAGTGATCGTCCGACTCAAGAGCGGCGATCCGCTTATCTTCGGCCGTGCCGCCGAGGAGATGGCCGCCCTCGCCGAAGCAGAGGTGCCGTTTGAGGTCGTCCCCGGAATCACCGCCGCATTCGCCGCCGCTGCCGCGGTTGGATGCTCGCTGACCAGCCGCAACAGCGCGTCGAACGTGATCTTCTCCACCGGCCATCACGCTCAGTCCCACAACCATGTACCGCTGCCGGAGTTGGAAGACTCGACGCGCGTGGTCTACATGCCCGGACGCGACCTGCATTTGCTGGCCCAGGAATGGCTCCAGCTCGGCCTTCCCCCGGACTTCCCCTGTGCGGTGGTCTCACGCGCCGCTCAGCATGGCCAGCAGATTCGATATACCACTCTCGCCGAACTCGGCGACGCCGAGTTCGCGCTCGCCCCCAGTCTGCTCATCGCCGGCTGGGCCATCCAGCAGTCAGCGACCGCAAGGAGCTTGGTTGCCGACCTCGTTCCAATCACCGCATGAAATCCAATACCCCACATAGGAGAGTCACTATGCCGGAAAACACAAATGACGCACCCAGGCGCGGAATCTCGCTCGATGTCTATGCCGTCGCACTTTCCTTCGTCCTCGCCCTGCTGGTGCGCTTCAATCTCATCCCCGCCATCAAATGGTGACCTTGGTCCGACGCTGGCAATTTAACCCGCGCTCGCCCACCCATTGAGAGCGAATTCCGAAAACGAATCAGGAGGAACGCATGGCCACCACCGTCGCGCAAACCCGCACCCTCAACCTGGCAGGACCATCCAACCTCGTCCGTCGTTTCGCGGCTCTAATTCCCGGCCTGCTGTTGCTGGCCGCCGTCGGCTATGCGGGAAAGCTCATCGAGCAATCGATCGCCGCCTACACCAGATCTCACCACCTCACCTTCCCCAATATCGAATACGTCCTCTGGGCCATCGTCCTTGGCCTGGTCATCGCCAACACCATCGGCATCCCACGCATCTTCCAGGCCGGCGTAGCCACTTACGAGTTCTGGCTGAAGGCCGGCATCGTGCTGCTCGGCTCGCGCTTTCTCCTGGGAGACGTGCTGCACCTGGGCGGCATCTCGCTGGTTCTGGTCGCCATCGCGCTCACGCTCTCGCTCACCTTCATGCACCTGATCGGCCGCGCCTTCAAGCTCAAGCCCAAGCTGACCTCGCTGCTGGCCATTGGCTCGGCCATCTGCGGCGTTTCGGCCATCATCGCCGCCAAGCCGGCTATCGACGCCGACGACGAAGACGCCTCCTACGCCATCGCCGCCATCCTCGCCCTCGGCGCAATCTCGCTCTTCACCTTTCCCCTGATCGGCCACTCGCTGCATTTGAGCGACAAGGCCTACGGACTGTGGGCCGGTCTCGCCGTCGACAACACCGCCGAGGCCACTGCTGCCGGAGCGCTCTACTCCGACGCCGCGCAGAAGGTCGCCGTGCTGGCCAAGACCACGCGCAACGCCCTCATCGGCTTCATCGTGTTGGCCTACGCGCTCTATTGGGCGTCGAAGGGCCAGGCCCATGCGGTCGGCAACAAGGCAGCGTTCCTGTGGCGCAAGTTTCCCAAATTCGTCCTGGGATTCCTGTTGATCTCCCTGCTTGCCACGCTCGCCTTCTTCACCAAGCCGCAATTGACGAGCCTGGCAAACCTGTCGCGCTGGGCGTTTCTGCTGACCTTCGCCGGAGTAGGCCTCCGCACCAACCTCCGCGAGTTAGGCAAGCAAGGCTGGCGTCCGTTCGCCGTCGGCGCCATCGGCGAAGTCTTCATCGCGCTGGTGACCCTCGGCCTCGTCTACGGCGCAGATAGGTTTCTTCGGCTATAAGTGGACCAGGTGGGTCAGTGGTGCCCCAGGTCCGGTATTTGAGACTTGGGGCGCCCGGATGCAAGTCCAAAGGGAGCTCTGGGAGGTGTTAACACAACTGCGGCTTGGTCAGTCTATAATTCCTTTACCTTGGTCCCGATCAAGAGAATGTATGTCATTGACGCCCGTCCGTATCGTTACAGCATTAATACTCGTGATAATCAGCGGAATACTGTGTGTGCTGCTTGGAATCATTGGCGCTTTCGGCTTGGGATTCGGTGGGGAAATGCATTCCATGCAGTATCTTGCCTGGGATTGCGTGTTTTTCTTTCCGCTCCCTGTCTGCCTTATCTCGCTGGGCTCGCTTCGTTGGGCGACGGCACTAATGTGGATCAATCTCATCGTCCTGTGCCTCAGCAACATATCGCTAGGCGAGAACGCTTTCAATTTCAATCCGTTTAACAACATCGCAATCGCGAGATTCTTCTCGCCCGAGTTGCTCATTACTCTTGCATTTCTCACCGTCGCAGCGGGCCGCTGGAAAGGAAATACCGGTCTTATCAAACTCGTTCATTCGCTTTATCAAGGCGTATCCGACTGAGAAAACGGGCGGATGCGCCAGCCAAGACCATCCAGTGACAAATGGCCTCCCAGGCCTCGTCAGAGAGACCCTGGGAGACCACAGACCCACACCCTCACGCGACCGGAGCCCTACCTTCAATTACTTCAGGTCGAAACGATCCAGGTTCATCACCTTGCTCCAGGCCGCCGCAAAGTCCTGCACGAACTCCTGATGCCCGTCGCTGGACGCATAGACCTCCGCGAGGGCGCGGAGCTGCGAGTTCGAGCCGAAGACCAGATCGACTACGGTGCCCGTCCATTTGGGCTCGCCGGTCGCTCGATCGCGCCCTTCCAATACTCCTCCCGAGTCAGCGGACTTCTCCCACTTCGTGCTCATGTCGAGCAGGTTCACAAAGAAATCGTTGGTCAAGGTTCCGGGACGTTTGGTGAAAACGCCATGCGCGGAATGCCCGAAGTTTGCATCGAGCGCGCGCAGGCCGCCGATCAGGACCGTCATCTCGGGGGCAGTCAGCGTGAGCAAGTTCGCCTTGTCCACAAGCAACTCGGCCGCGGCGTCCTCGTGTCCTTTCCGGATGTAGTTGCGGAAGCCGTCCGCAGTGGGTTCGAGTACGGCGAACGAGGCCACGTCGGTCTGTTCCTGCGACGCATCGGTGCGCCCTGGCGAGAAGCCTACCTTGACCTCGTGGCCGGCCTTCTTGGCAGCTTCTTCGACGGCCGCGCAGCCGGCGAGCACGATCAGATCGGCAAGCGAAACCTTCTTGCCGCCAGTTTGCGCGCCGTTGAAATCCTTCTGAATCGCTTTCATGGTTTGAAGAACCTTCGCCAACTCGGCTGGCTGGTTGACTTCCCAATCCTTTTGCGGCGCCAGGCGAATCCGCGCCCCGTTGGCCCCTCCGCGCTTGTCGCTGCCGCGGAACGTCGCTGCCGACGCCCACGCCGTCGTCACAAGTTGGGGGATGGACAGCCCGGATGCGAGGATCTTCGCCTTCAGCGCGGCAATCTCCTTCTCCCCGATCAATGGATGATCCACCGCGGGAATGGGGTCCTGCCAGAGAAGCTGCTCCTTGGGAACCAGCGGGCCAAGATACCGCGAAACAGGCCCCATGTCGCGGTGCGTCAGCTTGAACCAGGCTTTAGAGAAGGCGTCTGCAAGCTCCTGCGGATGCTCTAGATATCGCCGCGAAATCTTCCCATAGATCGGGTCCATGCGCAGAGACAAATCCGTCGTGAACATGATCGGAGCGTGCTTCTTCTTGGGATCGTGCGCATCCGGCACGGTATCCGCAGCAGCTCCGTTCTTGGGTACCCACTGCTGGGCGCCGGCAGGGCTCTTCGTCAGCTCCCATTCATAGGCGAAGAGGTTCTCCAGGTAATCGTTGTCCCACTTCACCGGGTTGTCGGTCCATGCGCCCTCTAAGCCGCTCGAAATCGTGTCAACGCCTTTGCCGCTGCCAAAGCTGTTTTTCCAGCCCAGGCCTTGTTCTTCGATGCCGGCGCCCTCTGGCTCCGGACCGACATGCTTGAGGGGATCGGCAGCGCCATGCGCTTTGCCGAAGGTGTGTCCGCCGGCGATGAGCGCTACGGTCTCCTCGTCGTTCATCGCCATGCGAGCGAACGTCTCCCGGATGTCGATTGCCGCAGCTAGCGGATCCGGCTTGCCGTTCGGCCCTTCCGGATTCACATAGATCAGGCCCATTTGCACCGCGCCGAGAGGATTCTCGAGCTGCCGGTCGCCGCTGTAGCGCTCGTCCGCAAGCCACTTGCCCTCAGGTCCCCAGTAAATGTCCTCTTCCGGCTCCCAGATGTCCACGCGCCCACCGCCGAAACCAAAGGTCTTCAATCCCATCGAATCCAGCGCCACGTTCCCAACCAGAATCATCAGGTCGGCCCAGGAGATCTTCCGCCCGTACTTCTGCTTGATGGGCCAGAGCAGCCGGCGCGCCTTGTCCAGGCTCACGTTGTCCGGCCAGCTATTGAGCGGAGCAAATCGCTGCGCTCCGTGGCCCCCGCCGCCGCGGCCGTCGGCGATGCGATAGGTGCCCGCGCTGTGCCACGCCATACGGATGAAGAACGGCCCATAATGGCCGTAGTCCGCGGGCCACCAGTCCTGCGAGGTGGTCATCAAGGCATGCAGGTCCTTGATCACGGCATCCAGGTCCAGGCTCTTGAACCCCTCGGCATAATTGAATGCCTCGCCCATGGGATTGGACAGTTGCGAGTGCTGGTGCAGGATCTTCAGGTTCAGTTGATTGGGCCACCAGTTTGCGTTCGTTGGGCTTCCCGCCGCTGTGTGTTTCAGAGCACCGCTCGTGAACGGGCACTTTGCTTCGTCTGACATGGTTCCTCCTTGGGCTCTTTGCAACTTGCCGCACGATCCAGTGTAGAGTTTGCGCGCCGGTCGATCAAAAAAGTCGTGTGAATGGGATCAATATCGCTTACCGACTGTGAATCCCATTACCGGGTTCGCAGGTTCGCTGTTTCGCTTAATTCGCAAACCAGCATGGCTCGCACTGTATTGAGTCGATTAATTAGCACCCAATTCGTGTTCAAATCGTATCGCCCCGCATACTGGGAACGAAGTGTCATCTGGTACCAGCCGTTAAATGTGTCAAACCAGTGCTGAACATGGTAAGAGCCCGGCCTCAGTGAGAGAAGCCGGTTGCGATGCCGACGGCGATCAACGAATGAAACCGAAAGGCACACGCCGCTAAGGAAAACCAGCATGTTCCGCGGCAGACCCCTGTTCCAATGAGATTCATTCACCTTGAGGACATTGTCGCTTTCGTCCGCGACGAGAGGACCGAAAATGGTCTCGCTTTCAAAGCAAGCGAATTCCGGACAGTTCAAGCGAAGATCGGCGCTAGCTTGGCCAGAACTTCGTCCATGATGGGCGCTGGAATCGTCTCAAGTTGACGGGCGTTCCGTGCTACGAGATCGAGCGAACGGAGCTGGTCGCAGCGTACAATTCCCGTGGTCTCGGTTCCGGCTCCCGCCAGCGAAACCGCAAACCCCCGGGTGCGCGCAAACGCTCCACCTGAAGTGATGGGAACTACCAGCGGGACGCCTGTCACCGTGTTGAACTGGTCCGGCGAAACGATGAGTACCGGCCGCGTTCCCTGTTGCTCATGTCCCGCGGTTGGGTCAAGACTGACAAGATAGATCTCTCCTCGCTTCACACCAGCTCCCGGCCCACGGGCGGCGCATCCTGCCAGGCGCGTTCCTCCTCCGCAAGGGGCGCTCCGGCATCGCATTGCGCCAGCAGCTCATCCAGCGTATAGCGAGGCTTGTGTTGCGGCTGGATGACGAGCTTGTCGCCCTCCAATGCAAGCTGAACCGCAGCCCCGGCTTCCAGGCGCATCATGTCCAGGATCGAGCGAGGGACCGCCAGCATCACAGACCCCCCGACTTTACGCAAGGTTGTTGTCAGCATCAGGCCCTCTACCGGGAATTATACCGGAATATAATGTTCCGAAGCCAAGCGACACAGTACCCCAGAAACCCGGCCCGCTTCCAATCAGCCCAACAGGCCGCCAATTTCCTTCCCCTCGCCAACTTCCCTCTGTGCAAAAGCCCATCGAAAATCCTTTGAAAATTCCCATTTTGCACAGCGTTGTTGGTATTTTCCAAGAACAGGAATTCCGGCCTCCCTTATCCACAAAAACCCCACCCGCCGCCGTTGACCCAGCCCCCCCGCTCCGTACAGTCTGTAATCGGGCAGCAATATTTCCCCTACCCCGGCGGCGCTCGATGGCTGCCGCCAGTTTTTCCACAGCAACCGCGAACGGTCCCATGACTTCGGAGTGAAGATGCTGAAACTAAAGAAGATTCATATCCTCGGCTTCAAGAGCTTTTGCGACCGCACGGAGCTTACCGTACCGGGCGCGGGCATTGCCGTGGTGGTGGGGCCGAACGGTTGCGGAAAGTCGAACATCCTGGACGGGGTGAGCTGGGTGCTGGGCGAGCAAAGCGCCAAGAGCCTGCGGGGCTCGAATATGCAGGACGTCATCTTTGCCGGAACGCGCGAGCGCAAGCCCCTGGGCATGGCCGAGGTCACGCTGACCATGGTCGATCCCGAGGCCTACGAGGGGCCGATCCCGGTAGAGCCCGAGGTACACGTCGACCATCACGGCCCGTCGGACTGGGACGAAGACGAACTCCGCCGCCAGCGCGCCGCCGAAGCCGAAGAGATCGTCGCACAGGAGCAGCCGGGCCAGATTCTCGACGAGGATTTCGTGCAAGAGTCTGGCCCAGCGCAGGTAGCTGGTGAAGGGCCGCAGCCCGTAGTCCTGAAGATTCGGCGTCGCAAGTTCCAGCGCACCCCGCAGAAGGGCGAGATCGTGATCGCCCGGCGGCTGTTCCGGACCGGGGAGAGCGAGTATTTGCTGAATGGCAAGCTGTGCCGCCTGCGGGATATTCAGGACATCTTCATGGGGACCGGGCTGGGACCGGAGAGCTACGCCATCATCGGGCAGGAGCGCATCGGTCAACTGCTTAGCTCCAAGCCGCACGACCGCCGGGCCATCATCGAGGAGGCCGCCGGCATTACGCGCTTCAAGACCAGGAAGCGTCTGGCCGAGTTGCGCCTGGAGAGCGCGAAGCAGAATCTGGCCCGCGTGGACGACATCTTTGAAGAGGTCGCGCGGCAGATGAACAGCCTGAAGCGGCAGGCAGCGAAAGCGGAACGCTTTGCGGCGGTTCGCGACGAATTGCGGATGCGGCTGCGCGTGGTGCTCACCAGCCGGATGGCTCTGATGGATGCGGAGCAACTCCGTCTGGA
>Ga0326727_10007281_pt1 | contig 29413 bp, 19 predicted proteins | sample MB2enrmetagenome_FD_207643 | JGI IMG/M metagenome (GOLD analysis project Ga0326727, IMG submission 207643) | Lab enriched peat soil microbial communities from McLean, Ithaca, NY, United States - MB29MY | ecosystem: Environmental > Terrestrial > Soil > Wetlands > Peat | place: USA: New York... | reverse complement strand
GAACAGGTGAACGACTCGATGGTTCAGGAGCGCATGCTGGCGCTGCTTTCCGGGTTCTTCGGGGCCTTGGCGCTGCTGCTGGCGATGATTGGGCTCTACGGCACGCTCAGCTATCTGGTGGCGCAGAGGCAGACTGAGTTTGGCATCCGGATGGCGCTGGGCGCGGAGCCCGGCTCGATTCTGCGATTGGTGATGCGCAATGTTGTTGCCGTACTCGCCGCGGGCGTCGTCGTAGGCATCGGCATCTCCCTCGTGGCCACAAGAGTCCTCAGGGAACTGCTGTTCGGGCTCGGCCCACGCGATACAGTGACCATGATTGCGGCGGTCGCGGTGCTTTCCGTTGTCGCGTTGTTCGCGGGCTACCTGCCCGCCCGGCGGGCCACGAAAGTCCAGCCCATGGTGGCGTTGAGAAATGAGTGATTGCCGATTTTCGATTGCCGAATCCCGGATTGCGCAGAGCGCAGCTCTGCGAATCGGTAACCATGAATGCACGGCGAAGCCCCGACCGCAGAGCTGCGCTCTGCGCAATCCGGCAATCGTGGCATTTGCATGGTAAGAGCCGCGGACCCGAAAAGCGGGGGTCCGCGCTACGTTCGTCATCGCGAAATCAAAGGTAGGTCGCTATGAAATTCTCTCGTCGACTGCGTGCGCTGTTCCGGAAAGACGAACTCGACCAACAACTGTCCGACGAGATGGCATTTCATCTTGAGAAGCAGATCGAGCAAAACATCGCGGCGGGAATGAGCGCGGAGGAGGCTCGCTACGCCGCGCTGCGTAAATTCGGGGGCGTCGAGCAAGTAAAGGAGGAATGCCGCGACGCGTGGGGCGTGCGCTTCGTGGAAAGCATCATTCAGGATCTCAGCTACGGTGTGCGCATGCTCCGCAAAAACGCTGGCGTCACCGCGGTGGCAGTGATCTCCCTGGCGCTGGGCATCGGGGCCAACGTGGCACTTTTCAGCGTCATCAATGCCATGCTGCTCAGGGCGCTGCCGGTGCGGAACCCGCAGGAACTCGTGGAGTTCATCAGGTTGGACCCGGAAGGGAACATGATGGGCAACCTCGAACCACGTGAGTATGAGTATTTGCGCGAGAATTCCTCCGTCCTCTCCGGCCTCCTGGCCTTTTGGACGGACGCACGAGTCTTACGTTCCCAGGCCGGGTCGGAGCGCGTCGTGGTTCATGAAGTCTCCGGCTCCTTTTTCCCCACGTTGGGAGTCCCTGCACTCATCGGGCGCACAATTGATCCCGCCGACGACCGCTCGGAAGTCGACCACAACGTCGTGGTGTTGAGCTATCCGTTCTGGAGCAGCCACTTCGGCCGCGACCCCTCCGTGGTGGGCGCCACCCTGCGCCTGAATGGCGAGCCGTGTACGGTGATTGGGGTGATGCCACTGGATTTCTTTGGCGTCAATCGCAGTCGAAACGCGGCGATGTGGGTTCCGTTGGCCTCCGATCCTCATCCGGATTATGTCTGGGTGCTGGGCCGTCTAAGACCCGGAGTTTCCATTCCTCAGGCGCGGGCGCAACTTGAGCCGCTCTTCCACCGGGCCATCGAATCCTTCCGCGATAGCATGAAGGGTTGGCGGAAGGAGGATCAGGAACGGGTCCTGGGTGAGAAATTGCTTCTTAATCCTGCTACCGCCGGCACTTCCGACCTGCGCTGGGAATACTGGGAGTATTCCAATACTCTGAAAATCCTCGTGGGGATGACCGTGCTGGTGCTGCTCATCACCTGCGTGAACGTTGCCAACGTGCTGATGGCGCGATCCGCGGCGCGCACGCGGGAGATGGGCATCCGCCTGGCGATCGGGGCAGGCCGCCTGCGCATCTTTCGCCAATTGCTCACTGAGAATATGCTCTTGGCGCTGCTGGGAGGTGTGGTGGGACTGCTGGTGGCGGCTTGGGCACATCGGATTCTGGTCACCCTGCTGGTGGGCAACAGGCAGGGAGTGGGGCTCGACTTTCGGCTGGACGGGCGAGTCCTCAGCTTCTGCCTCGCCACCTCGATTCTCACCGGATTGCTCTCCGGCGTGCTGCCCGCTCTCCGCGCCGGAAATTGGGGTCGCGCTCCGGCCACCGGTGACGCCCTGCAACTTCGGGGCTCGACGCGGCTGCCGTTCGCCAGAAAACTGCTGACCGTCCAAGTAGCGTTGTCGTTAACCCTCCTGATTGGCGCCGGGCTGTTTGTGCGCACTTTGCGAAACCTGGGGCGCACGGATTTGGGCTTGGCGCGGGAGAACCTGGTCTTGATGAGTGTGGATCCCTCCCTGGCCAAGTCGATTCATGACCGGCAAGAGTTCTGGCGAAGCCTGACCGGGCGCCTTACGACCGTGCCCGGGGTTCTTTCCGCGAGCCTGGCGGGTGACGCCGTCTTTGGCAACGGCGGATGGAACAACTCCGTCTGGGTGCGCCAGTTGGATGGAAGCGAGCGCTCTGCACAGATTGCCGACAACGCGGTGAGCCCCGGCTTTTTCTCGACGGTGGGGATTCCGCTCCTCGCCGGGCGCGAATTCAGCATGGCGGATCAAGCGAACTCTCCGCCCGTTGCCGTTGTCAACCGCGCCTTCGCCCGGGAGTTCTTTGGTGAGGACGACCCGGTGGGCAAGCGTTTTGGCCATGCGGGCGCGGGTTCAAGCAGCCAAATTGAAATTGTCGGGGTCATCGGGGATGCCAAGTACGGCGGCCTTCGCGACCGGCCGGCGCCGATGTTCTACAAGCCCTTGTTCCAGAGCTTCCAGGATCGCCCGTACTATGTTCATGTGCGGATTGCCGGGAATCCCCCGGCGGTGATCGCGGACATGCGTCGCGAAATCCAGTTCATGGACCCGGATATTTCTGTTTATGGTGTCCGAACCATCAACGAAGTCATCAACGGCTTGCTTCAACCCGATCGCATGTTCGCGGTTCTGGCGAGCGCGTTTGGATTGCTGGCGCTGGTGCTGACCTCGATCGGGGTTTATGGTGTGGTGGCATACCAGATTACCCGCCGCACCGGTGAAGTGGGCATTCGGCTCGCCCTGGGCGCGCAACGCCGCGACGTGCTCTGGATGTTCATGCGCGAAACATTGGTGATGCTGGCGACGGGCGCGGCCATTGGTGTGCCCGCGGCCGTGTCAGTTGCACACGTCTTGAGAAGTCTCTTGTTCGGCCTGGAACCCTTTGACCCGATGACCATCGTCTGGGCGACGGTGACTTTGGTGGGGGCAGGCGCACTGGCCGGCTTCCTGCCCGCCCGGCGCGCCATGAAGGTGGAGCCGATGGTGGCGCTGAGGTACGAATAGGCGTCAGGGAAATTCTGAATTATGAATTCTGAATTATGAATTGAGGAGGATCATGGGAAAGTCAATTGATCTACTGCAAGGCACCCTGGACTTACTGATCCTGAAAACGCTGGCCCTCGAGCCGATGCACGGCTGGGGCATATCGCAGCGCATTCAGCAGATTTCGCAGGACTCGCTTCAGGTGCAACAGGGGTCGCTCTACCCGGCGCTGCACCGGCTGGAACAGCAGGAATGGATTGCCTCGGAGTGGGGCGCGTCGGAAAACAATCGCAAGGCCAAGTACTATCGGCTGACGGACGCCGGGCGCAAACAACTTGAGCTCGAAACCGCCAAGTGGGAGCGGCTGTCCGCCGCCGTTTCGCAAATTCTGGCCACGGCGTAGGCTGGCTTTTCACCGCAGAGGCGCAGAGGCGCTGAGGTTTGATTGCACAGGGCCGAAGATCGGATTCACGTAACGAAACTCGAAAACCGAAAACCGAAGCTCGAAACTCAAAAACCGAAACTCGAAACTCGAAACTAGAAGCTCGCCAATCGCCAGTCGCCACTCGCCTACCCCCAATCGACAGCCCCCTGACCGCGCGGCCCACACTCCCCCACATCGGTAATCGGCGGAGCCTGGCGACAAGATGAAGCAAAATGCCGAATTCGAAAGCCGCCAACGGCAAATCGGCAATCGCCAATCGCCAGCCGCCTATCCCCCATCGACAGCCCCCTGACCGCGCGGCCCACACTCCCCCACATCGGTTATCGGCGGAGTCTGGCGAGAAGATGAAGCAAAATGCCGGATTCAAAAGCCGCCAACGGCAAATCGGCGACCGCAAATCGCCAACCGCAACGCGCTGATCACAAACCTCAATTGACCGCGCGGCCCACACTCCCCCGCATCGGTTATCGGCGGAGCCTGGCGACAAGATGAAGCAAAATGGCGGATTCGCAAGCCGCCACCCGCCAATCGCCAACCGCCAATCGCCAACCGCAACGCGCCGATCACAAACCTCAATCGACCGCGCGGCCCACACTCCCCCACATCGGTAATCGGCGGAGTAAGGCGAGAAGATGAATCTATTTGCTGACCTCGAAATTCCCAAATCGCAATTCGGCAATCGGCAATCGACAATCGAAAATCACCCGATGGCCCGATGAGCCGATGACCCGATGACCCGATGGCCCGATCCTCGCCTGCTTCCTTCTTTCCAATCTGCGCTGAATTGAGTACTCTGGAGGGCGGGGCGAGTTCAGGGACGGCGCATTGCCGGGGCCACTCATGCTCACAATCAGGGGGAATTCCATGTTGCGCACACACTGTTCTCAGCGGGCGAACCTTTGGCGGAATTTCACGAGGCGCGCTTTCATCAACGGCGCGGTGACCTTACTGTTCTGCGCATCGCTCGGATCAGCAAAGCCCGGCGCTGAGCAGGCTTCCAACGTCACGCGGGCGACGCTCGCGAATGGGCTCCGCGTGGTGATCGTTCGTGACACCCTGGCGCCGGTAGTGACCACGGTCATGAACTATCAGGTCGGCTCGAACGAGGCGCCGGAGGGATTTCCAGGAATGGCCCACGCGCAGGAACACATGATGTTTCGCGGCAGCCCGGGCCTTTCAGCAGATCAACTGGCTGACATCTCGGCGGCCATGGGCGGCAACTTCAACGCCGACACGCAGCAAACCGTGACGCAATATTTCTTCACCGTCCCCGCGGATGATCTGGATGTCGCGTTGCATCTGGAGGCGCTCCGCATGCGCGGTTCTCTGGACACCGAGGACCTTTGGAAGGAGGAGCGGCCCGCCATCGAGCAAGAGGTGGCAGCGGATCTTTCCAATCCGCAATACGTTTTTTACACGCAGTTGCTGGAGGCCATGTTCCAGGGAACGCCTTACGCCCACGACGCATTGGGCTCGCGGCCATCCTTTGACAAAACCACCGGGCAAATGCTGCACCAGTTTTTTGACACCTGGTACGCTCCCAATAACGCCATTTTCGTGATTGCGGGTGATGTGGAGCCTGAGAAAGTCCTGGCCGAGGTCAAAGCACTCTACGGCGACATTCCCAAGAAAATCCTCCCCGCGCACCCCTCGGTGAACTTGGAAGCGGTGAAGGGCAAGGCGCTGGCGCTTCCCACCGACCTTCCTTATGGATTGGCGGTGGTTTCCTTTCGTATGCCAGGGTCGAATAGCCCGGACTACGCCGCCACCCAGTTGCTTGCCGACGTGCTCAGCAGCCAGCGCGGTTCTCTGTACGCCATGGTTCCGGAAGGGAAGGCGCTTTACGCGGGTTTCCAACTATCGACCCTGCCGGAGGCAAGTCTGGGTTATGCCTTGGCGGTCTATCCCAAAGGCGGCAATGGCGATGAGTTGGTTAACGAGATCAAGAAGATCCTTGCCGATGATGTGAAGAACGGCCTGCCCTCCGATTTGATTGAAGCCTCCCGGCGGCACGAGATCGTCGACGCCGAATTCCAAAGGAACTCGGTTTCGGGGCTGGCCATGGAGTGGTCGGAAGCGGTCGCCATCGAGGGGCGCGCGTCACCCGACGACGATATCCAAGCCATTGCCAAAGCCTCCGTGGCGGATGTTGGCCGCGTGGCCCGCCAATACCTGACGTTCAATGAGGCCATCACCGCGGTTCTCACGCCGCAGGCCTCCGGAAAACCGGTTACTAATAGTGCCTTTGGTGGCAAGGAGTCCCTGGCGCCCACCCAGACGCACGAGGTGGCGCTCCCCGAGTGGGCAGCGAAGGCGCTCAGCCGCTTGGCGGTGCCGGAATCCAGCGTGCGCCCGGTAGTCACCTCGTTGCCCAATGGGCTGAAGCTGATTGTCCAGCCGGAGTCGGTTAGCAACACGGTCAGCGTTTGGGGCGAGATCAAAAACAACCCCAATGTGGAAGCACCGAAAGACAAAGAAGGCGTGGGTAGCCTGCTCAACCAGCTTTTTGAATATGGAACGACCAAGCTCGATCGGCTGGCTTTTCAGAAGGCGCTCGATGACATTGGCGCGGAAGAGTCTGCCGGCACGGGCTTCTCCGTGCAGGCACTGCCCTCCCAATTCGACCGGGCCGTGGAGCTTTTGGCCGAAAACGAGCTCATCCCTGCTTTGCCGGAAGACGCCTTCCAAACCGTCCAGAGGCGGTTGGCGGCGGACGTGGCGGGCCAACTGGAGAGCCCCGACTTTCTAACCCACCAGGCGATGAATTCGGCGCTTTTCCCGAAAACGGATCCGACATTGCGGCACGCCACGCCGGCCAGCGTGACCTCGTTGATCTTGCAGGATGTCAGGGATTACTACCAGCATGTTTTCCGGCCGGATCTGGCCACCATCGTCGTTATCGGTAATATCACACCGGATGAAGCGAAGGCCGTTATTACCAAATACTTTGCCGGCTGGAAGGCGGTGGGCGCCAAGCCGGAAACCGATCTGCCCGCGGCGCCACCCAATAAGGCGGCCACTACGGCGGTTCCGGATTCCAGCCGGGTTCAGGACGACGTTACGCTGGCGGAAGTCCTTGCCCTGAACCGCTTCAGTCCTGATTACTACGCCCTCGAACTGGGCAACCACGTTTTGGGAGGGGGCTTCTACGCGACCCGTTATTACCGCGACCTGCGCGAAAAGGGAGGACTGGTGTATTCCGTTTCCTCCTCCTTTAACGTGGGAAGGACGCGGGGAATTTACGAAGTTAGCTACGGTTGCGATCCCCCCAACGTATCCAAGGCGCACAGCATCGTGGCGCGCGATTTGAGGGACATGCAGACGGCGCCACCCACTGCGCACGAGCTGGAGGAGGCGAAGGCGCTCCTGTTGCGGGAGATTCCGCTCGCCGAATCGAGTGTCGACACGATAGCCGGCGGCATGATTTCCAGGTCAGTCTTGGGGCTTCCGCTCGACGAGCCCATTCAGGCGGCGCGCCATTACGTGACGCTCACCCCGGAAGACATCCGGGCGGCTTTTGCCAAGTGGATTCGGCCGGATGATTTGGTCCAGATCACCCAAGGCCCGGCCCCGCAATGAGATGTTGGGATTAGCTCAGACGATGGGCTGCCATCTTTCGCCTGCCACGCGGGTTGCGGTGCCGGAAGAGTCCGGGCAAGGTATCCATCCCTTTCCTTTTATTGGGATGACTCGAGACAGGATTTCAAATCAAATGACGACAAGAGCGGAGTGGATGCCGTCCTCAAATTTCAGGCGTGTTGCAAAATCCCTCGCGCCCGTTGTTGAATTACACAAAATCGCTAAAGAATAAGTGAGTTTCGTCCGATACTGAGTAGGAACCTGAAGAAGGGATAGCCGTGGCCGGTCAGGTGGTTTGAATTTGCGAGACGGGGGAGTCCGTGGGCATGGTTCAGGGCGCGCGGCACAGAGAAGCTTCAAGTTGAGAACCCAGGAACGCCATCGCTAAGCTTGTTGCACCAGCGGCAGATTTGGGCTTTGAGGTGACGCTCCTCCAATGTGAGCAAAATTGAACAGACACGCCGCCGAGGGTGCTTTTATCGTTTCAAGAGGTTTCAGTGGCTAGGTGGATGCTGGTTTTTCCGGCTTTCCCCACAGCGTGACGTATTGATAGGTCGTTGGGAAAATGCCGTTTCTTATGGTTCTCAAACAGGCTCGAAAGACATGCACTTATTGAAAAGGATGTTCTGGCGGGAATGGTACACGTGGCGAGGGAGGGCTATGCTCGATGAATTCCCAATCTAAAAGCAAACTCCGACCTCTGCTGATCTTTCTAGGGCTGATGTTTGCACTCGGCGCACTCACGGGGCAGATCTGTGCGCAAAGGATGCCGGATGCAGCCCGCGGGCCGTCGGTGGCGGCGCAAGCTCCCCTGGTCGGGAAGCCCAGCGACTATGCCGGCTGGGAGACCTGTGCAGGCTGCCATCGCGCGGAAGCCCAGGCGTTTGCAAAGACTCCACACGCTCCGGGCGAGGCATTGCCCACCTCCCCTGCCGCTCCTGCGGCGGGAATGTCAGCTTCGGCTGCAGCGGGAAAGAAAATTTTCGACGATATGGTGTGCATGGGCTGCCATACCCTGGGGGGACAAGGTGGGGAGGGCGGGGGAGCTCTCGATGATGTTGGGGTGCGCCGCACGCGGGCGGAGTTGATGGACCGGATGACCAAGCGTCGCGCGGGTACCATTATGCCCACGTTGCCGCCCGAAACCTCCAACGAGCAAATCAGCAATCTTGTGGATTACTTGATGACGCTGACCGGGCAGTCCACAGCGGGGGCAAAGCCCGCAGCCGCGCCGCGTACGAGCGTTACGGGATGTGAGACCTGCCATGGCCCCGGTAGAGCCCATGCGGATGCCGAACAGGATGCGGCCGGTGACCCTACAAAAGAAATGGCGGGAACCAAGCTGATCTTCAAGTTCCAGGCCAGCCCCAAGGAAAACTCGGAACGCTGCATGACCTGCCATGTTACCAGCAAGCAGCAGGAAAGCTTTGACCATTCGCAGCACGCGGCGGCGGGCATCTCCTGCGATCAATGCCATGCGGCCCACCTGGTCAAAGAGGTTAAAGATCAAAGCAAGGGCAGCCTTCCTCACGCGCAGGAAGCCTTCTTCCAGGTGCCGCAGCTCCCCGAAACTTCGCGCTGGCTGCACAGCAGCTTGCTGAAGGACGCGCAGCCGAACCTGTGCTTTTCCTGCCATGGCAACATCCAGGCGCAGTTCGCCCTCCCGGTTCACCACCGGGTGCCGGAGGGCCTGATGAAGTGTACGGACTGTCATAACCCGCACGGCAGCAACAACCGCTCCAGCCTGAATGCCACCCAGTGGGAGACCTGCATCAAGTGCCACGTGGAGAAACGCGGGCCCTACGTCTATGAACACGCGGCGGTGCGGGTGGAAGGCTGCGTGGTCTGCCACAGTCCACATGGCAACACCAATCACTTCATGCTGGTGCGGCGGGAAGGCCGGCAGCTCTGCTTGCAATGTCACACCGGCTTCCACGCGCAGGCCCAGGTTCCCCACAGCCGCCTGGGCTTCCAGACCAGCGGCGAGTGTACGCGCTGCCATGTCCAGATTCATGGCTCGGAACTTGATCCGGATTTCTTGCGGTGAAGGGAGGTCTCATGAGACTTCGGCAATCAATACTTATCTCCCTGGCAGTGCTGCTTGGCAGCGGCGGATTAATGGGCCAGGACAACGCGGAGACTCCCCTCACCCTGGGCGGATTCAACACCCAGGGATCGGTGACGGTCGGTTACCGCTTCGACGATGTAAAGGGCTACCGACCCATGTTTCAGGAGCTTTCCGACCTCGATAAGGGTTTTCGCCTGATGGACTTCAACATGTTCGGCGAGGCCGCCAAAGGCGCCAACCCCTTTGCTGACAGCTACTCCATTTCAGTCACGGGGCTGGGTGGGGAGCCTTTCGAGACAGGGCAGGTTACCGTAAGCAAGAAGAAGCTTTATGATTTCCGGGTGAACTGGCGGCAGAGCTACTTCTATTCGAACCCCAACGACAACGTGATCCTGCCAATCACGGCCCTGGCCACGACGCTTTCCACGGGCCTCACCGATAATCACGCCTGGGGAACGGTGCGCAAGTTCGGTTCCGCGGACCTCACCCTGCACGCCACCAATAACCTCCGCCTTAATTTCGACCTCTATCACACCAGCGACAGCGGTCCCACCTATACCACGGAGTCTTTGGATTTCTTCGATAACCCTTCTTACTGGGGTACGATTGCGCGCGCCAATCCCTATTACCTGTACGCGCCCATCAGCGATGACACCTATCGCTTCACCGGCGGCATCGACTATACCAACCGTGCCTGGACCTTTCATTACAACATTGGCTACCAGACGTTTACCGAGAACGTCACCATGAACAATGTCGGCTCGCCGGAGCTGAGCATCGATCCTGCCTCAACCTCCAAGGCGGAGCCCCTCGACAACTTTTCCCAGTCGGAGTACCGGCGGCTCACCACTCCCATCAGCGAGCTTTCCTTCGTCGGCAAGCCGCTGGCCAAATTCGAATGGCGGGGCGGATACATCTACTACCGCTATCAGGGGCCCGCCACTTTCAACCAGTCTTTCAACGGCATTGCTCCCAACAGCACCTCCACCAGTTCCTCTGCGCTCGCACCCTACACGGTCACCGAGACGTCCCAAGCCACGGTGAAAGAGCCGGATAACATCGTGTACCAGACTTTTTCGTACAAGCTCAAAGACTGGTGGGAGGTTGTTGCGGATTACAAATACTCCCGCTTCAGCACGAATAGTGTGGGGAGTTTCGGGAGCATTTTGGGCATCGTCACCAACCCGACTTCGCCTCAAGGTTCGCAGGTAACTTCCACCACAACTTCTTCCGGCACGGCATCCGAGGTTTGGCGGGACGGCGTGAGTGATTTTGATTTCAGCATGCTCTTTACGCCCATCCCCTCGCTGACGTTGCGCCCGGGGGTTCGGTTGCTCAAGACGGATGTGGAGGCTCTCAATAACGGAGTGATCGATCCCGAAATAACCCTGCGAACCAAAACCGCCTACCCTGAACTCAGCTTCAGCTATCAACCCGCGAAGATCTTCAGCATCCGGGGTGACGTGCATGCCTATGACAACGGCTCGTCCTATACGGCGATCACTCCGCACACCGAAGTGGCCGAGCACCTGATCTCTCGTTTCCAGCCGTTCAAGAAGGTAACGCTGCAAGATGATCTGAATATAACCAACGACAAGCTGATTGATGACAGCTTCCAGAACAACGTCCATTCCAACACGGTGACTCTTTCGTATGCCTTCAATGACCGGTATTCGGTTTTTGCCGGGTACACCTACGACAGCATTTTTGCCGCGGGGAACATCCTGTATGCCCGCGGTACGGCGCCGCTCAACGATTTCCTGCGGGATCAGGAAGTGGATCGCGTAATGCAGGCAGGCATCGAGGCCAAGCCCAGCAAGTATTTTGGCTTACAGCTTACCGGCAACTTTGATCGTTCCACCGGCAACGGGCAGATCAGCGGGGAGCCGCCCGCCTACGGGCCCCTCACGTGGCCGCTGGTTACGGGGACGGTTTATGTGAATTTCCCCAAGGCAGGACGCTTGTCCGTGGATCTCCAACGCACTTACTATATCGAGCAGATCATCACCGCCAACAACTTCCAGGCGAACCTACTCACGCTCCGCTGGACGCGCGACTTCTAGGTGGCGTGCTAGAAATCATTCGTTTCCTTCACCGCTCCCGCTTTGACATCCTTGTCAATTTGCCAAGGGATGTGAGCGGTGTGCAGAGAATTGCCGTTCAGGTGAATGTCCTGGCTCTTGGTGCCCTTAACTTCGAGGAAAATCTTAGTTCCCGGCGAAGTCGTTGAGTCCACGATGGCGGCGCCCACCACCTGATCCAAAACCACGGCGGGATTATCAGACTCCAGCTTCGCCGGTGCGCCTGAGAACCCTTCCAGTTTCAATCCTTTAACGTCCTGAAAGTACAGGGCACTTTGCCACTTGGGGGATCCGGGCTTTTCCCACTCCACTTGGACATCCTTCACCTTCAGGTTCCGGGCGTACTGGAAATACATGGCGTGGACGGACCGGTCGTACGCCACGGAGGGGTCTGTGGCCACGTAGAGCTTGATGTTTTCCAGGCTGACATCGTCGAGCCAACTGTTGGGATGTCCCAAAATGAGGCAGGAGCCCTGGCCGTGGGCAATGATGTTGCGCACGATGACGTGGCGGATGGCGCCGGCGGGCGGCTCATCGGGTTTCAGCGGCAGGCCCAGGCTTTCGCTGCGTCTTTGCACGGTGAAATAGATGGGGTCGCCATTCCCCCACCAGAACCAGTCGAAGCGTTGGGTGTTGATTACGATATTCGAGATCACCACGTTCTCCACCACCCCGCCGTCGTAAACCATGAAGGCGATGCCGCGATTGGAATGGGTAATGACGCAGTTGCTGATGGTCACATTGCGGACGGCGACGGAATTGCCGTCGCAGAATTTGATGGCGCTGGAGGAGGAGGACAGGCGGCAGTTGGTGATGGTGATGTTTTCGCACGCCTTCGGCGGTCCGCCGGAAGCGCTGGAGGAATAAAACACAATGGCGTCGTCGCCGGTCTCAATGGTGCTGTTGGCGATGATCACGTCCCGGCAACTGTCCGGATCGATTCCATCCGCCCACACCCCGTACTTTTGGCTCGTATGGATATAAATGCCGTCGATTCTCAGCCGCTCGCAGTCGTAGGGGTAGAGGGTCCAGCTTGGCGAGTCGATGATGGAAATTCCCGCGATGCGAACGTCTTTGCAGCGCAGCAGCTTGATCATGTGCGGGTAAATCTTACGGTGGTCCATCTCCTTGGGAAAGGACCGCATGAGGGGAACGCCCGCGGCCTCGGCCGCTTTTTGATTGTCGCGGATATATCCGTCATCGATGACATTCATCCGCCAATCGTATTCGGCTTGCCCGTTGATGACGCCGCGGCCCTCAATGGAAATGTTCTCCAGGTCTTCGCCCAACAGCAGCGCGTCGGTGGAAAAATCGGATTCCGCCTTCGATCCGAACAGTGTGGCCCCCGCTTCCAGGTACAGCCGGACGTGGCTGCGCAGGTGCAGCGTACCCGACGTGTAATCGCCGGCAGGCAGATAAACTTCTCCCCCGCCGGATTTTGCGCAAGTGTCGATGGCCTTTTGCAGGGCCGAAGTGGCGAGGTCTGCCTTCCGGCCCGTGGCGCCATAATCCCGCACATTAAAAATGGTGGCGCCGGCTTGCGCGTGCAGAAGTGCTGCCGAAACCAGGACCTGCAATGCCAGACAAGCCCAAACGGCTCTCAGCAATGATGGCTGTCGCATATTCATTCCTTAAATAAAAAGCAGAGGTGTAGTTTGGCTGGGAGGCAGGGATTTGAACCCCGATACGCCGATCCAAAGCCTGGACAGAAATCTCTATCCTGTTGGTTTGCCATGTACGTTTCCGCAGCCGGCCCACCATATTACACGGTTTTCGGCGCTTAACGTTGTCAAGTTGTCGCCAAGTTCTCGGGCGCGAGATTGCGCCCTGGATTCCTTCTCTCTCCCGTGGGGAGAGGTTGGCCGCCGGAGGAGGTTGGGTGAGGGGTCTGTTGCGCGCGCCGTCAGGGGGGCCTGCCGACGGCCATCAGGTCCCTTTGAGTGGCCAGCAGTCGTAAAGCGTCTGGTTTTGCCGGGAGGATATTTACTTTCCGGCTCGATGTGCGGCAAAGGCGCGCGCCAGGCGGGGCTTGCCGGAAACTATCGACGCAAGTTGTTGGATGATCTCCGGGGAGGGCAGTGACCGGAGAATGGCGTCAATAGCAGCCTCCGCATGGGGAGATTCCGTCCGCACAAGGTGCTGCAGGAAATCAAGTGCCTCCTGCTGCCGGGTTAGACCGATGGCGGAAAGCAGGACGCCCTGGAACCAGGGGTCGTGTACATGGAGGAAGCGTTCGCGCAGGGCCACGAACGCCTGCGGAGAGCGATCCGCGGCAATGGCCAGGGCTGCTTCCGCCGCCGCGTCATCGCCCGCCGCGATGAAGCGGCTGAGCCAGGGAATCGCCGCCGTGCCGTCGAGGTGCAGGATGCCGCTATAGCAGGCGCCGAGGACTTCCGGTTCGTCGCCGGCCAGGATCGCTCGAAGGCGCAGCAGAAGCGCCGCGGAGGGTGAGCCGACCTGCTCGACAGCGCGCACCGCCTCCACCCGAACCGACTTATCCTTGTCGGCAAACAGTTCGAGCAGATAGGTCAACAACTCCTTTTCCGGCAGGCTGCGGCAGGCGACGAGAGCCAGGGCGCAGGTTGCCCGCAAGGTGGCGGCGGTGTCGGAGTGCCCGCCCCACACGGGCTCAAGCTGAATATGACGCATGCCGCGCAGGAAGACCGCCGCGTCCTGGAACTCCAGCGTGACCAGCGCGCGGCTTAGCGCGTTCTTTGCCCAGCACTGGGGATCCGTCTTGAAGGGGTCGGTGAAGCAACGGTCGAAGGCGGCGAGCAACTCGGGGGTCAATTCGGGCAGACGGAATTCGCGGACCAAATCCGCCGCCTTGGCGACCAGATAATTGTTGCGATGGGTGAGCGCCTTGCGCAGCGGTTCGAGGGAGGCTTGCGGCGGCTGATGACGGAGTTCCTCCAAAGCAGCGAGTTGTTCTTCAAAGCGGCGCTTGCCGGACATGTGGGAAAGTTTAGCGCGTTATGAGGAGTTTGTCCCCTGGTCCAGGGCGGCAGCCGCAAAGATGCCCGTAAAATGGTGGATGTAGCGCCGCCCTTCAGGGCGGCACTTCTGGCCTTCGGCAGCGGAGGTTGGGAACCCTGGCGTGCATGGGGAAGTGCCGGGCTGAAGCCCGGCGCTACGAGGACTGTGAAATGGTGGATATGGATTGCGCAGAGCGCAGCTCTGCGGTCGCGGAAACGCAGAGCTGCGCTCTGCGCAATCCACATTCCGCCTGGGTGTTGCTGCCAGTTCACCGGTTACATTGGCCCGTTGACCGGGGTTTTGTTCGCGGCATTGCCGGTGGGAGCGTGGGGGTAATTCTCCACGAGGAAACAGATATTCTCGACGCCGGCGGAACGTATTTTAGCCAACAACGGAGGGACAATTCCGTACTTCGCATTGCGATCAATCTCAAAGTACACCTTCCGTTCAGCGCCATCGGCCAGGCGATTGTGGATCAGTCCCGGCAACGCGGGGAGAAACAGTTGGTCTGAACCAACGTACACCTTGCCATCGCGCGTAATCGCAATGATGATCGCGTCTTCCCGATCCGCACGCGGCCTCGCAATCGAGTAGCGCGATGTGGCCAAATTTATCGCTGCACCACGCTGACCAGTAGGCCCCGATGTCATAAGAATCGCCAGAATCACGAAGACGACCATAACCATCACCATCGAAAAACTGTTGAGGTCAAACATGCACATGAGCGGGGCCGATCTTGCCGGCTTCTTTTTGATGCCCCCTCGAGAGAATCCCGGAAATCCGCCGTCAGCAGTCATCCTCCACCTCCTCCGTCCACGGTCAGATGGGTTTCTGCGCCAGCCTTCTTGCATTCACGCCTTGCTGATGATTCTCCTCCGCACTTTGCCCATCAAAGGGCCACGATGCGATTCCCTCTAATTGCATAGACAATGGATGACGGGAAAAAGTTCCTGAAATACCACGCGAAGTGGCGGGGGCATCCTGCCCGCGCCATTCGTGCGAGCGGGACACTCCCGCGACAGCGGGCAATATGTCTGCTACGGCAACCTCCGCTGGTGAGTTTGTCCCCGGAAGCCGGATTACCCCGCCAGGCGAGCATCAAATTGGAAAGAAGACGGTTTGCCAATTACCAGTTTCGGAAAGTCAGGATGGTGAGGGTTAAGCAGGAAGTTGTGCTCCGCGGGAAGAGTGGCGCTGAGGACCTGCAAGACTGCCGAGGTGGCCGCCTTCGCCCAGGCATCTCCGACTTCCCGAACTCTCTTGGGGGGAGGATCGGCTCGCCAATTTCTCGGGAGCTGTGCCAGCCCGATCTTAACGACTAGGGATTCGTCGATGTCGACTTCGAACACGACATAATTGCGAAGCAACTCGGAAGAGTCCAGATGAACCACCATCTCGAGAGCTGCAAGGGATTGCGATTCCGCCGTGTAAACGATGGCGGTTCCCGGGCTGTTCCAGCGTCCTCCATACCGCCGCGCCCCCTCGCCGGTAAACGCCGTCCTAGCGTGTTTGCGCTTGACGATCCGCCAGGCGGTAGTCATTAAGAGAAAACCCCGTGCTCCAGCCGGCCGATCAGGCTCTCGACCTCGCGCGCCCCCACTTCGGTGCGGGAATAGGCCAAGGGGGTTCGGTCCCCCAGAACCCTCTTGGGACTGGTCAGCCAAGTCACCGCCCCGGCGACATCGCCCTCAAACAACTCCACCGCCTGCTCAAATACCGTCGAGATTCGTAGCAGCCGTTCCGATTCATCCGGCGCGAACTTGCCCCCCGCCCTGCGCCGGGCCAGCGTCCGTTCCGGGATTCCGACGGTGGCGGCGATAAGAGTGACCGGCAAGCCGCTCAGAGCCGCAAGAGATTTCAGGGTTTTGAAGGGCAGTCCCGCCTCAATCTGGCTGACCAATTGGTCGGTTGCGGTGGCCGTCAGGCCCAAACTTGCGCCACGCGCCTTGAAGCGGAACGGATGGCGCCGCGGAGTCTGGGGCTCGGCATGAGCAATTCCTGCGCTGGTGATCGGGCTCATTTGCGCAGTATAAACCCTCCTGCCACATTGTCAAGTTATTTCTGCCATATGGCATGAGCCCGGCACGCGCGGAGGGGGGCTGGGGCAGTGCGAGCGCAGCTTTGCGATTGGCCAATCTGCGGTCCCTGTGAATCGCAGAACCGGTAGCCCGTAGTGCGGACGGTGCGCCCGCGCTACGGCTACCCCGGGGTACTTGCTCCTGAAAAGTGTCATGCCAGTTGTCGGGTGGATGGGAACTTGTGGGGAAAGACGGACCTTTAAAGTGTTGGCTGGGAGGCAGGGATTCGAACCCCGATACGCAGATCCAGAGTCTGCAGTCCTACCGTTAGACGACCTCCCAATGGGACGTTCTGATAGAAGTAAACGGGCGGCCACACGCTTGTCAAGAAGTTCTTTTTCAAACTTCCCGGCGCACATTGCCCGGGCATCGAGGCAGGGTGCTCAGAATAATCGGAAGCTGACTTCCACCATGACGCGCACCGGCACCGGCGTGCCGTTTCGCTGGGCGGGTTTGAACTTCCATGTCTTTACGGTTTCAACCGCTTTTTCATCCAAGCCGAGACCCAGGGGTTTTACGACTTTGCAATCCGTGACCGCCCCGGCGGCATCGACAACGATCCAGAGCACAACGGTGCCCTGGTATTTTGCCTTGCGCGCTTCCTCGGAGTATGCGGGATCGGGCTTGTATATGGGAACCGGCTCGCTGACCCCATTCCCCACACTAAAGGCCCCGCCCCCGAAGCCGCCACCTTCACCGGGACCAAGTCCGCCGCCTTTACCGGAACCAACCCCGCCCCCTTCTCCGCTTCCGATACCGCCACCAAATCCCGGGCCGTTCGAAGCCGGGCCAACCACCCCAAACGGATCACCCCAAGGCAGATTGGAACTCATTTGGGGAAGTTTCAATTCCGGCGGCCCCAGGAGAGTAGGTGGAACCTGGAGCCGAGCGTTCGGGTTGGGAATGACTGCCATGGGCGGAGTGAGCTGCATCTTGGCGAACTTGGGAATGGCGCCCTTTGACGCGGGGGTCGGCGAGCGATCTCCACCGCCTCCGCCACCTCCCGCCTTCTTTTTCCCCGCGGCAGTCATTTGCGGGAGATAGGGTGAGATATCCGTGAACTCGACCTTGGTGGCGGCCTTTACCGGCTGCCACATGCGGATAAGTGCGTAGGGCAGCAAGAGGAGGGTGAGGGCGATGCCATGCACCAGCACGGAATTGACCCAGGAGGCGGGCTGCATACGATAGTCGTGCCAAATGTCGGGAGGATAGGGCCGATTCTTGAAGATCAGCCAGCCTCCCCATTCGCCCAGGGCAACCCCTAAGACTACCCCGAAAAACAAACCCAGGTCGCGCTGCCAGAACCAGCCGCCCGCTCCCAATACGAGGCCAAAGGCCAAGGCGCAGAGCGCGCGCTTCTCCTGCTGCTCATAGTTGTAACTTCCAATCGGGTCGCGAGGCTTTTCAAATGCCACCTTGAGCTGGGAGGGGAGATCATAGAACCAGGGGCGCATGTCCGTGGCCGGCAGATTGACTTCGCCACGATAGTAATGCGCGGGCACCGTCACCTTCGGTTCACGAAACCAGTCGCGGATTTGCTGGAAGGCGGAAACGAAAAGTGAGGGGGGCTCGACGAGCGTGACCTGGAAATTCCCGCCGGGTGTGGGCACGTTCTTGGGTGGAATCTTTCCCGGGCCGACTTCAACCTGAAGGTTGCTGGTGGACATTAACCTTTGTTCCCATTCCTCGGGCTAATCCAACGCCCAAGTGCGACGCTTTGCATAACCCTATACTAATGATGGCGGACGCCGCAACGGGGTTGTATCGGCTTGGGCTTTCAGTTCGTCCGCTACGACCTTTTTTCATACTAACACAATAACGGCACGATGATAAAGCCTAAGGTGGAATGATTCCGTGCGTGTGAAGTGACGCACTTTTGAGATGCAGTGGCTGGCGAGAAGGTTCCAGGAAATGTCGCCTTTTTTTTACACGGATGGGCAGGATTCAAGGCGGAACCCAAGAAGTGAATATCCGATCTGCTAAGTTTAAAGCCCCTTGCCAGGTGTGGGGACATCGCTGACACGGGGGGATTATGGGGAATTGACCCACGACAAAGAAATCCTATCCGAACTTCACTCCCTTACCGACTGGTCTTGAGATAGGCGCACCAACTTGGTACACTGTTCCTTCGATTTCATTTCAATTGTGGATGGTCAACCTCTTATGCCAGCACGAGCGAGTTTTCTTGATCCGTTGGAGCCCGCCAATGGTGAGCACGGAAAGCTTTACGTAGTCGGCACTCCTATTGGGAATCTCGAGGACATTACGCTGCGCGCCATTCGCATCCTCAAAGAGGTGGACCTGATTGCCTGCGAGGACACTCGCCGCACGCAGAAACTGCTGAATGCTTACAAGATTCAGACGCGCACCATCAGCTATCACCAGCACAATGAGATGACGCGCGCCCCCGAGCTGATTATCCAGATGGAAGAGGGGAGCAGTATTGCCCTGGTTACGGATGCCGGCATGCCCGTGGTGTCAGACCCGGGTTTCCGACTAGTGCACCTCGCGGTTCGCCACAGCATTCCCGTGATTCCCGTGCCCGGCGCCTCGGCCTTTGTGGCGGCGCTGGCGGCATCCGGATTGCCGGTGGATAAGTTCCGTTTTCTGGGATTCCTGCCGAGCAAGAAGGGCGAGCGCCGGAAGGCTTTGGAGGAACTCAAAGACGCCACCAAGACGCTGATCTTCTACGAGGCGCCGCATCGCTTGATGGAGATGCTCAAGGACGCGCGGGAAATCCTCGGCGAGCGGGAAGTCGTTATAGCCCGGGAAGTGACGAAGGTTCATGAGGAGTTCCTGCGCGGAACTATAGGCACCACCCTCGAGTACTTGAAGAGACGGCCGGCCAAGGGCGAAATCACCATTCTGATTGGACTGCCCGCGGTGTCAGACGCTGACCAGGGTGCCTCACCCGCCGCGTCCATCATGTCTGAAATCCAATCGGTCATGGCGGGGCAGAAGGTCGATGAGCGCGCTGCTTTGAAAATTGTGGCCCGCACCCGCGGCGTCTCCAAGAGCGAAGCCTACCGCCTGTTGCAAGCGGAAAAAAACCGCAAGCGTTAGCACGGACTGCGCTCCTCCCAACCATCTCGTTGTCCCCGCATCGCCACCTTTTCCTGACATCGCCTGCCGATTCTGGCGTCTGAACGAGACCTTCCCCGGATTTGCGTACGGCGCTGGTTCGTGAAGGGTTTTTATCCATGTTTGTGGCGTGCTGTAACCCCTTTACTATCAATTGACTGCACCCTCACGCGATAATTCCTGAAATGCCCCGAGAATTTCGCAGTTTGGCGGCCCGATTGCCTCCTCACGGGCCAGAACGAATCAATGAGGGGGATGCGATGAAGCGCACACTTTGGGTTTTGGCAATGGGCTTGGGGTTGGCAATGGGCACAGCATGGGCCGCAGAAGAAGCTACGCAGGCGGGTACCGGACAGGGTAACGCGGACACCTTCCATCAGGCTGAGCAATCGATGGGTCTCATCATCGTGGGGGATGGCGGCGGTCACGTGCTGAGTGTGAGCACCGGCGCCATCATTCGGCCCGACGGCATCCTGCTCACAGCGTACCACGCCATCAAGGGCGCGCGCGAAGTGCAGGTGCGGCTGGCGGATGGCGAAATCTACGACCAGGTTGATCTGATGGGATTCGATGAGCGCCGCGATGTTGCCGCCCTTCACTTTACCGCCAGTGGACTTGCCTGCTTCGCCGGAGCCCCGCTGGAACAAGCATTGATGGGCGATAAAATCCACGTGCTGACCGCCGACGGAACGATGGCGTGGTCGACCTCAGACGGTATTCTGGGCCCCGTTCGACTGGCCGATGAGGTTATGGGCGCAGGCCATGGCTATCGAGTTATTCAGTTTATGGCCCCCAGTCCTCAAGGTGCAATAGGCGGCGCGCTGGTGAGTTCCCGGGGCCAGCTTCTGGGAATTATTACGGGTTCGCAGACGGCCGGAGGACCGCAATTTGCTGTCCCCTTGGTGAGCGTCGCGGGGTTGCCCGCTCAAGGTTTGCATGTGGCGCTGGGCACGGGCAAAAATCTCTCGCCGTCCGCGGTGGTCGCCAATGCGGAGCGCGCGCCGGAGCAGCAGTCCACGACGGAGGGGCAACCGGGGCCTGACGGTCAAGCCGCTTCGATTGCGACCCTCGCCAAAGCCCGCACCCTGCGGGTGATCACGAAAACTGTGTTTTTCAATCCCTCCGTCCTGCAAGAGGATCTAACGGATGATTCGGAATTTCGCATTCTCGGACTCAGTGTGGCGAATAGTTTCCGGGGCGCGGAACTGCTGGTGACCGTGAACCGCCCCCTGTTCACGTATGATTGGACCTATTCGGTGAACGACCCCCAGACGGGAGCTGTCCTGGCCACAGGCAAAGTCACGGCCATGGACGGCGCGCGGGCGGCGAAGGGAATCTCCAGGAAGCTCGTACAGGAATTCGAAAAGGCGCGGGCGGTGCAAGCGGCGCAGGAAAATCCGCAGGAGGCGCTGAGCGTTCAGCAGTGACCCACCACCGTCACATGCCCTCGGAGCTGTACATGGGAAGGGTGGCTCCCATGAAGCGAATACTCACCCGGTAGAATTCCTCATCTTCCTTGACGCTGCGGACAACCGTGGCTTCGGTGAAAAAATCGCTGGGTCCCACGTCGGGCCGCATCGGACCACGGCCCGGGATGGTGACGCTGAGAGTGGCAAAGACGGCCAATTCGTGGTGGGTGAGAAAGGAGAGGCCGCGCCGGCTGACCTCCAGTGCGGTGAGGGTATCGTCGTACTCAAGTCCTGCCGAGTCCACCCCGCGCACCTGGATGTTGATGGCGGCTTCGACCCGGCGCTGACTACGTTTCTGTTCGCTGGAAGGCTCCATGGGAGGTCACCCAATCCTTTCAGGAGGCGATGGCGGCTTCCGGGTGGGCGGCGAGCGCGGCGAAGAACGCGTCCACGCGCGCCAGCACTTCGCCGGTTTCGCGCGCGCTTTGCACCTGCCGCCGTAATTCCGTTCCGTTGCGCACGCCGTGTGTGAACCAGCTGGCAAATTGCTTCATCTTGCCCAGGGCCCCGGGGATTTCCTCGGCGACGAGCATGGAATAGTAGGTGCGAATCAACTCGTAGCGGTCGGCATCCGCCGGTTCGCGGTACACGCCGGTGGTGAAGAATTCCGCCAGTTGGCGGAAGATCCAGGGATTGGAGGCGGCCGCGCGCCCAATCATCACCGCGTCGCAGCCGGTCTGTTCGTGCAGCGCCCGGGCGTCCGGGGGTTTAAACACGTCGCCGTTGCCGATCACGGGAATGCGCACTGCTTGCTTGATCTGCTGGATGATTTCCCAACGCGCCCGGCCGCTGAAACCCTGCACGCGGGTGCGCGGATGGACAGCCAAAGCCTCCACGCCGCAGTCCTCCGCCAGGCGCGCCACTTGCAAGGCCACAATCTCCTCGTCGCTCCAGCCCGAACGGAATTTGATGGTGAAGGGAATCTTCACGGCGCCGCGAATCGCGCGCAGAATTTTTTCCAGCAACGGCAGGTCGCGCAGCAATCCTGAGCCGCCGCACTTCACCACTTTCTTGGCGGGACAACCGAGGTTCAGGTCCACCAGGTCAAATCCCAGGTCTTCAATCTGGCGCGCCGCCTCGGCCAGGTGCGCCGGGTCAGCGCCAAAGATTTGAGCGCTGATGGGCCGCTCCTCATCCGTGTAATACAGATAGCGCTGCGCGCGGAAATTCTGCCGAATCATGCCTTCACTGGAGACAAACTCCGTCATGATCAGCCCGCAACCCCCCAGGCGCTTGATGAAGCGGCGGAAAACCGTGTCGGTAATCCCCGCCATGGGCGCCAGGATGTGCGCCGGACGGATGACCACGTCGCGAATTTGAAGGTCTGCAAATACCATACTGATGATTACTTCTCAACGGAACCACGTCAAACTTTAAGCAATCCCTCAGTTAATTGTGGGCTGTTCGGGGGAGGTTGTCAACCGGCCCTTCCGCCCGGCATGACATCCTCGGCGTTGGCGATGCCGAAGCGCATTTGGCCTTCCGCTACCAGTTCGCCGGCGCGGAAGATGGAGCCGCGCAACTCGCCGAACTGCGCTTTCATCCGCACCACTTCGGCTTCCACACGCACCGTGTCGCCGGCCTCAATCGGTTTAATAACCCGCGCCGAGGGTATATGCAGGATCATGGCGATTTTGCCGGCCATCTCCGGGCGCTCCATCACCAGCACGGCGCCCACCTGCGTCACCAGTTCCAGAATAACGCTGGTGGGAATGATGGCGATACCGGGAGGATTCCCGCGCGCGGCCTGATCGTCGATGGAAAAACGCTTCACCGCCACGATGCGCTGGCCGGGAATGAATTCCTCAACCTGGTCGACAAAGAGGAAAGGATAGCGGTGGGGAAGAATGCGCGCAATATCGGTTGAGGTGAAGTGAGCCATGGGGGAAGGATAAAGTGTAAATTGTGAATGATAGATGGTAAAGGGTAAGAGCCGTTATTTACCATTTACAATTTATACTTTACCATTTTCTTTCACCCTTCATTTTTCGGCGGCTTGAGCAGTTCCCGTTTCAGCGCCGGGTTACGGCTGGTCCAGTCGCCGGGGCGATCCTGGTCCGCGGCATACTGGGCGCGCACCGCTTCCAGCTTGGAGTCCATATCGTCCAGGAAACTTACCACCATGGCCTCGGCGAACATCGGTTCCTTGGGCGAACCAAACTCCAGTTTGCCGTGATGGGAAAGAATAATGTGCTCGAGTTCGTCCTTGAGCTGGGCGGGGAAGTCGGGGATCTGGTGAATCTTCGCCTGCACCATTTCCAGCGCCATGGTGATATGCCCGATCAGTTGTCCCCGCGTGGAATAGCGGAAGCCGCGGTTGAAAATCAGTTCTTCCGTCTTGCCGATATCGTGGAGCACCAGGCCGGCCACGATCAAGTCGCGCCGCAGCCAGGGATAATGATCCGCGACGCGATCTGCCAGCGCGATCAGTGACGACACGTGTTCCAGCAGCCCGCCCAGGAAGGCGTGGTGATAGCTCATCGCCGCGGGGGCCAGCTTGAACTTTTCCGCCAACGCTGAGTCTTCCAGGATGCTCAGCAGCAGCGCGCGCAGCGGACCCTCGCCCATGGCGCGCACGCGCTCGAGCAGAGCGGAGTACATCTCCTCCGGGTCGCGCTCGGTGCGCGGAAGATAATCAAGCAGGTTCACTTCTTCCGGCGGGCAAAGGGTGATCTTCCGGACGCGAAGCTGCGGCGTGCCGCGGTAGCTTTCCACATGCCCATCCACCTGCACGACGTCGTCTGCCTCAAAGGCCGGAGTGGTGCGTTCCGAGTAGTCCCAGAGTTTGGCGGAAATGACGCCCGTGGTATCTTGCAGGCTCAGGTCCAGATAAGCGGCGCCGTTGCTGGTGATCTTACGTTCTTTGGATTGGACCAGGAAGGTGGTGCGCACTGCTGAGTCCGGCGCGAGGTCCTTGACAAAGGTCTGTTTCATTGCGCCTTTTCGGTGGTTAACGCCGCGCCCAGCGTATCGGCGCCGGTGTCAATGTATCCCGGAGCAAGAAAAATGTAACTGTCTTTGCGCAGCTGGGTCAGAAACTCGCGCATCTTGGGTTCCATGCGCTGGCTGTACAGGGTCTCTTGCACACGCGCTTCAACTTCTTCAAACGAGGGGATACCGGGGCTGAAACGTTCCACGAGCCGCAGGATCAGGTAGCCGCTTTTCACGTGAAGCGGGTCGGTGTACTCGTTGACTTCGAGCTTGCCGACAGCCGCGGCGATCGCCGGCGCCATGGCGCTCATCTTCATTAAACTGATGTCGCCCCCCTGGTCCGCGCTGGGGTCGTCGGAGTATTTCTTCACCACCTCGCTGAATTTCGCGCCCCCCTTCAGTTCCGCCTCCGCTTCCTTGGCGCGCTTTTCCGCCTCTTCCGGCTTGTATTTCTCCGCGGATATCAGGATTTCCGCGAGGTGGACCATGCCCGGAGATTTGAACTCATCCTTGTGCTGATTGTAATACTGCTGCTCCTCCTGCCGTGTCACCACGATGCGGGAACCGACGTCGCGGCTGATGACCTCCTGCATCAGGAGCTGGCGGCGGATCTGGTCTTTATAGTCCTCCCAATTCACGCCCGCTTGTTCCGCGTCCTTTTGCAAGTCTTCGATGGTCGCCAGGTTGTACTGCTTGCGCGTTTGATCCAGCTTCTTGATGAGGTCGGTTTCCACGTTAACATCTTCGTCTTTGGCCTTCTGGACCATCAACGACTGGTCAATCAAATGCTCCAAAAGGTCCTTGCTTTCCTCATTCACTTTGGCCTCGAGTTCGGCGCCGGAGAATTGCTGGGCAAGGTCCTCGCGAAGCTTGGCTTTCTCGCGTTCAAACTGGCGTTGGGTAATGATCTCACTGTTGACGCGCGCGATGATGCGTTCCAGCACGTGGGCGGCGCGGACCTGGGGCCCCACAAAAGTTGCCGCCAGAACGGCGATGGTAAGAATTTTGATCGTTCGTTTCATCGTCCCCCCTACTTCCTGATTACTTCTGTGTCTCCCGGTTGGAGCCGGTGAAAGGCCCCCGGGTTGTCTGACCTCCCCAGTTTCCCTTCCTGTCATCTTAAGGCTGGGGATACAGTTCCTGCAAGGCGTTTTGGATTTGCGTCAGCAGGTTGCCGTCGCGTTCGCGCACACGGAAGCGCAGAACGCGGTCGGGGCGGAAGCTGGCCTCGCGCCGCCGCCGCACAAACTGCGCCAGCCGCTGCGGGTCAACGGGCGCCTGCTCATGGAACTTAATCCAGATTTCATCCCCCTTTCGCTCCACCGTTTGGACCAGCAAACGCTCCGCCGCGCTTTTCAGCAAGGCGTAGTCCAGCAGGTTGACAACCGATGGGGGAATGGGGCCGAAGCGGTCGGCGAGCTCGGCTTCCATCTCCGCCCGCTCGCCGGGCGTGGCGGTGCTCGAAATGCGTTTGTACATGCGCAGCCGCTGGTTCTCATCGGGAATGTAGGGGTCGGGGATCTTGATTTCGAGGCCCAGGTTGAGCGAGGTGCGCACTTCGATCTTGGCCGGCGCGCCCTTCAATTCCTCCACCGTCTGCTCCAGCATCTTGAGGTAGAGGTCGATGCCCAGGGCGTTCAAGTGGCCATGCTGCTCGGCCCCCAGCAGATTGCCGGCGCCGCGCAGTTCCAGATCCAGCGCCGCCAGGCGAAACCCCGCGCCGAGATCGGAAAATTCCTTCAGGGCCGCCAGCCGCCGGCGCGCGATGGGCGTCAGGGTGTCTTCCGACCCGATCAGGAAAAAGGCATAGGCGCGGCGGTTCGAGCGGCCTACGCGCCCGCGAAGCTGGTAGAGGTCGGCAAGGCCGAAGCGGTCGGCGTGATTCACCAGGATGGTGTTGGCGCGCGGGATGTCCAGGCCGTTTTCGATGAGCGACGTGGCCGCCAGCACATCATATTCACCGCGCATGAACTTCAGCATGACCCGTTCGAGCTCCTTTTCACCCATTTGGCCGTGCGCCACGCCGATGCGCGCGGTGGGCAGCAGGCGCTGCAAAAGCGCGGCCATCTGGAAAATCGATTCCACCCGGTTGTGCACAAAGAACACCTGGCCCTGCCGTTGCATTTCCTGCATGATCGCCGACTGGATGAGCGCCTGGTTGAAAGGCGCGACAGTGGTTTGAATGGCCAGGCGGCCGCGGGGTGGGGTTTCAATCACGGAGAGGTCCCGCAATCCGCCCAGCGACATGTGCAGGGTGCGCGGGATGGGCGTGGCCGACATGGTGAGCACATCCACGCCGGATTTCATTTTCTTCAGCTTCTCTTTGGCCGCCACCCCGAAGCGCTGCTCCTCATCCACAATCAGCAAGCCCAGGTCGCGCACGCGCACGTCTTTGGAGAGCAGCCGGTGCGTTCCAATCAGGATGTCCACGCGGCCGGCCTCCGCGTCGGCGAGGATTTTTTTCTGTTCCGCCGCCGTGCGGAAGCGGCTGAGCATTTCCACGCGCACGGGGAAAGCCGCCAAGCGCTGGCGAAACGTGGTGTAGTGCTGGAAGGCGAGCACGGTGGTGGGGACCAGCACCACCACCTGGCGGCCGTCCTGAATGCACTTGAAGGCGGCGCGCATGGCGAGTTCGGTCTTGCCATACCCCACGTCGCCGCACAGCAGACGGTCCATGGGCTCGGGGCTTTCCAGGTCGCGTTTAATGTCGGCAAGGGCGGTGAGCTGGTCCGGGGTCTCCTCAAATTCAAACGCGTCTTCAAACTCGCGCTGCCAGGGCGTGTCCGCGGAAGCGGCAACCCCGCCGCGCATTTTGCGCTCGGCGTAGAGTTGCAAAAGCTCCTGCGCCATGTCGCGCAAGGCGCGTTTGACACGCGTTTTGGTGCGCTCCCAAGTGGCGCCGCCCAGGCGGTCCAGCGGGGGCTTGGCGCCTTCGTGGGAGCGGTACTTTTCCACCAGGTCCAGGCGCTCGAGCGGCACGTAGAGCTTGGCCTCGTCCTGAAAAGTCAGCAGCATGAAGTCGCGCGATGTGCCCGCCACGGCGATTTGCCGCAGGCCTTGGTAAATGCCAATGCCGTGGTCGATGTGCACGACGTAATCGCCGACTTTCAGGTCGCTGAGGTCGGAGATAAAGCTGGAGATCCCGGAGCGTTCGCGCCGCCCGCGCGCCGCCCAATCAAAGCCTCCGAACAAGTCCGTGTCCGCGAGCCACAACTGCTTCAGTTCAGGAAAGGCCACGCCTTCGCGAATCTCGCCGCGGGCGATCAACACAGGGGAAGAATCGGGCCATCGGTTCATCGGGCCATCGGGCGATTGAGTGATTTGTTCCTTAGATGACTCGATGGCCCGATGGCCCGATGACCCGACTTCTTTATCCACCCGATCAAAGGAAATCTCGTAGTCCTTCAAAATTTCCCGCAGACGATCCACCTTGCCCACGGTGGGTACAACGAAAATGACGGACTCCCCACCCTTCACCCGGCCGCGCAAATCTTCCACCAGTTCCTTCACTCTGCCTTGATATTTGGGAGGAGGCTGGGAGGGAATCGGGTGATCGGGCCATCGGTTCATCGGGTCATCGGGCGATTGGTGATTGGTGATTGGTGATTTGCGATTTTCCAAGTCGCTGTCATCTTGAGCAGTTGCCGGTGAATCCAGTGATGGGGTAATCGTGCCTTCGCCCGCCGAAGGGCTTCGGCCCGCAAGCGGGTGATCGGGTGATTGAAGTGCTTGCTCATCACTCGTCACTCGCCACTCGTCACTACCCTCGGCCCCTTCGGGGGGGAAGTACAAGTCGCCGCCGATAACGACTGCTTGCGTGCTGGTTGCTGCGGCGGGCGCGAGGGTTTCCAGGCTCAATTCTTTGAGCGAAATTTGTGGTACGCCCTCGAGCGCCTTATGGAGTTCCGCCTCGGTCAGGTAGACTTCGCCCGGTTGCGGGCGGGGCGGCACAATGTCGCGGACTTCCTCGAAGCTTGCTGCCAGGCTCTCGATGGTGGGCGCAATCTGGACGCGGCGATCGAGGAGTTCGTCCCACACCAGCACCGGACGCTCCAGCAGGGAAAACAGCGTGTGCGTGTGGGGTTCGACGAGCGGAACGAAGAACTCCCATCCCGGGAAAGTGTTGGTATGTTCGGCGGCCCAATCGGGTTCGCGCTCGGGCAGCGGTGTTCCTCGCGCTTGCGCGTGCTCGCGGGCCCGCAAGGTGAGTACGCGCACCAGCCTTTCGAAGAATTTTGGCGAACGCTGCGCTTCGGAGAGTGGCAGCAGGAGCGCTTTCGGTACGGGTTTGCGCGAGCGTTGAGTTGTCGGGTCGAATTCCCGCACCGACTCCAGTTGGTCGCCAAAGAATTCCAGGCGGAAGGGCCACTCGGCCTCGGGAGGGAAGATGTCGATAATTCCGCCGCGCACCGAGTACTGGCCGACGGCCGAGACCGGCTCCCCGGGCTCGTACCCAACGCTGCGCAAGTGCTCCACCAGATCGTCCAGATTGAGCTCGTCACCCACCTTCAGTTCCAGCGCCAGCGAGGAATAGAAGGCGCTCTCCCGGAAGCGCCCCAGGGCGGCGGCCACGGGAGCGAAAAGCACGCGCACCCCACCACGCGCCAGGCGCCAAAGCGCTACGGCCCGCTGCTCCTGGATTTCCGCGTGTGGTGAGCGGCCTTCGTAGGGTGAGCAATCCAGCGCCGGCAGTATTTGCACCGAACTGGCGGCGCCGGGCTCAAGCCAATCCAGAAATGTCGCCGTGGTTTGCCGGTAGTTTTGTGCCGCTTCATTGTCCTGGGTCAAAACCACTACCGGCCGCTTAACTTGGTGCGCCAGCGCCGCCACCACCATCGCCTTGGCGGCGGGCGTCAGACCGGAAATGGCAAGGGGCGGCGCAGCCGGCTCGGACAGCGCCGCAATCCCCGCGCGCACGCTGGCGTGCTCAAGGAGTGGCTGGAGTAGGGATGGAAGATCGGCCATGAAATTACAGGGATAACTGTTGAGCAACGATCAAAATTGCGACTGGGCTGAGATTTCTGCCGCGAATAAACCATACCCTTGCCACGGATGCCTCGGCAACTTCTATTTGGGTATTGGGTATGCGCCGACGCCCACGCCTGTAGGGGCTGGCCTCGTGCCTGCCCTGATGGGGGCCGTATCGGTCCCCTTTGGGCGCCCACAAGGGGCCTAAGCGATAACCTAAGGAAGAGGTCTTTCCGATTGGGCCGTCGCTCATCCAGGAGTTCGGACTGACCCTGCACATTCGTTGGTAAATGGTAGGCGACCGAGGGGGTATTTCCTCCAACCCCGCATGTCATGAGCCAGTCTGGCACCTCCGAGCGGTTGGCCGACAAATCAGCGGGTGCATAACTTCCGCAAGGCCGACGATACGCTCGGAACCAACCCGCCGCGTCCGCGCACAAGCTGTTAATCAGGCATCTATGGCCGGAAAGCAATCGA
>Ga0326727_10007278_pt1 | contig 29419 bp, 19 predicted proteins | sample MB2enrmetagenome_FD_207643 | JGI IMG/M metagenome (GOLD analysis project Ga0326727, IMG submission 207643) | Lab enriched peat soil microbial communities from McLean, Ithaca, NY, United States - MB29MY | ecosystem: Environmental > Terrestrial > Soil > Wetlands > Peat | place: USA: New York... | reverse complement strand
CGAAGGAATCGTGGGCCACGTGGCCTTTGGCGATCCGGTATGCGCAACTGTTGCCAAGGCTGCGGCCGAGGCCTGCGCCACGGTGGGCGTGGTGGGCAAGCTGGGCGGAACCTACGTCTGCATGGAGGGCCCGCAGTTTTCTACCAAGGCCGAGTCGCATCTCTATCGCAGTTGGGGCGCGGACGTGATCGGCATGACCAATTTGCAGGAGGCCAAGCTGGCTCGCGAGGCCGAGATCTGTTACGCCACAGTGGCCATGGTCACCGACTACGACTGCTGGCGCGAGGGGCATGACTCGGTGACCATCGAAGAGATAGTCGCCGTGCTGCACAAGAACGCCGACAACGCTGCGCGGGTGGTAAAGGCGGCAGTGGCAGCGATGCCGGCTGAGCGCACATGCGCCTGCGCTTCGGCCGCTCGCTATGCGGTTCTGACCCAGCCCGACGCAATTCCCGCCGCGGCGAAGGAAAAAGTGGGCCTGCTGTTTGGCAAGTATCTGGGCTGGTAATGCGTTGGCGGTCAACGGTGAATCTATGAGACCTCCGCCCTGGTCGATGTTTTGAAAGGGCACGACTTTAGTCGTGCCGTAGAGGGTGCAGTTTTGACGCGGGCTTTAGCCCCTGAGGGATTTCAACTACCACTGGCTGGACCATTCTTGAAACAGGCTCTTGCAAGCTAGCTCGATCAATTGGGAAAGGAAACAAATGGCGATCACCGTAGTCGGCAGCGTAGCCTTCGATTCCATTGAAACACCGTCGGGAAGGCGTGAGCGTTGCCTGGGCGGCGCAGCCACTTACTTTGCGCTGGCTGCCAGCTTCTTTACCGATGTGCGCGTAATCGCCGTTGTGGGCGAGGATTTCGGCGCGGAGCAGGAAGCTGCCTTCCAGGCCCGCAACATCGACACTCGCGGCATCGAGCGCATCGCCGGCAAAAGCTTCTTCTGGGAAGGTTCATATCTCGAAAACCTCAATGAGGCCAAGACCCACGCCACCGAGCTCAACGTCTTTGCCGCCTTCGAGCCAAAGATTCCCGACGCCTATCGCGACTCAGAGTTTTTGTTCTTGGCCAACATCGATCCCGTGCTGCAGCGCCGCGTCCGCGAAGCCATGCCGGATGCGCGCCTGGTGGCCGGCGACACCATGAACTACTGGATCAAGGATCATCGCGCGGCGCTGCTCGAAGTGCTGAAGGGGCTCGACATTCTGCTCATCAACGACACTGAGACGAAGATGCTGGCGGACAACAACAACCTGGTGCAGGCAGCGCGTGCGGTCATGGCCTTCGGGCCGCACACGCTGGTGGTCAAGCACGGCGAATACGGCGCCACGGCCTTCTTCAGCACTCACAGCTTTTCCAAGAGCCGCGAATATGCGGAGCACATCTTCCGCGCGCCCGCCCTGCCACTGGATGAAGTGGTCGATCCCACTGGCGCGGGCGACAGCTTTGCCGGCGGCTTCTTCGGCTACCTTGCATCGCAGTCCGAACTCAACCCGGCTGCTTTTCGGCGCGCCATGTTCTACGGCAGCGTGATGGGCTCGTTTGCAGTGGAGCGCTTTGGCACGGAGCGGCTGCAGCAGCTCGCGCGCAAAGAAATCGACGACCGCTTTATTCTCTTCCGCGAGTTGACGCACCTTGACTGAAGAGTCCATTCCGATCTCGCGCAGGGAATCCCTGGCAGTATTGGCCTTCTGCACGGCCTGCTCGATAGCGGCAATCGTCTGGAGCTGGCAACACGGCGCGATGCTCAACTATGGCGACGCCGTTGCCCATCTGCACATCGCCCGCCGTGTCTTCGATTCGCACCAGCCGCGCTTCACTCAATTGGGCTCGGTGTGGCTGCCGCTGCCGCATATTCTGCTGATCCCTTTTGTCCAGATCTACAGTTGGTGGGCCAACGGAATTGCGGGCGTCATTCCATCGGCGCTGGCTTATCTGGCCGCCTGCGCCGGCCTCTACCGGCTCGCCCGCCGTTGGCTCCCGGGGCCCTGCGCCATGCTGACGCTCTTTTTCTTTGCAACAAATCCCAACCTGCTCTATCTGCAGACCACGGCTATGACCGAGCCGCTCTTTCTTTGCGAGATGATCTGGATCGCGCTCTGGCTGGTCGAATGGCGCTCATCTCTCGATGCAAATCCCGTGTGTGCTCGCCGCCTGCTCTGTTTCATCGCCGCTGCGCTCATTGCCGCCATCTTCACGCGCTATGACGGTTGGGTGATGGCGATGTTGGCCTGGGGCAGTATCGGCATTGTTCTGGCCCGTCGTGGCAGACTCCGCGTTTCCACCAATGCGGGCTCACGCACGTTCTGGCTTGCAACTGTTCTGGTGGTTGCCGCGCCGATCACATGGTTCGTCTACAACGCGGTGGCTTTCGGCGATTGGCTTTACTTTCTGCGCGGCCCCTACTCCGCCAAGGCCATCGAGATACGCACCTCCGTGCCTGGATTTCCGCCGCATCCAGGCTGGCACAATCCATGGGTCGCCCTGATCTTCTTTATCAAGGCCGCGGAGCTGGACGCCGCTGCCGCTGCATGGGGCAACGCCATTCTGGCTCTGTCTGTCCTTGGCACTCTTTATGCGTCGCTCACGGAGCATCGCCGCGCTTTCGCCTGGGCACTGCTGCTATGGCTGCCAGTTCCCTTCTATGCCTACTCAGTGGCCTATGGATCGGTGCCCATCTTCCTTCCCATATGGTGGCCCCACTCCTGGTACAACCTGCGCTACGGAATGGAGCTGCTGCCTGCTCTTGCCCTCGGCGCCGGCTTTGCCGCGCAGTCGATACGCGCCGTCATGCTCAAGTTCAAGCCACGCCATCTGTCCGCAGAGACGCTGAGCCTCTGGCTCAATTGCGCCGTGGCCGTTCTGCTCGCTGCCGGCATCCTGAATCTCCTGCAGATGCTGCGCGAGCGCCCGCTTGTCTACGTCGAAAGCACCAAGAACATCGATTCCCGGCGAGTGTACCAGGAAGAGATCCCCGCGGCTCTGAAAGCGCTCCTCGACCAGCACCCCGGCTCCGTTATTCTGATGGAGACCTCGGTCGACCCGGAGTTGGTCGCCCTCACCGGCATTCCTCTGCGCCAAACCATCAACGAGAGCGATCTTGAAATCTATACCGATGCGCTCGCCGCGCCTGCCGCTCATGCCCGCCTGGTGCTCGCCTTTGACGGCGACGAGATCGACCAGGCCGTCAAGGCTCACCCCGCCGGCCTGATCGCCATCCAGCGCTTTTCCGCTCCCGGCCAGCCATCCGCCACGCTTTATATCTCCGATACGGGTTCCGTTCCGCCGCCGAGATCGGGACTCAACAAGCCCACATGCATGGTGTTAGCATCGGGCATGGAAATCACATGAGCATAGCCTTGGGACAATACGCGCAGCCCTTCAATTTTGACTGGCTGGAACAACTCATCGTCCTGAACGGCGCTATCGGCAGGCTGATCCTGGCCTGCCTGCTGGGCGGCGCCATCGGCCTCGATCGGGAGATGAACAAGAAGGCTGCCGGCGTGCGCACCAACCTGCTCATCTGCATGGGCGCGGCATTCTTTACTCTGCTGTCCGGGGTTCTGGCCGGAGACAACAGCCCCAATAAAGGACAGGTCGCTTCCAACATCGTGCAGGGCATCGGCTTCCTGGGCGCGGGTCTCATCCTTCACAATCGCAGCCGCATCAACGGGCTTACCAGCGCGGCCAGCATCTGGGTAGTCGCTTCCATAGGCATGGCTTGCGGCGCCGGCCTCTACGCAGCGGCAACGCTCGCGGCCGTCATCGTCATCTTTGCGCTGGAGGTGGTTGGCTTCCTGGAGCGGCATGCCAACCTCAAGCCCTACACCGTCACCTATGAAGCACGCGGCCTCGATCAGCCCCGCATGCTGCAGTCGATCCTGGACGCGATGGATAAAGCCGGGCAGCGCCTCACCGGCATTGAAATTGACGCCATCGGGGAGCTCAAACGCATCTCCTTCGCTCTCACTGCAGTTAGCCGTCAACACCAGCGTATGAACAAGGAGCTGGCCGCCGGGCCGGCTATTGACAAGCTCTTCACCTTCCGCGATCCGGAGGAAGATTGATTCCCTTCACCAAGGCCCACGCTTGCGGCAACGACTTCCTGATCGTCACTGAAGACGCAGCCGCCGGATACGACTGGGCAGATCTCACGCGATGCCTTTGCGCGCGTAACACTGGCATCGGCGCGGACGGCGTTGAGTTTTTTGCCTGGAACGACATCAGGACGAGTTCCAACTCCGGCCGTCTTCACCTCTACAATGCCGACGGTTCAATCGCCGAAATCAGCGGCAACGGAACCCGTTGCGTGGCCGCGTGGATGGCTGAGGCGCTCGGCTGCAGGGCCGGCGATGAAGTGGAGATCGTCACCGATGCGGGGCTGCGCGTTTGTCGCGTAAACGCCGTCGACATTTCCTCGGGATTCACCGTTGAAGTCACCACCGGCATGGGCACTCCCACATTCGCACCCCGCGCCGTCACTTTGGCATCGGGCCGCCGCGTTGAAGGCGACGAGGTAAACACCGGCAATCCGCATTTCGTCATCGTCGTCGACAACGCGGACTTTGCAGTCGACGGCTTGTCGTGGACTGCCATCGGCGCGGAGATCTGCGTCCACCCCGATTTCCCCCGCCAGACCAATGTGGAGTTCGTCCGCGTTGTCAGCCCGAGCGAGATCGAGATTCGCATCTTCGAGCGGGGCGTTGGTCCCACTACCTCTTCCGGCACGGGAAGCTCGGCCACGGCCACCGCTGCAATTGCGCTGGGACTTGCCAAATCGCCGCTGACTGTTGTTGCCCCCGGAGGCGCGCAGACCGTTGCCTGGGACGGCCCCGGCACGGAACTCAAGCTAACCGGTCCAGCCGCCCTGATTGCACAAGGCGAGGCGTTTTACAAATGACAGCGCGCGAGGTTCCCAAGCTGAAATCCAGTTCGCATTCCAATCCAAGCCCGCTCCTGAGGATTGCCCCTGTCAAGATTGGCGCGGGCTTCAGCGTGATTGCGCCCGCGGCCTCTGCCAAGCTCGATCGCGCGGAGCAGGGCGTGAAGCGGCTACGCGAGCTCGGCTTTCTTCCCAGCCTCGGTCACCACGCCTTTCAAAAGGGTCCGCTTTATTTCGCTGGAACCAGAGCCCAGAGGTTGGATGATCTGCATGAAGCCTTTGCCGATCCAGCGACCAGCGCGGTTGCGTGCCTGCGCGGCGGCTACGGTTCGAACTATTTGCTCGACGGGCTCAACCTCGATCTCATCCGCCAGCATCCCAAGCCGCTTTTCGCTTATAGCGATCTGACCGGCATTCAGTTGCGCCTCCTCGACGAACTTGGCCTGCCCGCGTTTCACGGACCCATGGTCGCCGCCGATTTTTCAGACGAGAATGGCGTCCACTTACCCAGCTTTCAATCTGCGCTCGCCGGCCAGCCATACAGCCTTGGCCCTGGCGAAGGCCTGCGCATCCTCAAGCTGGGCAAGGTGCAGGTCCGGGCGCGCGGCATCTTGTATGGCGGCTGCCTCAGCATTCTGGCTTCGTTGCTGGGCACGCCTTATGAACCGCGCACCGAAGGAAAGCTGCTGTTTCTTGAGGACACGGGAGCCAAGCCTTACCAGATCGACCGCATGCTGTGGCAACTGCGCCAGGCCGGCAAACTCGACGGCGCGGTCGGCATCGTCTTCGGCGAAATGCTCAACTGCTCCTCGCCCGGAGCGGCCACCAAACTCCTCGACGAGGTGATCCTCCACGTGTTTCAAGACTTCGAAGGCCCCATCGCCATCGGCCTCCGCAGCGGCCACGTCTCGCGCCAGAACGTGACCCTGACCTTCGGCGTTGAAGCCGAACTGGTTCTTACCAATCAGGCCGAACTTCGGCTGCTCGAACCGGCGGTCGCGCGATGACTGCACGCTCACACCACATTCATCTTTGCGGTATTTGCGGCACGGTCATGGCATCGTTGGCGGGACTCTTGCAGCTAAACGGTCACCGCATCACCGGTTCCGACAGCGCCGCATATCCGCCCATGAGCGACTTGCTCCACTCCCTCGGCATCCCCATTCTGGAGCCTTACGCCGAATCGAATCTCGACCCCGCTCCCGATCTGGTCGTCATCGGCAACGCGCTCTCCCGCGGCAACCCGGAGATCGAGTACGTCCTCGACCAGCGCATTCCGTTTACGTCAATGGCGGCTCTGTTGCGCGAGGAGTTCCTTGCCGGGCGTGAATCTCTCGTTGTCGCCGGCACACACGGCAAGACAACAACTACCAGCATGCTTGCCTGGATCTATCAGTTTGCAAGCCAGCAGAATCCCGCCCTCGAGCCGTCATTCCTCATCGGCGGCGTGGCGGAAAACTTCGGCACCAGCTTCCAACTTCGCCCCACGCGGACGTTCATCGTTGAAGGCGACGAGTACGACACCGCGTTCTTTGACAAGGGCTCGAAGTTTCTTCACTACTTTCCCGACGCGCTGATACTGACGTCGGTTGAGTTCGACCACGCCGACATTTTCGCGGACCTTGAAGCCGTGAAGACCGCATTTAAGCGCCTGGTCAATCTCATTCCGCACCGCGGCGTGATCGTGGCCTATGATGGCAGCCCCACGGTCACCGAGTGCATTGCCCATGCGTTTTGCCGAGTCGAACGCTATGGGTTTGCAACCGGCTCAGAATGGCAAATCCAGAACCTGCGCTACCAATCGGGCCTCACGCATTGGCAGATCTGGCACAAAGGCCAGCTCTGGGGCGAGATCGAGAGTCGCCTGGCCGGTGAGCACAACGCGCTCAATGCCACTGCCGCCGCCGCGCTTGCTTCGACGCAGGGCATCGGCAAGGACGCAATCCGCGCGGCGTTGGCCAGCTTCAAAAGCGTTAAGCGCCGCCTCGAAGTGCGTGCCGAGATCGGCGGAATCACCATCATCGAAGACTTTGCCCATCACCCCACGGCCATTCGCGAAACCTTGCGCGCCCTGCGCTCCGTTTACCCGCAGTCGCGCCTGTGGGCCGTGCTTGAGCCGCGCTCCAACACCCTTCGCCGTAAGGTGCTTCAATCCGACTTAGTGGCCAGCCTGCGCCTCGCCGACCGCGTCGTCCTGGCCGGTGTCTACAAGCAGCAGAATATTCCAGAAGACGAGCGCCTGCACCCCGAAGATGTGATCCGCGCCCTCAACGAACTCGGAACCCAGGCCAGCCTCTACGCGGACGGCGACGCCATCGTTGACGCCATCGCGCCCCAGCTCGCGTCAGGAGACGTGGTTGCAATCCTCTCCAACGGCGGCTTCGACGGCATCTATGAAAAGCTGCCCGCGCGGCTCAAAAAGCTTTTTCAGGACGACGGACGACCGATATGATTCCAGCCATTCTCTTGTTATTTACGCTCGTGGTTCTCATCCCCCCCGTGGGATTGATTTTCATTCCGTGGACGCTGATCACGGGCAACGTGCTGCCGCTTTACAAGGCCACGCACTGGCTGGTGCGCAGCAGTTACCGCATGGCGGGAATCCGAATCGAAGTCGAGGGGCGGGAGCGAGTGCCGGTTGGCACGGCGTGCATCTTCATGTCCAACCACGTCTCCAATCTCGATCCGCAGGCTTTGATCCCGGAGATTCCCGGCCGCACCTCCGCCTTTTTGAAGCGCTCGCTGATGAATATCCCCATCGTGGGTTATGGCTTCAAGCTGGGAGAGTTCATCCCCGTGGAGCGGAGCGGCAGCGTGACCAGCGCGCAGGAAAGCGTAGCCGCGGCCAAGAAATTGCTGGCGAAGGGCATCCACATCACCACATTTGTTGAAGGCACGCGCTCAAAAGACGGCCGCATGCTGCCCTTCAAGAAAGGGCCGTTTTACCTGGCCATGGAAACCGGCGCGCCATGCATTCCCGTTTCCATCTATGGCACCGAATCCATGATGGCCAAAGGCAGCCTGCGCATCCACCCCGGAACGGCGCACATCGTTTTCCACGCGCCACTGTATCCAGCCGACTTTGCCAATCGCGACGATCTGCTTCGAGCCGTGCGCGCAGCCATCGCCTCCGGCCTGCCGGAGTGGATGCGAGGTTAGAATTATGGTGGCTGATTCAGGATGAGCTGTCCCTTATACCCACCACAGAATCACTCGGATTCTTCATTCGGTTTGACAGAGGTAGAACCGCTTTTTCCCGTTGGCCCACCAGGTTTATTTGCAGTGATACCCGCCCCAAAGCCATCCGTTCCGCCTCCAGGCATGACCTCTTCGTGGCGGGCAAAGCGCATGGAGTATACGTGGCCTCCGAGCTTGCTCACGTGCAACAATTCCGCGAGAGGGATCAGTGCCTTGACCACTATTGAAACGAGATGACGTTCCGTTCCCTCAACCCGCCCGCGGCGTGAATTGATCTCGCCGATAATTGTCCCCAGGTGTTCTTCGGGAACCGTGACCTCGACAAACATGACTGGCTCAAGCAACACGGGGTTGGCTTTGCGCGCAGCTTCCTTGAACGCGATCGATCCGGCAAACTTGAAGGCGATCTCGTTCGAGTCAATTTGGTGAAAGCTGCCGTCGATCAGCGTCACCTTGACGTCCACCATAGGATGGCCAGCCAGAATGCCCAGCGCTAGCGCATCCTGCACGCCCTGGTCGATGGGCTTGATGAATTCCACAGGGACCGAGCCATTCTCGATCTCGCTGATGAACTCGTAACCCATGCCCGGCTCGTTGGGCTCGACACGCAGTTTGCAGTGTCCGTAATTGCCCATCCCGCCGGTCTGCCGAATGTACTTCCCTTCCCCCTCAGCGGACCGGCGGACGGTTTCGCGGAAGGCAACCTTCATCTCACCGACATCGATCCCTATCTTGTAATCGTGTGCGATACGGTGACAAATGATCTGAAGGTCCAGTTCACTATCTCCACCGAGAACGATCTTCCCGCTTTTGAAATCTGATTTACTCTCAGCCGTCCAAAACTCGTGGACAAGATCGTCCAGCGCACGGAGGAGATTTTCGCGGTCGCTCTCGACCCTCGGAGTGATGGCCACAGATAAGAGCGGCATGCCGCGATATTCCGATCCGCTCACGGCTGCACCACCGCGTTGTACCCGTCGTCAAGCAGCTTCACCTTCCACCGGTTGGCCTCGTCGCGGGTACTGAACGGGCCGATCCACACGTGGATCATGCCATCTTCAGGCTTGCGCTGTGCGGTAACCGTGTAACCCCGCTTGCGTAGCGCATTCACCAATACCGCGGCGTCCTCGGTATGAGAGACCGCGGCAATCTGGACCATGTACGCTGCCGTCGGAGCGAGCGCCGGCTGAACCCGCGCGCCCGGTGCCAATCCCGTAACCGCCTGAGGATTGGTGACCGCCGGCACAACCGGCCGCACCTGAATTGATGGCGCCTGGGTGGGCGGTGTCTGGGAAGAGACGTTTCCCGACGATGGGCCGGCTGCCGGCTGAGAGCTCCGTGGACTGACCGTCTGCGTGTCGGCGGGCGTGCCCGCAGCCGGATCGCCGGCTTGCCCAGCTCCTGCATCGGGAGCCGCGCTCGCCGGCGTCTCGCTCTGTTTATTCGCTGAGGGCTTGGGCGCGGCTCCATTTGCCTGCAACATCGGCTGCGCGCTATCGACAGGCTGTGCCGCTGCCACGGGTTGCTGCGACCCGCGGTGACCCACCGTGTACCCGAGGCCGAAACAAAGTCCGCAGATCAGCAACAGCCCGAAGAAGATTCCCAGCAGCATGCCCCAGCTTAATGTGAGCTCGGGATCGCGCCGCTGCCGCGCCGGCTCCGGCTGCGATTGCGGCTGCGGCTGGTAAGATGGCCCACTCATGCCCTGTCCTCGGACTCTCGCATCGTTAGAAAGATTTCTCCTTCGCTCCTGTCTCGGCTTTGAAAGGGCCCGGCTTTAGACGTGCCAAAAAGGCCAAAGCAACAGGATCGGCTTTAGCCGCTGAGGGAATGCTCACGACCGGAAAAAGAACATTCCCTCGGGGGCTAAAGCCCGCGTTGATTCTACGCCACTTACGGCACGGCTAAAGCCGTGCCCTTTCAAAGCAATGAGTTTTTCCGCAACCTGTAAAGCCCGCGTTCATCCCGCGTCATTTTCGGCACGGCTAAAGCCGTGCCCTTTCAAAACATCGACTTATTCAGACGCTCCCTAAAGCCGCGCCCTTTCAAAGATCGTTACGGTTTCGCTGCCGTTCCCGCTCCCAGCGACCCAATCTTGTTCAGCAGCGTCAGCAGTTCCATGGGCAGCGGGAAGACGATGGTCGTGTTCTTTTCCACGCCGATCTCGGTGAGCGTTTGCAGATAGCGCAACTGCAGCGTCATGGGCTGCGTGGCCAAGAGCGCTGCGGCATCCACAAGCTTTTGCGCGGCGTTGAACTCGCCCTCCGCGTGGATAATCTTCGACCGCTTCTCGCGCTCCGCCTCGGCCTGCTTGGCCATGGCGCGCAGCATCTGCTCAGGCAGGTCCACCTGCTTCACTTCCACTGAGATGACCTTCACGCCAAACGGTTCGGTCCGCTGGTCGATGATGGTCTGGATCTTCAGGTTCAGCTTGTCGCGATGGCTCAGCAACTCGTCGAGTTCCACTTCGCCCAGCACCGACCGCAGCGTGGTCTGCGCGAACTGCGAGGTCTGGTAAACATAGTTGGCCACCTTGATGGCCGCGTCGTTGGGGTTCACCACATAGAGCGTGACCACGGCGTTCACCTTGAGGGTGACGTTATCGCGCGTAATCACGTCCTGCGCCGGAACCTCAAGCACATCCTGCCGCAGAGAGATGCGCACCATCTGATCGAACGGCCGGAACACCAGGATGATGCCGGGCCCCTTGGGCACAGGCAGCGCGCGGCCCAGGCGGAAGATCACTCCGCGCTCGTACTCGCGCAGAATCTTGATGGAATTAAGCAGGTAAAGAACCACGATGGCAATTACAACCAGAACCGGAGTCATCATTTTTTGTTCCCCTCACTCAGCACGGATTGTACTCCAGCCGAGCCTCGATCCTGCGATCAACTCTATGCAGGTCTACGCCGCCGGCCGCGCAATCCCGGTCGCCGCAGCCGGAGCCACATGCAGCAAATACTTGTCGTTTCCGGTCACCCGCAACGGGGTCCCGGCGGCAACCGGCTCACTGGCCACGGCCAGCCATATCTCGCCCTCAACCAGCACATGGCCCTCGGGCGTCAACGCTTCCATGGCCGAAGCGCGGCTGCCCACCAGCGCTTCCACACCAACCCGCGTCTTCATGCGCTGGGCAATCACGACCAGCCTGGCCAGAAAAGCGGTAATCGCCCCGAAGCCTACACTCACGGCAATGGCAATCGCCGGGCTGATCTCCATCTCCGGCACCGGCGCGGCAACCAGCGTCAGCGTCCCAAAGGTCAGGCAGACAATTCCGGCAATAGCCAGCGCGCCGTGACCGCCGAACTTGGCCTCGAGCATCAGCAGCGCCAGCGCCGCCACCAGCAGCAGCACAGCCGTGTAGCGGATGGGCAACAGGTCCAGGCCGAAGATCGCCAGCAGCACCATCAGTGTGCCCAGCGCTCCGGGGACGATCGTCCCTGGGCTGTTGAACTCCAGGTAGATCAGCAGCGCGCCGCCCACCAGCATCAGCAGCGCAATATTCGGATTCACAAGCCACCCCAGCAGATCGTCGCGCAGCGTGGGCTTGAGCAGCACAATCCGCGCACCGGCCAGATGAATCACCTGCTTGGTTCCGTCGTTGCGTGTAATCGTGCGCCCATCCAGCGCCGTCAGCAGTTGAGCGTCGCCGTTGGCGATCAGGTCGATCAGGTGTTGGTCCAATGCCTCCTGCGCGGTGTAGGAGTGCGACGACGCGGCCGCAGCCAGGGCGGCTTCGGGGTTGCGCCCGCGCGTGGTCACGGACGAGCGAAGCAGAGCTTCCGCGTCGTTCTCGATCTTCTGCATCTGGGTATCGTCGACCTTGCCGAGCTCTGCAACCACGTGTGCCGCGCCGGCGTTGGTGCCGGGAGCCATGGCTGCCACATCCGCCGACTCCAGCAGATAGAATCCCGCCGACCCCGCCCGCGCCCCTGCCGGAGCTACATATACGATTATCGGAACCCGCGAGCCGAGGATGTCTTTGACCATGGCGCGCATTGAGTCCAGCAACCCGCCCGGTGTATCCATCTCCACCAGCAGCGCCTGTGCGCCATCGGAGTTGGCCTGCGCGATAGCCCGTTCCAGTTGCCCCGCACTGACCGGCTGGATGGTGTCCGACAGCACAATCTTATCCACCAGCGGCTGTTGAGCCGCGGCCAAGGTCCCTAGTCCCGCCGCTATCAGCGCAATTGCCGCCGCATTCCGCAGTGCATTCCTGTGCATGGCATGCTCCTTTGCTGCCCCTTACTGCTTCGGTCCTTCCCTGGCCTCAATCTGCTTGCGCAACTCCTGCGCCGCGCGGTTCGCAGGATCCAGCTTCAGGGCCGCGCTGGCCTCTTTGCCGGCCTCGCTCAGCCGGCTGGCCGCTAGATCCACCCTACCCAGCACCAGATACGCATCGGCCGATGGCTCCATCTCCAGCGCGGTCTTCGCCTCCCTGCGTGCGCCCGCCGCATCTCCCGTCCGCTCGCACACCTCGGCCAGCCCCACATGCGCGGCTGCGGCACTTCTATCGGCCACAACAGCGGCTTGATACAGCCGCTCGGCCTCAAGCAGCAGCCCGCGGTCAAGATAGTCCCTGGCCTGGCTGGCCAGCTCATGGGCCCGTTGTTGTGGCGTCAGCGCAGCCTGCCGCGCCGCATCCATCTGGTCCAGCATCTGCGCCGCCTGACGGAAAGCAACAGCATCGAAGCTACGCGCAATCCGCTCCAGCGGATCTGCCTTCGCTGCCGTCCCCGAGCTCGAATCCGCTCCGCCGATCTGCTGCTTTGCCGGCCCTGTCCACGCCTTGTTCAGCTCCTGGGCTTCGGCGTCGTTGGGCCGCAAGCGCAGGCACTGTGCCAGCTCTGCGAGGGCCTCCGCGTTGTCTCCATGGCGTTTCAAACTCACCGCCAAATTGAAGTGGTAGTCGGCTGCGTTGGGGTCCGCGGTTTCCGCCTGCCTGAAAAGCGCAGTGCCATCGTGCCCTTGCCGGCTCGCCGCGACCCCTTCGTTGTTCGCCACCTGGGCCAGCGGCAAAACCCGCGCCACGCCCGCGAACACTTTCTCCGCGGTGGGATAGTCCCCGGAAAACAGCAGCGACAGTCCGCGGTAAAAGCCCGCTTCCAGCGCATCCGGATCGCCGCCGCCTACCTTGGCGAACGCCGCCGCGGCTTCCTCGTATTGCTGGCTGTTAAAGTCCTCACGGCCCAGCGCCATCCAGGCCTGGCCGTACGCCGGGTTTAGCACCACTGCCTGCTTCAGGTGGCGAAGCCGCTCTGCCTGGTCGGGCTCGGTGATGCCGCGGATATATTGCTCGAACGCGTCCAGGCGCATCCCTGCCCCCGCGACTACAAAGGTTTCCTCGGAACTGTTGAAGGTGGGATCGATCTGCCGCGTCAGCCTCCACGCCAGCGAATCGAGGACCCCAATCAGGTCACTCATTTCACCCCGCGCGCTGACCGCCTGGCTCATGCGCAGGTTCGGTACGTCCACAACTTGCGCCTGCACCGCAATGCCGCTGCCGTCGGTGGTGAAACTGCCCACCACGATTGAATCCGCATCCAGCGTCTGCGCCAGCTTCAGCGCCGTGGCGCGCGAAGGGTGAAACCCCTGCGGCATTCCCAGATGATCCAGCGCATATAGCCTGTCCGCCCGGCTCATCGGCGCAAACCCCGCCGACGAAAACCGGCTGCCCAGAATCTCCGGCGCCGCCTCGCGAACCCACTCCAGGCTTGGCTGCCCGCTGCGGTTGTCAAACGGAAGCACCAGCAGAATCCGACCGCGGCCCTCGGCCACATTCGCGCTTGTCACGTCCGCCTGGCCATACGCCGGCGCTGCCCCAACCACAAAAATCAGGGCCAATGCGGTCGAAACGCCGAGGCAAGCGCCAACAGTCAACTGCCAAAGCCTGCTGAATCGAGATGAAAAATGAACTTGCACAACAGGCTGATTATAGGTCGTCCACCGGCCACGCTGACCCACGAGGGATGAAACTGCGTCCGGCGATGACGCCGCTAACTTGCCAACTCGCTATGCCCGGTCCAGCGGGCGCTAACTCGCTACAATCACCTGAACACGCTCTTGCCTTTGAATTGTTCAATTTGCGGAAGAATTGGAATCTTGTTTCTTGTCAGGTCGCAGACCATGCAAGCGTCGGCTATGGCGACCGATCCGGCATCCGCACCGCTGCATCCAACACCCGCTCAAACCGGATCAGCCCCACCCACTGCCCCTGATCTACACCCTTCCAAACCAGCGTTCCACCCAGTTCCATCGCAATCTCTTCCGGCGAAAGATCGTGGTGCAAGCCAAAGAATCGTTCGTCCAGCGCTTCGCTCTTCCGGCCCAGGCTGAGCAGCGGCCGTGGCGGGTCGTATTTGGTCGAAAACACCAGCGCCGCCGAGTATTTCTCCGGCTCATTTTCGGCGCGCGCAATCTGCTCCACGGTGAAGTCCTCGATGCGGTAAACGTCGTACGGCTTCTTCAGATAACCCAGCTCCGGCCGCGTCAGCTCATCGGTCATCGGCCATGCCGAAAGCACCGTGGCGCCCGGATAGCGCTTGTTCAGTTGCGCAATGCCGGCCAGGTGCAGCCGAATCACGTGCGCATATGCCAGGTTGTCCTCCGGCGCGAACCCGTACGGCGGATTGACGAACAGCCCCAGCACAAATGCCGCGGCCGACAGCGCCGCCAACACGTGCCAGAACGGAACCCGCCGGTAAAACGTCGACACAACCAACAGCAGCACCAGTGGGTACATGGGCAGCAGATAGCGTGTAAGCAGCGCGCCGCCCAACACGCTGAAGAGCAGCGCATTCACCAGAAGCAACAGAAGAATTCGCCTCAAAGCGGGCCGGTCGATGCCCATCCGCACACGCTGCTCCGCATCCAGCCGCGGCTCCAGCAGCAGCACCGCTGCAACGGCGATCAGCACCGGAACAAATAGATTCATGTGCGCGGTCAGGTGCAGAATGCGATGCCCAAACGCCGCCAGAAACCGCAATGGGTCAAGATTGGCCTGCGCGTTGTAGCGCAAATACTCGGGATTGCCAAACAGGAAGCCCGTCTTCGCATAGTGCCATCCATACCAGGCGGCTAGCGGCAGCACGCAACTGGCCAGCCAGCCAGCCTCTCGCCACAGCCTGAATCGGGCCGGCGGCCGAGCCCGAAACCCCTCGACCAGGCACACCAGAGCCAGCGCCAGCGGAACCGCAACCGCCGTCTCCTTCGACAACACTGCTGCAGAGAACCACAGCCCGGCTAACCAGGGCTTGCGATCTCGCTCCGGCAGCGCGAAAACCAACCCCCACAGCGTGCAAGAAGCGGCAAAGATATCCGCGTGAGCCAGCGTACTCTGCGCAAACCAGATGGGGTAGAGCCCGGTAAGAACCACCGTCCAAAAAGCTACCGAGCCCACGCCCGTCAGCCGCATGGCAAGCCGCCAAACCGCCAGCAGGCCCATGGCCGCCACCATCAGCACAGCCTCCCGCGTCACCTCGGGATAGAATCCGGAGATCTTCCACCACAACGCCAGGTAGACGCTCCCCAGCGGAGGATGCGCATTGTTAAGCGTCGTAACCGGGATCAGCGACCCGGTGCGAAAAAAGTCCCACGCCGCGGGAATGTAATAGCCCGCCTCATCCCAGTAATACGGCAGCCGCAGCAGCGTGAAATGAGTAGCGTACAGCGCCGCAAACACCACCGGGAAAATCATCCACAGTGGCAAGGGCGCGTCCAGCCGCGGGCCTGGCAATTTTCTCAAGCGCAAGCGATCGCTCCAAAAGCGAAATCACGGTCAAGGGCGCAGAACCGGTAGGTCGGGGTTTCAACCCCGACATTCGCCCCCGCAAAATCAATGCGGGCTTTACAGGCTGCGGAAAAACTCGTTCGCGCGGTAGGCCAGGTATTCATCCCTGGCATGAGATCAACAGAATCAAGGCGGGCTTTAGCCCTTGAGGCGCGAACTTCGCAACATTCACCTTCTATGCGCCGCATTTCCACCGCCTCTTCGAACTCAATTCACCGGCCCTTGCGGGAAGTTATGACTCTGCGGTTCCAGGTTCAGCGCGCCGAAGGCCTGTTCGTACTGGGAGATATTCTGCCCCAGCACGTTCCAAAGCGCCTTGGCCTGTTGCGGGCTCAGAAAAATTGCCTGGTGGTTGCGGATGGTCACCTGCTCGGGGCCTTCGCTCAAGGCCAGGCCGAACACAAGCTGAAAATCCCACACGCTCACGCGCACCTGCACGCTGTTGGCATAGGATTCCCGATAGTCGGAGGTTTGGGCAACGTTCAAGTGGGGTTGCTGCGGAGTTGGACTCATAGTGATTCCAGATTACTCCGGCTGGCCCGGAATCGTCGGCTCCCAATTGTCGTTGCCCCGCAGAAACACCGAAGGCTCATACTGCCGCGCCTGTTCCGGCGTAAGAAAATGCGTGTGCGCATCGCGATGGTCATGGTTTGCGCCCGGGCCCGTCGAATTGAACTCGGCGTAATATGCGGTGTCGAGCGAATGCGTCTCCCCTGGATGCCACTCCCGCCAGCCCGCCGGATCGATGTGGCTGCCCATCTCCGTGTTGAGATAGACCACTGTGGCATAAGGCCGCCAGGGCCGCCCCAAAAAAACAGTGCCGGTCACACCCGCATCGGCAATGAGCTTGCACTTGTTGAGCACGTACCCCGAATCCTGCTCAGGATAGTGTTTCGACTGTGCCGTGATGAATCCCCCCGCATGCGCCGTGCTGTGAATCTCGCAGCGATCGAAGACGGCCTTGCTATCCCCAAAAATAAAATCGACATTCCCGGCAACGTAGCAGTCGGAAAAATATTGCCGGGATAGGATGCAAGTCTTTTCCTCAATATCGCAGGGGCGATTGCCGGCATACACGGTGTCCTGGTTGCCCAGCAGGCGCACATTGTGAAAGACGGCGCGGTCGCCGGTCACCAGCAGCGCCAGAGCCTGTGAACCAACGGGAACCTGCTGATGCGTAGCGTTGAAATCGTTTTGGAAGGTGATGTTCTCCGCGAAAAAGTTGTCCGCGGTTACATTCACTGTAGCTGAATGCAGCGTCCCTCCATTCGCGCCCGCGCTCTTATCCATCACCACTACCGTCTTGCTCGCATCCTTGTTTGCGCTGCGCAGTTGAATGTTGCTCTTATCGACGGTCAGCACCTCGCGATAGGTTCCGGGAGCTACAAGCACCAAAGCTCCATTCGCGGACGCGGCATCGATGGCGCGTTGAATGGAATAGAAGTCGCCTGTCCCATCCGCCGCCACATACAGGGTTTCATCTTCCGGCGGAACCGTGCCGGCCATCTCCGGAGCCGTCGGCAGCGCGGGAAAAGCAACAAATCGCGCATTGCAATCAAGCGGCTTGCCCGCCGCGCTGTTCGCCGTCTGCTGCACTGTCACATCGTCGCCCTTGGGCTCCAGATTGCCGCGCTTGCTTCCGATAGTAAGTTCCGCATCCTTCACCAGCCAGGTCGAGTGCTCCTGGTCGTCGGCAAATACATCATTCAGAGTAAGTCCTAACTTGTGCTCCGCGTCCAAACCAAGAAACGTGTAACTCCCGGGAGTAACTACATGGATGTTATCGAGCGCAATATCTCGATAAATCGGAAGCTGATCCCCGCCGAACGTCGTATACAGCGGCGTGAAAACCAGCGGGTTCTTCGTATCTCGAATGCAAACGTCGCGGTAAACAAGATCGTGCACCAGCCCGCCTCGGCTCCGGTCGGATTTTATGCGGATGCCGTTGTCCGCGCCGTCGATGGTAAGGTCTTCGACAAGAATGTGGTCCACGCCGCCATTAGTTCCGCTGCCGATGGACATGCCGTGCCCGGAATAAAAATGATCGTGCAGAATGGAGATGTTCTGCGCCGGTCCAGCCTTGCTCGACTTCACCGCAACGTCGTCGTCTCCGGTGTGAATCCAGCAGTTCTCGATGGTCACGTTGCGCGAGGATCCCGGATCGATCCCATCCGTATTCCGCGCCGTCTTCGGCGTCATGATCTTCACGCCCCATGCCGTAAATCCATCCGTCTCATTCACTCCGACATGGAAATTGGGCGAGTTGCGCAACGTAATTCTGTAGAGCGTGAATCGATCCGCATGGCGCAGCGAAATGAGCGTGGGAACGCTCTGCTGTTTGTCGTCGATCTTCGCCTGGTGCGCAAGGTCCCACCACGTCACATCCTGGCCCAGCAGCTTTGCCCCGCCACGTCCATCGATGGAACCGTCGCCCATGATGCCGCTGTCCACCGAGCCATTCCCTGCGATCAGCGGCTTGCATCCGTGCCCTCTTTCGCCCACCACGCCGCAACTGCCTGGAGTCAAATCGTAGACACGCGGATCGCGCGAAGCTACCAGCGAAGTATCCGCCGCCACCACCAGAGTTACACCGGAATGTAACTGGAGCGGGCCGGTCAAGAACACATTCTTCTTCCCGTCTGCGCGCAGCACAACCGCTTCACCTGCCGCGCAGTTATCCATAGCATGCTGAATGCGCTCCGTATCCAGCTTCCGCTCGTCGTCGGACGCGATCACCCCGTGCACGGCGGAGATACTGGCCTTCAGAGTTATGCACGCCGCGGGAATATGCGGCTCACTGACTTTGCGCGTGTCCTGCGCAAACGACATTGAGCAAGAAAGCAGCATAAGTGCCGCGCAAAACGAAGCAACGCCAAGAAGACGCATCCTTAACTCCCATCGGCGCGACCGCGAGCCGCGCTCATTAGCGAACATGTAGACTGTCTAGGGCCCGCGCGGAACCTGTGCAATTATCCAGCGAACCAATTCCTTGCCGCCGGCGAAATTGTCAAACGTCGGGGGCAGCTTCCGTCCGTCAGTGTACTCGTTGTAGAGCCATGGATCGACCGTCGCAAAAACAGTACCCTTTCCGTACTTCGCCGTTGCCATCAGAATTCCTTCATCGTCCTGGAACACAATCACCGCCGGCGCCTGAACTGAAATGTTGCACGTATCTTTCATGAACAGCGTGTGGGGATCGTGGAAGATGGGACCGCCGCCGGGGACTGAAAGCTTTCCCGAATCATGCGCGTCGCCGATCACGTGCTTGCGCAGCACGCTATTAAAGTGAATCCCAAAATGATCGGCGATCAGATTGAAGTGCTCCAGGTCGGTATTCGCCGGATCGTTTGCCAGCAACACCAGCACGCCTCCGCCCTTGACCCATTCCGCGATTTGCGCGCCGTCTTCGGCATTCACATAATTCGGATTAGGGTTCTTTTGCAGCGTATCCGGCGAAGCAATGATATAGACCTGGGCTTGACGGAGCGCGGCGGCCGTGGGCTCCGTGAAGAGCGTCTTGGTCTGAGCGCCGAAGTTACGGAAGATATGGCCCAGCAATGAATAGCCGTCGTTACTCCGGTCGTTCCACTTGTAATGGAAGTAATCCTGCCGGCCAAATGCATCGGCTCTCTTCTGGCTGTTGAACCACGCATCCAATAGAACCGTCTCGCCGCGCCCCAGCTTCGCATTCTGGGAGTTCTCAATCTCCACGCTCGCCAAAATAAATGGGCCCACTCCTTTGGGATCGTCAGCTACTACCTTTTCGCCGATGTAATAAGCGTAACTCCCATCGCGGTAAGGATCGCCGCCCAACCCTCCAACCTTTACCGTTCCTGTAAGTGACACTGAATCACCCGGACCAGCCTGAATGAAGTGACCTAGAATTCCCTTGTATCCTCGTTCGGCATTGGCCAGATAACTCTCGGGTAGATAGCCTTGACGCACTCCTCGAGCGAGTGCGTAGACAAACATGCACGATGCCGATGATTCAAAGTAGTTTCCCTTCGCTCCGGCTTTATCCAGCACTTGATACCACAACCCCGAATCGCTATCTTGCACCTTCGCAATAGCGGCGGCATCCCGATTGAGTTCGGCGACTAACTCCTTCCGTCCCGCATCCTGCTCGGGATAAAACGAGATCGTATCCACCAGCGCCATCATGTGCCAGCCCATGCCCCTGGCCCAGAACTGCGGCGAGTCTCCGGTCTTCTTATCGGCCCAGCGCTCTTGCTTTGACTCATCCCATCCGTGATAGAGCAGGCCCGTCTTCGCATCGCGCGCGTGCTCGTCCAGCAAAACAAACTGCTGGGTAATATCGCTGAATGCCTCGGGATGATGAAACTTTGCGGCATATTCGGCATAAAACGGCTCGGCCATATACAGCCCGTCCAGCCACATCTGATTCGGGTATCGCTGCTTGTGCCAGAATCCCCCGGACGTCGTGCGCGGCTGATGCATCAATTGCCGGTATAGCAGCGTCGAAGCCTTCGCATAGCGCGCATCCCGAGTTACTCCATACAACAGCAGGAGCTGCCGCCCGAGCAAGATGCTATCCAGCTCATTGTCTTCCGCCTTGTAAGTCGGAATAGAACCATCGGCGCCCACAAACTGATCGACAGAACTCTTGATGTAGTTGTAATAGCGCCCGTCAACGGTCGAGAACCACACGGCATCCATGCCACGCAGCAGCGTTCCCAGTTCGTAGTTCCAGATCCAGCGTGCATCGGCAGGCGCGAACCGCCCATTCGGCCAGCGCTCCATCGCCGCATTCGCCGCCCGCACCGACCAGGGCTTCGCTTGTCCCTGCGCAGCAGAAGCAATTAGGCCCACCATTGCGGCGCATAAAATCATCCAAACAAGTCTTCTGGTTCTTCTCATTTCGCCTCCGCGTGTTCGGCGCTCCAAGTCTCAAAACGGTCGAGCGCGCGCTTCGACTCAGAGCTGTACCAACTGTAGCCGTTCCGCCGCTCCTGCGATAACTCATTGACGTTGTCGTGAATCGATTTGTCGCGGTCGCCAAAGATAGGAATGTCCGTGCCGATCTGATAATAGCGCGCCCATATAGGCCCGGCGCCCGGACTGGGCAAAAGCTGGCGCCCCGCGGGTCCGCGTTTGTAACTCTGTCCGTAGATGGCCGTTTTCTTGAACCACGCGGCGGCGCTACGAATGGCGCGCTGTTCCGCCGCGGTTGGATGCGGCAGCGCGTTCATCAGCAGCAGCATCAAACTTGCGCTCTCGCTTGCGCTCTGCGCCGGCGGCTCATAATTGCGGCCCGATTCCGGCTTCAGCGTCAATGGATCGTCTTGCTGCGGCCACACGGTTGGCGTTCCGTTCACAACAATCTGCGAGGCCAGAATGCAACGCACGCCCCGTGCTGCGCTGGCCGCCGCGCGCACCCGAACGCTCTTGGGCACGAAGGCGAACTCGTCTTTGCCGTCCGCCACATGCATCATAAGTTCCACCACTTGAGTCATAGCATCGTCGTTATAAGTGATGGCATCGTGATAGCCGCCTTCAAGCGGCCAAACCTGCGGCCATCCTCCATTGGGATATTGCGCTTCGAACAGATACTCCATGCCGCGCAGGAATGCAGCAAGATAGGCCCCTCTGTCTTTTGCTCCCGCGCTTGCAATCATCTTTGCCAGAAAATTCATCTGCGTCGTTGTCGCATCGTTGTCGATGGTGCCGACATAATTCCACTCCGGTTCCAAGGGCGCGTCAAAGTCATCGGGAGTTAGAAACCTGGATAGGTTGTTAGTGGTAAATGCTTCGCCAGGGCGACGCTGCTCCTTGCTCATGTCCGTATTCTTTCCCCATCCGCCGGCAGGTGTTTGAAAGGACACAATCACATCCGCTATGTGACTGGCATCGGCGCCTGCGTACCACGCCGGGTCATGTTCGAGCGGAATGCCGCGGGCCGAAAAGCCGTGCGGCGGTTCAGTCGGCTTGTCTATTCCAGCGCTCTTCAACTCCGCCTGCAGCGCGTCCTTGTCCGCCTGCCGCTGCCGCCTGGAGCGCTCAAGGTACTCGATCCAGGCATTCCGCTGCTTGGCCGGAAGCAGTGCAATGCGCTCCCGAGTCAGCGGCTCCACAGGTGGATTCGTTCCAATGGTGCTGGCGCCAGCTGCAGCAGCCCAGGCAATCAAAACCGCGGCAAAAAAGCACGAAGGTAAAGCTCGGCTCATATGTTCTTCCATAATCGTGAATCCTGTCCAAAACCCAAAAAAAGAGGCTGCCGATTTACGCCGGCAGCCCCTGAAAACAAGTCATGGGACAAGTTAGAACGAGATGCGGGCCGAGAACTGTGCCGCCTTGCGGTTCGGCAGCGAGGTTTGAGTGACCTGTCCGAAGCTCGCATTGCCGACGGCGGCGCTGGCGACAGCGAACAGGGTGTGGTTGGTGACGTTATACATTTCGGCCCGGAAATCCAGCTTGGCCGTTTCCATAAAGTGGAGCGGGAAGCTGCGGACCAGCGCCAGATCGAGCTGGAAGTTGCCGGGACCGAGCAGGTTGTATGGGGCGGTGCGCGGCGAGTTGCCAAACGTGTACGAAGGCGCGGCCGTGGTGTTCAGCACCGTCGAAACGGGGTTGACGAACGGACCGGCGAGAGTGCTGGGAGTGGTTCCGGTGCTGGGCACGATGAAGGACACCTGAGTGTAGGTCGAACGGTTGACTCCATTGCCCCATTTCCCACCTTGGCGCGCCGATCCTGTGAAGTTGGGGTTGAGCGTTGGCTCGCAGGTTACATCGGCCGGATTTGTCTGGCACGACGATGCGGTAACCGCCAAGGGAGATCCGGAGTAGGCCTGGAAGATCCCGGACAACTTATAGCCCCCGAGAATTGCCCGCTCAACCGGATTTTCGTTAAGAATTGTCTTGCCGGCGGGCACATCCCAAACGGCGGTTCCGACAAAGTGCTGCGCCTGATTGGACGTCGAGACTGTCCGTTCAATGCGGTCCGCGCGATAAGACGCCTGCGTAAAATCTGCAACGGTTCCGGCGGGAATCGCATAGCCGGTGCGGAACGTGCCGCCGTCGTCGATGGCACGCGACCAGGTGTAGTTTTCGCTGGTCGTGAGTCCGTGCCACGCACGGATGTTCAAGAGCAGTTGCAACCCCTCGTAGTTGGCGTTGCCCACGTATCCGAAGCTGTCGGTGACTGTCTGGAACGGGAACGGCTTCAAGGCTACGCTCAATGCCTGACTCGAAGTGAATCCCGCTGGGCAAGTAAGATTGTTGGCCGCGCATGCTCCGGTGCCAAGCCCGTTCAGCGTCGATCCAAGATAGAGATACTTCGGATCGAGCTGATCGGAATAAAATCCGCGCGGATTGCCGCCATCCGTTTGCAGGAAGTGGCCTTCCGAGCCCACGTAGGTCGCCGTAGCCGTGATCGCATTGGTCAACTGGCGTTGCAGGCCAAGCGACCAGTTGTCGTATTGCGGTGCTCGGCCCGCCAGATAGGGATCGATGTATCCCATGCTGGAGGGCGTACCCGTGTAGCCGCTGGTTGTGGTGTAACCGGTGCCGTATGCCGGCCCCGAAGCCACACCGGACGCACCGGCATAGGTCGGGATCGCTCCGGTACCGGAACCCGCAATTGCTGGAGTCGCGGCCAAAAGCCCTGGCATGGTTGACTGCAACGAACCGTTTGACGAGAAGGACGGTGCGGCCGAGAATCCCAGCGTTCCGATGCTCGACGCATTGCCGCCCACAGCGTCGCCGTGGGTATACATCACTCCCCAACTGGCGTGGACCACCGTCTTTTGATCGAGCTGGTAAGCAAGGCCGAGACGCGGGCCGAACTGCTTCTTGTAGGTTCGAGCCGGCGTCCAGCAGTTGCAGGTGCCGGGTCCAAGCCCGGTAAACTCCAGTGCGCCACCAATTCCTGTGACCGGATTTGTAAGGCTCGGGCTGAAGTAGCTCTCTGCGCTATGCACTTCTGTAATGCTGGGATAGAAGTCGTAGCGCAGGCCAAGGTCGAGGGTCAGTTTCGAGTTCACCTTCCAGTTGTCCTGGAAGTAAGGCGATATGGGACGGAACCGCGCGCCAAACTCCTGCTCGAGATACTGCGTGAAGCTTCCCTTATCGACTTCGCCAACCAGGAAACTGGCGTATGAAAGCCCCGTGCCGGATATCGCCGTGTACTTGGGAGAAGTATTGCTTGAGGCTTGAATTCCCTCTGTCTCGGTTACGGCGGCGGCAAGGGTGATTGGACTTGAGCCTGTGGTGTCGTTGATCACGTTGTAGAGCATCCATGCAAACTGCGCGCCAAACGTGAATGCGTGCTTGCCCTTCGTCCATTGCACGTTATCGAGCGCCGTGTAGTTTTCCGCAACGGTCACTGAAGCAGGTTCGCCGGCCCAATTTGTTGGCGCATCCGTGCCCGCAAATGTTTCAAACGGAAACGCCTGTTGTGCCTGGCCAGCCGGCAGCCCGGAGATGCCCATCGCCGTGGCCGCATACGGAGGCCGCTCGTCGGCATTGAAGGTTGGACCGTTATACCGGGCATACCCCCACTTGACCTGATTGATCAGGCGCGGCGAAAAAACATGCGTCTCTTCAATCACGCCGACAGCAGTTTTGGGCGCGTAATACTGGCCAAAGTTATAGGGAACCGGACCAACATCGCGGCCGGCGGTGGTTTGACCCACGGGAACGGAACTCGCCTGACGGCCGATGGCTGCCACAAATGAGAGTGTGTCTTTGGAATTAACCATGTAGTCGATCCGCTCTGTCGTGGACCAGTTTGTGAGACCCGTTGCATTGGGCGCTACGTAGTTGTTTTGAAGGGTCTGGCTCGAAAGGGCGGGAAGAAAGCTCTGCATCGTCTTTGCGATGGGAGAAAACTCGCTCGCGGGAATCACATTGACCGGAGCGCCGCTCAATACCGGATTGCCGGCTGCACCCTTACCGCTGCCCGCCGTGTATCCATATTGATACCGGCAGGGACCATTGGTGCTGTTCGCGGTGCATTGCGCCTGCGTGATCGGGTCATAGATGTTGATGCCCGTCGCGCTGAAGTCGCCCCCCTGCTGCGCCGTCGTTGGAAATGTCATCGGCGTGGGGGTCGCGCTGGTGTATCGAAAGCCGTTGTAGTTGACGTAATAGAAGACCTTGTCCTTCCAAGATCCGAGCGGAATTAGCGGACCGCTCAGGTTGATGCCGTACTCGTTGCTGTGCTCGACCGGCTTGAAGGGCAATCCTGTCACCGGGTTGTTCGCGATGAACCAGCCCCACGTATCCAGCGCCGTGTTTCTGAAGAACTCGTACACGGATCCGTGCTGCTTGGCGCCGCCCTGCTTGATGCTGTAGTTCTCAACACCCTGGCCTTCATACACGGCCGAGTATCCGTTGGTCTGCACCTGGAACTGGTCGATTGCGTCCACCGAAATAGCCGACCATACGTAGCGCGGGTCGCCGTTGCCGCCGGCGCGCACAAACGGAATGCCGTCCACATACACCTCAGACACGGCGCCCTTGCTGCCGGAACCATCCACAACGCCCGTGTTCGTGGTTGCGTTGCCGCTGGTCTCGTTGCCCTGCACGCCGGGCATCAGGTAGACAAAGTCGGTAGCGCGCCGCTGATCGGCCTGGCCAAAAGCGCCCATCTCGATGGGAAGCTCCGCATACGTCTCCTGTTCCATGGTCGCGCCCAGCGTGGCGTTGCTCACTTCCAGTTGCGGCGGCGCCGCGGTCACCGTAATCTGCACGCTTGCCCCGCCCACCGTCAGCACCGGACTGTACGACTCGGTCTCCAGCGCATTCACATGCACGTTTTCCTGCTTCAGCGTCTCGAAGTTCTTGGCCGTCGTGACAATGGTATAGATGCCCGGATCGAGATCGGGGAAGATAAAGTTGCCCGCCCCGTTTGACGTTGTCTTGACGGTGATGCCCGTGTCATTGCTCGTTACCGCGATGACCGCCCCGGGAATCACAGCCCCGCTACTGTCCTTCACCAGGCCCGTAATTTGGCCCTTTCCACTAAGCTGTGCATTCGCGCCCAGTGGCGCCATCATGGCGATGACCAACAAAACCAGCCATCCCAATCCCAGGCCGCTCAGCAATACGCGCCGCGGACCATTCGATGACGCGCACATGTTCGACCGTCTTTCTCCAGCCAGTCCTCTCATTGAAGCCTCCAAAAGGTTTACTGTTTCGCTAGTGTCCTTCGTGCTCAAGTCTAGAAACATTACGTTTTTGTGGCCTGGCCACCCTTCAACTCCGCGCACACTTGTGGTCTGACCACAAGCCATTCTGTAGTGTCGTGCACGTGCCTTGGAATGTCAAACAAGAAATTAGCAGCGTGGGTTATTCCAATACGGGTATTCTGTGTGTGCATTCTTTAAAATATAACATAATAATGATCTTAGATTTAGAATCGCGCTCATCGGCGCAAACGAGCCCTTCCGGCGCATCGAAACTCAAGCGATTTACTCGCGGCCCAAAAAAATATGCTCAAGAGTGTCCCGGATCGCTGTCCCGTGAAAAAATCCCTCGAACGCTCGCCCGTCAATGCAACGAGACCTTCGCCCCTGCCTGCTGAATTATCGCCTGCCCCTCGGCGGCTTCAATCACTACTCCCGAGCCTGAAACCTCGGCGTATCCGATCGTCAATCCATGCTCAGCGCTAATCTTCACATCGCGCAGAACCACGCCCGTGACCGGGGATTCCGGCAGCCCCACAATCGCTCCCGCCACCGCGCTTCCCGTGGCCGTTACATGCTCCAGCACGATGTCGTGAAACCGCGGCGTCAGCCTCGTGATCGGCTGGGCTGCTTCTCCATCGGGCGGAAGAACCTTGGGATAATACTCGCTGATGATCAGCGCATTCTTCACGTCCTTCATGTCGATGTCGCGGAAGGTCAGATGCCCAACATCGTTGCCGCGGTCCCGGTTGGCTTTGATGCGAATCCCATTGTCGGTTCCTTCAAAGTGAATCCGCTCGGCGGTAATGTTCTCGGCGCCGCCGGCAATCTCGCTGCCGATTGAAAGCCCGTGCCCGTGCAGAAATGTGCAATCGGTGATGGTTATATCGCGGCTCGGATCGTCAGGCCCCGGTGAGTTGATCGGCCCAGATTTGATCGCTACATCGTCGTCACCCACGTCGGCAGTCACATGGTCGATCACAACATGCGACGACGAGAACGGATCGATGGCGTCCGTATTCGGCGAGTGAGCCGGCGCCAGAATCTTGATGTTGCGAATGATCACATCGTCGGAGTAGTAAGGAACCAACTGCCACATCGGAGAGTTTTGAATCGTTACTCCCTCCACCCTCACATGCTTGCAATGGTCGAAGATAATCAGCTTCGGCCGCGGGTGGCCCGCCCCCAATACGCCCGCATCGCGGATGGAACGGGCCATCTGCCACCAGGTCTCTCCATTGCCGTCAATCACACCTTCCCCGGTGATAGCGACATTGGTAGCGTTGGTGGCGCTGACCAGCGGCTGCAAGTCAGGCAGATGAAACATGGTCATGGCCGGATAGTCCGCGTGGTCGGGAGAGCCAAGCAGCGTCGCTCCCTTGTCCAGTTGCAGCGTGATGTTGCTCTTGAGCACGATTGGAGCGCTCAGATATGTTCCCGCAACCAGTCGCACTATCCCGCCGCCGTGTGCTTCGCATGCGTCGATTGCAGCCTGGATCGCAGCCGTGTCTTTGGTGACGCCATCTCCCTTGGCCCCATGCTTGCTCGGACTGCAAAGGCCGGCCGAAGCCGCCGCGTGGGCGGGAATGGCTGCGAAGCCGGCCAACAGGGCCAGCCCCAGAGCCAGGCGCGGAATCGACATTTTCTGCAGCATGATGGGTGCTCCTCGAAGGCGCTTGACCAGCTTTCGAGACTGATCATACCCCACCAAACGCCCAGTGGTCATACCACTGCAAAAAAGAAAATTCGCCGCTCCGGAGTTCCTCACATCCAAGTTGTCTCTTGTGTTCCGCGCCGCGGAAGTTGCTGAATGCAGCTCACCTGGTGTCAAGGGAGGCTTTCGACGCTCAAATTCAATCGTTGGTGCGAAAGGGGGGACTCGAACCCCCATGGATTGCTCCGCCAGATCCTAAGTCTGGTGCGTCTGCCAATTCCGCCACTTTCGCGCGCCGCCTACGTCGTTCATTTTAATCTTTTTTCGGTTGGTGCAACTGTCTTTCAGCCCATTCCGCTTCACTGTTCGGATGTTATCAAGCGGCCAGATCCTTAGATTCTTCCGCCTCAAGTCGTAAACAGAACGACTTCAACAATTTGGACAAGGCCTTGATAGCCAGCGGTGAAAGTAGCTTTGTAACAGGGCATGGCTTTAGCCGTGCCGCATGAGCAGGATTGAGAGAGATCGGCTTTAGCCGCTGAGGAGATGCACGCGCAACGAAATGAATCCACTCAGGGGCTAAAGCCCAGACACTTTGGAATGCCTTCCGGCACGACTAAACAGGCTGCGGAAAAACGGGGAACAGGAGGCGAATTCGCTGAAAATCTTCCCTCAGGGGCTAAAGCCCGCGTTGATTCTACGCCACTTACGGCACGGCTAAAGCCGTGCCCTTTCAAAGCAATGAGTTTTTCCGCAACCTGTAAAGTCATGCCCTGTTACAGTACCTGAATTCCGGGTCCCTCATCGCAGTCTGTTGACGTGCTTAGATTGATTCCGTGGTCCTTGGGATTTCAAGGGCAGAGCCCTTGGCTAGATCTTATTGCCGAAAGCCCGCAACGCTTCCGTGAGCCCCGATTCATATGCGTGTATAAGCTTGTCCCACGATGCATTCGCGTCTTCATCGATTTCCTTGCGGCTTGCGTCCGCATCGAACCACTCGATCGTTTTCTCAATCCCTTGCGCGAATGGAGTCTTGGCACAATACCCCGGAACGAAGCGCTTGATCTTGCTGTTATCGAAAACCACGCTCGCAGCTTTATCGCCCGTCAAGCTGCCCACCTCATCCGGGATGCAAGCGCCGATGAAGTCCGAAGGGATATGCACGATCTGCGCCTCTACACCGGCAGCTTGGGCCGTGATCGTATAGAACTGATCCCAGGTCATTACCTCGTCGCTAGTAATGTGGAAGGCGTGACCAATGGCCTGCGGATTCCCCAGCAAGCCGACCAGGCCCTCGGCAAAGTCGCTGTTGTGCGTGACCACCCAAAGCGACGAACCGTCTCCCGGCACGATGACCTTTTTGCCCCGCCGCATCCGGTCCACCGCGGTGTACGATTTCCGCCAACTGTTCACCGCCAGCACAATCTGCGTCTCTCCATAGGTGAGCGAAGGACGCACGATGGTGATCGGGAACCCCTCCTCGCGATACGCCTTCATCAGCCGCTCTTCGCAGGCGATCTTATCCCGTGAATACTGCCAATAAGGATTGACGAGGGGCGTCGATTCCGTGATGAGATAGTGACCGACCGGTCTTTGATAAGCGCTCGCCGAGCTAATGAAAATAAACTGCCGCGTGCGGCCGTGGAGCAAGCGGATGTCCCGTTCCACATCGGCAGGCGTGAATGCAATCCAGTCCACGACTGCGTCGAACACCTGACTACCGAGCGCCTGCGCTACCGCAGTCTCGTCGCAAA
>Ga0326727_10007277_pt1 | contig 29420 bp, 29 predicted proteins | sample MB2enrmetagenome_FD_207643 | JGI IMG/M metagenome (GOLD analysis project Ga0326727, IMG submission 207643) | Lab enriched peat soil microbial communities from McLean, Ithaca, NY, United States - MB29MY | ecosystem: Environmental > Terrestrial > Soil > Wetlands > Peat | place: USA: New York... | reverse complement strand
TTAGGGCCGTGGACAATAATGTGTGAAGAAATCACGTTTTGGGAAGGCGTTGTAGGGCAACCCTTGTGGTTGCCCCAGGGCGGCCACAAGGGCCGCCCCTACAAATCGCGCTGGGAGAAGCGGCGGACTGCCAGAGCGAGGGCCAGGGTCAGATAAAGGCAGGCATAGAGGATCATGTATTCACTAGGCACTGAGGCGGCGCTGAAGGGCGAAAAGCCCAGGGCATTCAGAATCGGGGATTGCATCTCAAAGGCGGCGCGGCGCCACAGGGCTTCGCTGGGCATGATAAGGCTGGCGGTGATCCCCACGTTGAGGGCGCGAGGGCTGTGGGTGAGGGCGGCGGCTTGTTCGATCCATCCGCCGATGAAGGCGATGCCGTGCAGCCCGAGCACCACCACGCCATTCGTGAGGGTGGAGAAGCTTGCACCCATCCGGAACGTCAGGCTGAGCATCAGGACGCATTCCAACCAAATCAGGCCCGCTCCGCGCAGGAGGTGATAAGGCATAACTCCACCCAGTGAATGGAGGCTGAGCAAATAGGTTATTCCCGTGATTCCACCCACCATCAGGGTTACATAGGCGGTCACCATGCCGACGAACCCCAGCCATTTCCCGAGCAACAACTCCCAGCGCGAGATGGGCTTGGTGGCCACGGCCTGGATGGTGCCCGAGGCCAACTCGCCCGAGAGGGTGTCCACTGAAGTCAGCACGGTCATGACCACCGCCATCAGGTCCACCGCATAGAGGCCCACCATCAACAGGGCGCCGACTCCTTGACGTTCCAGAATCAGGTTGGTTTGGGGGCGCAGGTCTTTCAACTGAAAGTAGAGGCCCGTTGCGAATAGGCTTAGAAACGCCACGCCTGCCGCCAAGGCCATCCAGAGCACCTTCTTTCGCGCGGCCTCACGGAAGGTTATACCCGCCATGATCCAGGCGCCCATTACAGCCCTCCGTCCGTGCCCACGATTTGAAGGAACATCTCCTCGAGGGAGGTCCGCAGGGGAGCAACTTCGTAGACGTCCACGCCGAGCCCCACCAGGAAGCGCACGATCTCCGGCACGACCTCGGCGCCTGCGATGGTGAAACTCAGGCGCTCGCCTTCGAAGTGCACTGAGGAAGCCCACTGAGAAAGCCCATTTATAGCTTCCTCGGTGAGCTTTCGCGCACGAATTGAAATGCGCACCGCTTCCCCGAGCACGCCGCGCAATTCGCGCGTCTCGAGAACCTCGCCGTGCTTGATGAACGCCACCCGGTCGCAGGTGATTTCGACTTCACTCAGGAGGTGAGAGTTAAGGAATACCGTGGCGCCCCGCTCGCGCTGCGCCTTGATGACATCTCGCACCAGGCGCCGGCCCACGGGGTCGAGGCCTGAGGTGGGTTCGTCCAGAAAGATCAGCTCCGGATCGTTCAGCAACGCCTGCGCTAAGCCAATGCGCTGCAACATCCCTTTGGAGAATTCCCGCAGACGCTTGCCTGCGTGGGCGGTGAGGCCTACCAGTTCCAGGAGCGCAGGCGTGCGGAGGCGGAGGTCCGCCGGCGACATACCGTAGAGCCGCCCGTGGAATCGGAGCAGTTCAGTGGCGGTCAGCCAATCGTAAAAACTGAAGTGTTCGGGGAGGAAGCCAATCTTGCGGCGAACGGCCACATCGCCGGCCGGCCGCCCGAGCACTTGCGCGCGGCCCTCGCTGGGAGCAGCCAAGCCCAAAAGCATTCGCATCGAGGTCGTCTTGCCTGCCCCGTTGGGACCGAGGAAACCAAACACTTCGCCGCGCGGGACTTCGAGCGTAAGTCCGCGTACGGCCGCCTTCCGGCCGTAAACCTTCCGAAGCCCCTGCGTCTGGATGGCGCTGCTTTCGACAGGTTGCAGTGGATCGACCTCTATTCAAGTGAATCCGCCAGCGGCACGGCCTGGTCGGCGCTGCCGAAGCCGGTCAGCGAGTAGATGATGCCACTTTTTACCCATAAGAGCGAGTACCCCGGCATTCCGCTACCCCACCCGCGCAAAGTAATGAGGGTGCCCTGGACGCCATCCACATTCGTGGTCTCATACGAGCCTGCATCTCGCGGGATAGGCAGCACTAGCGTGGAGGTCCAATCCACCGTCTCGCAGAACGCCTGCGCGTCTTGGGCGCTCATGCCGGCCGCCTGGAGGGCCAGGGTCGCTAACTGCTGGACGTTGAGTTCCGGGGGGACACTCACCGTCGGGCTGGGCATTTGCGCCAGCATCACGCAGCCGGCCAGATCGGCGACCGTGGGCGGCTTCTGCGAATGGTTCTTTCCAGATTGAGGGCATTGACCGTAGACAGCCATCACCGCCTTGGGAACATGCACAGCAACCAGAGCTCCATCGACGGAGGAAGGCAGTTGCAGGTCGCTGCGCCCGAATTCGTCCAGGATGCCTTGCAAGCGGTCACGGTTAAGGGTCATCTGGAAACCTTGCTCCCCCTCGACACTGATCTTCGGGGCATCCGAACGGGCTCCCAAAAGGCGAACCTGGAATCCGGCGAGTTGGCTGGCCTGGGGGGCGGCCGTGGCGATCTGAGGTTGATCGGAGCGCATGGTTACCACGATGTTGTCCGAGATGAATTGGCCGATCATCTTCCCCGACTCGCTGCCACCTTGCAGCCCTTCGAGCGCTTGCGTGTCAATGGGAACCACGGCGATCTTCTGCACGCGTAGCATGGCTAGCACGTGCTGGGCCCAACTGCGCGCGGGGGCGAAACTGAAGGATGCGACGAGAACCGCCAGCAGCGCAGCGCCTGCCCAGGCAGGCCGCCACCGGGCCGAAAACAGACGGCTGAAAATCGAGGCCGGCCGAGGTTCCGCTCGTTTCTGGGCCTGGAAGTGTGCATAAGCGAATGGGGCGTCGCTGAGTCCTTCGTGCGGGCCGGGCGCTAGCGTCGCCAGCGCCGCACGGACGCGTTCCGCATCTGCGGAGAGAGTCTCCACTCGGAGCCGGCAAGCCTCGCAAACTGCCAGGTGGTGGTCTATTGCTCGTGACTCCTCTTCAGTCAATTGGCCGTCGAGTCTGGCACGCAAAACCCCGTCCTTAAGACAACTCATAATGCCTCCTCATGTTCGTACATTCGCCGAAATCGCTTCAGGAACGCTGCTTCGGCGCGCACCAGCATCGTTCCGACAGTCCCCATCTTGACCCCTACCGAATCCGCTAGCTCTTTATAGGAAAGGCCGCTGGCCCGCAAGATCAGGATTCGGGCGTGAGCGGGCTTGAGCTTGGCTAAGACAGCGCGCACGCGGCAAGCCCTTTCGGCCTCAAGGACGTCTGCAAGAGGATCGGGAGAGACGCTGTTTTCCATCAAGTGGCGCGCGGCGGCTTCCTCGTGGCGTCTGCGTCGAGCCAGCGCGCGCAGGTGGTCAATCCCTAAGTTAGAAGCCGTACGGCAAAGCCAGCCGCCGACATTGCCATCGGATTGCGCCAACCAGGGTTGGCAGTGCAGTTTCCAGAAGACGTCATTAGCCAGCTCCTCGGCAAGCCCTCGATCACCCAGCAACCTGTACAGCACGCCTACCACGCGAGGGTAGTGTTTGAGGAAGAGATCTTCGAACCCAGCCGTATTCAAACCCGGCTCAGCGTCGCCCATGATGACTCTCGGATTGGGGTTGAGCACGCCGCCCGCTCCCTCCATTGACGCCAAATCCATCGGCTGGCCTCCCGGCCGAAAACCCTTCCCTGAGGGCAATACGTTTCTCGCCGGGGAAATGTGGCATCAAACGTTCACATTGTAGTCTCGCTGAGGACTAGGGACCAGGGGCTGGGGGCTGAAGGAATTCAAAATTCAAATGGCAACTATCTTGGGAATTGGCTGAATACGCGGAGAATGGACAATTCAGAATTGCACCAGTCCTCAGCCCCTAATCCCCAGCCCCTTGTTTTTCTTGGCTCACTTCCCAATAATGGAGTCATGCTCACACGCAACAATATTCGTTTGACGCTGGAAGGAGCGCGCGCCATCCTGGCCGCTGCTGAAAATAAAGCCCAGGAGATCAAGGTCCCCCAAAACATCGCCGTTGTGGACGAGGGCGGCCATCTGCTTGTCTTCGCGCGCATGGATGGGGCCAAGCTCTCATCCGTCGAGGTGGCGCTCACCAAGGCCCGTGCCGCCGCGTTGCGCCGCGCCGCCACAGGCCCTTCGCCCTCGGCTGCCGAACCCAGCGTATTCCTTTCTCTGGGTTTGCCGCTGGCGACGGATGGAAAGCTTACTTGCATTCGCGGCGGCCTGCCACTGCTGGTGGACGGCCAATGCGTGGGCGGAATCGGAGTAAGCGCGGGCACCGAGGACCAGGATGTGGAAGTGGCGCGGGCGGGCGTGGAGGCGTTGGCTAAACTCCAATGAGCCAAGCTGCCCAATCCGCGGGGCGTCCCAATCTTGATTACTCGCGCGGTAAACAACTGGCCATCCAGATTCTTCTGCACGCCATGGCTGCCTTGGATCTACGCACCGCGATGTTGGCCAGGCTGAAGCGGGAAGGCGAGGTGCTCGAAGCCGATGAAATCTCGCTTTCCTTGAAGCGTGCTCCCCGCGTGGTGGCGTTCGGCAAAGCTGCCAACCGCATGGTGGCCGTGCTGGATGAGATCCTGGGCGGCCAGATCGAGGCGGGCGTCTGCGTCTCGCCGGGAGAACCGGGAAGGAAAGTGGACAGGTTTCGCTACTTCCTGGGGGGGCATCCTTACCCCCAGGCGGGAACCCTCGAGGGAGCGTGCGCGGCCCTGGAGCTGGTTTCGAATCTGACTCCCGACGACGCCGTCATCTTCCTTGTTTCGGGTGGCGGTTCGGCGATCTTCGAGTTGCCTCTCGATTCTGCGGTCTCGCTTTCTGACCTGCGCGAGTTCAACCGCGTGCTGGTTACCTGCGGTTTGCCCATCGAGCAGATTAACGTCCTCCGCAAACACATCTCAGCAGTGAAAGGCGGGCGCCTCGGTGTACGGGCGTATCCGGCGCAGCAGCTCACCGTATACATTTCCGACGTGCCGGAGCAGCTTTTCTCTATGGTCGCCTCGGGTCCCACCCTTCCGGACGAGTCAACGGCGGAGCAGGCTTACGCTCTGGCGGAGCAAAACGGGCTGCTGCCCCAGTTCCCACCCAGCATCCGCAAACGCTTCCTCGAGCACACCCTCGAGGAAACTCCCAAGCCTGGCGATAAGCGCTTCACGAATTCCCATAGCCTGTGTTTGCTCTCGAATCGCAACGCCGTCCAGGCGGCCAAGGACGCCGGCGAAATGCTTGGATTTGAAACCGAGATTGATTCCAGCCCGTGGGACGCGGACTATCAGCAGGTGGCCCAGGCGCACCTCAACTCGCTCAAAGCGCTGGCCCAGGCGCGCGGGGGGCGGCCAGCTTGCCTGATTGCGGGTGGCGAAGTAATTTGCCGCGTCACGGGACCAGGAGTCGGGGGAAGGAACCAGGCATACGTGCTTTACGCCGCCCAGTCCATGGCCGGACAGTCCCGCGTGGTATTGAGTGCGGGCACGGATGGGCGGGACGGCAACAGCCCTACCAGCGGCGCGGTCGCTGACGGCCAGACCATTTCGCGAGCCTTGGTTCTGGGGATGGACCCCGCGCGATACCTCGCGGAAAGCGATTCCTACTCGTTCTTCCGGACGCTTGGAGATACGGTGGACATCGGCTACATGGAAAATAACCTGCGCGATGTGCGCGTCTGGTTGGACTTCGGGCGTAAGGACTAGGCAGTAGGCAGGTGGGCAGTGGGCAGATGGGAGAACAGGGAATAGGGAACAGGGAGTAGGGAGTAGGGAATAGGGAAAAGGGAATAGAGAACAGGGAATAGGGAACAGCGAATACGGATCGGGGGGTGCGGAGCAAAAAGCAAACGTCAGTCGGCGAGGGGGCAATTCACTATTCACAATTCACCATTCACCATTCGGAATTGCCCCAGCTCCTAGCCCCTAGTGTGCCGTCCCGCTTAATTTTTGACAATCGAGATGGCCAACGGTCGCAGTCGGCATTGGAAATTATTAACCGGGACAGGACACTAGCCCCCAGCCCCTGATTTATGGATGACATTCGCGGAAAGATTGCGCTGGTGACGGGCGCCAGCCGCGGGATCGGGCGCGCGATCGCTCTAGCCCTGGGGGAGGCGGGCGTCGATGTGGCTGTGAACTACTTCACTCAAGAGAGCTCGGCCCAAGAGATCTGTGAGCACATCAGGTGCCTTGGACGTCGAGCCCTGGCCATCCGGGCCGACGTATCCCGGGCCGAGGAGGTCGCTCAGTTGGTGGCAGCCGTCGAGCAAGGACTGGGGCCGGTGGAGATTCTGGTGAACAATGCCGGGATCACGCGCCCCCAGCCGCTCCACGAGATTACGGAGAAAGATTGGGACGAGCTCTTGGACACAAACCTGAAATCTGTGTTCCTGGTGTCACAACAAGTGCTCCCAGGTATGCGCGCTCGGCACTGGGGAAGGATCATCAATCTCTCTTCCGTTGCCGCGCAAACGGGCGGAGTGGTAGGTCCCCACTATGCTGCTTCCAAGGCGGGCATTCTGGGACTCACTCACTCCTACGCGGCGCTGCTCTCAAAAGAGGGCATTACGGTGAATGCCATCGCCCCCGCTCTCGTCTATACTGAGATGGTGGCTGTTAATCCGAAGGCCCGCGCCGATCTCATTCCGGTGGGGCGGTTCGGGACGGTCGAGGAAGTGGCCGACGTGGCACTAATGCTGGCGCGCAACGGTTACATCACCGGCCAGACCATTAACGTGAATGGTGGGTGGTACTTTGGCTAGGGGCTAGGGACTAGGGGCTAGGGGCTGGGTAATTTAGAATTTACAATTTAGAATTTCCCCAGTCCCTAGCCCCTTTTGAAGGAGGAAGCATGCCGCACACGATGGGTTTCATCGGGCTCGGAATCATGGGCCAGCCCATGGCCCTCAACCTACTCAAGGCTGGACACAAGCTGACGGTTTATAACCGCAGCGCTGGGAAGACAGAAGCACTCAAGCAGGCGGGCGCGCAAGTTGCTGCGACCCCTGCCGCGGCGGCCAAGGACGCCGAATTCGTCATCATCATCGTGACGGACAGTGCGGCGGTGGAAGAGGTTGTGCTTGGCAAAGACGGCATCCTCGGGACCGTCGCTTGCGGCGCGATTGTCATTGACTCGAGCACTATCAGCCCCGCCGTCAGCCGCAAGATGGCCTGCCACGCGGCCGGGAAAGGGGCCAGTTGGCTGGATGCCGCAGTAACCGGCAGCAAGCACGGCGCGGAAAAAGGCGAGCTGACCTTCATGGTGGGCGGGGACCGCCAAACGTTTGAACGCGCCCTGCCGATCCTCGAGGTGCTGGGAAAGAAGCACATTTACTGTGGCCCAAATGGCTTGGGACTTTCCGCCAAACTCGCCCAGAACACCATCCAAGCCACCCTGCTCGAGATCTTTTGCGAGGGTCTGGTCCTGGCCGCGAAAGCCGGCGTGGCGCCGCAGACGATGCACGAGATCCTTCAGTCCAGCATGGCTCGCGCCGGGCTCACGGATTTCAAAGCGCCGTTCATCTTCAAGGGCGATTTTACTCCCTACTTCCCGTTGAAGCTGATGCACAAGGACCTCGAATTGGCCATGGAAGCCGGGTACGCACTCAGCGTGCCCATGCCCACTCTGGCGGCGGTGAAGGAAGTGTATGGCGCTTGCAAAGCCCAGGGGAAGGGCGACCTTGACTATGCCGCAGTCGTGACTTATCTGGAAGAATTGGCTGGTGTGAAGGCGCGTTCGTAGGAAAAGCCGCGGACACCAAAACCGGGGGTCCGCGCTACAGTGAGACGATGATCCCGGCGTATCCCACCACTGCATCGCGGTCGCCGGTGGTATCGGCAGATGTAGCGTATTTGACGAGTTGGGCATGCTGGGCGCCAAGATCTTTCGCCGCCGTCAGCATGGCGATGGCGGGACCGTAACCGCACATCGAAATGTCCTCGCGGCGCAGCACCTCGTATAGGCCCTGTGGATCGAGCGCCAGGATCTTCTCAATTGCTTTGTGGTCCTTCTCGCGGGTCAAGCCGTCCGGTTCGTAATGGTTCATATCGCTGGAAGCAACGACCATGACGGCGCCGGCTGTGGGTCGAGCAGCCTGCGCGATGCCGTGGCCGAGACTCTCGAGCGCGGAATACCCGCCCGTCCCGACAGCGATGGGAACGAAACTGAACTCACCTACGCTGCGCTGAAGAAACGGGATTTGGACCTCGAGTGAGTGCTCGTCTTGGTGCGCCTCGGCGTCTTCCATCAGTAAGTGGCAGGCGCGACGCAGCAGGTGCGCCAGGGCGGAGTCGATCGCTACCCTTCCCAGAGGAGTCAACCACTCGCCGCTCGACATGATGGCCAGGGGCGCGCCGCGGCCGGTATGGTTAGGGCAGAGGATGATGTAAGTGGAGCGCTTGGGCAGCTTGCCGAAGACCGCTCCAGCCACGTGCCCCGAATACATATAGCCCGCGTGGGGTACTACGCATCCAACAGCTCCGGGGATCTTCTCCGGTTCGTTACCAAGGTACTGATCGATTTGGCGTCCTAGCAATTCCGCTCGGCCAGGGTAAAAGCGCCCCGCAACCGCAGGCGGCCGTATGGCAGGGGAAGGCATGAGTGAATCCTATGCCCGAATTTCGGCGGGTGTCAAGGGAGTTGGTTCCGGGCTGGTGCGTAGAGAGGTGGCGGCGCCTTTACGAATCTTCTTTTTCGACGCTGATTCTGAGCGCCCTGAGGAACTGAGCATCTTGCGTAGTCAGCCGGAAAACGGGTTCCTCGCGCAGGTCGGCATTGAGCTTTTGGCGGTGGATGAGATTAGTCTCGCCCCTTTTGTTGAATCCGATCGTTACCTCCAGGACAAGAAAAAGATCATATCCCGAGGCGCGAATTCGCCCTAAAACTTCTGCGATGGTGTCCGATTCGGACAAGGAATCGTTGATCGCGTCGCCCAATTCTTTGATCAGACGTTTGAAGTTATCATCGAGCTCCAAGAGTCACCATGCCTTCCAACGCCCTCATTGTATGATTCACTGCAAAACTGTGTCAAGGCGCAATATTTTGAGTTAGGATAGCTGAGTGAGGTTTGTGTTACTGTGCGAGGTCGCAGGAAAACGAATTGAATAGACTCGAATACCTGTTTAGGCAATTATTTCGCAATGCTCAGCGTCTCTTCCAAGTGCTTGTGGGACTAGCATTTATGATGCTGGCCGCGGCCGGGGCCACCGTTGCCTTCGCGGAATGGCAGCAATACGGTAAGTCTCCCTCCGGTGGTTTGGCGCGTTTCGTTCTTTACTCGAGTTTCACAGTGATATTGATTATCTTTAGCCTTTACTCGTTTACTAAGGCCAGAAATATCCGATAATTCGAAAATCGAAATTCGTAGTTTAGATCCGGGATTCGAAGATCGACCTTCGAATTTCGAGTTTCGATTTTCGAATTTCGTTTTTCGAATCCTCAGGCGGAGCGCAATGGCTTCGAACAAGGGCAACGAACTGGAAGACAGGTTCGCCACGGCCTCCGGCTTGGCCGTGAAGAACGCTTATACTCCCGAAGACCTCGCCGATTGGGACTATGACCGCGAAGCCGGAAACTCGGGCCAGTACCCTTACACGCGTGGAATCCATCCCAGCCTCTATCGCAGCCGGCTCTGGACCATGCGCCAATACGCGGGTTTTGGGACTGCTGCGGAGACTAACGGGCGCTTCCGTTACCTCTTAGAGAGGGGACAGACAGGCCTCTCCGTAGCTTTCGATCTGCCCACCCAGATTGGTTTGGACTCGGACCATCCGCTTTCGCGCGGGGAAGTGGGCCGCGTCGGCGTTGCCATTGATTCGCTCGAGGATATGGAAGCGCTATTCAAAGACATTCCCCTCGAACGCGTCTCCACTTCCATGACCATTAACGCCACCGCGGCCATTCTGCTGGCGCTCTACTTCGCGGTAGCGGAAAAGCAAGGCGCGGATCTCGGCAAGCTCTCGGGTACCGTCCAAAATGACATTCTGAAGGAGTATATCGCGCGCGGGACGTATATCTTTCCCCTGGGCCCCGCCATGCGCATGGTGACCGATATCTTCGCCTTTTGTCATGACTGCGCGCCGGAATGGAATACCATCTCCATCAGTGGATACCACATGCGGGAGGCAGGCTCGACGGCAGTCCAGGAGTTGGCTTTCACGCTGGCCAATGCCGCCGCCTACGCTGAGGCAGCCGTGGGGCGCGGCCTGGAGGTGGATGACTTTGCCCCCCGCCTTTCTTTTTTCCTGAATGCGCACAACGATTTGTTGGAGGAGATCGCCAAATTCCGCGCCGCGCGCCGCCTCTGGGCGCGCCTGATGCGAGAGCGCTTCAAGGCCCGAAATCCCCGCTCCTGGATGTTTCGTTTCCATACCCAAACCGCAGGCTCCACCCTCACCGCCCAGCAGCCGGACGTGAACATCGTGCGCGTGACGCTTCAGGCGTTGGCGGCGGTGCTGGGCGGGACGCAATCGCTTCACACCAACGCCCGCGATGAGGCCCTGGCCTTGCCCACAGAGGCTTCGGCGCTCACCGCTCTGCGCACCCAGCAGATTATCGCCGCCGAGAGCGGAGTGACGAACACCGTTGATCCGCTGGCCGGCTCCTACGCGATCGAAAAGCTCACTTCCGAGATCGAAGAAGGTGCCCGGGAATACCTGCGCAAGATCGATGCCATGGGAGGCATGCTGCGCGCCGTCGCCAATGGCTACGTGCAGAGGGAGATTCAGCAGGCCGCCTACGAGTATCAGAAATCCATCGAGAGCGCAGAACGCGTGGTGGTGGGCGTGAACCGATACCAGAGCGAGAGAGCCGCGCCGCTGGCCATTCTCCGCATCGATCCGGAGGTGGAGCGCGCTCAGGTGGAGCGATTGAGGAATCTTCGCGCCCGCCGGGACGCTGCGCGCGTCAACGCGGCACTTCGCCACGTCGAGGAGACCGCCCGCTCCGAGCAAAACCTCATGCCCGCCATTCTCGAGGCCGTTAAAGCCTATGCCACCGTGGGTGAAATCTCCGACGCCCTGCGCAAGGTGTTTGGGGAGTACCAGGAGTCGGTGGTGATTTGATGCCACTCGCCGTATCTGGTATTGTTCTGCTATGCGGAAGTGTGAGCTGCTTGCGTTCCTACTATGCGACTCCGCGACACAGGACTCGGATGGAAAGGTGAGCCTACGTGGTCTATTTGACAGAATCATTTTGCCGCAGGGCTCCGCGCCCCCTAAGGATTTCTTCATTTTCTATAGGGTTGATGTGAAGGAACCGTGTACCGTTACACTGCGAGTTGTTGACCCGCTGGGCAACGAAATCGCTGGAAATTGGCGTGATCCACTCTCGCAGATAGGGCCCATGCAGACTGTGTGGGCGGTGGATACCAGTCGTTTTATGCAGCCGGGACTCTACGTACTTGAGCTGAGCCAGGAATCCGACGATTTGACGGCGCTTTCGTTGGCCCGTATGCAATTAATCGTCGAAAAGGAGGGTGGATAGCTCCCGATGAATACAGAAACTCTGACGAGAGACGGCGCCACCACCCGTTGGGTTCACCCGCTTGACGGCGCAACGGCACTCTCGGAAGCTCTGGTGCCGGACGATAACCGCGCACTTCGAAGCCCAGCTCCCACCGCGAGCGTTGAATCTAAATTTATGGTCTGCGCTGAGGCGTGGAAACGCGATACCCGCCACATGTCCTCCATCACAAAAATCGCATCCCATCCTGCATATCAGGAAATCATTAAAATGGGCGAGGTGGCCGTTCCGTTGATCTTGAGGGAACTCGCGAAGAAGCCCGACCACTGGTTCCCGGCATTGCGTGAAATCACCAGACACGACCCTGTTCCGAGGAGCAGCCAAGGACGGTTGAGAGAAATGACGGAGTCTTGGCTCGCCTGGGGAAGGAAGCAGGGCTACATTTCCTGATATGTCTATCGAGGAAATCTTCCCGAAACTAGGTGGTTCTCACTATCGTCGAACAAGTGAACCGGACGAGAAGTACAACTGCATCGCGTGGGCCGCTGGCCGTGATGACGAGTGGTGGGACATCGCACCCGGTTATCGGTGGCCCGACAATGTTCCAAGGCATGGGGCTGTCGAAAATCTCGTCAAGCTATACGAGAGTCTCGGATTCGTATGCTGTGCGAGTAATGCGCGTGAGGAGGGTTTCGAAAAAGTGGCCGTGTACGGTGACGGGTACATGTGGACCCATGCCGCACGCCAACTCGATAATGGAAAGTGGACCAGCAAGCTTGGCCAACTGGAAGACATCGAACATGAATCGTTGGAAGCTCTGTCTGGCGCTGTATACGGCAGTGTCGTTCAAGTGCTGAAAAAGCCAACAACATGGCAGTCGAAATAGAAGCCCGCAACAACAAGCCAACCTCGCCCCAACCGCAGGAGCCGCAGCACGAGACCACGGCCTCTTTGATGTCACGACCGCCATTCAGGAAGAACAGAAAGCTAACGAAAGCGCAAAACGACAGCCAAAGGCGTCGCCGACTTGTGGAGGCTCTAAACCGCGTTAGTCCTGCCTGGGATCCGGCCGATCATCCCGATATCGAGGAGGCCGGCGGCGCTGCCGCTTGGGTGAGAAAGATGCGACTGGAGGCCGACAAAGCGTCGATGCGTCGCATTCGGTCGAAACGCCAGTGAGGCTTCTGCCGGACACCTCCGCTATCATCAACTGTCATTTCCGGATGGACTGTTATCCTGAGCCCGCCCTGTTTTCGGGCGGGCGAAGGATCTCTGCAGTTGTCCTTCGCCCTTGCAGTCCGCCGGCGAACTGCAGGGATGCTTCGCCACCCTCAGCACGACACTATTTACTCGGGGGTCTTATCATTATGGCAACTTTGACATTTCTAGGCGCCACCGGCACAGTTACCGGCTCGAAGTACTTGCTGGAGGCGGGCGGCGAGCGGCTGCTGATCGATTGCGGGCTCTTCCAAGGGCTAAAAGAACTTCGCCTGCGCAACTGGAACCCACTGCCGATTCCTGCCTCGAGCATTCAATGGCTCGTCCTGACGCACGCACACCTCGATCACACGGGCTATATTCCGCGGTTGGTCAAAGACGGATTTAGAGGCCAGATATATGGCTCGCCTGCCACCGTGGATTTGTCGAAGCTGGTGCTTCCGGACTCGGGCCACCTCCAGGAAGAAGACGCGGCCTATGCCAACAAGAAGGGGTTCAGTAAACACGATCCCGCGTTGCCTCTTTACACTTACGACGAAGCGATGAAATCGCTCGAGTCGTTCCGCGCCATCGACGAATCCAGGCCGCTCGAGCTTTCTTCGCATTTCACGCTGCGTTGCTTCGCTGCCGGGCACATCCTGGGGGCGCGGATGATCGAGGTCACCGTGCGCGAGAACGGGGCCGTAAAGAGAATCCTTTTTTCCGGCGATCTTGGCCGTTTTCCGCAACTTATTGTGCGACAGCCCGTGGTACCGGAGGATGGGTTCGATTACATGCTGCTCGAGTCCACTTACGGCGACCGCCTGCACCCCAGCGACGATGTTGGCGCGCACCTCGCTTCCATAGTGGAAGCGACGGCTCAGCGCGGCGGCACCGTCGTGATTCCCTCGTTTGCGATCGGGCGGACGCAGGAACTGCTCTACCTTTTCCGCGAACTCATCGAGCCACGTAAAATGCACTCGCTTCCCATTCACGTGGACAGCCCCATGGCCATCGATGTCACCGACCTTTACCGGCGTCACGAGGAGGACTACGACCTCCGGACAGAAGCCTTGGAAGCGAAGGGAATCAAAGCTTTCTCCCCGCCCGACCTCCACTTCGACAAGACGGTTGACGACTCGAAAGCTTTGAATGATGCGCGTTACCCCATGGTCATCATTTCAGCGAGTGGCATGGCCACCGGCGGGCGCGTCGTTCATCACCTGGAGCGCTGCCTCCCTGACCATCGCAATACCATCCTCTTCGTCGGCTTCCAGGCGGCAGGCACGCGCGGCAGACTCATCCAGACGGGCCAACCCGTCAAGATGCACGGCCAGTACGTTCATACCCGGGCACGCATCGAAACGCTCGAAAACTTGAGCGCTCATGCGGACTACGGGGAGATCCTGGGCTGGCTGCGCCAATTTCACCATCCTCCGGGGAAGACGTTTCTGGTCCACGGAGAACCCCAAGCTGCCGAATCGCTCCGCCAGAAGGTGGCCGAGGAGCTCGATTGGGATGTGTCGGTCGCGGCGTACCTTCAGAAGGTTCAGCTCTGAGTTCCGATGCCTGAGACTGTCCGGTCTTAACAAAAATGAATTCTGTCCTCGCAACGCCGCTCGAGGCGCTACGCCGAACGAAGACCCGTACCGCCCTGCGCGCCTGTGAAAAGATTGCCCTCGCCTACTTCGTCTACCTTCCCTGCTTAGGCCTGGTGAGGCGTTTAAGTCTCGGACCGCTGCTCCTTTTGGCATCCATCCCGCTAGCGCTATGGGCGATTTTGCAGGCGCAATCGCGATCGACCTGGCAGCCCGTCGCGGTGGCGCGCGACTGGTGGCCGTTGGCCTTGATTCTGGTTGGGTATTGGGCCATGGGATGGTTCGCCGCTCCACCCAACGCAACTCTCGAAACGGAGCTCATTCGATGGGACCGGCTGCTCCTTTATGACGCGCATCTTCAAGCTTGGATGGAGTCCGCCGGCCCCGTCTTTCCGGCAATACTGGAGACGATCTACCTGTTGCTCTACGCGATTCCACCTGCGTGTTTGGGCATCCTCTATGCGTGCGGAGAGCGCTCGCAGGCTCCCCGCTTCCTGTTGTTCTTATTCGCCGGAACTTTCACCACCTATGCTCTGTTGCCTTACGTTCCCATAATCTCACCGCGCATCGCGTTTCCGGGCGTTGATCTCCCGCACTACAAGGGAGTGGCGTGGGGCATCACGGCCTGGCTGCTGGACCACTTCGATATCTCCACCAGTGTTCTGCCGAGTGGCCACGTGGCAGTGGCGCTCTCCTCGGCGCTTGGAATGGGCGCCGCACTGCCGCGCCAGCCGATCTTTGGACGTTGCGCCTTAGGATTGGCCGGATTGGTTTACCTGGCCACCATTTACTGCCGTTATCATTATGCCGTTGATGGGCTGATCAGTATTGTGGTAGTATGCGCCGCTTGCCGCGTAGCTTCGTGGACTTCGCGTGCCTAGACCAATGAGACGTCAGCCAATCTCGAGCCCCAAACACGCTCGCGTGGCGGTAATGGTATGCCTCTTATTGTCGTTTTCGGGGGTAAGGTGCGCGCTGGCGGGAGAGCGCGGCCAAACGATGGTCATCCGTCTATTGACGCCGGTCGCGAGTTACTCGCACGTGGGCACGCGCTTCGACGCCAGAGTTATCGGCCCGGTGCTGCGCGACGGCGTCGATTTCCTTCCCAGCGGCAGCGTTGTTAGCGGAACGGTGACCAAATCGGCCTCGGTTCGATTCGGCATACTGCGGGAGCGGGCAAAGCTCGAGTTGGGATTTGACGGATGCCGCTTGCCGGACGGAACCGCCCTCGAGTGCACCGTATCCCTGGAAGGGGTGGACAACGCGCGGGAGAAAGTGAGCGGAAATCGGATCAAAGGTGTGCTGGCGGCAAGCCACCCCTACAGTTGGCTCAACGGTCTGTGGTATCGTCCAGGGACATTGCTGCTTTCGCGCTCGGCCTACGGATTGACAGGGGCCGGGGGAGAGATCTACACACACTTAGCCGCGACCCCTTTAGGCGCAGCAGCAGTTATTTTCTCCGAGATGCTCCTCTATCGCCTGCCCGATCCGGAAATTGAGTTTCCCACCGGAACCGAGTTGCTGGTGCGGGTTCAAGTGCCGGATGACTTCGCGCCATCACCCGAGCCGCTCGTGCCATTGTCTCCGGAGCTTTCGGAGTGGGTGGCAGCGCAGCCTGAGGAAGTTTACCTGCCGAACAAAAAACTAGCGGGTGATATGATCCACTTGGTCTTTGTTGGTTCGCGCGAGCAGGTGGAGCGCGCGTTTCTCGCTACGGGCTGGTCAACCGTCCAGCCGCTGACTCGCCGCTCGTTCACCCACATGTATTCGGCATTCCTGGCGATGAAGGCGGACCCCACCGCCCCGATTGCCCCACTCGTCTACCGTGGAAGCACGGCCACTCTCTCATTTCGGGAGACCCTCAACACCGTCTCCAAACGGCATCACATTCGCATTTGGCCGGCTTCCTTTCCCGGACTGGAGACGCAAGTCTGGCTCGCAGCCGCGACGCACGATACCACAATCATTGTGGATGAGAAGCGCATGAGCCTGACCCATCGCATTGACAGGTTCATTGATCGGGAGCGCAGTGCCGTGGTGAATGACCTCTCCAGCGCCGGTTGTGTTGCGGGCATCGGATCGGTGCCGCGGCCGCAGGCTATCCGGCGTCCCGCTAGTGGCAAACCGAGTGTGACCGACGGGAATGCTGCTGTACTGTTTCTAAATGACTGCTCGGCTCCGGAACCGGCGATTTCAGACCTGCAAAAACCCCATCGCTGGCGCCTCACCCTCGCCCTGCGCCGTTTCTTCCTGGGAGACCGCCAATACTTGTGGCGCGATAACCCCTATTACTGGGCCTATCGCGCAACGAGTTCGCTCTGGTCGAGGAAGCCCGGATATACGGACGATGCCGAATAGAGTGCCGTCCAGAGTCACGTCATTCCCTCGCCAGCAGGAATCCACTGGCTCCTGGACCGGCAATTCCCGTTAAATGCTAAAGTCGGGCGCCTGGGCTTCAGGCGCCGGCACGGGAGCGGGCACGGGCGTGGGTTGTTCAGATTCCTTCACGACCGCTGGCATTCTGCGCTGGTACCAGACGGTCTCGCTGGCGCGCTGCCATAGCCGGGTTCCCAACCAGCTCAGCAGCATCAGTTGAGTGAGGAGGAACGATACGCCGATCCATTCCGGCCGTACTAGCCTCACCCAGATCCACAAAAGCACTGCCATCATCAGCCACGCCACGACGCTAATGCGCAAGTACATCCAGTACAGCGACCCGAAATTCCCGAAGGTGATCTTGAAGGCGCGAGCCAGCGCGCGGCGAATGGCCCGATCATCCTCTGCCACAGCTCGGACCTGTGCCATGTCGAACCATAGGCGAACCGCCTGCATCAGCAACAACACCAGGAGCAGTCCGATCAATCTGACCCAGATGCCCGGCACGGGGCTGGGAGATCTTTCATCCATGGCGTGCGACGAGCGCGTCGCCAGGTTGTTTAGGATTCCGACAGGAATCAGAACGATCAGCAACATGATGAGCAGACGCACGAATCGCCAAAAAAACCGGCCGCTGGCCTCGAAGAACTCGCCTTTCGTCAGCCCTCGATCCAGCCGGTAGACCTCGAGAAGACCTCCCTCTACAAAGAGCATGAAAAAGAAGAAAACCAGAATGAGGCAGGCTGAAGCCATCCCCGCAGAGGAAAGTCCATGCGTTTCCATCAATAGAGTGGATAATGCCATGGGATTGAAACTACGCACGAAGACCTGGCTCTCAAGGCTCTGATCGAGCATGGGGCTGATCTGCCTCATAAACGTGGCCGCACCCATGCCCGCCAGGATGAAATTGACCAGGAAAACCCACCACAATACACTCTGGCGCCGCCACACCAGGCCCGCGCCGGCAACGAATGGACTCTTGTTCAGATTGGTCACGTTACGTCCCCATGAAGAGATCGGGGGACCGGATGATCGGGAGAGGGGGTGAAAAGGCGTCATTCTCCCGCTCACCCAATCGGCCGATCTCCCGATGACTGTTTAGGCAAGCCAGGCGAGCAACTGCGCCATGTACTGGGTAGCGAATAGCCAGTACGTGGAAAGTTTGTGCGTGGCCCTGCGGTCAGCTTCCTCTGTGCTGCTGTTACTGAAAAAGTTCTTATCGAGCCGCACCGAATGCTGCGGATCGATCTCGGCCGAAATCACCCTGGCTTTCTTGTCGTAGCTGAAGCGCACCCAGCGGTCGCGGCCATCCCACTTTTCGAGGGTCCGGTCGCCGTTGTCAAACTTTATTTGGATATCGACAGGCATGATGAAGTCAGCTTTGCGATGTACGAGCACAGTATCGCGATACAACGTCACACCTTTCTTGGGCTTGGAAGGGGGCTCTCGGAACCAGTCCAGTGGATCGGAGCGGATGGCGAGCACCTCGTAGTCAAGGACGTTGGTCCCGTGGACCGCCTGTTGGAAATACCAGTCGAGGTCCCGGCCGGACACCTCCTCGATTGTCTTGATGAAGTCCGCGCCGGTGGGATGAGTAAAGCGGTAGCGCATAAAGTAGGTGTGCATCGCTCTCCGCATGGTGTCTTCCCCAATGATGCCCTCGAGCGTCAGCAGCAATGTAGCCGTCTTGCCGTAGCTGACCGCCGCATAGGCGTTGCTGTTCATGAACTGCCAGGCGAAGCGGCTCAGTGGATCAGTGTCGGGCAGGGTGACGTACTCGAGTCGTAAGATATCGGCATCGGAGGCCGACATGCCCCACAGGTCAAGCATTGATGTGTCCTTGCCGTAGAGTGACTCCATCACCTTCGCTTCGGTGTAGCTGTTGATCCCCTCGTCCATCCAAGCTTCTTCGAATTCGTTGGTCGCCACCATGCCGTACCAATACTGGTGGCCGAACTCATGCTCGGTGACCATTTCCGGCACCCGTGCGCCCTCGGGTACCCACCAGCCCGTTCCACAGGTAATGAGGGTGGGATACTCCATGCCCCCTGCGTCGCTTGCGCCTTGAGGCGGATCCACCAGGGTGATGCGATCGTAAGGATAAGGTCCGTACCACCTGTCGAAGCGATCCAAGGCGCCCTTGATCACTTCCAGGTAGCGGCGGATGGAGCTCTCGTGTCCGGGGGAAAGCAGCAGGTGGATATGCACGGTGCCAGCCGAACCCGTCCAAGCGTCCTCAATCAGCTTGTAGTCCGGCGAGGCCGTCCACGCGAAGTCGTGGATGTCCGCGGCGCGCCACGTGACCGTCTTGGTGTGATCACGATTGGGAACCGTTGAAACCAGGTCGCCCGTCGATCCGGTGAGGTAGTTCTCCGGCACCGTGGCTTTCACATCGAAGGCGCCAAAGTCGGCAAAGAATTCCGTGAGAGCATGAAATTGGTGGCAATTCCACGCGTCGTGCCACCATACGCCCACCTTGGGAAACCACTGCGCCACCATGAAGAAGTTGCGCTTGTAGCCGGTCCGCTCCAGCACTTCGGGAAGTTGGTCGTGAAACACGATCTTGAAAACTACGTCGGCGCCCGGTGCGACGGGTTTAGCCAGCTTCACCTGGAAAACCGTGCGGTCGTCCGGGTTGTGGTCGTCAGGCTGAATGAACTCCAGGCGCTTAGTGAAGTCGCCCTGTCCTACCACTTCGAACGACTTCACTTCAATTGCGCCGTAATGCTTTTTATCCCAGACGGACTCGGGGTCCGCCCCGCGTGTCCCATACAGGCGCACTTCGCGCATGAAAGTTGAGGTGGGTTGAAAGGCGTTCAAATAAAGGTGGAAAGGAAAAGTGTCCAAGGGCCGGCCAGTGAGATTGTGGTAGGTCAGAATTTCCGTTGCGTCTATCGTCTTCTTCACCGGATCGAGGCGCGCCTCAATCTGATAAGCAACCACGCGCGTGGAGAGCGCGTGACTTGCCTGCCCTTGGGCATCAGCCACAGTTCCAGTCTGCCCCCCGGCACGCGCCACCACGGCCCCGGCCAGAATCAGACTGAGCAGCACAACTCGACAGCCGAAGACACACCTCACCCGCCCTGACACATGGATCCTCGAGTCTTGGAATCTTTTGACTGCACACTGAAGCATCGATTACCATCCCGTGCTCAAGAGCATACCCCAAGCTCCTTGCGTGTCAAGCTAAAAGCGCCGTTTCTCTCTCACGCAATGTTATCGGTTGTATTTTGGAGTAATGCCCCTTAGGTGTTTCCAGATTGTATCGCAGCGGGCCAAGAGTGATTCATCAAGTGAGCCACCTCACCTGCTGCGTTTGTTTGAACAATGGACAACGGACAACGGACGCCCGACCCTGGATGACTTTCCCCTATGTCCACACGTTGTACTAAAATGAAATGTTATGGCTGAGCCGAGACTGCTTAAACTTGCGCAGGATTTGGAGTGGCTGGGATGCGAACTCGAATACGTGGGCCACAAGCACGCCCTGGAGGGCTTTCCGGAATCCGGACCCGCCTGGGACATGTTTCGCGAGAAACAACGTGGCGTCCTGGCCACCACTGACAAAGTCGAGCGCGAGTTGAAGAACTTCGTGCGCTTCAATCCTACCCGCTTGGTCGGAGTCGAATACCCGATTGCCAGATCTCTTGATTCTATCACCGACCTCCTGGGGCGCGCCGAAGCCATCAAGCAAGCTGCGGCCTATTCAGTACAGGAACTCCCGCCGCTTGTCCGTAGCTTCACCAAAATGGTGGAAGGCTACCTCCAGGCCGTGGTGAATAACAGAGGCTAACGCCCTTTTCTTGCGGTTATTTCTTAGGTACTTGTATTGTCCCGGCGACGCTGGGTGCGCCGGCCGGCATTTGGTCGTAGTCAAGGATGGCGCCGCTGAGCAATTCATTGCTAGCGAAAAACAGGGCGGCGTTGGCAATATCCGCAGGCAGAAGTAGACGGCCGAAGGGTCGCGTCTTGATCGCCTCCTCCAGCCAGTTCTCACCCAGCCCTTCGAGCACCGCTCGGGTGTGATGTTCGCCTTCGGTGAGGACCCAACCGGGGTTTATCTGATTCACTCGAATCCGGTATTTCTTGAGCGCGTCAGCGAGATTCTTGGTGAAGGTCATCAGACCGCCCTTGGCAACGGAATAAGCCATGATGTTAGGAAAGCCCATATAGGCTACGACGGACCCGATGTTGATAATACAACCGCGAGCGCGAGGTTTCATGAAGGCGACGGCTTCCTGGCAAAGGATAAAAGGGGCGCGAAGGTCGGTGGCAAAGATTTCGTCCCAAAGCGCCACGGAGGTGCTCTCCAGGCTGCCGCGCGTGTAAACTCCCGCATTGTTCACCAGGATGTCGATTTGGCCGAAGCGTTGCACGGTCTGCCGGATCAGGTCGCGGCAGTGAGCCTCTTCTTTCAGGTCCCCAGTCACCAGCAGAGCCTCGCCCCCGGAACTTTCGATTTCCTTGACCTGATTCTCTCCCTGAGGCTGATGGCCTTTCAAGCCATGCACGACGACGCGAGCGCCGGTCTCCGCGAACCGCCGCGCGATGCCCGCTCCAATCCCTTGAGTCGAGCCGGTCACCACAGCCACTTGCTTTGCCAATGTCTGATTGTTCCTCATACAAGTCCTTACTTGTTTACAGTCAGCGCCAGGGAAGGCAGCCAGCAGGACAGGTGATTGAGGCTGGGATAGTGTGTGCGGTCAACATGGAGGGGGGTAACGGAAATCTCGTGCGCCAGGATGGCGGCGTAGTCGGAATCCGGCTCAACCTCGGCGAGTTCTGCGGTTTCGTCAAGCCAATAATAGGGCCGCCCCCGCGGGTCCTTCTTTTCCACAATCAGGTTCTGCGAAATCTTCTGGCTTTGACGGGCCAGTCGCACGCCGCGGACTTCGCCTCGCGGAACGTTCACATTGAGCATGACGCCTGGAGGTAAACCCTCCTCCAGAACTTTGGCGGCCAGTTGAGCGGCAAAGGCCGCGGTGCTCGAAAAATCCAGGTGCTTGCGCGTGGCGAGCGACACGGCAAACGACGGAATGCCGTGCAGCGCTCCTTCCATGGCGGCCGCCACAGTACCCGAGTAAACCACGCTTTCCCCGAGATTGCCTCCCGGGTTAATGCCCGAAACCACCAGATCGGGCTTTCGCGCCAGGAGGTAGTAGAGAGCGATGATGACCGTGTCCGCGGGCGTGCCCGAAACAGCGTAATGCCCCTTCTCGACCTGATGCACCCGCAGCGGCGTGTGCGTGCTGATGGCTTGGCTGCTGGCGCTCATCTCCCTGTCAGGGGCCACCACGGTCACTTCACCCACCGCCGCCAGGCTCTTTTCCAAACACCTCAATCCCGGCGCCTGGATTCCATCATCGTTGGTCACAAGAATTTGTTTCATCAGCGAATCCAAATATTGATTGTAGCATGGATGATGTATTTGCTCCCCGAAGGGGAGCGCCTTCAGTGGGCGTAGGTGAAGTCCACGGATGTTGAGCCCTCAATTCTCCGGTAGCCCAGTGAGATGCTGCGTGCCAACTTAGGGTGTATCATGGCAGCATGATTGTCGTACCTAAGGAGACGTGACACAGGCAAGAGTGCCTGTGCCAGGCAAAGTCTGGAAGGGCGCAGAGATCATGGATCGCCGTCATTTTGTTAATTTTCTCGTCGCGGCCAGCGGCGTTTGGCCAATCTGTGAGGCTGTTCGACCGGGTTTCGCCTCTCTCGCGAATGGAAAGCTCGCATTGCCCAGCGCCGACCAAGCCGCGTGGCAAGATCTGGAAGTCGGTATGTTCGTGCATTTCGCGCCCAATACCTGGCAGGATCGAGAGTATGACGACCTCTTGACTCCGCTTTCGGCGATTAACCCTACGCAATTGGACACCGACCAATGGGCTGAATGCGCCCGCGGTCTGGGAGCAAAGTACATCGTTGCCGTCGCCAAGCACGCCGGCGGGTTTTGCATGTGGCAAACCGAAACCACAGCCTATGGTATCCGCAATACGCCCTGGCGCGGAGGCAAGGGCGATGTGCTGGCCGATCTCTCCCGCTCATGCCGACAGCAGGGTTTGAGGCTTGGAGTCTACCTTTCCCCTCAAGATGGCAAGTTCGGAGCCGGCACCGGTGGTCGATGCAAGACTCCCGAGTTACAGAAGACTTACAACGATATTTATCGCCGCCAACTCACCGAGTTGCTGTCGCGCTACGGCGAAATGGTCGAAATCTGGTTTGATGGCTCCTTGCAGACGCCGGTCGGCGACATTCTAAAGGAACGGGCGCCGCACGCATGATCTTTCAGGGGCCCTTCGCCACCATCCGCTGGGTTGGCAATGAAGATGGATTTGCTCCCTATCCCGTTTGGAACGCCGTAGCCAAGTCAGATGCCGGCACAGGTATCGCCACCGCGATGCATGGTGACCCGCAGGGCGATGTTTGGCTTCCCCTCGAGACCGACGTTTCCATTCGCCGGCCCGATTGGTTCTGGAGCACGCACAATGAACGAAGAGTGCTCTCCCTCGAGCAACTCCTCGAGATTTACTACCGCTCGGTGGGCCGCGGGACGCAATTGCTTCTTAATATTCCTGCTGACCGTCGTGGCCTCCTGCCTGACGCCGACGCCGCGCGCGCCCGGGAGTTTGGCAATGAAATCCAGCGGCGCTTTGGGCGCTCGGTGGCAGAGACGCGCGGTTCGGGGGAATCCCTGACCTTGTCCCTTCCTTCCCCGACACGCCTAGACCACCTGACGCTCGAAGAAGACTGCTCTGCAGGCCAGCGCGTGCGCGGCTACAAGCTCGAGGGCCGGGCTCAAGAGAAGTGGGTGATGCTGGGCAAGGGAACCGCCATCGGGCAGAAGCGAATCCAACCTGTCACACCAGCCGTGTTCGAAGCTGTAAGGCTCACTATCACGGCGAGCGTCGGCCAAGCGGCGATGCGGCGCCTGGCGGCGTTCGACACGGGTTCACAACCTCCTTCGACCTGGGACGCTCCCGCGCCGGTCTGGGCTGATGACGCCGTGGGCGAGTGGAAGCAGCATCGCTTCAGCATCGATCTGTCCAAAAAGATAACCGCTGCCGGGTCCTACCAATTGCGCTTCGTGCCGCAGGGGGAGAGCGCAGCCGCGATCGAGAATTTCCAATTGTTGTTCGACGGAATACCGCAACCGAATCTCGTGCGTCGCGATCCGGGGTCCGCGACCTCCGTGATCCTCACCGTGCCAGGAATTGGGCAAAAGGCCAAGGTCAATGGTTTGGTGCGCGGCGCAGACCAGGGGACACTGCTTTTCCGCCGGCTTTAGCGCAGAGCGAGTCCTAAGAGCGCGGTACTGGTGTCATTTGAACAATACGGGCGTCCAGGTCATTCCCGCGAAGGCGGGAATCCACTCGGCACACCTTCGGAATTGAGCGCCTTACGTACTGGATTCCCGCCTTCGCGGGAATGACGTGTGGCCTGGCGCGGCTGAATCGTGCAAATGACACGACGACCAAGAGTGCCCATCTCGAGCACTAGTTTATCGGGCGATGCTATTCTGCAAAGATCTTTTCTTGGGCTTGGAATCTTGAATTTGAAATGCGGCTCTGCTGCGCTCTAAGGGTAGGGGGAGAGGCGGTAGTGGTATGATGGATATTGGTCCCGAATAAGTGCGGGGCGCCCCGGATTGGGTGGTCGAGGTTTTATCAGCTCGAGGGGAGATGCCCGCCGGGGATTTGTTTTCTCTGTAACCATGGGAATATCTCGGACATCTGGAGGTGGATTGATTAGGGTCCTGTTGTTACTCGCGCCCCTCGTAGCATGCGCTCGCGGAGCCGCGGTAGACGAGCCTCTCAAGGTCATCGTCTCAATCGAGCAGCAAACTGTCGTAGCGCCCTTCCCGGCGCGTGTGACTTTGCATCTCCACAATGCCGGCAGCGAAAGGCTCTGGCTTTACCGGCACGTGCGAGCCAAACTTCCTCCGCCCATGCGGCTGGCGGAGGAGGACACGGGTCCACAGTCCACGGGTGGGTCGATACTGACCGTCCGGCTTGAGCAAGCAGCCACTGAGCAGGCTGGCGCCTCACATCTGCCGGAAGGGGAAGTCTTCGAAAGCGTCGGCCTCCCGAAGCCGGCCCTGGTCGGACTGGCGCCGGGTGAGGACTATGAAGAAAAGGCTTCGATTCGCCTGACGCCCGCGTTATCCGAGGTGGAGAAACCAATCTGGGGTGCATACCGGCTAACGCTGACTTACAAGGCTGAGTATTCTAACGCGGAGGAAATTCACCGCGACCTGAAGGCGAACCTCTGGCAAGGGGAAGTCTCGAGCAATGCGATTGAAGTTCAGCTTGCGCCCCCCACCCCCGATTCGCGCGGCCAGATTTCCGGAACTGTCGACACCACGGATAATGCGCCCATCAGCGGGGCGATCGTTTCGCTGACCGACAAGCTGGAACATCTGGTGGATCAGATCGAGAGCGACCCCGATGGCAAGTATTCGTTCACCACGCTTCCGCCCGGCCTTTACTGGGTTACGGCGCGCCACAAGGGCGCCGCGCAGGATACGGCGGTATTCCGGCATGTCGATCTGACGAACTCTGAGCCCTCGGCAACTCAGGACTTGATTCTAATCCCGCAGGAAATATACGAGCCACAGAAAATGCTCCACAAGCCTGTGCTCGTTCGTGTCACTGACAACGCCGGGGCGCCTTCGGATCGAGTTGGTGTTGAGGCGACCTTTTCCAACGGAGAGCTCGTCGAGAATGTGAAGGGAGAAACGGGAACGGATGGCTCGGTGGCGCTCTCACTCATCCCCGGGCGGAGTTTTATCGCTCTCAAGCGTAAAGGGTGTCCAAAGCAGGATGAGCGGGCAGATGTGGCGCCCGGGGGTGGAATCGGAGCCTTCGCGTTCACGTTCGATTGCGCGAAGAAATGAGCTTGTAGGGGCGGCCCTTGTGGCCGCCCGAGCGCGGCCACAAGGGCCACCCCTACCACAAGATCATGATCGTCACGCACAGACCTACATTTGCAGGCTGGGTCGCACTGCCAGCTCTGCTGCTGGTTGCCGGCATCGGGTTGGAGCTCGGCGCTCAGCAGAAATCCGGGCTTTCCGGCGTTGGTCCCGCCGTCCATGGCGCTCCTGATGACCCACTGCGCGACCCGCGGGAAACGCACCTTCGGCACGTCAAACAGCTCACCTTTGGCGGACAGAACGCGGAAGCCTACTTCAGCTATGATGGCAAACGGCTGATCTTCCAAAGCACGCGCGAGCCCTATAAGTGTGATCAGATCTTCATCATGAACGTGGACGGCTCCGACCCGCACCTTGTTTCCACAGGCCAGGGCCGGACCACTTGCAGCTACTTCTATCCGGACGGAAGGCATATTCTCTACTCGTCGACTCACCTTTCGAGTCCGGAGTGCCCGCCGCGTCCCGACTATTCCAAGGGCTACGTCTGGGGAGTTTATTCAGCCCTCAAGATTTTCTACGCCACGGATAGCGGCAGGATTTTGAAACAGCTCACGCCAGCGCCGGGCTACAACGCCGAAGCCACGCTATCCGCCGATGGGAAGAAGATCGTCTTCACCTCGTCGCGGGATGGCGACTTGGAAATCTACACCATGAATCCCGATGGCGGCGGAGTAAGGCGTCTGACTCGACAACTGGGTTATGATGGCGGGCCTTTCTTCTCCCCCGATGGGCATTGGATCGTTTATCGCGCGCACCATCCCGCGGCCGGGGATGAAGTGGCGTGTTACAAATCGCTTTTGGCCCAGGACTTTGTCGAGCCCATGCAGATGGACCTTTTTGTAATGCGCGCCGACGGTTCCCAGCAGCGGCAGATTACAAATCTCGGCGGCGCCAGCTTTGCGCCTTACTTTTTCCCTGACAGCCAACGCATAATTTTCGCTTCCAATTACCAAAGTCCCGGCACCAGCGAGTTTGAACTTTACGCCGTGAATCGCGACGGCTCGAAGCTCGAACCCATTACCTTCACGGGCGGCTTCAATGCCTTCCCGCAGTTTTCCGCGGATGGCAAGCGGCTGGTTTTCGCATCCAACCGTAACGCCAGGCAGCCGCACGAAGTTAACATTTTCTTGTCGGATTGGGTTAACTAGTGGAAGCATGCTGAAAAACCTCGGAGGACTATTAGATGGCAAAAGAACATTCCCCTGCGTTTCTGGCGCTCGTTGATGACGCGAAAAAACGCGTCCGCCAGACCACAATCCCAGAGCTGAAGAAAAGGCTGGAGGCAAAAGAGGAATTCCATCTTGTGGACGTCCGCGAGGACCACGAGTGGACCGCCGGACACATCCCCGGAGCAATCCACCTTTCCCGCGGGATCATCGAACGTGACGTCGAAGAGAAGTTTCCGAACCGGGAGGCGGAGATTCTGCTTTATTGCGGCGGCGGGTATCGCTCCGCGTTGGTCGCTGACAATCTTCAGAAGATGGGCTATAAAAACGTTGTCTCGGTGGACGGCGGCTGGCGGGGATGGACGGGGGCGGGGTTTCCGGTGGAGAAGGAAGGCGGCTAAACAGGCGCGAGCGTTCGAGCCGCATCGTGACACCTTTCCCCCCGGCCCGGCTATTGGTATAATAAGCGCATAGGAAACCGTGTGATCCACATGTTGGCCGCGGAAGTGGCAAGTGGTTTCACCGTGTTGTCGGATGATGTGCACGTTGGCGACGAAGTTATCGTCGAGCACAATGCCCGTTAGGTAGCGGTGGTGCGGCTCGCTGCGCCCGCGCCTTCCCTTGAGAAAGCGTTCGCGGCCGTCGCCCAAAAGGCTCCAGACGAAGGATGGGAATGCGTCCCGCCCGACCTCGCGAATAACCTCGACCATTGCCTCTGCGTATGTGAGGCCCTACCGAAGACCTTTACGAGGTGAACCATGAGTGTCAATACTCCAAGTTACATATCTAGCGAGCCGTGGAGGTTTCTCCGCGGACTCCTGTTTGCCATCCTGTTGACGATGCCCGCGATGCTTTTCGGCCAGGGCTACTTTGGCAGCGTGAGCGGGGAAATTACCGATCCCAGCGGGGCGATAATTCCGGGGGCGAAGGTTACGCTCATCGATCAGCAGAAGGGCTATCAGTTCGCCGCCACCACGGACAATGTGGGGCGGTACTTGTTTACTGCAGTCCCGCCCGGACTGTATTCCGTGTCCGCAGAGATGCCAGGCTTTGAGAAAACGGTGCGCACCAACGTCACCTTGAACGTCAGCGAAAACGTGTCGGCAAACCTGCGGCTGAAGGTCGCCACCACGACCCAAGCCGTTGAGGTCCAGGCCCAAGTCGAGAACCTTAAGACCGAGGATGCAGTGACTGGTCAAGTGGTGAACCGACGGTTCATAAACGATCTTCCCTTGGTTGACCGCTATGTGCTGGACTTTGTCTCACTGGGTCCGGGGATCAACGCCCAGAGCGACACGAATTATGTCAGCGACACCGGAACGAACTACATCTCCAACGGCAGCCGCGGCGCCAATTCCGACATTCTGATGGACGGCGTTTCGATCACCAATTTCGAGCCCAATGGCGGCATCACCAACGTCACCTATACCCCGTCCGCGGACGCAGTGGAAGAATTCAAAGTGGAGCAGACGAATTTCAGCGCCGAATATGGATTCACCGGCGCCACGGTCGTAAACATGGTCACGCGTTCGGGCAGCAACTCCTTCCACGGCAGCGCCTACGATTATGTTCGCAACAAAATCACCGACGCCAACAACTGGTTCAACAATGCATCCCCAACCCCAACTCCCATTCCTCCCGTACACCGCAACAATTACGGCGGCACCATGGGCGGGCCCATCATCAAGAATAAGACTTTCTTTTTCTTTGACTGGGATGGTACGCGAGAATCTTATATGGGAACCTATATGGCGGGCGTCCCCAGTACCGCCGAACGCAGCGGCGACTTTGGCGAATTGTGCGCCGCCAATGGCGGCACGTTCGATACGAACGGCCTTTGCAGCGTGATTGCCGGGCAACTCTATGATCCTTATAGCGGCTCGTTCCTGACCCCGGCGAATGAGCCCGCCGGCGCCTACCGCAGCACCTATATCCCGTTCAATAACCTCGCCACCTACGCCAGCCCCGGGAATCCCAACCTGAACGGCACGCCTTACCAGTTGACCCCGGGAAAGGGAAACTTGATCGACCCAGTTGGCCAGAAGTTGATGAGCCTGTTCCCTCAGGCAAATATCCCCGGAGGAAGCATTTACGACAACTGGATTGCCTCAGGAGCGAGTTCCGACGGCGGCGACCAGTTCGACCTCAAGATCGACCACCGCTTCAGTGAAAAGAATTTGCTCAGCGCCAAGTACTCGGATGGTTGGGGCGGCAGTACTCCCTACAACTGTTTCAAGAATTTCGCGGATCCTTGCGGGAGCGGGCCGAACAAAGGCGCCACTCACCTGTTCGCGATCAATGACACGCATACCTTCAGTCCTACGCTGCTTTTGACCAGCACGTTCGGCTTCACGCGCGGCTCAACGCTGATCGATGCTTACAACAAGAAGCTGAACGCCGATCCCCTCGGCACCCTGGGCTTTCCGTCCTATCTTTATCGCAACGGCTTTCTCGGGGTTCCCGCTATATCCATCGGCCCCGGATATTATTCTGCCGCTTACACGGACATCGGGCAGGATGAATACGGCAACTACGTGCAGGGCCAGGACACGGGCCAACTCACCGAGCAGCTCACGAAAATCCAGGGAAAACACGAGCTGAAGTTCGGCTTCGAGGGCCGGCTGCACCAGCAAAACTATATTCAGACGAACGCGCCGGTGGGCGTCTTCAGTTTCGGCAGTCTCGGCAGTTC
>Ga0326727_10007276_pt1 | contig 29422 bp, 23 predicted proteins | sample MB2enrmetagenome_FD_207643 | JGI IMG/M metagenome (GOLD analysis project Ga0326727, IMG submission 207643) | Lab enriched peat soil microbial communities from McLean, Ithaca, NY, United States - MB29MY | ecosystem: Environmental > Terrestrial > Soil > Wetlands > Peat | place: USA: New York... | reverse complement strand
GGTAATGTTCCCCGAACCCGTGCCCGCCTCCAGCAGCGTATTCTCCGGCGTCTGAATCTCGTAGTCGATGCTGATGTTGTGCAGGTTCTCGTGATGCCCGCCAATGCGCACAATGTTGCCCGTCTGCTCGATGGGCGGGTTGGCCGCAATCTCCTTCGCCCGCTCCTCGCTGCCACCCCAGTTGGTCTTCACCTTGCCGAAGATGTGCACCTGATTGCCCGCGCCGCGCGTCAGGTGAATATTCCCCGACCCGGTCGCAACCGATAACTGCACCTGCCCACTCACGGTTAACGTGCGCTCAAATGGATACTCTGAAGCCAGCGCCGGTAACGCCGCCAGCCCCAGTACCGCTGCTGCCAGAAGAAGTCTTTTCATCGTATGCCTCGTTTCATAGGAATTAGAGCCCAGGAATCAGGGAAAAGCTGACCAGATACAAAGAGACAGCCCCAGGAACTCAGACGGCGGCATACCGGATTTCGTCAACCATGCCACTCCGGCCAGCCTCCGTCCAACGCTCTTCCTTCCATACGTACGACACGGAAACTTGGTTCCAGGTTGCAAAAGGTAGCATACATTCAGCGCCACCGGCCGAATCCGCTGACTCGCTGACTTGCTGGCTCGCCAGAATGTTATCCTCACATCCGAGATGCAAGGTCTCTCTCTGCTCCAATACGTCGCCGTGGGCCTGCTCATTCTGGCCAACGCCTTTTTTGTGGCCGCTGAGTTCGCCCTGGTCTCCATTCGCGACACCCGCATCGAGCAGATGCTGGCCGACGGCGTATCCGGAACCCGCGCAGTTCGCCGCTTGCAACAGGACCTCGACGATTTTCTCCCCGCCGTCCAGCTCGGCGTTACCCTCTGCTCCCTGGCCCTGGGCTGGATCGGCGAGCCGCTGGCAGCCTCCACTCTCATGGGCTGGATGAGCGCGCTGCCGCTCACTCAGGCCCACGCCCTCGTCTACGCTCACATCGCCGCCGTCACCTTCGGTTTTGCCCTCATCACCTACTTTCACGTGGTGGTAGGCGAACTGGTACCCAAGTCCCTCGCCCTGCGCCGCGCCGAAGCCCTGGCCGTCGCCGTGGCCCCGCCCATGCTGTTTTTCATGTCTCTGGCTCGCCCCGCCGTCCGCCTTCTCAAGAGCTCAGCCGCCGTCATCCTCCGCGGATTCGATATTCCCCTCACCGAACGCGCCCAGGTCCACTCCCCTGAGGAGCTCAAGCTCATCGCCACCGCCGCCCGCCGCCTTGGCGTTCTGCCCCCCTTCCAGGAGACCCTCATCCACCGCGCGCTGGAATTAGAGGATGTGCCCATCCGCGAGATCATGACCCCGCGCCAGAAGATCTTCGCCCTGCCTTCGAACCTGCCCGCCGAAGCGGCCACTGCCCAGGTTATCGAACATATGCGCTCCCGCGTTCCCGTCTACGACGAGACTCGCGGCCCCGAGCACATCGTCGGCGTCGTTTACTCCAAAGACCTGGCCCGCCTGATGTTCTTCCGGACTTCCAACCCGGTTGCCGACCGCACCCTTCGCCAGATTATGCGCGACATCCTGGTAGTCCCAGAGACCAAATCCGTCCTCGATCTCCTCCGCGACCTCCAGCAGCGCCGCCGCCAGATCGCCATCGTGGTCGACGAGTACGGCTCCACGGTTGGCCTGGTCACCGCCGAGGACGCCATTGAGCAGCTCACCGGCGAGCTGGAAGACGAGTTCGATGCGCCCGCCCTGCCCATCCAGCCCACCGCCGGCGGCGCAGTGCTGATGGACGGCGGCCTCAACCTCCGCGACCTGGAAACCCAGATGCAATGGGATCTTCCCCGCGAGGGAGGCGTGGAAACTCTGGCGGGCTTTGTTCTCATGCGCCTCGGCCACATCCCCAAAATAGGCGAGAGTGTGGACTACGCAGGCCGCCGCCTTACTGTCGTCGAGATGGATAACCGCCGCATCGCCAAAATTCGCGTTGAGCCGGTCGGCGATGCGCCGCTGATTACGGGCCAATAATTCCATTCAACCCGCTAACTCGCTAACTTGCTAACCCCACCAATCAAATTGCTCTGTTGCAATTTATATAGGACTGTTTTAGTCTTATATCAATATATGCGACTGATTTAGTCGTAATTCACCGGAGGACTTATCTTGCGTTCAAACCCACGCACACGATTGATTCTGCACAACTTATGTCTGACAGCATGTCTAGCGTTGCTCATAACTCCCATTGGCAGGGCGCAGGACAAGCCCTACTTTGTGACCTACTCGCATGACCTGGAGGAGCCCGGCAACCTCGAGATCGAAACCAAATCGGACGTTGCCCAGCCCAACGCCGGCAACCCATTCGGCGCTACGGCAATGGAGCTGGAGTACGGTACCCGAGCCTGGTGGACAACCGAACTCTATCTCGACGGTCAGGCCACCGGCAGCGACTCGGCCGTCTTCACCGGCTGGCGGTTGGAGAATCGCCTTCGTCCCCTGATGCGCGATCACGCCGTCAATCCTGTCTTGTATATCGAGTACGAGAACACCCCCACCTCCGACAAGACCATCCTGGAAGTGACGGGCCACGACGGCCAGCCCGATCTTGTGCCGCCCAACGCCACCCTGCGCCGCGACCATCAGCATGAAGCCGAACTGAAGCTGATTCTCTCTTCCAACGTGAAGGATTGGAACATCAGCGAAAACTTCATCACGGAGAAAGACCTCGGCCATGATCCTTGGGAGTTCGGCTACGCGGTGGGGCTTACGCGCCCCTTACGTAGCGCGGCCAGCAGCCGGGAATGCACCTTTTGCGCGGAGAAGTTCATCGCGGGCGCGGAGGCCTACGGCGGCCTGGGAGATACATTTGCATTGACCCTGCGCGACACCTCGCATTACATCGCCCCGCTCATCGGCTGGCAATTGCCTAGAGGCGTCCGCTTCAGCTTCTCGCCCGGATTCGGCCTCACGGATACAAGCCTCACCAGGGTCTACCGTGTTGGCCTGGCCTTTGAATTCGAGCAAGTGGGAAAGTGGTTTCATTCATCCAGTGGAGGCGCGCTATGATCCGGCCCAGCCTTGTAGTTCTGCATATTGCACTCGCATCCGCGCTTGCTTTCGGCGCGGTCTCTGCCTCGCATTGGGAGCGTATTCCGGTAAAGGACCATGCGCGTTCCAATCCCCTGTCTGGCCAGCCCGAAGCAGTTGCCGCCGGCGCGCTTGTCTTTCGTGAACACTGTCAGCAATGCCACCAGGCCAACGCGCAGGGCGACGGCCACAAGCGTCCCTCTCTGCGAAGTCAGGCAATTCGCTCACTCAGCGACGGCGACCTCGAGTGGTTTCTGCGCCAAGGCGACCTGCGCCATGGCATGCCCTCCTGGTCGAGCCTGCCACGGGCCCAGCGATGGCAGCTTATCGCCTACTTAAGGTCCATTCAATAAGACCAGGATGGCAAAGAAGATGCCGCATTGGCCACAATGATTTTTCTTGACAGCGCGTGTATACGGCGTTATAAGTGACCTATGGTCAGAAATGTCCTGCATTCGGATATGAGTCGTGGTCAGAATAGACGCTCCGCTTCGCTTGTCCAGGCTCTGGCTGCCGGCAGCCGGGCCAATTCGCAGGGCGCCGGACGCCGCGAGCGCCGCGCCGCCGAAACCCGGTTGCGGCTCTTCCGCTGCGCACTGCAGTTGATTGCCGAGCGCGGCTTCCCCAACGTCACGGTGGAAGACATTACCGAAGCGGCGGATGTAGGCAAGGGCACCTTCTTCAACTACTTCGCGACCAAGGATCACGTGCTGGGCGTGATGGCGGAGATTCAACTGGGCAAGGTGAGAGAAGCCTCTTTGCTCACCAGTCAAGGCAAGCAAAAGATTCACACGGTGCTGCACCGTCTGATGCTGCGGCTTGCCGAGGAGCCGGGACGCAGTCCAGACCTTGCGCGTGCGCTGATCTCTTCATTTCTGGCCAGCAAGAGCGTTCGCAAGATAATTGTGGGCAATATGATGGAGGGCCACAAGATGGTCGCAGAGGTTGTGGCCGCTGGGCAAAAGCGCGGAGAGATCGATCCCCGCCTGCAAAAGGAGAAGGTGGCGACACAGCTCATGCAGGCGGTAATGGGCACGATCCTGCTTTGGTCGGCTCATGGGGAGTCCGCGCTCAAAGAATGGATTGAAGACAGCTTTCAACACTTCTGGAGAGCAGTCGCCCTCTCCGGTCAAGAGCAGGAACCATGAAATCAAAACTCCGCATTGCCGCTCTTCTTTGGCTGGCTGGAATGCTCGCGGCCACTGGCGTATTAGCGCAACAGCCAGCGCCTTACCGGCTTACGCTGCAGGATGCGATTCAAAAAGCGCTTCAGGCCAATTTGAGCGTGCTGGCAGCAGGCACGCGGGTTGAAGAAGCAGAAGGCACGCGGATGCGCCGGCTGTCGGCCGCGCGACTTCCGCGCATCAACGCCCAAACATACGCCAATTATCAGAATCACGATCTGCAAGCGCAAGGCCTCTCCTTTAGCGGTCTTCCTATTCCGAAGGTGGTCGGGCCGCTCTCGAATTACGATTTCCGCGTCTATGCGCAACAGAACGTGGTTGATCTGGCAAGTTATCGCGGATTCAAGGCCAGCGAGCGCGCATTGGATGCCGGCAAAATGGACTACCGCGATGCGCGTGACTTGATTGTGCGCGCCATTGCCGCACTCTATCTGAACGCCCAGTCGGCGGCGGCGCGCGTGGATGCAGCCAATTCACGAGTAACTGATTCAAGCACGTTGTATAAGCTTGCCAAGGACAAACATGACGCCGGGACCGCAACGGGAGTGGACGTGCTCCGTGCTCAAGTGCAGTTGGCCAACGACAGGCAAGCTCTGCTTATCGCAAGCAACCAGTTCAAACAATCACTGTTGGTCTTGGCGCGCAACCTGGGCATGAGCCCGGCCACGCCGCTGGAACTTGCCGAACCGCTCAACTATCGAGCTTTGAATCAGCCGGAGATTGAATCACTGGAGCCTGCGGCGTTGCTGGCCCGTGCCGACTATCTCTCGCTCAGCAGCCAACGACAGGGACTGATTGAGCAGCAGCGCGCCACACGCGCGCGCTCCTATCCAAAGCTGAGCATCAACGGTAACTTTGGAGAGATAGGCCGCAGCATCGGGAGTGTAGCGAGTACGGGCCTGCTGCAAGGTCAGATCGATTTCACCATCTTCGACCGTGACCGCAATGGAGAGGCGCAAGAGCTCGCCAGCCGCGTGAAGCGCATCGACGACCAAATTACCGATTTACGCCGCGGTATTGAAGAGGATTTACGCGAGGCTCTGTTGAATTTGGACTCCGCCAATGAGCAGGTGAACGTGGCGCGCGAGGGGCAAGAGCTGGCGCGGCGAGAGTTGGAACTGGCGCAGGATCGTTTTCAGACGGGCACAGCCAACAATGTCGAGGTGGTCACCGCGCAGGACGAGTTGGCGCGCGCCGAGGAGAACTACATACTTGCCGTGAGCAGCCATGTGGACGCTAAGTTTGCGCTGGCCCGCGCCATGGGCGATACGGAGAAGAACATTCTTGAATTTTTCAAGAACCCATGAACAACATTGACGGTGTAACAGTTACGCGACGATGCATGTGCGAGGTTTGAAGTGATGAAGCGCTTTATTCCAATTGTAATTCTTCTGGCGGCAGTCGTCGTCGCAGGCATTTATTATTACCTGCACATGACAGCAAAGACGGCGCCGGTGAATCAGCTTACGCTCTCCGGCAACATTGAAGCGCATGAGAGCCTGGTGGGCTTCAAGGTGCCGGGCCGCATCGTCGAGCTGCCAGTCGAGGAGGGCCAGCAAGTGGAGCAAGGCGCGCTGCTGGCGCGACTAGACGACGCCGATTACAAGCAGCGAGTGCGCATCGAAGAGGCCACAGTGCGTGTGCGCGAATCGAACCTTGCGCTCACTCTTGCGGGAACACGCCATCAGGAAGTGAAGGCGTCGCAGCAGACGATGATCGATGCTGAGGCCGACCTGGAGCAGAGGAAACTGGACAACGAGCGCGCCCAACAGCTCTTCGCAAAGGATGAGGTATCGGCACAGGAGCGTGACCAGGCTGCAACCGCCCAGAAGCGAGCGGAGGCAATTTTCAAAGCTGCGCAGCAGCGCTACAACGAGGCCGTGGAAGGCAGCCGCAAGGAAGATATTGTGATTGCGCGCGCTAATTTGAACGAAGCCCGCGCCGGCCTAGGCCTGTCGCAGGTAAATTTGAGTTACACCGTTTTGCGCGCTCCATCGGCGGGTGTCGTGACTGTGCGCCAGGCAGAGTTAGGCGAGGTGGTTGCGCCCGGCTCTCCGGTGATAACTCTCTCGGATCTCGATCACATCTGGCTGCGCGCCTACGTCGCTGAAACCGATTTAGGCCGTATCGCCTGGGGCCAGAATGTAACCATCACAACAGATACTTATCCTGGCAAGCAATACCACGGGCGCATTTCATTTATCTCTTCAACCGCGGAGTTTACGCCCAAGAGCGTGCAGACTTATAAGGAGCGAGTTACGCTTGTTTATAGGATTAAGATCGACATTGATAACTTCAATTACGAACTGAAGCCTGGCATGCCTGCCGACGCGCGAGTAGATTTGACAGCAAATACGCAGAATACGAACCCATCCGCCGCGCCGAAATGATTAACACGCTCAAGTCCGCGATTGTGGCAGAGGGGCTGACGAAGGGCTTTCCCGGCGTGCGAGCGGTCGATGCACTGAGCTTTGACGTGCGCGCGGGGGAGATCTTCGGACTGGTTGGCCCCGACGGGGCAGGGAAGACAACCACGTTGCGCATGTTAGCAGGAATCATGCCGCCGGATGCGGGTAAGGCTACGGTCGCGGGCTACGATGTGGCTCGCGATCCGGAGGGCGCCAAGCACGGTCTCAGTTATATGCCGCAGCGCTTCGGACTTTACGAAGATCTGACCGTGGATGAAAACATTCGCTTCTATGCGGATCTTTTCGGTGTAAACAAGATCGAGCGTGACGCCCGCTCAACGCAGTTACTTGAGGCCGCGGGGATGAGCGAGTTTTGCAAGCGACTGGCAGGTAAACTCTCCGGCGGAATGAAACAGAAGCTCGGACTGGTCTGCGCGCTTATCCATCGGCCCAAGGTGATTCTTCTCGATGAGCCGACCACCGGCGTCGATCCTGTTTCACGGCGCGACTTCTGGCGCATTCTCTACGAACTGGCCGCAGAGGGTGTGGCGATTCTCATCTCGACGGCGTATCTGGACGAAGCGGAGCGCTGTCATCGCGTCGCGCTGCTGCATCAGGGCAAGTTGTTGTTTTGCGACACGCCGGCAAATCTGAAAGCACAGATGAACAAAGGAGTCTTGTCGATTACAGCGCCTGAACCGCGTCGAGTGCGCAACGAGTTAGAGAACGCAGAGGGAATATCGAGCCTATTGCTGACCGGTGATGGACTGCATTTAGTAGTGGACGACGCGGCGCGCCGCATTCTGGAGTTCGAGGCGAGGCTTAAGCGCGCCAACATTCCCTTCGATGTGATGCAGCGGGTAGCGCCATCCATTGAGGATTTGTTTGTTGATGCCGTTGGCGCGGGAGTTGACCCTCATGCCTGAGAACGACAACTCGGTCGTGGTCGAAAGCCTGGTCAAGCGGTTCGGGCAATTTGTTGCCGTGGACCGGATCAATCTTGCTGTTCGCAAAGGCGAGGTCTTCGGCTTTCTGGGGCCGAACGGCGCGGGCAAATCCACAACGATTCGCATGCTTTGCGGGCTGCTTAAACCGACTTCGGGCAGCGCCGTGGTCGCGGGCTTTGATGTGAGCCGCAAACCAGAATCTGTACGCCAGAACATCGGTTACATGTCGCAGAAGTTTTCCCTTTATAACGATTTGAAAGTCATCGAAAACATCCGATTGTTCGCGGGACTTTATAGCGTACCCACCAACATACTTCAGGAACGAATCGAATGGGCGCTGGCCATGGCTAACCTTAAAGGACAGGAGAATCTCATTACCGGAACGCTGCCGGGAGGCTGGAAGCAGCGGTTGGCGCTGGGCTGCGCCGTCTTGCACAAGCCGCGCGTCATCTTTCTCGATGAGCCAACCTCCGGCGTTGATCCGATTACCCGGCGCCAGTTCTGGGAGTTGATTCATCAGATGGCTGAGGAGGGAGTTACCGTCTTTGTAACCACTCATTACATGGAAGAGGCCGAATACTGCAACCGCCTGGCGCTGATCTTTCGCGGAAAGATTGTCGCGCTGGGAACGCCGTCGGAATTGAAGGGGGATTCAATGATTGGCGAGCTGCTTCTCGTAGAGTGCGAATCGCTGGGCGATGCGGTGGAAGCATTGCAATCTGCGCCGGGCATTATGGATGCAGCGGTGTTCGGAAACGCTCTGCATCTTGTGGTTGCGGATGCTGCACGGTCGGTTCCACAACTTCAGAGTTATCTGGCCGCACGCGGCATCACGGTAACTCGAATGGAGAAGATTCGTCCTAGCTTGGAAGACGTCTTTGTCTCGTTGACGGCGGGCCGCGAATCCGCAGAGGAGCGCAAGCCATGAGCCTGACTCGCCTGCTGGCCATTGCACGGAAAGAGGTTGTGCAGATTTTGCGCGATGCACGCAGCTTGATTATTGTCATACTGATGCCCGCAGTGCTGGTGTTGCTCTTCGGCTATGGCGTCAATCTCGATCTGAAGGGGCTGCCGGTTTATGTGCTGGATCAAGAAGGCAGCCAGCAGAGCCAGGATTTGCTGAAGCACTTTCAGGCGAGCGAGTATTTTCAAATTGCCCGGGTGGTCAACGACTATTCTGCGCTGACGCGCGCATTGGACGATGGCCACGCCAAGATGGGCATTGTGATTCCGTGGGATTTCTCGCAGCGTTTGCGCGATGGCCGGCCCGTCGTAATTCAGGCGCTGGTCGATGGCTCCGACGACAATACGGCCAACGTGCTGATCGGCTATTCCCAAGCGGTGGTGCAGGGCTACTCAGCGCAGGTACAAATTGACTGGCTGCGCGGGCGGGGACTTGCGGTTCAGCCGGCTTCAATGAGCGTCGAGACCCGCACTTGGTACAACGAAGACCTGGAAAGCAGCGCCTTCATCATTCCTGGCGTGCTGGCGCTGGTGATGTCGGTGATCGGCGCGTTTCTCACCTCGCTGACGATTGCGCGCGAATGGGAGCGGGGAACGATGGAGCAGCTTATATCGACGCCGGTAACGGCGATGGAGATCATGCTGGGCAAGCTGGCGCCGTATTTTGTTCTGGGTATGTTCGACACGGTCATCAGCGCGCTGATCGCGATTTACTGGTTCCAGGTGCCATTTCGCGGCTCGTGGGTTACGCTGATGGCGGCGTCGGCACTATTCATGGTGGTGGTTCTCTCGCTGGGCTTCTTCATCTCCGTGCTTGCCAAGAGCCAGTTCGCAGCCAGCCAGATTGCGCTGTTGATAACGTTTCTACCCGCGTTTCTGCTGTCTGGATTTCTGTTCTCTATTGAGCAAATGCCAGTTGTTCTGCAATGGATTACGCGCATCCTGCCGGCCCGCTACTACGTTTCCGTGCTGAAGAATATCTTTCTCAAGGGAACGCCTGTGGCAATGCTCTATACGGATTTGATTCCATTGGTTGTCTTCGCATTGGTGCTGGCTATGGTGGCTACACATAGCTTCCATAAGAGATTGGACTAGGAGGGAAGGATGCTGGCGCGGCTGAAACAGATGCTGATCAAGGAGTTCATCCAGGTCTTCCGCGACAAGCGGACTCGCTTCATCCTGATTGGCCCGCCCATCATTCAGATGATGGTCTTTGGCTATGCGGCCAACTATGAAATTCGCCACGTGCCGACAGTGGTGCTCGATCTGGATCACAGTCAAGAGAGCCGTGAGCTAATCTCGCGTTTTACTTCGAGCCCTTACTTCGATGTGCAGCGGCAACTGACAGACTCGCGCCAGCTTGGTGACTTGATCGATCGGGGAGATGTTACGGTGGGCCTGGAAATCGATGCGGGGTTCGCGCAGCAGTTGCGCAAGGGACAGACTGCGCCGTTGCAGGTAATTGTGGACGCGACCAACTCCAACACCGCGCTGATCGCCTCGGGCTACATCTCGCAGATCGCGTTGGACTTTGCGCGGGAGCACCAGCGGGACCGCATCTATCGTATCGCTCCGCAGTTGCTGGAGGTGATGCCGTCGGTGGAGCTTGCGCCGCGCCCGTGGTACAACCCCGACCTGAGAAGCCGCTGGTTCTTTGTGCCGGGAATCATCGGCAGCCTAACGTTGGTGCTGGTGGTGACGCTGACCGCCTTTGCCGTGGTGCGCGAGCGCGAGATCGGCACGCTGGAACAGATGATGGTCACGCCCATTCGCCCGGCAGAGTTCATTCTGGGCAAGACGCTGCCGTTCTTTTTGATCGGCCTCTTCGACGTGACGCTGATTGCCGTGGTCGGTTCGCTCTGGTTTCAGGTGCCGTTTCGCGGCAATGTCTGGGTGCTGGCGACGGGCGCGGTTCTGTTTCTATTGTCCATGCTGGGCGTGGGTTTGCTGATCTCCACTGTCTCCGCCACGCAGCAGCAGGCGATGGTGACGTCGTTTTTCTTTATCATGCCGGCCATCACGTTTTCCGGCTTCGGATTTCCCATTAACACCATGCCGCACTGGATGCAGGTTTGCAGCTACGCGATTCCGCTGCGCTATTTTCTGATTGTGCTGCGAGGGGTGTATCTGAAGGGCGTGGGGATGGATATTCTTTGGCCGCAGATGGCGGCCATGGCCGGGCTGGGCGTGACGTTGCTGACGGCTGCGATTTTGCGGTTCCACAAGGCGCTGGACTAACGATTCGGCGGAATCTCCGGGCACGGGATAGAATCAAAGGGTCCATTGGGAGCTCGTTTCTGATGATGGAGTTCCATATAGCCCGGAAGGCGCGTGAACGCTACCAGTTCGCGGAGACGCTGTTTTCCTATACGGGAAACGTGGTTTTTGCCAATGTGGCCGCCTGCCGTGAGTTTGCGCACCGCATGAACACGGTGCGCGAGGTTGAAAAGCATCCCGAACTGGCAGTTCATGCCGGCCAACTCTATGCCATGGGCATTATCGACGAGGCCAGCCACGTGCTGATGGCGCGCTATCGCGAGCAATTCGACCCGGCGGTGATGACCGGCGCCCTGGAGTTCTTCTCCGCGCAGGTAGGCGAAGAGGCGCTGGACAAGATGCTGCTCACCTTTGTCGAGCAATTCCCCGGCATTTCCGTGATGCGCGGCATGGAGACGCCAAGGCAATGGCTTGCGGGGCAAAGCGAGGGCACGCCCCACCGGGCTGCGGCGCTGGAAGAACTGATGCTGCTGTGGACCGCCAACCGCAATGAGGCTTTTCAGCCATTCGAGGAGCTATTCGAGGAAAAGTCCCTGGCTGAAAAGACCGTTTATCGTCAGGTGACGCGGCAGTTGCCGGAGTATTTTGCCACGCGCCCGTTAATTCCGATGCCGGACGCCAAGCCGATGAACCTGCTGGAGCTGCTGAGGGCGCCGGCGGTTGCAGCGCCGCGCTCGCTGGCCGATCAACTGGCCCTCATTCGCAAGCTTTGGAAGCCGTTGCTGGGCGAGAGACTGGAGCAATTTCTGCTCATAGCCGGCGAGATTCTGCACGAGGAAGAGCTGGCCATTTGGATGCAGTTCAATCCTCCCGGCAATGCGGCTAAGCGCGGACGCGGGCAGGAGCCGACGGTCGTCGCCAGCGCGGAGGTGCCGGTTTTCGGCGATCCGGCCCACGAATACGAAAAGTTCTCAGCCGACACGGCCTGGATGCCCACCGCGGTGCTGATCGCCAAGAGCACCTACGTGTGGCTGGCGCAGATGAGCAGGCAGTATGGGCGCGCGATTACCCGCCTCGATGAGATTCCTGACGAGGAGCTGGCCGTGCTGGCACGGCGCGGGCTGAATTCGCTGTGGCTGATCGGCGTGTGGGAGCGCAGCCGAGCCTCGAAGACCATCAAGCTGCTCTGCGGCAATACGGATGCCGTGGCCTCGGCCTATTCGCTCTTTGACTACGCGATTGCCGAGGACCTGGGCGGCGAGGCGGCTTACACGAACCTGCGCGACCGCGCCTACCGGCACGGTATTCGCCTGGCAAGCGACATGGTGCCCAACCACATGGGCATCGATTCGCCCTGGGTCATCGAGCACCCCGAGTGGTTCATCTCCCGCCCGCAGCCGCCTTACCCCGCCTACAGCTACAACGGTCCCGATCTCTCCCACGACGGGCGCGTGGAGATCAAGATTGAAGATCACTACTTTGAGCAATCAGACGCCGCCGTGGTCTTTCGCCGCCGCGACCGGCAGAGCGGTGAGACGCGTTACATCTATCACGGCAACGATGGCACCAGCTTTCCCTGGAACGATACGGCGCAACTCGATTACCTTAATCCATCAGTTCGCGAGCAGGTGATCCAGACGATTCTGCACGTGGCGCGTCTTTTTCCGGTCATCCGCTTCGACGCCGCCATGACATTGGCCAAGCGCCACTTCCACCGGCTGTGGTTTCCCGGCCCAGGAACCAGCGGCGCCATTCCCTCGCGAGCCGAATACGGCATGAGCCAGGCAGCGTTCAACAAAGCCATGCCGCATGAGTTCTGGCGCGAGGTGGTGGATCGAGTGGCCGCGGAGGTGCCGGGCACACTGCTGCTGGCCGAGGCCTTCTGGCTGATGGAGGGCTACTTCGTCCGCACTCTCGGCATGCATCGCGTCTATAACAGCGCTTTTATGGTGATGCTGCGCGACGAAGAGAACGCCAAGTACCGCTCGGTGATCAAGAACACGCTGGAGTTTGATCCGGACATCATGAAGCGCTACGTGAACTTCATGAGCAACCCTGACGAACGCACGGCGATCGATCAATTCGGCAAGGGCGACAAGTGCTTTGGCGTGGCTACTATGATGGCCACACTGCCGGGGCTGCCCATGTTCGGCCACGGCCAGATTGAGGGATTCACTGAAAAATACGGCATGGAGTACCAGCGGCCGCGCTACGAAGAGAGTCCCGATCACTGGATGGTCGAGCGTCATGAACGGGAGATTGCGCCGCTGTTGCAGCGCCGGCGGCTCTTTGCCGAGAGCGGAAACTTCCGGCTTTATGACTTTTTTCTCGATTCGGGCAATGTGGACGAGAACGTCTTTGCCTACTCGAACCGCAGAGGGGACGAGCGCGCCCTGGTGGTTTATAACAACCGTTACGGCGAGACGCACGGGACGATTGATTGGTCTGCAGCCTATGCCGACAAGGGCGCCAATCAACTGCGCCAGCAAAGGCTTCGGGAAGGACTTGGTCTCAGCGACAACTCCTCGGCTACTCTGGCCTGGCGCGACTCGCTCACGGGCCTTGAATACCTGCGCCGGGCGAGAGATTTCGCGGAGCGGGGATTGACGCTCGACCTGCACGCCTACCAGTGCCATGTTTTCATGGATTGGCGCGAACTCTTCTCGACCGCAGAGCAGCCCTGGGACCGGCTTTGTGACCAGCTCAACGGCCGGGGCGTGGCAAATTTAAATGACGCGCTGGTGAAGCTGGAACTGCAGCCGGTGCACGACGCTTTGCGCGCGATGCTGGATTCCGGGCTGGTGCGTCTCTTCGCCGATCTGGCCGAGCATCCACGCACTCTGGCGGGAGGCGTCAACAAGAAGATAGAAGCAGAGCGCGCCGAGTACTTTGAGGCTGCCTGGGCGCTTTGCGAGAGCTTCCTGCGCGGGTCGCAGAAGGCTTATCTCGCGCTCGCCGGGAATGAGGCTGGTGGCGTCCAGCCCGCTAATCCCAGCCTGTTGCGCGCGGCCTATCGTGCGCGCCTGCGCGCCGCCATGCGCATCCCTGCTGTCGAAGCGCTCTTCCCGGCTCCGTGGACCGTGGCCGCCCGCCGTATGCTCCCCAGTCCCAGCCCGCAGCTCACCGCCACGGCCATGTGGGGGCCGGTGCTCGGTTGGTGCGCGCTGGAGTTGCTGGCCGAATCCTTTGACGCGGAAAATCCGGAGCGCGTGGCGCTGGATCTTTTTGACCGTCTCCGCTTACGCGAGCCCTTTGCCCAGGCCTTCACCGCTTTGGGATTTGAGGGCGAAGAGGGCTGGCGCGTCGCCGCCCGCATCAAGATTGTTCTGCTCTCCGGGGCTGGCGTGGGCAAGCCGCAAGAGGCTATCGCGGCTCTTGAACCGACAGCGGTTCAGGACGAACGGGCTGCGCTTTTGCCGGCCTTGTGGCCCGACTTGTGGCTTGATCCAGATGTGCGCTGGCTGACCGGTGTGCATGAGGCGGAGGGCCGCGACTATCTGGTGCGTGAGCGCTACGAGGAGCTGCTTTGGTGGCTGCAACTGCCGTCGCTGCTGCGCCTGGCGGGCGAAACCGAACCCAGCCGCGTGGCGGCGAACCGCGCTGCTGTCCGGGCGATGAGCGGGACCATCGAGAGGGCCCTGGAGGACGCCGAGGCCGCTGGTTATCGCGTGGATCTGCTGCGCAGTCCGTCCATCCATGAAGCCACAGGCAAAGAGCCGCCCACAGTGGCCAATACGGCTGCGCTCCCTTCGATTTCTGTACAACCGGAACCGGTAGAGCCGGAGACCGACCCGCCGGCTAACTCCTCGGTCGATCCAGCCTGAACGCAGTGCACATGGACGAGAATCACAATCCGATGTGATCCAAGGCACAGCCCAAGGCGCGCTCGCAGTGTCAGACTCCTTGCGGACATTCTTTGGGGTGCAAGCCGCTGCGAAATGCGCCTATCTGAATAGGTGCATTGTCCTTTTTCCCGTGCGCAGGGCTTCCTAGGCGAACGCTCTTTTTTATCTCCTTATACTCCCCGGATATGGTCCAGAAGTGAGCAGGGTCAGGCCATGTCGCCCTCTCCATCCCGTCACCCCACAACGTGTGCGCGGCAGGTGTGTGCCGTCTTTCAGACGGGACTGGCCTCGTCGCCAACCGCGGAGACGGCGTTTATTACGATTGCAGAGCAAGGCAAGCTGTCAGGCAGCCAGTGAAGTTTGCTGAGAAGCGGAGGAATCATGCAGAGTGTTGCCCATGAAGTGCTGAATGCTCATGAAAAGCTGCTGATCGACCAGGCGGTTGCAGAGCACCACGGCCGCCCTGGAGAGCTTTTAGGAATCCTGGAAACGGTCCAGGCGGCCAACGCGCATAAGTACCTGTCGATGGATGCGCTACGCTACATCGCCCAGGAGACCGGCATTCCCCCGGCCACAATCTACAGCGCCGCGACCTTTTATGCGCTCTTCAATCTCGACCCGCAGGGCGACAACTTGATCTGCGTGTGCCGGGGGACGGCCTGCCACACGCGCGGCTCCCGCGATCTGCTGGAGAAGGTCTGCCTCGATCTGGGGCTGAGCGGGCAGGAGGCGAGCGACACCAACGAGGCCGACAAGCTGGCTCTGACCACGCCCGACCAACGCTTCACGGTGCGCACCGTGGCCTGTTTCGGCCAGTGCGCGCTGGCCCCGGTGGTAGAGGTGAACCACCACATTCTCAGCCACGTGAATGAGCGCACATTGCAAAGGGAAGTGAAGGCGTTGGGCCAAACCGGAAAGATCAAACAGGGGGTGAAATAATGCCTCGAATTCAGGATATAGGCGCGTTCAACGCTGCTCGTGAAGCCGGGCTTGCCAAGCTGATGCCGGCCACTCCGCGCCTCACGGTGGGGATGGGAACCTGTGGACGCGGCAATGGCGCCGAGGAGGTCTTTCACGCCTTGAATGAGGCTATCCATCGCAGCGGCGTCGATGTGATGCTGGCCGGCGTGGGGTGCTTCGGCTCTTGTTTTCAGGAGCCGCTGGTGAGCGTGCGGCTGCCGGGAAATCCCTTGGTGGTGCTGCATCGCGTGCAGGCCAACGACGCCGCGCGCATCCTCGAAGGCGTCACCACCGGGATCATGCCTGCCGACCTCGTTTACTGCAAGATCGAGGAATGGGACCACATCACCGCGAATCTGAAATACGGCCAGGGTTACCCGGACATTCCAGCCTGGAACACGATCCCCTTTTTCAAGGGCCAAAAGAAGATTGTTCTGCGCAACTGCGGCCTCATCAATCCATCGGACATCGAGGAGTACATTGCGGTGGGCGGCTATCAGGCGCTCTACAAAGTCTTGATCGACGGGCGCACGGAGAATGTCATCGAGCAGATCAAGGCCTCCCGGCTGCGCGGGCGCGGCGGCGCAGGCTTCCTGACTGGGAATAAATGGGATTTCATGGCCAAGGCCAAGGCCGACACCAAGTACATCATCTGTAATGCCGATGAGGGCGACCCCGGCGCTTATATGAACCGCAACGAAATCGAGGGCGACCCTCATTCGCTGCTGGAAGGCATGATTATCGGCGCATACGTAATGGGCGCTACGGAGGGCATCGTTTATGTGCGCGCCGAGTATCCGCTGGCCGTGAGCCGGCTTACCCGGGCCGTCGAACAGGCGCGAGAATATGGGCTGCTGGGTACGAATATCCTGGACCGCGGCTTCAACTTCAACATCCAGCTAGTGCAAGGCGCAGGAGCCTTCGTTTGCGGCGAGGAAACCGCATTGATCGCTTCTCTTGAAGGCCGCGCAGGCCGTTCGCGTCCCCGCCCGCCGTACCCCGCGCAGAAGGGCTTGTATGGCAGGCCGACTAACATCAACAACGTCGAGACTTGGTACAACGTGGCTCCCATTGTCACCCGAGGCCCCGCATGGTTTGCCGAGACCGGCAGCATGAAGAGCCCAGGAACCAAAGTCTTTTCGCTGGTGGGCAAGATTCAGAACACCGGGCTGGTGGAGATGCCGCTGGGCACTCCGCTGAAGAGCTTTATCTACGACATCGGCGAGGGCGCGGTGCCCGGCCGCCGCGTGAAAGCCGTGCAGACCGGAGGGCCCTCCGGCGGCTGCATTCCCGTGGAGATGCTCGATACTCCCGTCGATTACGAGAGCCTGGCGCAGATCGGCTCCATCATGGGCTCCGGTGGCATGGTGGTCATGGACGAAGACAACTGCATGGTCGACGTGGCCCGCTACTTCATCGAGTTCACCCACTCGGAGTCTTGCGGCAAGTGCGTCCCGTGCAGAGTCGGCCTCAACAAGGCGTTGCGCATCCTCAATGCAATCACCAACGGCAGCGGAACTCGCGAACATTTGGGCCTGTTGGACGAGTTGGGCCGGATGATCCGCGAGTGCTCGCTCTGCGCGCTGGGCCAATCAGCGCCCAATCCCGTGCTCACCACCATTCGCCACTTCCGCGACGAGTATGAAGACCACATCCTGGCCCATCGTTGCCGCGCCGGCGTCTGCCAGGAACTGGCTCTGTCGCCGTGTGAAAACAGTTGCCCGCTGAGGATGAACATTCCGCGCTTCCTGGAGCTTTATCAGGAAGGCCGGCTGGAAGACGCCTTCGAGTCGGTGATTCTGGACAATCCGCTGCCTGCCTCTACGGGACGTGTCTGCCAGCATCCTTGTGACAATCGCTGCCGCCGCCAGTCCTTCGACGAAGTGGTGAATATGCGCGAGGTGCACCGCTTTATCGCCGACGCGATCTATCAGTCCGACCTCTTTGAGCCGATGCTGAAGCGGATTCAATCGCGCCAGCTTCCTTTCAGTGGTCGCAAGGTGGCCGTGGCCGGCTCAGGCCCCACCGGCCTGACAGCCGCGTTTTATCTGGCCTTGCTCGGCCACGACGTAACGATCTTTGAGGAACGCAGCGAGGCGGGCGGCATGTTGCGCTTCGCCATACCCGAGTACCGGCTGCCCAAATCCGTGCTGCGCCGCGAGTTGGACCTCATCGAGGGCGTGGGTGTGAAGATGGTCTTCAACACCCGCATCGGATTCGACGTTCCGCTGAATGAACTAGCCAGCCAATTCGATGCGGTTTTTCTCTCCATTGGAACCTGGAAGGAATCCTGGCTCTATCTGCCCGGCACGGAGTTGAAGAATGTTCATCCCGCGCTGCCGTTCCTGGAATCCGTCGCAAGGCAGGAAAAAATTTCCATGGGCGCCAGGGTCGCGATCATCGGCGGCGGCAACGCAGCCATCGATTCGGCCCGCACCGTGATGCGTATGGGCGCGCAAGCCACCATCCTGTATCGCCGCGAGCGCCAGGATATGCCCGCCATCGACGAGGAGATTCAGGCCGCCGAGGACGAAGGCGTGCGCTTTGTCTTTCTGGCCGCGCCGCACCGCATCCTGGGAGGCGCGGACGGCAACGTAAAGGCCATCGAAATCGTCAAAACTCGCCTGGGCGAGTACGACAAGAGCGGCCGCAGAAAGCCGATGCCCACCGATGAGGTGCAGCGCTTCGAGTGCGACAGCGTGATTCTGGCCGTGGGCGAGACCTTCGACAAGGATTTCTGCAGCGCCTCCGGCCTGGCGCTCAAGGAAGAGGGAACCATCATCGTGGATCGCTTCACGTACGAGACCAGCCGGCCCAATTTTTACGCCGGCGGCGACGTGATTACCGGCGCATCCAATGTGTCCAACGCCATGAGCTGCGGCAAACAGGCGGCGCAGAAGATGGACGAGCGGCTGATGGGCGAGCAGCGCTGGGAGCGTCTCTTCCCCGACTTCGAATACAGCCGCACGGCGCCGGGAGAGCCGAGCCTCAGCCGCCGCCACGAGGCGCACGCCATTCCCGCCGCCCTCCGGGTTCATTCGCAGCAGGAAGTGGTTGCGGGCCTCGATCCCAACGAGGCGCTGGAAGAATGCCGCCGCTGCCTGCGCTGCGATTTGCGAGCGCCCGTCACCGCCAATTGAAACCTGGAGAAGAAGGAGCGACCCCGTGCAGACGAAAGCGATTTCCGTACGAATTGATGGCGAGCTGGTAACCGCCAGGGAAGGGCAGACCATCCTGGAAGCAGCCCGCGACCACGGGAAAAAGATTCCCACGCTCTGCTACCTGAAGGGCTTGAGCGCGGTAGGCGCCTGCCGCGTGTGCATGGTGGAGCTGGCCGGCACCGACCGCCTGCTGCCGGCCTGCACCACACCCATCCAGGATGGTATGTCGATCAAGACCGCCTCGGCCAAGCTGACGCTCTATAGAAGGATGGCCGTTGAACTGCTGCTGGTGGAGCGCAACCACATCTGCTCGGCCTGCGTCTCCAACAGCCACTGTGAGCTGCAGGCGATGGCGCGGGAGTTGGGCATCACCCACGTGCGCTACGCCTACAACAATCCGCGCCTGGCCGTCGATATGACGCACCCCCGTTTCGTTCTTGATCAGAATCGCTGCATTCTGTGCACGCGCTGCGTGCGGGTCTGCGCGGAGGTGGAGGGAGCACATGTCTGGGAGGTCTCCTCGCGCGGCATCTACTCGCGCATCGTCAGCGACCTCAAGGACGACTGGGGCAAGGCGACGAACTGCACCGGCTGCGGCAAGTGCGTGCAGGCCTGCCCTACCGGAGCGCTCGCGGAAAAGGGCCTCGCGGTGATGGAGATGGTCAAGCAAAGCGACGCCGTCAGCCGCCTTGCCACGCAAAGAGCCGTTTCCGCGAACGGTGCGCGGTGAGTCATTGTCGCTGTTCCTAAAATCTGAGCAACATTTTGGGTTGTGTATTCCGGCCATTATGATTCCCGCAAATGGTCGAAACACCGCTATTTCCATCTCCCATTTGTCCCAAGCGCCTACCGCCCCGTAAAATCAACATAGGCGGTTGAATGCGCCAATCTTGAACCACCCCCGATCTTGAGCGACAAGGAACCGATGAGCGAACAGGAAGCAGGGATTTCCCTCCATGCGCAGGCGACGTCGCCGGCGTGGATCAGGATTGAGCGGGCGCGGCATCCCCAACGGCCCTACCCCATGGACTTCATCGAGAAGATCTTTACCGATTTCAGCGAGATTCACGGTGATCGCGCCTTTGGCGACGACGAGGCCGTGGCATGCGGCATGGCGCGGTTGGGCGCGGAAGAGGTGCTGGTCATCGGCAACCGCAAGGGTGGATCGACAAGAGACAGGGTGCGGCGCAACTTCGGCATGCCCCATCCCGAGGGCTACCGCAAGGCGCTGCGCTGCATGAAGATCGCGGAAAAATTCTCGCGGCCGGTGATCAGCTTTATCGATTTGCCCGGAGCTTTCCCCGGCCTGGGCGCAGAGGAGCGTGGCCAGGCCGAAGCCATTGCCCGCAATCTGCTGGAGATGTCGCGGCTGCGCGTGCCCACCATCTCGGTGATCAGCGGCGAGGGCGGATCGGGCGGCGCGCTGGCCCTGGCCGTCGCGGATCGCGTTCTGATCCTGGAAAATGCCCTCTATTTTGTGATTACCCCCGAGTCTTGCGCGGCCATCATGTGGCGCGACGCGGCCCACAAGGTGTTGGCCGCCGAGGCTATGCGCATCTCCGCGCCGGAGGTTGCCGAGCTGGGCTGCGTGGACGAGATCATCCAAGAGCCGCCGGAGGGCATCCACACCGACCGCGAGGCGGGCACGGGGCTGCTGGGCGCGGTGCTCAAAAAGCACCTGGCTGAACTCAAGGCGCAGGCGGTGGACGCTCTGGTGGCCGCGCGCCAGGCCAAGTTCCGCAACATCGCGCAATTCTATTCGGAAGGTTAGTCGCCAATGAGCCCAATCCCGCCAGCCACAAGCCGCTTCCGCGCTTACCTGCGATTTATCCTCGCCGTGCTCTGGTTCTTCCTGGCGCGGGCGATGGCGCGTCACGAGGCGCTGGGGCTGGTGCAAATGCATTCGATCCAGGATCAGTGGCAGCCTTTGGTCGAGCAAGCCATCTTCCTCTTTCTGCTACTTGCAGGCTATGCGGGCATGGGATTCACGCTTGACAGCCAGCTACATCCGTTGAGTGAGCAGGGGTTGCCGAGGCGGACAGGCTGGCCGGGCGAGACGGGTTTGGGCTTGGCGGTGGGCTGGGCGCTGGCCGTGGCCTGTATCCTCCCGCTGGTCGTAGGAGGCGGAATCGCCATCGTGCTCATTCTGGGGCACTCGGCCTGGGGTTGGCTCATGGCCGACGCCGCATTCTTCGCACTGCTTGCTCTGGCCGAAGAGGTTGCCTTTCGCGGCTACGGGTTTCAGCGCTTCGAGCAAGCCGTAGGTTCGCTGGGAGCGGCGTTGGGTTTCGCGGCCTTCTATGCCATCGTGCAGGCGCTGCTACCGGGCTCAAGCCGCTCCAGCGTTTTCGTCTCCGTAGTGCTTAGCCTTGTGCTTTCCACCGCGTACCTACGCACCCGCGCTCTCTGGCTGAGCTGGGGAATCAACTTCGGCTGGAAGGCCAGCCGAGCTCTGCTCTTTGGGCTGACCATCAGCGGCGACAGCAGCCACTCGCCCGTGGTGCAGGGCAATCCCATGGGGCCGTTCTGGCTCACCGGCGGCGGTTATGGGTTGGACGGCAGTTGGATGGCGTTCGTTCTCCTGCTGGTGGCAATTCCCGTGGTCTATCGGGTCACGCGCGATCTGGACTATCTCTACAACGCGCCGGTGATCGTGCCCGGCGGCATTCCGGTGGACCTGGACGCGGCTGCCCGCCGCCAGCATGAGGCCGCCATGGGCACTGCTGCGCCTGCCGCTCCCGGCCTGGTACAGATTCTGCCGGTTGCTGCGCCAGCTCAACCCCCTGATAACCCATCAGCCGGCAGTTCCTGAGATTCACATTCGTTCTCCCATCCTCCGCTATAATGGCGAACGGGATTTTCTTTGGAATAATTCCGGCCTGTATTCTGTTTTGTTTCTGGGGAGGATGAAGATGAGACAAATTTCCTGTGCTTTGGTGCTATTTTTTTCAATTGTTCCGTTTCTGCTCCAGTCGGCAACAATTGCTCAGATGCCCCAGGTTGCGGCTTCTCCTCACCGGGAGACCACTCAGGATCTGATTGCCAAGTTGAATCCGCAGCAAAAAGAACTATTCGACAACGCAGGGAAGGCATACGGTGAACATCGCTATGCCGATTCGCTCGCCATCCATCAACTTTTGCTCAAGGATTTTCCCGGCGACCCGATTCTCTTGAAGTTCGCCTGTGAAGACGCTCTGAATAACGGAGATGCAGCGTTTGCCGTGAAGGCGCTTCAGCCGATTGCGCAAGCCGATCCCGATGATTGGCAAGCTGCAGCAATGCTCACCCGCGCCTGTGCTGAATCCGGCGATACCTCCTGCCGGGACGCGGGAATCGCCCACATGCTTGATCTGCACCAGCGGGGCATCACGCCGCCGCGTTTTCTACAGTACGCTGTTGAGAATGTGAAACTAGGTGAAAACACCATGCTAATCAGCACCTCGCTGGTTCCCTGGGGTTACTACAAGATCTATGCCAATGGAAAAGTTTTCGATAGTACTGGAAAACTGTTCTTGAGTATCACTCTTGAGAGCAATGACATGGATCAGCCGGGCTTCGCCAAAGAGCATCCCGATGAAGCTGCAAAAGGAATGCGCTCGTTTTCCTTAGACGCCTACCGGGAGACCGGACTGAACGAAAAAGGGCAGAGAACGCAGACGCATTACACCTTCAAGTTTTTTGTTGGACAGCCTTCCTACGCGACGATCCGCGACGAGTTTCTGAAAGTTGCTAATGGGACAACTTCGCCCGTGAGTAGTACATCCGGCCTGATTGTGCCATAAAGCCAAGCTACTCCGGATCGATGTTCCTCTTACCACTGATCTCATCGATGCGAATCTCCACCACGGCACAATCGGCGGCGTGACTCGCCTTCACGGGCTGAAACGGTTCGCCGGCAGCGTATCTCTCCACCAGCAGATTGAGCACAGAAGCCTTCTCGGCCTCATCGTCGATCACCCGCGCGACGCCAAAGGCCAGCACCGAGAAATACCGTGTGGAACAGGCGCAGGGTCTATCATTGGTAACCGTCAGCTTTTCCACCTTGCTCACTTCAAAGCAGACCCGGTTGTTCTCGGCGATATTGTCCAGCTTCCGCCCTGTCAACTTGCTGTGAAAGTAGATTTTTCCCTCGCGATAGAAATAATTGAGCGGCGTGATGTACGGCTGTCCGGCAGCGTCGCAGGTGGCCAGACGGCCCTCTGTCTGCCCGGCAAGAAACTCACGGGCGTCGTTTTCACTCATCCAGCGTACGGGCATGGCGCAGCCTCCAAACTTCAATTTTAGCGAAGTGAGCCTTCCGAACTGATAGCCTTGTGGTTTAGGAACCCACCATGGCCGAGCAAATCCCAAATTTCTACGAAGAACTCGCCGATCACTACCATCTCATCTTTGAGAATTGGGAGGTCTCCATCGATCGTCAGGCCAAAGTACTCGGCCCTCTACTGGCCTCTCAGGGTTGCGGAACTCCCTCGAAGATTCTGGATTGCGCCTGCGGGATCGGGACACAGGCGCTTGGACTTGCTGCGCTGGGCCATCACGTCGTCGCATCGGACATCAGCAAAGCCGCGGTAGATCGCGCGCGGCGAGAAGCCCGGCTCCGTTCTCTGAATATGACTTTTCGCATCTCTGATATGACCTCACTCGAAGAGATCCCGGAGAACAGCTTCGATGCCGCGGTGGCCATTGATAATGCAATGCCGCACCTGTCGCTTGCGCAGCTCGGACAAGCGGCCCAAGCAATTGCCTCCAAACTCAAGCCGAATGGCCTGTTTGTAGCCAGCATTCGTGACTACGATGCGCTCATCCTCGATAGACCTGCAATTCAGCAACCTGCGTTCTCTGGCGCGCCGGGCAATCGGCGCATCGTTCATCAGCTTTGGGATTGGGTCGATGACCGCCGTTACATTGTGCATCTGTACATCACGATTGAATCCGGCCTCGCATGGCAGGCGCATCATTTTGTTTCGGAGTATCGCTGCCTGCTTCGGGAGGAGCTTTCGAACATCTTGCGTGAGGTAGGATTCACGGGTATTCGCTGGCTGTTGCCCGCTGAAAGCGGCTATTACCAGCCATTGGTTCTGGCCAGAAGATCAAGCTAAATGGCCCAGGCGCCTTGATGTAAACTGGTAGAAGCGAGTCAGGCTGCCTTGTTGATAGGCGAGCCACCGGCCGCGCCGTCGAAGCCGCGCGCATTTTTTGCGCGTGTGCGCAGAGACACACCAAAGAAGGAGAAACACCCGACCGATGGCCAAGATAGCCAAAACAGGTGACCGCAAGAAGGTAATGGACACGACAAAGTCAACCGACTGTCCCAAGTGCAGCAAGCCGACGCGCATCGTCAAGCGCGTGAAGGACCGCGAGCGTGGCGTTCCTGGCGGCGTCTATATCTCGTGCTCTGTCTGCGATTTCTACGAAAAGCTTTAGGTTCTGCTTTAATTCCGCGGGAATAGCCCGGATTATTCCGGGCTTTTTCATTCACCTACAGGCCACTACGTGAAGGGAATCACCAGATTTCCGGGTTCAGAATTTGACAGACTTCTCGAAACAAAGCTGTGACCGTATCCAGTCAACGACATGCGACTAATAAGCATTCGATGTTCCACATGGTGAGTAACCACCTCCCGAAAACACCGGATTTTATTGGTTTTTCCAGTTTCTATCCCCCGAGATCGCAAACTTGCGTCGTCGAAGCGCTTTTCGGTGAAACGCAATGTATCTATCCCAAGAGCACCATTGCCAGATGGTTGACTGCATAAGCCGCGATCCAGGCCAGCGCCAGCATATAAATAAACTGAAATGCGGGCCACTTCCAACTGTTGGTCTCGCGGTGGACGACGGCGATGGTGGAGGTGCACTGCATGGCGAATGCGAAGAAGATCATCAGCGCCAGCGCGCCGCCCAGGGTCATGTCGTGGTGCAGGGCGGTTTGCAGGTGCATGGCCTGGGTTTCAGGATCGGCGCCATAGAGAGTTCCCATGGTGCTGACCATGACCTCGCGGGCCAGCACGCTGGAGAGCAGGCCAATGCCGATCTTCCAGTTGAAGCCTAGGGGCGCGATAGCCGGTTCGATAAAGTGGCCCAGGCGGCCGATGACGCTTTCGGCCAGCTCGGGTGAGGAGATTTGGCCGCTCGGAGACTGCATTACCGGCAGATGAGCCAGCACCCAAAGCGCCAGCGTGACGCAGAGGATAATGGTTCCGGCCTGGCGCAGGAAGACTTTCGCGCGGTCCAATACGCGAAGCCCGAGCGAGCGCAGAGTGGGCATGCGGTACTGCGGCAGCTCGAGGATGAAGGGCGTCTCGCTGGAGCGGAGGATGGAGCTTTTCAGCAGCCATGCGGTGGTCATGGCAGCTACAAAGCCGGCCAGATACAAGCCCAGCATGGTCAATGTTCGCAGGCCGAGGAAGCCGTGCAGGTACATGATGTTAGGGATGAATGCCGCGATCATGAGCATGTAGACCGGCAGGCGGGCTGAGCAGGTCATGAAGGGCGCGACCAGGATGGTGGCCATGCGGTCGCGCTTGTTCTCGATGGTGCGCGTAGCCATGATGGCCGGCACGGCGCATGCGTAGGCAGAGAGAAGGGGAATGAAGGCTTTGCCATTCAAACCAGTTGTCCGCATCACGCGGTCGGCGATCAGCGCGGCGCGGGAGAGGTATCCGGAGTCTTCCAGGATACCGATAAAGAGAAAAAGCAGAAGGATTTGCGGCAGGAAGACGAGCACGGAGGAGATGCCCTTCCATGCGCCGTCGAGGATCAGCGACTGAATCCAGCCGGCGGGAAGCAGAGGGCGGATGAGGTTGCCCGCAGCGGCCAGGATGACGCCAAAACCGTCGGAGAGCGGCTGGCCGATGGAGAAGACCACCTCGAAGACGCCGACGACGACGACCAGAAACAAGAGAGGTCCCCAGACGCGGTGGAGCAGGACGTTGTCGATCTTGCGCGTGCCTTCGACCGAGAGCGGAGCGCGGTAGCCGGTGCGGCGGCTCAGTTGCGCGGCCCAGGAGTGCGCGCTGGCGGCGTTGCCCACGACGGGCAGAGTGAGCGGACGGGCGGCGGCACGGCCGGTTTGCTGGTGCAGAAAGAGCGGAATGGCGTCCAGGCCGGTTCCGTTGACGGCGCTGATCTGAGCCACGGGTGCGCCCAACTCGCGGGCCAGTTCGAGCGGGTCGATGTGGCCGCCGCGGGACTCCATCAGGTCGCTCATATTGAGCAGCACCAGTGTGGGCAGACCAAGTGCCAAAACGGGCGCAGCTAGCATCAGTTGGCGGGTCAAGTGCAGGGAATCGAGGACCAGCAGCACCGCGTCCGGCTTAGGCGTGCCCACCATCTTGCCGCGCAGTACGTCGATGGAGACGCGGGCGTCCTCGCTGTAGGGGTCGAGCGAGTAGATTCCGGGCAGGTCGATGAGCGTCAGATCGGCGCGTCCCACGCCAGCCATCAGGCCCATGCGCTGTTCGACGGTGACGCCGGGGAAGTTGGCCACCTTCTGGCGCAGGCCGGTCAACCGGTTGAAAAGAGTGGATTTGCCGGAGTTCGGTGGGCCGATAAGCACCACGGTTTGGAGTAGCCCCGCGTGGGGCAGGCTTTTAGGTGGTACGAAGGCTGGAGTCTCGCAGCAGGCGCTCATTGGGCGGCCTCGACTTGCAGGACTTCGGCTTGGACGGGCCGCGTACAGATAGCCGCGGCGGTCTCGCGCCGCAGAGCAATCTCCATGCCGTCCACGCCGTAGACGGTGGGATCGCCGGCCGGCGCGCGGCGCAGAACCGTGACCAGCGCATCGGGAACAAAGCCCATGTGCATCAGATGGTTCTGCACGGATTCAGGCAGATCGAGGCCCACCAGGACCCCACTCTCGCCCACATTCAGCTCACTCAGCACATTCAACCGCTAGACTCCGAATCCCGCTCAAGAAGCGGTCCACGAAAATACGACTAGAATAGTCGGATTTAAGTATACGACCAATCCGGCTGGGCCGCAAATGGAGGTTTTCACCTCTTCGACAGAATTACAGAGTAAAATTCGTTTGGAAAGCGGAGTAGCGGGGACAACGATGCAATATCGCAGTTTTGGAAGGCTGGATTGGAAGGCTTCGGCGCTGGGATTTGGGTGCATGCGATTTCCTACCCCGGATGGCAACCGTTTCAGTTCCAGCTTAGACGAGGACGAATCGATACGCATGGTTCGCCACGCCATCGACAACGGGGTGAATTATCTCGACACAGCTTACGTCTACCATGACGGCCAAAGCGAGGTTTTGCTAGGCAAAGCGCTCAAGGAGGGCTATCGAGAGAAGGTCAGGCTGGCCACCAAGCTGCCGGTCTGGGCGGTGGAGAGCGCATCGGACTTCGACCGCTTGCTTAACGAGCAACTGCAAAAGCTGCAAACCGACCACATTGACTTTTATCTGCTGCACGCGCTGAACCGGAGCCGTTGGCGGGATGTTGTTTTGAAGCACGATCTTTTCACACGCGCCGAGGCGGCGTTAGCCGACGGGCGCATCGGGCATCTGGGATTCTCCTTTCACGATGAGTACGAGGCCTTCGAGGAGATCGTGAACGGCAGCGATCTGTGGAGCTTTTGCCAGATTCAATACAACTACATGGATACGGAGAATCAGGCGGGGACGCGCGGCCTGAAGCTGGCGGCAGCGAAGGGCTTGGCGGTGGTGGTCATGGAGCCGTTGATGGGCGGCAGGTTGGCTGATCCGCCCAAGGATGTCCGTGAAGCGATGGAGAGCTTTCCGTTGCGACGGTCGCCGGTTGAGTGGGCGCTCGAGTGGCTCTGGGATCAGCCGGAGGTTTCGGTGGTTCTGAGCGGCATGAGCACCATGGCGCAGGTGGAAGAGAACCTGAGTTTTGCCGATCGCTCGGACGTTGGGAGTTTCAGCCCGGCAGAGCTGGCGTTGATTGCCGAGGTGAGGGACAAGTTCAGCAAGCGCATCGTGATTCCATGCAGCAAGTGCAACTACTGCATGCCCTGTCCCAATGGGGTGTGGATTCCCGCCAACTTTGAGTTCTTCAACTTCGCGCACTTGTATGAGAACGTGGCGGACGCGCAGTTCCGTTACAAGATCTTTCTCACCGAGGCGCAGCGGGCGAACGCCTGCATCGCCTGCGGCATCTGCGAGGGATTATGCCCGCAGAATATCGCCATCAGCGAGCAGATGGCCAAGGTTGCCGCACTGCTGGGATGAGTGAAATCGCCCTTTCACGGTCAAAGGTAATTATCTGCAAGGCAAAAACATGCTTTTTTCCACAATCTCATATGCTGGTATGGCCCTGAGTGTATGTTGTTGAAAAAAAGCCTCATTCTCGCAATTGATCTAATTATCTGCAAAGAAAAGGGCCAAAAATAAATATCGTAGGGGGGGAGGGGGTACCCCTATAGGGGTCAGGTGTCAGAAAAGCCCCGCACATCCGGTTCTTGTTCATGGAATGATTATGCGCCGATGATAAGTTATTATCTGCAACGATATGATACTGGATAGGATGAAATTTTCTTACCTGGAAAAGGAGAAGAAAGGTAAATCTGTGCGATTCTTGTGGCGATTCTGAGAGGCGCGATGAAAAGACAGTGGAAGTAATTCGCAAGTATTCTTATACTTGCATCTGTCCTGATCGCCGGTTCTGCACCTGTGCTATTCCCACCTTCGGTCCATGCTCAAACTCAAGCACAGCCAACAGGCATTGATCCGGCACCAATGCCGACGCAGGCGCAGCCGGGCCTGCATCGACCCGAATGCGAACGATATGGCGAGCAGGGCGCTTGGGGATAGATTGTCTGGTGGCTACAGTGACGCATGTGCCTAAGATGCGGCCGGTGGCAGGCTTTAGCTTATTTTTCCAGGCCGAGCAGTTGGCGCGCTAAATAACCCGGCCCGATTCTAATAATTTCTCGTCTGACCTCCCATAGCGCCAGAGCTTTGGGAAGGCCGCCCGTGCTGCATTTTGCGCGTCTCGCCTCAAGCACCGCTTTCAGGGAGCAAGATAAGCCACCAGCGCGCATGAGAACCGTCTCCACCGGTAAAAACGCGCTGCGCAACTCGGCACGGGACCGCAGGAGGAACTCGTAATCGGCGGCCAATGGATAGGAGACGTCATAGAGACCAAGCCTGTCAAACAGGGATCTCCGGTGCATGCTTCCCACGTGACAGACTGTCATCCGCCTGGAGAACTGGCTCCAATTCCAGGGGCTTCCGATGATTATCTCTTTGCCGGAGGCGAACACCAGCCGCGCTGTTGACGACAGGAACTCCGCCCGCGGATGGCTGGCGGCACAAGCCATATAGGCGCTAACGGCGCCGGGCAGGAACTCGTCGTCCACCCCCAGAAAGCATATCCACTCGCCGCGCGCCTCGGCCAGGCCTTTGTTCCATGCGTCGACACACCCCCGATCCGGCTCGCTTCTCCACAGCGCGATCCGGTCGCTGAATTGCCGCAGCACGTCCACCGTTCCATCGTTCGATACCCCGTCCAGCACGATGTGCTCGATATTCGGGTAATCCTGATTCAGAACGCTCTCCAGGCAGCCTGCCACATATGGCTGTCCGTTGAGGATGGAGGTGATTACGGTAACGAGCGGAAGATCCGCAGTACCCTGTGCCAACACTCCCCCAAGGCGCTTTCCACCGCATCTGAATTCTTCATTTGCTTGCATCGTAATCCCTAAGAAAACCTGTT